>Ga0136627_1000346_pt1 | contig 16918 bp, 16 predicted proteins | sample AntDrymUQ4892206_2_FD_104652 | JGI IMG/M metagenome (GOLD analysis project Ga0136627, IMG submission 104652) | Polar desert sand microbial communities from Dry Valleys, Antarctica - metaG UQ489 (22.06) | ecosystem: Environmental > Terrestrial > Soil > Desert | place: Antarctica: Dry Valley... | reverse complement strand
ACCCGGCGTGGGGTCACCGCAAGATCTGGGCGATGGTGCGCCACGACGGGCACGTCGTGTCCGAGGCCACCATCCTGCGACTTCTCCGGGACGAGGGTCTGATCCTGCCCGCGCACTACCAGCGCGAACGACGCAAGCTCGCCGAGCGCCGCAAGGCCGCGTTCGCCAACGACCCGACCGGGCCGAACCAGGTGTGGCAGCTGGACTTCTCCGAGTTCGAGACCACCACCGGCGGCACCTGGCGGCTCGCGGGTTGCCGTGACTACTGGTCGAAGTACGAGCACCCGTTCCACGTCTCACCTACCGGCAACCAGCATGACGCGATCGATGCGATCGAGCTCGCCCTGGCTGACTACGAGTCGATGTTCGGCCACCCGATGGTCGATGACTGCCCCGTCGACGTCGAGACCGGCGAGATCTTGCCGGTGGTCACGATCGTGACCGACAACGGTGGCCCGTTCCGCTCCTTCCGGTTCGAGGCCTTCATCGAGCTGCACTCCGAGCTGCACCACGTCCGGACCCGCGTCCGCACACCAGGGCAGAACGGGTCACGCGAACGCGGGTTCGGGACCTTGAAGTACGAGCGGCTGTTCATCGACGAGATCGACGACGCCGTGATGCTCGCCAAGCACGCCGAGGAGTACCGCATCGAGTACAACCAGATCAGGCCACACGAGGCCATCGCCTGGAACCGGCCCACGGAGGTGCACCTGGGGCTGGCCGACCCGAAGATCCCAACCTTTCAAACCAAGAAAGTTCTGCCAACTACTTGACGCGGGACAGGCTCACACACCGCGACCCGACCCAAGGCCGGGCTCAAACCAGCGCCCACCACCACCGGCACACCACCTACACTCAGTCTCGCCCTCCACCTCACGCGGCGGGCAAGAACAGCGTCACCTTTTCCACAGGGAACTCCGCACATCCCGCCCTCGTAGCTCAGCTGGATAGAGCACCCGCCTCCTAAGCGGGTTGTCGCGCGTTCGAATCGCGCCGAGGGCACCATGCACTGCCGGTCGACGGCCTGTTCAGCGACCCAGCGTCTGGTTCCCGAGATCCTCTGGCAGCAACGCAGTCTGGCTCACCGACCACGGGCTCAGTGCCCACGGTGCCCGGCTGGCAAGTGTGCGGTAGTCGCTCCAGGTCACCCAGGTCCACTCGGCGACCTCGCTCGGGGCGGGTAGTGGATCGGTGTCGACCACGGCGACGAAGACCGGGCACACCTCGTGCTCGACCAACCCTTCGGGCGACACGGCCCGGTAGGTGAAGTCCGGCAGCGCGAGCTCGAGTGTCAGCGGGACCAGTCCGAGCTCTTCGGCGAGCCGTCGGTGTGCGGCCTCGGCCGGTCTCTCCTCAGGCTTCGGGTGGCCGCAGCACGAGTTGGTCCACACCCCACCCCAGGTCGGCTTCGCCGTCGCCCGACGAGTGGCGAGGAACCGACCATCCGTCCTGAAGACGTACACCGAGAACGCCAGGTGCAGCGGCGTTTCGGTGTCGTGGACCGAGGACTTGAGCATCGTCCCCACTGGTTGCCTCGCGTCGTCGAGCAGGACGACGTACTCCGCACTGGGGGTCTCCTGCACACTCATCGCCGCAGGGTAGCCGTGATCGTGGCACGGCAGCGAGATGCCCGAAGCGGTGTCGCATTGTGTGGCAGCCGGCAGACTCCCCATGGCAAATGCTCACCGCCCATGGGGTGCATCCCATGGGCGGTGCGGTTTCCCAGGGGACCCTGGTAAACCAGTGGCCAGTGAGACAGGTGAGGTGAGGGGGGCACCAGCGGCGATCAGCTCGTGGTGTCGGGCCACCTCGCCCAGGCGAAGCAGTACAGCCCGAAGGAGATGATGCCGAGAGCCACCACGGTCAGCAGGATCTTGCCGTACGGCTGCTCGAGCAAGGTCGCGAGGGCATCGTCGAGACCTCCGGCCTCTTGTGCGTCGTGGGTGGCCGCGGCGTACGTGAACAGGCCACCGACGATGGCGAGGGAGAAGCCCTTCGCGGCGTACCCGGCCTGTCCCGCCCGCCGGACGGCGTCTCCGGTGCTGCCGCTCATGGCGCCGACGGACAGGTCCTTCTCGAACCTCGTGGTCACCCCTTTGAACACCAGGTACACGCCGACACCGATCACGCCGAGGCCCACCGCTGCGACGATCAGCTGTCCGCCCGTCATGTTCATGACCTGCGCGCTGGTGGACTCCTCGTTGTTGCCGCCTCCGCTGGACTCACCGCGGGCCACGTTGAACGCGGACACCGCGAGGACGCCGTAGATGACGACCCGCCCCGCCGAGCCGATGCGCTTCCCGATCCGCTTGGCGCCGTCTTCGCGGGTGTGGCCGATCGCCGCCTCGATGGCCTGCCAGACGGCGAGGGCGACCAGGCCGGCGCCCACGGCCCACAGCAGACCGCGCCCGAGCGGTTGGTCGACCAGCTGCTTCAGCGCGCCGGTCTGGTCCGCCGAACCCCCACTGCCTCCGGACCACGCGAGCTGCAGTGCGGTCCATCCGATCAGCAGGTGCACGAGGCCGTACGCGATCAGCCCGGCCCGGACGCCGACCTCCAGCGTCGTGCTGTTGCGTGCCTGCGAGGCTGCCTCGCGTCCCTGTGTCGTGCCCTGACCCGCCATGCCGCCTCCTGTGTGTGACTGCACTCTGACGCGCGATCACCGGTCGAGCAAGCCTGCCGGTGGCGACCCGTTGAGCACTGCGCCCAGATGAGGGCGTTCCGGCCGTCTTCGCCGCTTCGGTGACGCATGGGGGTACGATCGTTATCCTTTCGTGATCGGTGCCGGACGGCGCGGCCGTACGCGTGGACGATGGCGGCGCTGGGATGGCCGCGGAGGACTCGTGTGGTGAAAATCTTCGTCATCGGTGCCACTGGGGTGATGGGCCGCTCGGTGGTCCGAGCCCTGCACGGCGCCGGCCACAGCGTGGTGGGCCTTGCGCAGAACGAGGCCAAGGCGGAGCTGCTCGCCGGTATCGACGTGCAACCTGTGCGGGGCGACCTGTTCGACGTCTCGTTGCTTGCCGAGGCGTTCGAGGGTTGCGATGTGGTGTGCAACATGGCCACGCACGTGCCGGTCGGGTTGGCCGGGATGCGTCCGGGTGCCTGGAAGGCCAGCGACAGGATTCGCTCCGAGGGGGCGAGGATCGTCTCGTCGGCGGCTCGGCTGGCCTCCGTCAGCCGGCTGATCCAGGAAAGCGTGTCCGTGTTGTACGCCGATGCGGGCGACCAGTGGATCGACGAGGCGAGTCCGGTGGCCGTCAACCGGGCCACCGAGCCGGTGGTGCTCGCGGAGACCTCGGCCGAGGACTTCCGCGCACCGGGGTTCGAGTCGGTGGTGCTGCGTTTCGGTGCGATCATCGGCGATGACGGGCTCACCCGATGGCGTCTGGATCGTGCCCGGCACGGTCAGCCGGTCGGCCTCGGGGCGCCGAGCGCATGGACCCATCTCGTGCACGCCGACGACATCGGTTCGGGTGTGCTGGCGGCGCTGTCCGCGCCGTCGGGCACCTACAACGTCGGTGCGGAGCCGGTTCAGCGAGCAACGCTGACCTGCGGGTTCGCCCAGGCCGTCGGTCGTACGGATGTCGGCTTCATGTCCCGTCTGGTCCAGCGCCTCGGCGGTGAGCGACTCGAGCCGTTGACGCGATCGCAGCGGGTGTCGTCCTCACGGCTCACCCAGGTAGCCGCCTGGAAGCCCGAGCAGCCGGAGTTCAGTGCCGAGTGGCTGACCGAGCTGGTGTCGTGACGATGAAGGGGGATGACGGACCGGATCCGGGTGACGCGACACTGGACCGCCGCCGCCGGTTGCTCGCCATGGGTAGCGTGCCGGCCGACGAGGCCAGCGACGAGACGGATCAGGGCTGGGGCGATGGCGGAGATCCGCGCGCTGCGGACCTGGCGGTTGAGGCGCGGCTACGCCGCGAGGTGCCGCCCCACCACGGCGGCTGAGGCGACGGGGTCAGGACGTCTGCTGCTCGAGGAGGAGGGTGAGCTGGCTGGTCACCGACGCCTCGGCGAGGCGCAGGGCGGTCGACTCGTCGACCGCGAGCAGCACCGGCTGCCCGGTGCCCGGCGCGACCGTGCCGGTCTCGCCGTCGGGAAGCGCCACCACATGGACGCGCGAAGCCACGACTGACGCCTCCCCGGCACCCATGAGATCAGCCGCGACGACACTGACCTCGTCGCCCGGGCGCGCCGCGGCCGTGGCGGCTGGGTCGATCACCCGGATCGTCGCCAGGACTGTCTCCGGCGGATGGCCCGCCAGCAGAGAGGGGGCGAGGACCGCAGTGTCGGTGAGCACCTGTCCCGCCCGCAGCGGGCCGGCAACCACCCGCCCCAGCGGGACCGCGCCGGTCGCGACGGCACCGGAGGGCAGCAGGTCGGGTGAGACGTCGAGCGCAGAGACGTCCTGCGCACGCAGCACATGGCCGGCCGGCAGGTCCGCCGCCACGACGACCGCGCGCACAGTCGGCGCCTCCGCCGGCCGGGCTGCGGCAATCGTGCCTGCGACGGCAGCGGCGGCGAGCACAGCGGCGATGGGGCGTCGACGCATCGCGAACGCGCGTCGCACGGCGTCCCGGCGCCGGCGCCACGGAGGGGCTGCTGGTCGAGCTGGCGCCGTGGCCGCTGCTGGTGGATCAAACCTCATACCGTGACCGTAGGCGCCGGATCGAGCAGTGGTGCCCGTCGTCCACAGGGCGGCTCAGGCCGCAGACCCCTTGTCCGCACCGGCAGTTGACGAGGTGGACGGGCTCGGGCCGCTGGTGGCGCCGACCGGGGACCCGGAGGTCTGCGAGCCGGAGCCCTTCGAATCCTTCGTCGAGCCGGTGTCCTTCGATGAGCCGGACTCCTTCGAGTCGGAGTCCTTGGATCCGGACTCCTTCGAGTCGGAGTCCTTGGATCCGGTGTCCTTGGAGGAGGATCCGGCGTCCTTGTCACCCGACTCCCCGGATTCGGACTGCGGACCACGGCTGTCGTTGCGGTAGAAGCCGGATCCCTTGAACACGACGCCCACGGCACTGAACACCTTGCGCAGCGTCCCGTCGCACTGCGGGCAGTCGGTCAATGCGGGATCGGAGAAGCTCTGCCGTGCCTCGTGTGGATGCGTGCACTCGGTGCAGACGTACTGGTAGGTGGGCACGTGCTCTCTTCTCGTGGTGCGGATGTCCACCAGCCATTGTGCACGTGTGCACCAGTCGGGACGAAACACGGCACCGTTGGTCACGTACGATGACGGTTCGACTTTTCCCTCTCGTGTTGGAGACCCGTACCCGTGACCGAGTGGCTCCTGCTGCTCCTCGCCTTTCTTCTCGTCCTCGCGTGCGGCGTCTGTGTCGCCGCTGAGTTCTCGTTCGTCACCGTCGACCGCAGCGTGGTCGACCGGGCCGTCGAGCAGGGCCAGGCCGGCGCGGCCGGCGTGCAGAAGGCGCTGTCCACCCTCTCGACCCAGCTCTCCGGTGCCCAGCTCGGTATCACGCTGACCAACCTGGCCATCGGGTTCCTGGCCGAGCCGGCGCTGGCCGCGCTGCTACGCGGCCCACTCACCGACCTCGGCCTGCCCGACGGTGCCGTGCGGCCGACGGCGCTCGCGCTGGCGCTGTTCCTCAGCACCATGGTCACCATGATGCTCGGGGAACTCGTTCCCAAGAACCTCGCGATCGCCGCGCCGATGGCAACTGCCCGGGCGACGCAGGCTCCGCAGCGCGCGTTCACGAAGTCGATGGCTCTGCTGATCCGCAACCTCAACGGCACCGCCAACCGCGTGCTGCACCGGCTCGGCGTGGAGCCCCAGGAGGAGCTGCGCTCCACCCGGTCACCCGAGGAGCTCGCCTCGCTGGTCCGCCGCTCGGCGCAGGAGGGTGTCCTGCACGGCACGACCGCCTCGCTGGTCGCCCGCAGCATCGCCTTCGGCGAACGCACAGCCGCCGACGTCAAGACGCCGCGCGTGCGCGTGCGTTACGTGGAGGAGCGCGAGCCCGTCCTCGCGGTGATCGAGGCCGCGCGGGAGACCGGCCACTCGCGCTTCCCCGTGATCGGTCGCGGGCTCGACGACGTGGTCGGGGTGGTGCACGTCAAGCAGGCGGTGGCCGTCGACTTCGACCGGCGCCGTAGCACGCGCGTCGGGACTGTCTGCTCGCCCGCCACGATCGTCCCCGCCAGCATCGAGCTCGACCCGTTGCTGGTCCAGCTGCGCGAGCAGCGCATGCAGATGGCGGTCGTCGTCGACGAGTACGGCGGCAACGACGGCGTGGTCACGCTCGAGGACCTGGTCGAGGAGCTCGTCGGTGACATCGCCGACGAGTTCGACCGTGACCCCTCCTCGAGCAGGCAGAGCAGCGACGGTGGATGGTCGCTGTCAGGGCTGCTGCGTCCTGACGAGATAGCGGAGAACACGGGTCTGGCGCTGGTGGAGCACGACGACTACGAGACTGTCGCCGGCCTGGTCGTCCAACAGCTCGGTCGGCTCGCCCGTACCGGTGACGAGATCGTCGTCGACGCCACCAAGCCCGGCGAGCACGACGGTGCGACCGCGTCCGGGCAGGTGCGGGTGAGTATCGCCGTCGAGCGCACAGAGGGCCGCCGCGTCGACCGGGTGCTGCTGCGCGAGGTGCATCCGGACGACGCGCCGGACCGGGCCGGCACCGGCGCCGGTGAGGAGCCGACCTGATGGACAACCTCGTCTTCGGCATCGCCCTGACCTTTGTGCTGCTCGGGCTCAACGCGCTGTTCGTCGGTGCGGAGTTCGCGCTGATCTCGGCCCGGCGGACCCAGATCGAGCCCTGGGCCGCCGAGGGGTCGCGTCCGGCCCGCCTCACGCTGCGGGCGATGGAGCAGGTCAGTCTGGTGATGGCGGCAGCACAGCTCGGCATCACCATCTGCACGTTGCTCCTGGGCGCCATCAGTGAGCCGGTCATCGCGCACCTGATGGAACCGGTCTTCGAGCTCGTCCGGATGCCGGACGTCCTCGTGCACCCGGTGGCGTTCGTGCTCGCCACCGCCCTCATCGTCTACGCGCACGTGGTGTTCGGCGAGATGGTCCCCAAGAACATCGCGCTGGCGGCATCCGAGCGCTCCGCGCTGTTCCTCGGGCCGTTCATGCTCGGCGTGGTCTTCGTCCTCAAGCCGTTCGTGGTCCTGCTCAACGCGATGGCCAACGCGATGCTGCGGCTGATCCGCATCGAGCCGCAGGACGAGGTGACGTCGTCCTTCACCCACGACGAGGTCGCCGGGATGGTCGAGGAGTCCCGCCGCGAGGGTCTGCTGGACGCCGACGAGTACGACCTGCTCTCCGGCGCCCTGTACTTCTACGCCGGGACGATCGAACGGGTGCTGCTGCCCCTCGATGACCTGGTGAGCATCGAGATGGGCGCTGCATCCGGGGAGGTCGAGGCGGCGTGCGCCCGTACCGGATACTCACGCTTCCCGGTACGCCAGCAGGGCAAGCCCGAAGACGGCCCAGGGAACGATGCCGAGCTGATCGGCTACCTGCACGTCAAGGACGTGCTGTCCACCACGCCCGAGCAGCTGCGCCAGCCGGTGCAGGCCAAGTGGGTCCGCTCGTTGGCCACGGTCCGGGCCGGCACCTCCCTGTATGACGCGCTGCGCGCGATGCAGGTGCGCGACAGCCACATCGCGCGGGTCGCCGACGACGAGGGACGGGTGCTCGGCGTCATCATGCTGGAGGACGTGCTGGAGGAACTGGTCGGCGAGGTGGCGGAGCGGGACGGCACACGGGCGCCGCGACCGACGCGCCGGACGTCGGACCCGCTCGGGGCACAGTGACCCGGTGCGCCGGCCTTGGAACATCCTGATCTACCTGTCCATCGTCCTCGTGATCGTCCTGGTAGCGGCGTCGCTCTTCGCCGTGGTGACCGTGCGGCGTCCCTTCCCCCAGACCGGCGGTGAGATCGAGGTGCCGGGTCTGGCCGCCGACGTCCGCGTCGTGCGCGACGAGCACGGGATACCGCAGGTCTACGCCGACCATGCCACCGACCTGTTCCGCGCACAGGGATTCGTGCACGCCCAGGACCGGTTCTACGAGATGGACTTCCGCCGGCACGTCACCGCCGGCCGGTTGGCCGAGCTGGTCGGGGACAGCGCGCTGGAGACCGACATGTTCATCCGTACCCTCGGCTGGCGGGACACCGCCGAGGCCGAGTTGGCGATGCTCGACCCGGAGACACGGCGCTACCTGCAGGCCTACGCCGACGGCGTGAACGCCTACATCGGTGACCGCAGTGCGGGTGAGCTGTCCCTCGAGTACTCCGTCCTGGCGCTGACCGGCCCGGACTACGTCCCCGAGGAATGGACGCCGGTGGACTCGGTGGCGTGGCTCAAGGCGCTGGCCTGGGACCTGCGCGGCAACACGAGCCAGGAGATCGACCGGACGCTCGCCCTGGATCTGCTCGAGCGCGAGCAGGTGGAGGAGCTGTACCCCGACTACCCCTACGAGCAGCACGAACCGATCGTCACTGCGGGTCGGGTGCGTGGCGGCCTCTTCCAGCAGGGTCCCGGTCCGGTGCAGCGCGCAGCACCGACCGGTCGGCCGGCCCGGGAACCGGAGGGTGACCTGCGCGGGCTGCGCAGTCTGCGCGACGTGGTGGACGACCTGCCGCAGCTGCTCGGTACGGAGGAGGGGATCGGTTCCAACTCCTGGGTGGCCTCCGGGGACCGCACAGCCAGCGGCGCACCGATCCTGGCCAACGACCCCCATCTCGAGCAGTCGATGCCGTCGGTCTGGTACCAGATGGGATTGCACTGCAACGAGCGCACCGAGCAGTGCCCGTTCGACGTCGCCGGCTTCACGTTCGCCGGTCTGCCCGGAGTGGTGATCGGGCACAACCAGTCGATCGCCTGGGGTCTGACCACCATGTATCCCGACGTGAGCGACCTGTACCTCGAGCGGGTGGACGACGAGGCGGGGACCTACCTCTACGACGGGCAGCAGGTTGAGCTGGAAACCCGGACCGAGCAGTTCCGCATCGCCGGTGAGGAGGATCCGGTGGCCATCGAGGTACGGTCCACCCGGCACGGGCCGATCCTGTCCGACCTCGACCTCGACCTCGATCTCGCCCCACCCATCGCCGCCGTCGGGGACAGGGTGGAGCTGACCCCCGCGACCGAGCCAGCCGACGGTGACGGGTACGCGGTGTCGCTGCGCTGGACGGCGTCGGAGCCCGGTCGCACGATGGACGCGCTGATCGGGATAGACAAGGCCCGCAGCTGGAACGAGTTCCGGCAGGCAGCCCGGCTGATGGATGCACCGTCACAGAACCTCGTCTACGCCGACGTCGAGGGCCGGATCGGGTACCAGGCACCCGGACGGGTGCCGATCCGGGCGCCCGGTCACAGCGGCCGCTGGCCGGTGCCCGGCTGGAACCCGGCCTACGAGTGGAAGCGTTTCATCCCCTTCGACGAGCTGCCCACCGTGCTCGACCCACCGAGCGGCCTCATTGTGACGGCCAACAACGCGGTCATCGGGCCGAGCTACCCGTACCTGCTGACCAGTGACGCGGCCTACGGCTACCGCAGCCAGCGCATCCTGGACGTGCTCGGTGACCGCGACGACCTCACGGTCGATGACATGGTCGAGCTGCAGAACGACACGTACAACGCCCACGCCGAGCGGCTCACGCCGTACCTGCTGGACATCTCGCTGCCGACGCCGTACTTCCGGGAAGGCCAGGCCGAGCTGCGGGGCTGGGACTTCACCCAGCCGGCCGACTCGGCCGCGGCGGCGTACTTCAACGCGGTGTGGCGCAACCTGCTCGAGCTCACCTTCCACGACCAGCTGCCGGCCGACGTGCGGCCCGACGGAGGTGAGCGCTGGTTCGAGGTCGTCAAGGAGCTGCTGCGGGACCCGGACAGCGACTGGTGGGACGACGTGGCGACCGAGGACGTGCGCGAGACCCGTGACGACATCCTGCGCCAGGCGCTGCTGGACGCGCGGGACGACCTGACGATCAGGCAGGGCAGCAACCCCACGCGCTGGAGCTGGGGTGGACTGCACGAGCTCGAGCTCGTCAACCAGACGCTCGGTGACTCCGGGATCGGGCTGGTCGAGGGCATCTTCAACCGCGGTCCGTTCCCGGTCGGAGGTGGCAGCGGCACCGTCAACGCGACCGCGTGGGACGCCGCCGAGGGCTTCGCCGTGACCGCGGTGCCGTCCATGCGCATGGTCGTGCCCTTCGACGACTTCGATGACGCGCGCTGGATCCAGTCCGGCGGTCAGTCGGGGCACGCGTACGCCAGCACCTACACCGACCAGACCGAGCTGTGGGCCGCAGGCGAGACGCTGCCGTGGGTCTGGTCGGACGACGCGGTCGAGGCGGTGGCGACCGACGAGCTGGTCCTACGCGCTCCCTCGGGCTGAGGCTCAGCCGGGAGCTCGCCGGGGGAGCCGGTGGAGCACGACGTCCTCGAGCCGGCCCCGAGCTGCCGCTGCGGTCAGGTAGGTGCACCAGGGCTGCCGGCGCCGGTCCGTCGGCGAGCCGGGGTTGAGCAGTCGCAGACCCCGCGGCGTCGTGGTGTCCCACGGGATGTGGCTGTGACCGAACACCAGCACGTCGGTGTCGGGGAACCACTCGTCGCAGCGGCGCTCACGTCCGGACCTCGTACCGGCCTCGTGGACCACGGCCAGCCGCACCCCCTCGACCTGCACGTGCGCCACCTCCGGCAGCCGGGTTCGCAGCCCGGTCCCGTCGTTGTTGCCGTGCACCGCGACGAGGCGACGGCAGCGCTGCTCGAACGCGTCGAGCAGTGGCTCCTCCACCCAGTCACCCGCGTGCACGACCAGATCGGCTGCACCGACCGCATCCCAGACCTGCGCCGGCAGCTCGCGGGCGCGCGTGGGCAGGTGGGTGTCGGCGAGCAGGAGCAGCCGGGTGGTCACGCGTGGCACCACACAGTGCGCCGAGGTGTGACCAGGACGTGTACCGGCTGGTCGTGCGGGTCGGTCGGCACGTCGTCGAGGATTTCGGCGTCGTGCAGGAGCAGCACCCGCAGCACCGTTTCGGTCGTACGTGCCAGTGCCCGGTCGTACGAACCGCCCCCGCGCCCCAGGCGGGCACCGGCCGGCGACCCGGCCAGCCCGGGGCACATGACCACGTCGGCCGCTGCCGGCGCCGCTGAACCCAGGCGCGGTCCGGGCGGCTCCAGCAGCCCGTACCGTCCCGGTAGCAACGACGTCCCCGGCTCCCATGGCGCCCAGTCCAGGTCGAGGTCGGGCAGCAGCACCGGCAGCAGCACCTGGTGCCCGGCTCGCACGAGCTGCTCGAGCACTCGGCCGGTCGGGGGCTCCCCAGCGGTGGACACGTAGGCGCAGACCGTACGCGGGTGCGGACCTACCAGAGCCGTCATTTGGGTGCTGAGACCGGTGGCAGCCTGCTGCTGCGCGACGGAGCTCACCGCCGCCCGGGCGGCCAGCAGCCGGCGGCGCAGGGCCGGCTTGCGGGCGGGGTCGTGGTCGGGCACCGGGCCACCGTAGTGTGCTGCGGCATGAGTGCTGACGGGCTGGAGCAGGCGCGCCGGGTGATGGCGGACGGGGAGATGCACCCGCGGGCGATCGCGGTCTTCGAGCACTACTACCGCGAGCTGGACAGCGGTGCCACCGGCATGATCGCCGAGGCGGACATCGAGCCCCTCCCACAGCCCACCCGGCTCGACGACCTCGAGGTGGAGGCAGCCCAGACCCGGGACGCCCTGGCCCGGACCGCAGTGATCAAGCTCAACGGCGGGCTCGGCACCTCGATGGGCATGCAGCGGGCCAAGTCGCTGCTGCCGGTGCGAGACGACCTGACGTTCCTGGACATGATCGTGGGTCAGGTCCGCGGCGTGCGCGCTGCCCATGACGTCCGCTTGCCGCTGGTGTTCATGAACAGCTTTCGTACCCGTGACGAGACGCTGCAGGCGCTGGCGGTGTACCCGGATCTCAAAGTCGACGGCATGGCCCTCGACTTCGTGCAGAACCGGGAGCCCAAGCTGCGCTCCGACGACCTCACGCCGGTGCGGTGGCCGGAGGATCCCACCCTGGAGTGGTGCCCGCCGGGACACGGTGATCTCTATACCGCGCTGGAGGTCTCCGGCGTGCTGGACGCACTGATCGGGGCCGGCTTCCGGTACGCGACTGTCTCCAACTCCGACAACCTCGGGGCTGCTCCGGATCCCCGCATCGTCGGCTGGTTTGCCGCCTCAGGAGCCCCGTACGCGGCGGAGGTCTGTGAGCGCACGGCCGCCGACCTCAAGGGTGGGCACCTCGCGGTGCGCAAGAGCGACGGGCGCCTGGTGCTGCGCGAGACGGCGCAGACGTCGCCGGAGGACCTGGCCGCCTTCACCGACGGCGATCGGCACGCCTACTTCCACACCAACAACCTGTGGTTCGACCTGATCGCTGTGCGGGACACGCTGCGCGAGCGAGAGGGGGTGCTCGGGCTGCCATTGATCCGTAACCTGAAGACGGTCGACCCGGGAAGACCGGACTCGCCGGAGGTGGTGCAGATCGAGACCGCGATGGGGGCAGCCGTCGAGGTCTTCGAGGGCGCCACCGCGCTGGAGGTCCCCCGGTCGCGGTTCCTGCCGGTGAAGACCACCAACGACCTGCTGCTGCTGCGCTCCGACGCCTACGAGCTGGGGGACGACTTCACGATGCGGCCGGTGACCGAGCCTGTCCCCCTGGTCGACCTCGATCCCACGCACTACAAGCGGATCGGGTCGTTCGACGAGCGGTTCCCCCAGGGTGCCCCGTCGCTGCGCGCAGCCCGCTCGCTGACCGTCCGTGGGGACTGGACGTTCGGCGCCGGTGTGAGGGTCGTGGGCGATGCCGAGCTGGACGACACCGGGGAGCCGGGGCGAGTCGCCGACGGTTCGCGCCTGCCGGACTAGGGTTCGATCATGAGTTCCCCCGTCGTGCTCCGCTCGGTCGACGAGCACCTGCGCCACATCCTGGATGCCGTGGGACCGCTCGCGTCGTACGAACAACCTCTGATGGAGTCCGTGGGCCTACCCATCTGTGAGAACGTCGTCTCCGCGGTCGACCTGCCGCGCTTCGACAACTCCGCCATGGACGGGTACGCGGTCCGTGCGCAGGACGTGACCGATGCGTCGCCGGACCGGCCGGTGCACCTGCCCGTCGTCGGTGAGTCGGCAGCCGGGTCCTCCAAGCCGTACGCCATGGCGCAGGGCACCGCGATGAAGATCATGACCGGGGCACCGATGCCGGCCGGTGCCGACTCCGTGGTGCCGGTGGAGTGGACCGACCGCGGTCGGGCGCGGGTGCAGATCACCCGGGCGTCTACTCCTGGTCAGCACGTGCGTGCGGCGGGAGAGGACGTGCGCGCCGGTGACCTGGTCCTGGCCGAGGGTGCCACTGTGGGGGCTCGGCAGGCAGGGTTGCTCGCCTCGGTCGGTCGGGCGAAGGTGCGGGCGCGACCCCGTCCACGGGTCGTGGTGATCTCCACCGGCGACGAGCTCCGCGAGCCCGGGGCCGTGCTCGACTACGACTCCATCTACGACGGCAACAGCTACCTGCTCGCGGCCGCCATCAAAGCTGCGGGCGCCATCCCGTACCGCGTGGGCCTGGTGTCCGACGACCCGCAGTCCTTCACCGACGCGCTGGCCGACCAGCTCGTACGCGCCGATGCCGTGGTCACCAGCGGCGGCGTGAGCATGGGCGACTATGACGTGGTCAAGGACGTGCTCTCACGCCTGGGAACCGTCGAGTTCTGCCCGGTGGCGATGCAGCCCGGCAAGCCGCAGGGCTTCGGGCACGTCGGGGAGGAACGCACGCCGATCTTCACGCTGCCGGGCAACCCGGTGTCGGCGTTCGTCTCCTTCGAGGTCTTCGTGCTGCCCGCGCTGCGCCGGATGATGGGGCGGCTCCCGTACCGTCGACCGTTGGTCCAAGCCCGGCTGAGCGACGACGTCGCTGCGGTCCCAGGGCGGCGGGCGTACGTCCGCGCCCAGTTCGAGGTGACGAGCTCGGGGGCGCAGGTCAGCCCCGTCGGCGGCAGGGGCTCACACTTGATCGGCGACCTGGCCCTGGCCAACGCGCTGCTGCTCGTGGAGCCGGACGTCGAGGCTCTCCGCGCCGGTGACACAGTCAACGCCCTGGTGCTCGACCGTGACTTCTGAGCCCGGCGCGCCCGCGCACCTGACCCACGTCGACGAGGCCGGGGCTGCCCGCATGGTCGATGTCTCAGGCAAGCAGGCGACCGTCCGGACGGCGACCGCCGTGGCGAGGGTCAAGCTGTCGGTGCACACGATCGGCCTGCTGCGCGGCGATGGGGTACCGAAGGGTGACGCGCTCGCCGTCGCACGGATTGCGGGGATCATGGCAGCCAAGCGCACGCCGGACCTGATCCCGTTGTGCCACCCGCTGGCGATCGCCGGCGTGCTGGTCGACCTGCGAGTCGAGGACGACGCCGTGGCGATCAGTGCGACCGTCCGCACGACCGACCGAACCGGCGTCGAGATGGAGGCCCTCACCTCGGCCAGCGTGGCGGCGCTGACCGTGTACGACATGGTCAAGGCGGTCGACAGGACGGCCGAGATCACCGACGTACGGGTCGAGGCCAAGTCCGGTGGGCGCAGTGGGGACTGGTCCCGTGACGGACGAGGGGATTGAGGTGTCGAGCGCTCGTCGGGCGGTGGTGGTCACCGCGTCGAACCGAGCGGCGGCCGGGGTGTACGAGGACACCGGCGGACCGCTGATCGTGACCGCCCTGCGGTCCTGGGGCTTCGAGGTGCCTGACCCGGTCGTGGTGCCCGACGGCGCTGCGGTCGAGGTCGCCCTGCGGGACGCGGTCGCGGGCGGGGCCGATTTCGTGGTCAGCACCGGCGGAACCGGTGTCAGTCCCACCGACGAGACGCCCGAACGGACCCGCACGGTCCTCGACTACGAGGTGCCTGGCATCGCGGAGGGGATCCGCGCTCACGGGGTGGGTCAGGGTGTCCCGACGGCACTGCTGTCGCGCGGCCTGGCTGGCGTGGCCGGTCGTACGCTGATCGTCAACCTACCCGGATCACGTGGCGGTGTGCAGGACGGGCTGGCCGTGCTCGCGCCCCTGCTGGTGCACGCGGTGGACCAGCTGCGCGGGACAGACCACCCCGGCAGCGGGGAGGGACCCTCATAGACGGGTGGCCGGCGAGCCTGCACCACGACCGGGTGGGCGTACGCCCGCTCCGCCGCCGGGACAAGACGGCCTGGCGGATCGTGCGCACCCGCAACCAGGACTGGTTGCGGGCCTGGGAGGCGACGCTGCCGCCCGGCTCGGCGCCGGCCACGTCGACCTTCTCCTCGATGGTGCGCGAGTCACGCCGGTCGGCGCGTCGTGGGCAGGGCATGCCGTTCGTCACGACGTACGACGATCGGCTGGTCGGACAGGTCACCGTCTCCAGCATCACCTGGGGGTCGGCCCGGTGGGCCGGGCTGGGCTACTGGGTGGACCGGCAGGTCGCCGGTCTCGGTGTGACCCCGACGGCGGTGGCGCTCGTCGCCGACCACTGCTTTCGCACCGTCGGCCTGCACCGGCTGGAGATCGCGGTGCGTCCGGAGAACGTCGCCTCGCTCAGGGTGGCCGAGAAGCTGGGCTTCCGACAGGAGGGTCGGGCCCCCCGCTACCTGCACATCGACGGTGGCTGGCGCGACCACGTGCTGTTCGCGCTCACCCTCGAGGAGGTGGGACGGGGCGTGCTGGAGGAGTACCTGCGCCGGACAGGGGTCTGAGCGTCCCTCGGCAAGGGCTGAGTCACACCCGTCACACAAGTTGTCAGGCGACACACCCGTACGATCCCCCCGTCCTCGTGCCCGGCGGCCTACGGTTTCCACTGTGGGCATCGGGATCCTTTTCAGCGGCGTCGTCGTGCTGTGGGCAGCGTTCCTCCTTCCGTGGGCGTTGCGCCGCTACGACGAGGCCACCGGTGACCGTCCGATCGAGACCTTCTCCGAGCGGTTGCGGGTGCTCACCCGGCGTGGCGCACCGACCAAGACCTCCGAGGATCCGCTGGTCTCCGCCCGATCGCTCAAGGCCAAGCCTGCACCCGTGGAGCCCGTCGCCGCGCCGCGCAGGCCGTCACGCGCCGCTGCCCGAGTGGCTGCGCGTCGCCGCCGCCGGGTGCTGCTGGCGTTGCTCGCCGCGACGTTCGTCGTGGTCGGACTGGGCGCGTTCTCGGTGCTGCTCTGGTGGTCGGTCGCCATTCCCGCCGCTGTGGTCGTGGGCTGGCTGGTGCTGTGCCGGGTCCAGGTCCGCCACGAGGACGACACCTCGTGGCGGCGCCGCCGATCCGAGTCGCCGGCAGGCGACCAGCCCGACGACGAGCCCACCGTCGTCATCACCGCAGACGGCACCGGCGCCGTGGTAAGCGGCAGCGGCCCGCACGCCCGCGACCTGCAGGCCGAACCGGTCACCGACGCAGACCTGCTGGAAGGCACCGCGGTGGCTGTCGCGGTGGCGACCGATGACGGATCGTCACTCTGGGATCCGCTGCCGGTCACGCTGCCGACGTACGTCTCGGCGCCGAAGGCGGCGCGCAGCATCCGCACCATCGACCTGGCGGCACCGGGCACCTGGACCTCGGGTCGGGTCGCGGGCGAGCAGACCAGGATGCCCGCGGCCGAGGTCGAGCCCGCGCAGCGTCACGCCGTCGGCGACTGACCTGCCGGATCGGGCGAACGATCCTTGCGTGGTAGCGTTTCGGCCGGTCCAGGGGCTGTGGCGCAGTCCGGTAGCGCACCTCGTTCGCATCGAGGGGGTCAGGGGTTCGAATCCCCTCAGCTCCACCAAAAGTACTGGTCAGGGCCATGCCCGTCATCCCGAACAAGGAAGACAGCATGGCCACTCCGCACTTATTCGCACTTTTCGCAGCAGGTATTTGGTCGGTGCGGTCGTCGCACCGCGGAGCCGGTTGGCCTCGCCGCCTT
>Ga0136627_1000345_pt1 | contig 16921 bp, 15 predicted proteins | sample AntDrymUQ4892206_2_FD_104652 | JGI IMG/M metagenome (GOLD analysis project Ga0136627, IMG submission 104652) | Polar desert sand microbial communities from Dry Valleys, Antarctica - metaG UQ489 (22.06) | ecosystem: Environmental > Terrestrial > Soil > Desert | place: Antarctica: Dry Valley... | reverse complement strand
GCGGGTCCGCCGGTCCGGGTACATGCGATCCGTTGGGGTTGTCGATCACGATGAGCCATCGCCCGTCGGGCTGCCGCCGCACCACGTCGGTCGTGGTCCCGGTCACTTGTCGGGGCTCGGCGTCGGGTTGGGTCGTGGTTCGGGTGCGTGTGACGTAGACCATGGCGAGATCGCCATTCTCGAGCACGTCAATGTTATGGATCGTGAAGTGAGACGTCGTGGCGATGGCCAGCGCAGCCTGGCTGATCTGCTCTCGTCCTCGAATCAGCCGATCGCCGGGTGGCAGCAGGAGGATCGCCCCATCCTCGAACATCTCGGCCATCCCTTCGCCGTCCGCACGATTGAACGCCTCCGCCCACAAGCGGAAGACCATGTCCGGTGTCTCAGCAAGTGCCATCGTGGAGTCCTCTCGTGGCCGTCGTGCGACGTCGGTACGCGAATTCACCGTGTCAGCTTCACCGTGTGTCAGCGCGCCGCCTGCTCGCTGTCGAGATGGGCCATCTGCGGCGCCGCGTAGCGATCGCCGGCGACCGAATGTGCCGGGATGGCTTGATCGATGCGGGCAAAGTCTTCGGAAGTGAGCAGCCGATGGACGGCGCCCAGCGATTCGCGCAGGCGATCGCGGTGACGTGCGCCCACCAGCGGGACAACGTCGTCACCACGACTGAGCACCCAGGCGATGGCGATCTGGGCAACCGTGGCATCCTTCGACGAGGCGATGGTGCGCAGCTCTTCGATCAGCTCGAGGTTGCGCTTCAGGTTGGCCCCCTGGAACCGGGGGGCGTGCGCTCGGAAATCGTCCGGAGTCAGGCCTCGCCCGGTTGACCAATGTCCACTGAGCAGGCCTCGCGACAACACCCCGTAGGCGGTCAGACCGATGCCGAGCTGACGGCACGTTGGCAGGATGTCGTGTTCGAGACTGCGCGAGAACAGCGAGTACTCGATCTGCACGTCAGCGATCGGGTGGACGGTGGCGGCGCGCCGGATCGTATCGGCGCTTGCCTCCGAGAGCCCGATGTGACGGACGTGGCCTCCCTCGACGAGTTCAGCGATCGCCCCGACCGTCTCCTCGATGGGCACGCTCAGGTCGACGCGCGCCGGTCGGTACACATCGACGTAGTCGGTGCCGAGTCGACGCAGAGTGTAAGCGAGGTAGTTCTTGACGGCTTCGGGGCGAGCGTCGATCCCCGCCCAACCGCCCTCCAGATCGCGTAGTGCCCCGAACTTGACGCTGATCACCACCTGGCCTCGATCTCGGCCTGCCAGCGCGTCGCGGACCAGCAACTCGTTGTGACCCATGCCGTAGAAGTCACCGGTGTCCAGCAGCGTGACGCCCGCATCGAGCGCAGCCCGGATCGTCGCGACGCTCTCGTCATGGTCGGCGGGACCGTAGAACTCCGACATTCCCATGCAGCCCAGCCCGATGGCAGAAACCGCTGGGCCAGCGGATCCCAACTGGCGGGTCCCAAGGGGGTTGGTGCTCATGGTCGTCTCCCTGTCGCCATCAGTTAGACGTTGCTGATGCGGCGGGCCGCCAGCTGGTCTCCTCGAGCCATGCCGAGAGGGTCCGCAGCCCTGGATGCTGGCGGCGCAGCGCGGGGATGTCGGCCTGGTCGTACCCGAGACCGTTGATCCACTCGAACATCAGCGCCATGTCGTCGCTGAACGCGCGGATCTCATCGAGCGGCTGGGTGACGAAGCGAGCGGGGATTCCGCTGCCGCCTTGCAGCGCCTCGGCGATCTGGGGACCGGTGAGCTCGTCGCCCGCCAGGGGCGTGGCCGTTCCGATGTGGGTGTCGGGCTGCTCGAAAGCGTCGGCGGCGAAGACTCCGATGTCACGGGTGGCGATCATCTGCAGTGGCTTGTCCGGCCGCAGGGCGAGTCGTGCGATCAATTCGCCGTCGACCAGCTGCGGGGCAACGGGGCCGGCGAAGTTGTCGATGAAGAACGTCGGGCGCAGAACGGTAGTCGGGACCTTCAGTGCCTCCAGCTGCTGCTCGATCTCCCACTTGCTCTCGAAGTGCGGCACCCCGCTGCGGCGCTCGGCTCCGTCCACCGAGGAGTAGACGAGGTGTGTGACGCCTGCGTCGCGGGCGGCTTCGCCCACGGCGACGCCCTGGCGGATTTCAGCGTCAAGCCCGTCGGTGATGGTCTGCACGCTGAACACTGCCGGCATTCCCTGGATCGCGCGTTGGATCGACTCGGCGTCGTCCAGGTCGCCTTCAACGAGTATCGCGCCCTGTTCAGCCAGCCGCTGCGCCGCGGGCGTGTCCGGCGACCGCGTGAGGGCATGAACTTGGTGTCCCCGCTCGAGGAGTTGGCGGGCAACCGCGCCGCCCTGTTGCCCGGTGGCGCCAAGTACCAGGACCGGTCCGTCGTACTTCGTCATGTTCATTCTCCTTTGTGTGAAACCGGTCTCGTACCTCGCGCGGACCGCGTATCCGGCAAGCCGCACCACCTCTTGCTGCCGGTTCGGTGTCGAAGGCGATCACCACCGTGCCGCAGGACCGTTTACTTGTTCGGCCAAGTATATCGTCCAGATCAAACTTGGTCAACCACACACCTCCCGTCACGCCTGACCAGGTAGTCCCACGTACTGGCGATCGAATCGGGCGAGAAGATGTGCGCTCGCTTCGCTGCGGCCTCAGCCGGGTCGGACCAGGTCGGCCAGCCGCCTGCCGCCGCTGTCTGCAGTTGCTGCCGGCAGGCGCGCTCGAGCATCACGGCAGCCACCGTGGCCGAAGGCAGGTCGGGGCCCACCGTCACGATCCCGTGGTTGACTAGGAACAGGGCTGGCGCATCCCCGAGGGCATCAGCGACACGTCGTCCGAGCTCAGGGGTCAGGATCAGGTCGCCAGTGGCCTCGAAGCGCGGAACATCCGGTGGGACGAACATCGTTGCCGCGTGGCCGATGGGTCGTAGGGGTTGGCCCGACGCGGCCAGCGCGGTGGCGAACGGTGCGTGAGTGTGGACAACGCCGCCGACGTCACCTCGGGCTTCCATCACCTCGGTGTGGATCGGGTATTCGTCGTGGGCCCGGCCCGGTCCGTCAACGACTCGACCTGCAGGGTCGAGCAGATGAACGTGGTGTGGACGGACCTCCTCCAGCGCCCACCCCGCGGCCTTGATCCACACGCCCCTCCCGCCAGGGTCACGACTCGAGGCGTGGCCCCAAAGCAGGTCTCCGTGACCCTGCGCAGCCAGCACACGTGAGGCGCAGGCCACGAGCCGGCGCTGATCCTGGAAGCCATGACCGGGCACGTCAGGGGCGAGCCGGCTGGAACGTGTCAATGACGGTCTGCTGCTCGACGGGCACCGCTTCGCGGTACAGGTGAAGTGCTTCGAGCACGGCCCGGTTGCTAGTGATGAACAGGTCGGAAACCTCGCCTGCGTCGTGTTCGACTGCTGCCCAAGACGGTGCGACGAAGACATCTCCTGGCGACCACGTGAACTCCGTCCCCTCGATCACCGAGCGGCCCTTGCCCTTGAACACGACGTGTATCTGGCCGCCCGTCTGCCGCCGTGGCGCGGTCGACGTCCCGGGGTACAGCCTCGTCATCTGACAGGTGATCGTCGCCAACGCTGGCCCGCCGGTAATCGGGTTCTCGTAGGCCACGGTGACACTCGGTCCCCCACGGGTGGCGTGAACCATGTCGAGCGTGCGGCTGACGTCGTCGTAGGGATAGCGAAGCAACGGCGAGTGCGAGGGGGCGGTGACCTTGGTGGAGACCTCTCGAAGACCGATGGCCCCGTAGTTGCGCTGGGAGACGTTGTGCCCGAAGACATCCTGCATACCTGTCGGATGATTCTCGAAGAACATCGACTCCAGCGACATGACGAGCGGTACGTCGATGGCGTCGAACCAGATGATCGGGTTGTCCCCATGGTTCGTGTGGTCGTGCCAGTTCCCGCTAGGCGTCAAGATGAGGTCGCCGGGCGTCATCTCGCAGGCGTCGCCGTTGACCGTCGTGAACACGTCCTGGCCCTGCATCACGAAACGGATGGCCGACGCGGTGTGGCGGTGCGCTGGCGCCTTCTCGCCGGGTTGCAGATACTGGTAGGCGCCGAAGAGGGATTCGGTTGTTCCATTCGCCAGCCCGGGGTTGCAGAATTGCAGGGCCCGTCGGGCGTCGCCCGCGCCTTCGACGCGCACGACCTTCCCCGCCTGTTCCGCGAGGCTGAAGACTGTCTGCCATTGCCACAGGTGTGCCTTCGCGCGAGCCAGGGGCGTCGCCGGGATCTCCGGTCTGCTCCAGAGCCCGGCGAGCCCGCCGGCGGCCAACGCGTCGTGGAGGTTCTCCAGCGCGACATCTGTAGTGTCGACACTTTTAGCCCGAGCTGCAACGTTCGACATGTGGGCCTTCCTTCTGGATCGCCATTCCGATAGACGCCTCGGCCTGGTCGCCGACGTGAGGTGTGGCGTGCGTCCCCAAAAGAGTATACACTTTGGAGCGGTGGGACAACACAACGGTCGAGTCCGCAGCGGCCGGAGGCACCCGGCAACAGCGGAGGTGATCAATGAGACTCAGCCTCTTCGACGACTACCGCCTCGGGGTGTGGGGTCGGGATGACACGATCGTCGACATCACGGAGCTGGTCGACGCCTTCATCCGGCCGACGGATCGCATGAACGCGCTGATCGAGCGCTGGCAAGAGGTGTCGCTGAGGGTTGCGCAGGCACAGCATGCCGTGGGGCTACGGCTCGATGCGGTCACGTTCCGTGCGCCGCAGCCGCGACCCACCAAGATCGTCGGTGCGCCAGCCAACCATTCGGGTCACCAGCGGGAGATGATCAGTGCAGGCGGGTTCAACGGTCCTCCGGCGACGATCGAGACGTACGCCGGTTTCCTGAAAGCACCCTCGTCCATCGTGGGGCCTGACGCCTCGATCGTGCTTCCGTATCCCGACCGACGAATCGACCACGAGGGCGAACTCGGTGTGGTGCTGGCACGCCGCGCTCGCCACGTCAACCGGCGTGAGGCTCTGGACTACGTGTTCGGCTACGTCCCGCTACTCGACATCACCATGCGTGGCGACGAAGACCGGCCGTTCCGCAAGAGCTTCGACACCTTCACACCGATCGGTCCGGCCATCGTGACAGCAGACGAGATCGCGGACCCATCCCAGCTCGAGCTGCGCCTTCACGTCAATGATGATCTCCGACAGCAGGGACGTATCGCCGAGCTGATCTACGACGTAGCGCGGCTCATCGAGGTGTACTCCGGCGCGATGACACTCGAGGCCGGCGACATCATCGCCACGGGAACCATCGACGGGGTGTCGCGCCTGCACCCTGGCGATCAGGTAACTCTGACGATCTCCGGGCTGCCGCCCCTGGCCATCGGCGTGAGCGCGGCGGACCGTTCGCCCGCGATCTGATCAGAGCGGGCTGTCGCCTCGCGCCCGGCGACGAGCCTAGGACCGAGCGGCGTCCGACGACCTGTCGGACTCGAAGCGCTCGAGGCTCAGGCGCACTGCAAACGGGTCATACCCGGGCGCCAGCTGGCCGATGAGAGACAGGGCCGTGCGAGCCAGGTGTTCCGCCAACTCCCTCGCCGCGCCAGCCGCATCACCGTCGCCACAGTGCTCCACGATGCGCTCGTGCTCACCGTGGTGTTGAAAGGTCGGCAGCGGGCCGCGATACCGGTACAGCGCCCGAAACTGTTCGGCGCGTTCGAGATTGGTCTCGATGATCTTTCGGAGGTGAACGCTGGCACCAGCAACCAGGGCAAGGTGAAGCCGGTTGTGCAGGTCGTTCCAGGCGTCGGTGCGGCCGGCATCGTCAGACATCCCGGCTAGCTTCTCAACCAGCTCTGCGAGCATCGTCACGGCGGTGTCCGTCATCGTCGGGACGGTCACGAGGACGCCGAGTCCTTCCAACATGATCCGCTGCACGTACACGGCCTCGAGGTGAGCGGCGTCGAAGCCGACCACGCGGGCGCGCTTCCATGGTTCGGCGTCGAGGAGTCCTTCTTCTTGCAACATCCGGATGGCTTCGCGCACTGGGGTGCGGCTCAGCGCCAGTCGCTCGGCGATGCCCACCTGGTTGACCTCGGCTCCCGGCGGGATGGTCCCATCCAGCACCAGCGCCCGAAGATGGGCATGGGCAGCCTGGGCCGCAGGAGCTCCCGCACGCCGTTCCAGCGGCTGCAGGCGATCGAGCCAGTCAGGAGTCACGGTCTGGCCTCATCCCCGGCTCAGCCGACCTGCGGCAGGTCGGTCGGGACATTTACGAGCACCTCAGCGCCGTTCGGCCGCACGACCATGAAGTCGGCGAGCATGCATCCGACGTCCCGCTTCCAGTCACCGTCGTGCAGGTCGATGTTGTTGCCGAACGTCATCCCCTCCTCCAGTACGAAGTCACCGATGCCCTCACCGTTGAGCATCGGTGGCCCGAAGCCCTCCTCGTACACCACGGTGGGGACCTCTGGAGAACCCGCACCCATCCCGTGGAATCCCAGCTCGACCCAGTTCATGCCGGCCCGGGTCGCCGGTTCGCGGATCTCCCGCACGGCCTCGCGCACCGTGTTGCCCGCCCGTAGGGCCGACCTGCTGGCCTCCAGACACTCCACGGCGACCTCCCAGACCTTGAGCAGGCGGTCGGGCGCCCGCGGACCGAGGTACACGCTGAACTCCGTGTGGCATCGGTAGCCCCCGTACTTGGTGTGCCACTCGGCAATCACGATATCCCCAGCCGACAGCGGCCGCGTGGTTGGTGACTTAGGCCCCTCGGCACCATGAAGCAGGTTCCACCACTCGTCGTCAGCGTGTTCGACGGGTCCGGAGCCGAGCAGGATGAACAGCGCTGGCTCACCGCCGCTGGCGATGTGGGTTCTAGCCATGTCCGCGTAGACGTCGGCCTCCGTGGCGCCAGGACGGGCTGACTCGACCATCGTGTCAAGCGTCGCCCGGGCAACCGCCCCAGCCCGCCGCAGCATGTCGATCTCCTCCTCGGACTTGATCAGCCGGACGTCGACGAGCATCTGGCTGGCGTCGACAAACTTGGCCTGGGGCAGCAGGGCCTCGAGCGTGGTGACGTCGCCCTGAAGCAACACGTTGGTGGTCTGGATCGCAGAGGTGTAGCCGACCAGTCCGAGACGGCAGTCGCCGAGTCCTCGTGCGTGAAGCTCCTCGGCCACAGCGCGAACGCCTCGCCGAGGGCGAAGGTCAGCACACCATGTCTGAGTGGAGAGGTTCCGGTTGCCCGGCCATGCGGTGTGCGGTGTACCGGCCCAGACCACGGGCTCACCTTCGAGCGGGAACACGGCTTCGCACCCTGGCTGGCTCTCGATGTGGAACAAGTACTGCATGTTTGCCGTGCCCATGCCCCAAAAGATGTCCGTACCGAGGACGATCAAGGCGTCGACGCCCGCATCAGCCATCTTCTTTCGGACGAGCGTCCAGCGTCGCTGGCGTTCGTCGAGGGAGAACTGTGGCACCCAGCGCAGCAGCTCCTGTGTCGGCGTGATGCGGGCTGGCAGTCGTCGATCCGCGATGTGCACCGTCGCCTCCTTTCGATGTGCGATGTCAGTGTCGGTCTCGCACTCGCACCACGGGGCACCTGAAGTCTACTGCACACACTTTCGTTGTGCAACGACCCGCCTCCCGTGCGACCGCGCCCAGCAAGTACTGGGAAACCGGAGAAAGAGTTGCACGACCAAGTAATAGTGAATACACTTGCGGACAGCGCCGACCTGGGCGCATGACCGCGGAGAGTCAGGGGAGCTCACAATGCTGATGGAAGCGACAAGACGGAGTCGACGGACTCGGACCTTCGAGCGCAGGGCGAATCCTCGCCGGCTGGTAGCAGGCGCTGTCGCCCTGGCCCTGCTGGTCGGTTCCTGCTCCAGCGGGGATGACGATGTCGCTGACGACTCGGCGCCTAGCGGCGCGGGCACCAGCGCAGCGAGCGCTGCGGAGGGAGCGGAGTCGCTCACGGTGGGAGTGTTCCGTGGACTGCCTCGCGGGTTCGACCCGGCATTCGCTGGCCTGCCGCGCAGCTTCTCACTGCTGCCTGTGATCGAACCGTTGGTCGCCGTCGACGTCACGTCCGGGGAGTACGTCCCCAACCTGGCCGAGCAGTTCGAGCAGGTCGACGACACGACATACACCTTCGACCTGAGGCCGGACGTCGAGTTCTCCGATGGGTCGCCGCTGACGGTCGAAGACGTCGTCTACTCGATCCTTCTGCATCTGGATCCCGCTGAAGGGTCACCCCTGTCCGAGGATGTCGCCTTCATCGACTCCGTCGAGGCAACTGGGTCGTCGCAGGTCACGGTGCGTCTGCAGGAGCCGAGCGTCCTTTTCCTGACCTCGATGTCCGTCGTCCCGATCGTCAAGCAGTCGGTGCGCGAGAGCCAGGGAGACGCACGGGGTACACCATCAGCTCTTCCGGTGGGCACCGGACCGTACGTCATCTCCGAGTTCACGCCGGACGAGTTGGTCGTCCTCGAACGTAACGACAACTACTGGGGTGAGCCGGCACCGATCCGAACGATCACGCTGCGAACCATCGGTGATGAGAACACCGCGCTGGCGGCGTTCCGTGCAGGTGAGCTGGACGTCGTGTTCGACGTCCCACCGCTGCGCAGCGCGCAGTACGAGGAGGCCGGCACGCTGGTCTCGGCGGTGGACCCGGAGTTCACCCAGGTGTTCCTCAACGCCAACGTCCCTCCGTTCGACGACATCCACGTGCGACGTGCGATCGTCCACTCGATCGACAAGGAAGGGATAGCCAACAGCGTGTACGGCGGGTTCGCCCAGCCGCACCCCGCCATCGTCGCCGCACCGCTGCTCGAAACGATCATGCCGGAGGACGAGGTCGCGGCGCTGCTCGACGAGGTCACCATCCCCTTCGACATGGAACTGGCCCGCGAGGAGCTGGCGCAGTCGAGCGTGCCCGACGGCTTCGAAATGAACACGATCGTGAACGCCGCAGAACCCGACCTGCGTCAGTTTGCGCTCGCCATCCAGGACAATCTGGCCGAGCTCGGCATCACACTGTCGTTCGAGGAGGTCACCCAGAACCAGTACACCGACGAGGTGTTCCTGCAGGAGCCGCACACCATCGGGTTCGGGATCTCGACATACGGCTTCAATAGCTACACGCCATTCGAGCAGATCCTGGGGCTCACGACCCCCGGCTTCAGCAACCTGGCAGACTACGGCGGTCCCGAGATCGATGAGCTGACGGATCGCTTGATCCGGCTCTCGCCGACAGATACCGAGGAGATGGCCGAGATCATCCCAGGGCTCCTGCGCCAACACGCCGACGACGTGATCTACGGGACAGTCGTGGCCGGTGACAGCATCTCGGCGATCGGTGAGGGATGGGAGTACGACGGCTACAGCCCGGCTTACGTGCTGGGACCATGGTTCCGCCAGCTCTCCGCCGTGTCGTAACCAAAGCATGACGTTTCCGCAGCTCGTTCGTTTCCTGGCCGCCCGGCTGGGAGTGGGTCTGATCGTCCTTGCGATCGTGTCGACGCTCGTGTTCACGTTCGTGCACATCGCCCCGGGCGGTCCCGAGCAAGCGCTGGTCGAAGGAAGCACGGCGACGCCGGAGGTCATCGATGCCATCCGCGAGCGCTACAGACTCGATGAGCCCATCTTCGCGCAGTACGTTCACTACCTCGGACAGGTCGCAACACTCGACCTCGGCGAGTCATACCGCACACGCGAAACGGTCACCAGCATCATCGGCGCCCGCCTCTCGACCACCGTGCCGCTGGTGTCCTTCGGCCTGTTGGTCACGCTCGCCCTCGGGACGATCCTAGGAACCGTCGCCGCCCACCGGCAGCGCACTGCAGTGGATCGGTCCATCACCGCCGGCAGCATCCTGTTCGCCAGCGCTCCGCCCTTCGCGCTGGCGATCGTGCTCCTGTACGTCTTCGCCGAGCGGCTTGACTGGTTTCCCGTAATCGGCGAGTGGGACGGCCCGCTCGAGATGGTTAGACACCTGACACTTCCGGCTGCAACGCTCGGCCTCGCCGGCACGGCGCCGATGATGATGCTGGTTCGCACGTCGATGATCGAGGTGCTCGAGCGAGATCACGTGCTGTTCGCTCACGCCCGAGGGCTATCCGGATGGCACGTGCTCTTTCACCACACGCTTCGAAACTCATTGGTGGCGGCCATCACGACGGCCGGTGTCGTCCTGATCGGCATGCTCGCCGCGGTGGCGTTCGTGGAGATCCCCTTCAACCTCGACGGCCTCGGGTCTTACCTGGTCGAAGCGGTGCTGGCACAGGACGTGCCGGTCGTCCAGGCCCTGACCCTGCTGATCACCGCAACAATCCTTGTCGTCAACTCGTTGGTGGACCTGCTCTACGCAGCCCTCGATCCTCGCACCCAGCTGGGGAGCCGATGATGCTTGGAGCACGCCAATGAGTAGCACGCCTGTCACTGGCGACCTAGGGGCGCTCCCGGCCGCATCCCGAAGTGGATCCCGAGTCGTGAAGTGGCCGGCCTTGGTCGTCGTTTCGGTGATCGTGCTCTCGACCGTGATCTTCAGCGCCTTGCTGGGCCCGACGGCGGCGCCCTTCGGGCCCGGTGACACCGACCTGGCCAAGGGCGTGTCGGTACCGAGCAGAGAGAACCTGCTGGGGACCGACGAGCTCGGACGTGACATCCTGTCGAGGCTCCTCGTGGGAGCTCGCAGCGCGATTGGTGGCCCCCTGATCATCGCCGCCGGGACGCTCACCATCGCCACCTCACTCGCCCTGTTCTCGGCGTACCGTAGGGGCTGGGTCGACCAGATCGTGGGACGCGTCGTCGACACCATCTACTCGCTGCCGGCGCTGCTGATCGCCATCGTGGTCGTCGGCGTGGTCGGGGGCGGCTACGGAACGGCGATCATGGTCCTGACCGTGCTCAACGTCCCCCAGAACTACCGGATCGTGCGAGGCGCTGCGATCGAGCAGCGCGGCATGCCATACATCGAAGCCGCGCAGAGCCTCGGCCATTCCACGACCCGCATCATGCTGAGGCACCTCCTTCCCAACGTCATGCCGTTCGTCGTCGCCGCTTTCTTCTTGCGTTTCACATTTGCCATCGTCGAGCTCTCCTCCCTTTCGTTCATCGGTCTCGGGGTGCCGCCCGGAGCCAGTGACTGGGGTCGCATGCTGTCGGAGAACCGCCACTTTCTCGAGTCCAACCCCTGGGCAGCCATCGCTCCGGGGCTGGCCCTGGTCCTGACCGCGGCGAGCGCGAACATCGTGGGGCGCCAGCTGTACGAGCGGTATTCGAGCAGGGGTCGAGCTCGATGACGGGTACTTCAACCGAACTCGGCTCCCCGCCACTGTTGCAGGTGACCGGGCTGTCCATCACCGCCCGGCTCAGCGACGGGGAGCGCCCGATCACCACCGACGTCGATCTGGTGGTTCGAGCAGGCGAGGCTGTCGCCATCGTCGGGGAGTCAGGCAGCGGGAAGTCACTCACCGCCCGGGCGCTGCTCGGCTTACTCCCGCGGGGTGTGGTGGCCACGGGTGACGTCCGCTATCTCGGCGAGCCGATCCTCGGGCTCCCGAGCCGCCAGCTTCGCAAGCTTCGTGGCCAGGAGATGACCTTCTTGCCCCAGGACCCGTTCACGGTGCTCAACCCAGTCAAGCGGTGCGGTGAACAAATCCTGGAAGGCATCGGCGGCGGCCGCCGGAAACGGTCACGAGACAGCACTCGCCGCGAGGCCGGTAGGCGACTCGCCGAGGTCGGCATCGAAGACACCTGGGTGCTCGATGCGTTCCCGCATGAGCTGTCTGGTGGGATGCAGCAGCGCGTCGGGATCGCAGCCGCGCTTGCTCGCGACCCGAAGGTCCTCATCGCCGACGAACCGTCGACCGCGCTGGACGTCACCACCCAACGCCAATGTCTCGATCTGCTGGCGCAGCTGCGTGAGGACCGTCAGATGGCCCTGATCCTCATCACCCACGATCTGCGTGTTGCCTTCTCGACCTGTAGCCGTGTCTACGTCCTCTACGCCGGAAGTGTGCTCGAAGAAGGCCCGACCGACGCCCTGGCGGCGGAGCCGCTTCATCCCTACACGCACGGCCTGCTGCGGGCCGAACCGCCCGTCGACCACCGTGCAGACTCGATGGAAGCGATCCCTGGCACGCTGCCACAGCCCCAGGAGGTCGCCGGAATGTGCCGGTTCGCGCCCCGTTGCGCCTGGCGGATCGACGCCTGCACCACTCACGAACCGAAACTGGGCGAGTTCACTGACCTTCGAGCCACCAGGTGCCTGCGAGTCGACGACATCCGAGATGAGCTGCGTGCCCGCAAGACGCGCCACGTCATCAGGCGAAGCGACCTTGACGAAGCGGACGCCGGGGAGGACGAGGCGCTGCTCGACATCGCCGGGCTCCGTGTCGTGTACGCCTCCCGACGAGGGCGCGACCCGGTCGTGGCCGTGGATGGTCTGGATCTCCGGATGCGACAGGGCGAGAGTGTCGGCATCGTGGGCGAGTCCGGCTCCGGCAAGACCACGGTTTCCCGATGCGCCGTCGGACTGACCGCATTCACGTCAGGCTCCCTCCGACTGGCGGACATGGCATTCGAGGCCGGTCGAACGCCACACCGCGGGCACCGCCGACAGATCGCTCGGGTGGCGCAGATGGTGTTCCAGGATCCCTACTCCTCCCTCAACCCTGCGATGACCGTCGGGCAGGCGATCGCCGAGGCCGCCCTGTACGTCCCGGTCAGCGAAAGGATCTCCCCGACGGAGCTGCTCGATCAGATGGGCCTGCCGGCCAGCTACGCAGCGAGAAAACCTGTCGCACTTTCCGGCGGTGAGCGCCAGCGGGTCGCAATCGCTCGCGCCCTCAGCGCCCGCCCGCGACTTCTCGTCTGCGATGAGCCGGTCTCCGCATTGGACGTGTCGGTCCAGGCGCAACTGCTCACCCTGCTGCGCGAACTACGCGACCGGTTCGACCTCAGCGTCCTGTTCATCAGCCACGATCTGGCCGTGGTCAGGCAGATGGTCGACCGGGTCTACGTGATGCATCGCGGGGTCGTCGTCGAGCACGGCCAGATCGACAGAGTCTTCAACGAACCGTCTCACCAGTACACCCGCACACTCATCGACTCGATCCCGCGATCACTAAGTCCTTCGTCGGTCCACTCGTAGTGGTGCCGCCGAGTGCTCTCACCATCAGCTCCAAACCCTCGAGCAGCTCGATCCGTAGTGTGTCAGGGATCCCTGCGATCGTGGCCTGCTCGAGTTCTGCCCAAGCGTGGCGGACATCGCCCTGGAGATCGCGGCCGCGTGGTGTCAGCGAGATGCTGACGGCTCGTCCGTCACTTGGCGAGGCCGCTCGGCTCACAAAGCCTTGCTCTTTCAGACGGCTGACCATTCGCGTCACGGTGGAGGGGTCCAACTGCAAGGCCCGTACGAGGTCGGTCTGGGTCTGCCCGTCCCGGTCCCAGAGCTGCATCAGCAACAGCTCCTGGCCTGGATAGAGGCCGATCTTGCGAAGCAGGACCGCCGCGTATGCCTTGTGTGCCTTGGCGGCCCGCACCAACAGGTAGCTCAACTGGCCGTCTACCGCCGTCGTCGGGGCGTTGTCGAGCGTGTTCGGTCGCGAGTTGTTCCTGGCCACGGTGCTCATCTCTATCGGCGACTCGGTGATTTCTTGGCCGGCCAAAGCTAACACGTCCCTGACCGTGCCGTCAGGGCTATAGCCAGGGCGTCAGCCGGGGCACCTCGCCATTCGAGGAACGCAGGCGTGCCCCCTGGCTGCGGCCGGTCATCCACGCTGCCAGCTCGGCGACCGGCCCTGCAATCGTCGTCGGAGACGAGTCGTCGCCGATCTGCCAGCTGCCGCCTTCGTGGGCCTCGAGCCGGACCGCCGGATCGCGCGCCAGCGATGAACGCCGTTTCGCGGCATCGCGGATCAGCGCAGCGCTGAGGTCTCCGGGCACGTCCGTGAACTCGATCCCGGCCCGGAGGTCCACGGCGTGGACGGCCACCTCTCTGGCCCGCATCCACGGGATCTCGGATGCGGCAACAGTGCGGCCTTGCGCAGTCACGATCTCAGCGGTCCACATGCGATCGTCGAGCGATGCCAGGCTTGCCTCGAGGTCGGCCGACGTGCTCAACACGAAGTCGCGAAGCTGGGGCGCCGGCCAGGTCGCACCCCGCTCGATCTCGCCGTCGCGTCGTGCGGCCGACTCGTACATCGGGTGCGGCACTCCTGTACGGGCCCAGGTGACCAGGTTCATCAGTGCCACGGCGTTGAACCCGACGTGCGCGACCACGTGGGCACGCGACCACGCCGGGAGGCGGGAGGGCGCAACGAGATCGTCGTCGGCGAGCGCTTCGACACCTGCGAGGAAGAGACTCGTGCCATGTCGAACCCACCGCAGGGACGTCTCGAATCCGCGGTGCCGGCTCACGCCGCATTCGTCCGGGACGTGACCGGGTTCTCGCACCGACCGAGATCTGCGATCTCGGTGGTCAAGGTGTCCCCGTCACGGAGATAACGCCGGGGCGTTCGGGCGTGGCCGACACCCCCTGGCGTTCCCGTCGCGATGACGTCGCCAGGAAGCAGCGTGACGATGGTGGACACGTACCTGACCAGGGCAACGGGGTGGAAGACGAGGTCTCGTGTCGAGGCCCTCTGTACGACTTCGCCATTCACCTCGGCACGAATTGTCAAATCGGGCCAGACGGTGCCCGGGAGCTCATCGGGGGTAACCAGGACCGGCCCGAACGGGGCCGTGCGTTCGAACGTCTTACCCTGCAGCCACTGCGACGACCGGTACTGCCAGTCGCGCATGGTCACGTCGTTGATCACGGCGAAGCCGGCGATCGCCGCTGCTGCCGCCTCCTCACCGGCGGAGTGGACACGGCGCCCGATGACAAGAGCCAGCTCGGCCTCCCAGTCGACCTGGTCGGACTCGGCGGGCAGCTCGAGTGGGTCACGGGCTCCGATGAGCGAGCCAGCGAACTTGGCGAAGAGCGTGGGATGCTCGGGAAGGTCGCGTCCCATCTCTCGGATGTGGTCTCCGTAGTTCAGTCCGACGCCCACGATCTTGCCGGGTCGCAGCACGACGGGGGCGATGTCGACATCCTCGAACGACCCGTGGTCTCCCGCGGCCTGCGCTGCCACGTCCCACCAGTTGCCCAGAGCGAGCAGGGCGCCGACGTCGGGCGCCGGGAGCATGACGTACTCGTTATCGTCGACGCGTACCGCCCGGGTGGTCCCGTTCTCTCGGATGGTCGCCAACCTCATGCCGGCTCGCCTTCCACGAGGACGCGGTGCTGATGCAGCCGTTCGAAGATTGGGGTGTCGGAGAAGCGGAACAAGTCGAGCCGAGACTCGGCGCCAATAGTGAGCGGCTGCCACGACGGGACCACGAACAGGTCGCCGCGCTCGACGGTCCAAGGCTCGTCGCCGACCCGGATCTCACCTCGTCCGTCGAACACCTGCCAAACAGAGGAGCCGACCTCGCGACGAGTCCGCGTCGTGGCGTCTGGACGGAGTCGATGGAACTCGGCTCGAATGGTGGGCAGGACGTCCCCACCGGTCGACGGATTGCTGAACCTGACGGCGGCGTGTCCCTTCTCGAGCACACCCGAGTGTCGTTCGTCCTCGAGGCGCAACTGATCGTCGAGCGCCGCATCCGTGCGCTCCCAGCGGTACACGAAGAGCGGCGTGCTCGGCACGGAGACGGCTGCAGACACGGGCACCAGACCGGGATGTCCCCACAAACGCTCTGAGCGTGATCGCGCTGGCGTCGCCGTCGTATCCACATCCTCGGGACCGAACTCGAAGAACCCAGACTCGGTTGCGTGGACGAACGGGATGTCCAACCCGTCAAGCCATGCCATCGGCGTCGTCGTCGCATTGTGGTGGCTGTGCCAATTCCAACCTGCCTGGGGAAGGAAATCCCCGCGGCGCATGGCTACCGGGTCTCCGTTCACGAGCGTCCACACGCCTTCGCCCTCGATCACGAATCGGAAGGCGTGCTGGGTGTGGCGGTGCTCCGGCGCCACTTCTCCTGGCATGAGGTACTGCACGGCCGCCCAGAGAGTCGGCGTGGCGAAGGGTCGGCCGCCGAGCCCAGGATTGGCCAACGCCATCGCCCGTCGTTCGCCTCCTCGACCAACCGGAACAAGGTCGCCGGCCCGCTCCGCCAGCCGAAGGAGCGAACTCCAACGCCACAGGTGAGCTCGTGCACGCGACGCCGGCGACGCCGGCATCAGATCGGCGATCTGAGTCCAGAGCGGGACCATCATCGACGTTTCGAAGTCGCTGTAGAGCTCGGCCAGCTGCGGAGTCGCTGGGGGCTGCGAGTCCTCGATCATCTGGATGCGCACCGGGGAGGGGGTTGTCGGGCTCGCAGGCAAGGGCCGTCCTTCGTTTCGTGCCACGTCATTCGGTCGTCGCATCGTATCGGGTTTCTGTCAGACGGGATAGGCTTTTCTGCTGTGAAGAACAGAGCGAAGCCCGCGTACCCGATCGCCTCCGTCGACCACGCCCTCGAGCTCGCCACGTTGCTGGTCGAGCTGGGGCCGCTGGGGGTGTCGGAGACCGCCGAGTACCTGGCCGTGGCCCCATCGACCGCTCACCGGCTCCTGGCGGCACTCGTCTATCGAGACTTCGCAGAGCAAGGCGATGACCGGCGATACCGCGCCGGGCCGATGCTGCAGGGCGCGGATGAGCGACCGAGCGTGGTGCTGCGCCTCCGAACGGCGGCGATGCCACACCTTCGGGAACTTGCAGCCGAGACCGGTGAGACCGCCAGCCTGCAGACGTTGGTGGGCAGCGATGTGCGTTTCTTGGAATCGATCGAAGGCGAACGACTGCTGCGGGTGGGCAGCCGGAAGGGCAGGCGTCTCCCCGCCCACCGTGTGTCCGGAGGCCTCGTGCTGCTCGCCGAGCTCTCGTCGCAGCATGTCCGGGATCGGTGTCAACACCTCTCG
>Ga0136627_1000343_pt1 | contig 16941 bp, 13 predicted proteins | sample AntDrymUQ4892206_2_FD_104652 | JGI IMG/M metagenome (GOLD analysis project Ga0136627, IMG submission 104652) | Polar desert sand microbial communities from Dry Valleys, Antarctica - metaG UQ489 (22.06) | ecosystem: Environmental > Terrestrial > Soil > Desert | place: Antarctica: Dry Valley... | reverse complement strand
GTCGAGCCGGAAAAAATACTCGACGTGCTCGGGGGCGGCCTCGCGGCGAACAAAGTGATGGAAGTGAAGCGCGAGAAGTTCCTCACCGGGGATTTCGAGGCTGGCGGGAAGGTGAAGTTCCACCACAAAGACCTCGGCATCGCGCTCGAAACGGCGCGGCAGTTCGGGGTCGCGCTCCCGGCGACGGCACTCGCCGACCAATTATTCGCCTCGCTCATCGCAAAAGGCCGCGAAGACCTCGACCACTCCGCGCTCATCACGCTCGTGCGGGACATGTCCGGCGGATAATGTTCCGCCTTTGGCGGAACGCGCTCGTCAGCACGCTTCGCTCGTCGGCATTTCAGCTTGTCAGCCAAGAAAATCTCATCGAACAATGAGATGACGAAGCAATTCGGCGAGCCGGAATGAGCGAGCCGGAATGAGCGAGCCGGAATGAGCGAGCCGGAATGAGCGAGCCGGAATGAGCGAGCGCGGTTCGCCTCCGGCTCCCTTTCAGGCGCTTCATGCGCGGCTCCGTCCTCTCCGGGAGCTTTCGCCTTCCCATCCGAAAAAGACGCACCCTCCGTGGACGAAAGATGCTTCGAGGTTGAACGTATCGCCTCCGAGCTTTTCCCCGACTCCTGAAGCGAGTGCCTCCCGACTCCCCGGAGCGACCGGAGGAGGCGTCTCACCCGGCGCGGAAGAAGGCGTCTCCGGCGGATATTTCGCCGCTCGTGGCGACGTGGCTCACGGGATGTTCTTCGGGGTTCGTGACGACGACGATGGTCGCGGGGTCGTATCCGGCTTCCTTTATTTTTTCGAGGTCGAAGCGGACTATGGGTTGTCCGGCCTCGACGCGGTCGCCTTGCCTCGCGAGCTTCTCGAAGCCTTCGCCGCGCATTTCGATGGTGTCGAGGCCGATGTGGACGATCAGTTCGATGCCGTCGTCCGACTCGATGCCGAAGGCGTGTCCACCCTCGAATAGTTTCATGAGGTTGCCGGGGATCGGGGCGAGAACCTCGCCGCTCGCGGAGGGTATGATCGCCCCTCCATCCCCCGCCATTCCGGAGGCGAAAACCTCGTCGGGAACCTTCGAGAGCGGGATGGCATCCCCGGAGATGGGAGCGAGTATCTCCATTAATCTCCGCCTTTCAAAATACGGTTTATCCGGTCGGCGATCCGGTCGGACTGCGTTCCCATCACGACCTGCGCGACTTTGCCGCGCTTCACGACGCCGGAGGCGCCGAGTTGTTTGAGGCGATCCTCATCCACCTTTTCGGGGTCGGTTATGAACAGCCGCAATCTCGTGATGCATCCTTCGCAGCTTTCGACGTTCGAGCTTCCGCCGAGCGCGGCGAGGACGTTCGCGGCGAGGATGTCGTCGGAGTCGCCGGACGCGGGAGCCGCGGCGCCTTCCGCGTGGCTTTCCTCTCCCGGCCTCGGGCCGCGTTGGCTTTCGGGGAGGATCCAATCCGCCGACATCCCCGTCGAAGACTCCCCACGCCCCGGCGTCGCAAGGTCGAAAGTCTTTATGAAGAACGAGAAAACGACGTAATAAACGACGAAATACACCGCCCCGACCCCGAGGAGAAGCACGGCTCCGTCAGTGTTCTCGGCCCGGAAATTGAGGAGATAATCTATCGCCCCGGCTGAGAACCCGAAACCTATTTGTATCCCGAGCAAAGTCGTTATCGCCATCGAAAGTCCCATCAAAACAGCGTGGACGACGAAGAGGACGGGGGCGACGAAGAGGAAAGCGAACTCGATCGGCTCGGTGATCCCGGTCAAAAACGACGCGAACGCGGCAGACAAAAGTATGCCCGACGCGACCCTCGGGAAGTGGGCGTGCCGGATCATCGCCAGACACGCCGCCGGAAGCCCGAACATCATCACCGGAAAGAACCCCGCCATGAACGACCCCGCATCCGGGTCGCCCGCGAAATACCGTGTGAGATCCCCATTCACCGGCCCGTCCGGCCCCTCGAACGTCCCGAGCTGGAACCACACGAACGTATTCAAAACATGGTGAAGCCCCACCGGAATAAGCAGCCGATTAAAGAAACCATAAATCCCCGTCCCGAGCGCGCCGAGTCCGACGATATATTCTCCGAAGGCGTTCACGCCGAGTTGAATCGTCGGCCACACGAGGCCGAAAGCGAGACCGAGGAAAAGTGCGGCCACGGCGGTCACGATCGGAACGAACCGCCGCCCCCCGAAGAACCCGAGATAATCCGGGAGCCGTATGTCCGAGAACCTCCGATACAAACCGGCGGCGACGAGTCCGACGAGGATGCCAGACAAAACTCCCATGTTCACGTTCGGGTCGGGGGCGCCGTCAACTTGTGGGATGAGCGTATTGAAAACCCCGTCGAAGACGAGGAACCCGACGAGTCCCGCCAGCGCGGCGGCCCCCTCCCCGCCCGCGAGTCCGAACGCTATGCCGATGGCGAATATGAGGTCGAGGTTTCCGAAGACGGCGTCCCCGGCGGCGGCCATCCACGGCAGTCCGAGGAGGTCGTCCTGTCCGAGGCGGAGGAGGAGCGCGGCGGCGGGAAGAACGGCGATCGGGAGCATGAGCGAACGCCCCACGCTTTGCAAAGCCCCGAGCGTCTTCTCCCACGCCCCGGAACCCCTCGAACCCGCCGAAGTCGTCGAAGCCATGAATTCTCCCCTTCCCCATTAAATTCCCGTAAAACTCAGCTTCGGACTTTACTCCTATGACAACCGCGAGGCAAACGGACGGATCGGCGATGGCGGGAGTCGGCGATGGCGGGAGTCGGCGATGGCGGGAGTCGGCGATGGCGGGAGTCGGCGATGGCGGGAGTCGCCTTCGGGCTTTCCACCATTCACAATTCACCACTCACCGGAGCGAAGCGAGCGGCTCCCACTCCCTGTTTTCACACTTCCGAAACCACCTTCTTCGCTCTCGGTATTCTCGGCGCGCTCATGGAGAGTTCGGTGACTCCGAGGGCGACGAGCTTCTCGATGAGGCCCGGCTCCCCCGCCGCCTCGCCGCATACCCCGACCCATATTCCGGCTTCCTTTGCGGCCTCGCACGTCATCCCGATGAGGCGGAGAACGGAGGGGTGGTCGGCGCTTTGGAGACGCTCGAGCTTCTCGTTTCCACGGTCGGCGGCGAGCGTGTATTGAACGAGGTCGTTCGTCCCGACCGAAAAGAACGAAACCTCGGGGGCGATGTCGGCGGCGCACACCGCGGCCGCCGGAGTCTCCACCATGACTCCCACTTCGATGTCTCCGAATCGGATGGCTTCGCGTTCGAGTTCGGATCGGCACTCGGCCATGACCTTCTTCGCCGCGACGACCTCCGAAACGTCGGCGACCATCGGGAACATGACTTTGGCGTTTCCAAAGGCGGCGGCTCGGAGGAGCGCGCGAAGCTGCGGTTTGAAAAGCTCCGGCACGTCGAGGCACATCCGGATGCCGCGCCACCCGAGGAACGGATTCTCCTCTTTTGGCTGCTCGACTCCGGGAAGGTCTTTGTCCCCCCCGACATCGAGGGTGCGGAATATGACGGGCCGCTCCCCGAACGCCTCGACGGCCTCTTTGTATACCTCGAATTGCTCGTCCTCCGTCGGAAGCTCGTCGCGCTCCATGAAGAGGAACTCCGTGCGGAAAAGGCCGACTCCCTCCGCGCCATATTCGATGGCGTCCGCCGCCTCCTTCGCCGATCCGAGGTTCGCCGAGATTTCGATGCGCCGTCCGTCTTTCGTGCGGCCTTCGACGTTTTTGAACTTTTCGAGCGACGATTTCTCGTCGGCGATTTCCTCGCTCTTCGCCTCGAAGTCCGAGATGGTTTCGGGGTCGGGGTCGGCGACGGCGAATCCCTCGGTTCCGTCAATGGCGACGGTTTCGGCCCCGAGGGACGCTTCGAGGGCATCCCCCACTCCGACGACGGCGGGAACGCCCATCGAGCGCGCCATTATGGAGACGTGGGAGGTCTTCGATCCCTCCGAGGTGACGAACCCGAGTGCCATGCCTTTCGGTATGCGTGCCGTGTCCGAGGGCGCGAGGCTCCTCGCGAGGACGACGGACGGCTTGTCGAGGGCTTCGAGTCCGGCGGCGGAGCACCCGATGAGTTCGGCGGCGATTTGGCTGGCGACGTCTCGCACATCGTCGGCTCGGGCGGCCATATATTCGTCGTCCATCGCGGAGATCATAGCCGCGAACTCCCCGCCGACCGCGAGAACGGCGGACTCCGGACTTCCGAGGGATTTCACCCGCTCTTCGACGCCGTCTCGAAGCTCGGGGTCTTCAGCGAACTCGACGTGCGCCTCGAAAATTTCGGCTTCTTTTCCGCTGCCCGTCGCGGTGAGATGCTCCGCTGTCGCCGTCAGTTTGCGGACGACGGCCGCCACGGCTTCGTCGAAGCGGGCGAGTTCGGTCTTTTCGGAGCCTTTCTCGATGCGGTCGCGATCCGGGGCGAGTTCGCCGGGGGTGTGGACGAAAGCCTTTCCGACGGCGACACCGTCCGAGGCGGCGACTCCGGTGAGTCGAGTCTCGGTCATCGTCATACCTCCTCGCTCGACACGATGGCGGCGATGGCTTCGACCGCCTCCTCCTCGTCGGCCCCGTCGGCCCGAATGACGACGGTGTCGCCCTTCACCGCGCCGAGGGTCGTGAGGCGGAGGGAGCTTTTCGCGCTCACCTCCATGCCGTCTTTGCTCATCGTGACGTCCGACTCGCACTTCTTCGCGGCCTGAACGATCCTCGCCACCGGACGGGCGTGTATCCCCGACTCCGGAACCACAACCACTTCCCTCTCCACCATGTTTCTCCTCCTTTTCCCGAAGATTATATTTACGGCGGCCCCGCGTTTTCAGAACCACCGAGTTTATTGTCTCCGACGGGATTCCGTGCCTCCGTCGAGTGCCGTGCCTTCGACGAAGCCGTGCCTCGCTCGAGTCCCATATCTTCGAGGATTCCCGTGTATCCGAGTGCCGTTCCTCCGGCATCCTCGTGTCTCCGGCGATCCCCGCGTCTCGGTCGAGTATCGTGCTTTCGACGATTCTCATACCTTCGCCGATTCCCGCGCCTCCGCCAAATCTCCTTTCTCGCCGAGTCCCGTACCTCGGTCGAGTCCCGTACCTCGGTCGGGTTCCGTGGCTTCGACGAGCCTCGCGTCTCCGCCGAGTCCCGGCATCTCCGTCGAGTTTCATATCCCATTGTGCTCCAGCGGGCTTCTCCTCGGTCGAGGCTCCGGTGAAATGTTTGAGGGCGACGAATGCGATCTCGACGACGAGCGTTCCGATGACGAAAAGTCCGCCGTGGGGAGAGACCGGAGGGAGCGGCGATCACGTTTGGAAGGAGCGTCCCATTTCTTCGAGGGTTTGGCGGAGGGATTTGAGCGCGTAGTACATGCGGCTGCGGAGGGTGCCGGAGGGGACACCCATTTCGCGGGCGATGTCGGAGTATGGTTTTCCGCGGTAGTGGACTTCGAGGATCACATGCCGATGCTCGTCGCTGATCCGGTGGAGGGCCTCCTCGACTTCGATGGCGAGTATCGCTTTTTCGGCGGTGTCCTCGGCGCGTCCGATTGCTTCGTCGTCTGTCTCCGCAGGTGAGAACTTCGGCGTGGACTTCAACCCGGTCGCGGACGCTCTTCGGATCGTCAACGACGCCGACGAGAACTTCCGCGTGACGTTCGACGGCCTCGCCCCGAACGACACCGTCGTTGACGGAACGCTCAGGTATGAAGACGACAACTCCCTCGAAAATCCGAACGTCGTCGCCACCGCGTACACGAACAGCGTCGCGGGCGCCGCTTCGACCTCCCAGCGTTTCATTGACTCCGAACTCGACATCATCGGCACGCAAACCTCGAACCCCGGACTTCTCAACGAAGATGCCACGCTCAAGAACCCCGCTGGAGGGATGAGAGACATCGAAGACCGCGCCGGAATGGACATCGTCCGCGGCTTCGGCGCGCTCGTGCTCATCCGCCCCGGCGCCTCCGTCGGCCCGCCGAGGCTCGCCAGCATTAACATCGAGACGGGCGTCGCCACCGACCGCGGCCGCATCGGCCCCCCGGTCAACGCCACGGACATCGCCCTCCCGCTCCCGATTCCGATGGATGACGACGGATAAACCAAACACACAGCCCGCTTCGACGGGTTCACGAAACCAAAAAAGGGTCGCCTTCGAGAGGCCCTTTTCTCGTTGGCGCGGGGATCGAAACCGGGTTCGGACAGGCAAACGGAACACGGACGATCCCTTCCCGAAAGCCGTCTCCGCGCCGTCGGTCGTTCCGGTTTGTGGTTATTGGTTTTTGTATTTGCCAATAACCAATAACCACAAACCGGGAGCGGAGCGACCGAAGCGATGCGTCTCACGACCCCCGGTTTTCGCCGCCGGGAATCGCCTCCGACGGCGAAAGGACATCCCCCGTCTTCACCTCGATCACCCCGAGCGGCGTGAGCCGTATGGAGGGGAGGAAGTCGCATGTGAAGAAAAGAAGCGAATACACGATGTCGTGGAAGGGATACCCGCGCTTCTTCATCTCCGCCGAGAGCCTCCGGTTCGCCTCCACATTCTCCTCGAAGGAGCCTCGGGACATCATGCCGCACACGGTGAGCGGGAACTCGAAAACGACCTCGCCCCCCTCGACGACGGCGATGCCGCCGTCCATCCCCCGCACCCGCGTGGCGGCGAGCGCCATCGCCTCCGGCTCCCTTCCGGCGACGAGGAGATGCGTCGTATTGTTGTATGTGCTCGCGAAACCCTCCACGCCGTCGGCGAACCCGGATACGAGGCCGCGAGAAACCCACTCCCCGCCTCGATCCACGAGCGCGGCATAAATCACCGTCGCCGTCTCTCCGCCCGACGCGACGACCCTCCCACCCTCGACCGGGAAAACAACGTCCTCGCGGCCCGTGATGACGGTGGCTTTGTATTTCATGGTCGGCATTTCGACCTCCGACCCGATTCCCCCATCCGCTCGCGGCGGATAAAAATCCGGGTCTCCGAACGGGAGGTTCGAGGCGAACGTCGGACGCGCCCCGTATGCGTCCCACCGAAGCCTCGGGAGTTCGGCGAGGAGTTTCCCTCCCTTCGCCACGACCTTTCCGCCGGAGACGACGGTTTCGGGGCGGAAGGTTTCGAGGTTCGGAAGAAGGACGATGTTCGCCCGGCGACCGGGGGCGAGGCCGCCCGTCTCGTGGTCGCGCCCGAGCCACGTCGCCGGATTTATGGTGACCATTTGAAGCGCGGCCATCGGCGAAACCCCGCTCTCGCCGGCGACCCGGAGCATGCCGTCCACGAAGCCGTTCTCGGCGACGTACTCGGGACTCGGGCCGTCGGTCGTCATGATGAGGCGGCGAGTGTCGGCGTCGTCTTCCGTAACGGCGCGGAGGAGTTCGGGGAGGTCGGGGCGGAGGGAAGATTGGCGCATCATCGTCCACAGCCCGAAGCGGAGGCGATGGAGAAGCTCGTCCTTGTTTATCGCTTCGTGATCCGCGTCAATTCCGGCGGCGACGAGCGCGGGAAGCCTCGCCTCCGAAGCCCCTCCCGTATGACCGTCGGAGTTTTTCCCTCGGCGTTTCGCCTCGGCGATTCCGGCGAGAACATCCGCGTCGCCGGAGGCGAGGGCCGTCCACCGCGTAACTTCGGCGGTTCCGATGACATCGTCGCGGTCGAGGAGGCGGCTCACCTTTTCGGGGGCGAACATCTCGCGCTCTCCGTGGAACTTCGCCTGTGAGACGAGCCGGGCGACCCACAAATAATCGAGGGGCGCGTCGCGGAGGTCGTCCATCATCGCCGACAAGCCGTCCACGCCCATTTGCATGAAGAAGAAAAGGTTGTCGGCGACGAGCGTCGTCGTCCCGAGCGGAAGCACGCCCTCGATCAAGCTCGACGGGTTATACATCGCCCACGGATGGTTGTGCGCCTCGATATACCCCGGCGCGACCGTCATCCCCGAAGCGTCAATGACCTCGGTTTCGTCTCCCACATCCCCCTCCCGGTTCCCGACATACGCGACATGTCCGCCGACGACCGCGACATCTCCGGGAAGAAACTCCCCCAAATAAACATTCGCCACCGTCCCGCCGCGCACGACGAGGTCGGCGGGGCGTTCGCCGCGGGCGGTTTCGAGGAGGCGGAGGTGTTCTTCGGAGCCGGGAATCATGGTCGCTCCGCCTTCGGCTCCGCTCCGGTTATTGGTTTGTGGTTATTGGTTTTCAATTTTTGCCAATAACCACAAACCAATAACCAATAACGGCGGCGAAGCCGCCTCATATCGCCCGGAAGCGGACGACCTCGCCCTCGATACTCTCGGCGCGTCCGGTGTCCGACAATAATTCGAGGTGGGCGAGGGTTTCGGCGAGGGCGAACCGAAGCTGGTGGGGCGAGAGGCCGTCCGGGAAGACTCGGCGGGCGATGTCGAAGGGTGTCTCCGGCTCTCCGCCGGAGAAGGCGGCGTGCATTTCGTCGAGGCGTTCTTCGTGGTGGGCGAGGAGTTCGCCGATGCGTCCGCCCATGTCGTGGAAGATCGGGCCGTGTCCCGGAAGCACGGTCTCCGCCTCGAAAAGGCCGCGGAGGTCTTCGAGGGAGTCCATGTACCGTTCGAGCGGCCTCGGCTTCGTATACGGCCACACCCCGATGTTCGGCGTTATTTTGAGAAGGAGATGGTCGCCCGCGACGAGGACGCTCCGACCTTCGTCGTGGAGCATGAAATGGTGGTCGGAGTGGCCGGGCGTGTGGATGACGCGGAAGTGTCCGTCGCCGATGGTCATCGAGTCGCCCGGCTGAATCGGGTGTATCTCGTCGGGGATTCTCACCCCGAGATCGGTCGTCTCCGCTGTCGGGCGGGCGATCCCCTCGTCCATTCCGTTTCGGATGAGGAACCGGACGAACTCCTCGCCGTTTCCTCGATTCGGGTTCCACACTTCCCTCGCGTTTTCGATCTCCCCTTCGAGCATGAGAACCGGGGCGTCGGAGCGTTCGTGGAGCCACCTCGCAAGCCCGATGTGATCCGGATGAAGGTGCGTCACGACGACCTTCTCGATCCCCCCGTCGAGGTCGAGGCCGATCTCCGACGCTCGAAGCTCCCACACGTCCCTCGCCTCGGGATAGTCGAAGCCGGGGTCAATGACCGTCCATCCCCGGTCCCCCGGAACGAGATACGACGAAACGAACCGAAGCGGAAACGGAACGGGCAATTTTAGCTGGAAAACGTCATCGAAAACCCTCTCGACGGCTCCGATGGGCTGCGAGCCGAGCGACGACGGAGCGACGCTCACGCGAAGGCCGGAATGCCGGTGAGAGAGCCACCGAGGATGAGCGTATGCACCTCGTCCGTACCCTCATACGTCCGCACGCTCTCCAAATTGTTCGCGTGCCGGAGCGGCGAATGATCCACCGTCACCCCGTTCCCCCCGAGAACCGTCCGAGCCTCGCGGCATATTTCGATGGCCTCACGCACATTATTCAATTTCCCGAACGAAATTTGGTCGTGGCGAAGGGTTCCGGCGTCCTTCATGCGCCCGATGTGGAGGGCGACCATCGTCCCTTTCTGAATTTCGAGCATCATGTCAACGAGCTTCTTCTGCGTGAGTTGAAAAGATGCGATCGGTTTGTCGAACTGGCGACGCTCCATCGAATACGCGAGGGCGGCCTCGTATGAGTCGCGCGCCGCGCCCATCGCGCCCCAAATTATTCCGTACCGCGCCTCGTTGAGGCACGCGAACGGCCCCCCGAGTCCCTTCGCCTCCGGGAGCATCGCGCTCTCCGGGAGACGGACGTCGGTGAGTTCGATGTCGGTTTGGACGGCGGCCCGCATCGAGAGTTTCCCGGTGATGGGAGAGGCTTCGTATCCGGGCGAGTCGGTCGGGACGAGGAAGCCCCGGACGGGGTTCTTCTCCTCGTCGGTTCGCGCCCATATTATGGCGATGTCCGCCATCGTTCCCATCCCGATCCACCGTTTCGAGCCGTTCAAAACCCAGTCCGAGCCGTCCTTCTTCGCAAAGGTTTTCATGGATGCGGGGTCGCTTCCCGCCGAAGGTTCGGTGAGTCCGAAGCACCCGAGTCTCTCGCCCGTCGCCATCTTCGGGAGCCATTCCTCTTTTTGCTCCTCGCTCCCGAACTTGTGGATGGCGGACATCGCGAGCGAACCCTGGACGGAGACGAGCGTGCGGAGTCCCGAGTCCCCCGCCTCGAGCTCCATGCACGCGAGGCCATACTCGACCGCGCTTTTTCCGGCGCATCCATAGCCGGAGAGGTGCATCCCGAAGAGACCGAGCGAGGCGAACTCGCCGACGATCTCCCTCGGGAAAGTCGCCTTCTCGAACCATTCGCCGATGTCCGGCTTTATGCGCTCGGCGACGAAGGATCGGACACGGTCCCGAGTCTCGATCTCCTCCTCCGAGAGCAATGCGTCGAGGCCGAGGAAATCCGACGTGTCCAATTTCGCGCTCGCCTTTTCGGTCTTCGCAACCATTCCGCCTCCTGATTTTTGACGGCCTCATTTTATACGGAATTCAGGCGGAGATACGGGGAGCCGGGAGATCGCTCCGCTCCGGTTTTTGGTTATTGGTTTCTGGTTGTTGGTTTTTTGGTTCTTGCCAATGACCAAGAACGGCCGCGAAGCGACCCCGCTTCGGGAGTGATGCGAAGTTCGGTGAAGCGTTTCGGTTTTCGGGGGTCGAGCGGCGAAAAGGCTCGACCCCCGCGAATCGCCAGTCGTGAATCGAGGGAAAATCGGGGGAATATGGCTCGCGCCCCGAGATCCCACGACACCGTACACAGCGCCGGATGTACGCGGAGGCAATCAATCGGACTCCATGCGAGGGGTTGGGAAAGCATGCGAGGAAGCGAAACATCCGCGGTCGAAGCCTTTCCCGAACCGGGCGAAAGTTCGTCGGGTGGGGAGGCGAATGCATCGAGGCGGATGCGGTCGAGAATACCCCGACTCCCGAAGCGAGCGTCAGTGAGCGGCTCCCGACTCCCGGTCTTTCCGGCGGAGCGCCGCCCGAACCGGGCTTCCGTCGGCATCCCGGAGCGGGAGCGGGAGCGCGATGAGTTCGTAGTCGCCCGGCTCGATTTCGTCGAGGATGACGCCTTCGAGGATGTGGATATTGTGATCGTGGAGCGCGTGATGCGCCGGGAGGTCTTTGCTTTGTATGGGATCCACGGACGGCATCTCCGTCCCGAGGAGCCGAACCCCGCGCGACGCGAGAAAAGGCGCGGCGTCGGTTCGGAAATAGACGATGGTTTCCGGAAATTCGCTTCTCTCCGTCCACGCGCCCGTCTTCACGAGGAGGCGGGGGACTCCATCGAATTCATGCTCGCGAAGCTCGCTCTCACCGATGCTCCCGGCTCCGGAAACCTCGATGACCTTCGCCATCCCCGCATAAAGCGCGAGGTCGAGTTCGTGGACGCGCTTCCCGTCGTCGTCATAGTGATAAGGCGCGTCAATGTGGGTTCCGGTGTGGCAACTCGCGACGAATTTCCCGACATTCACCACCGAGCCGTCCTCCCCGAGCTTCGAGGTCGGCTCGAACGAAAACTCCGTGTCGCCGGGCCACGGCGGGACACCATTGCGGAGCGGCTGCGTGATGTCTACGAGGTCTTTCATGCCGCCTCCCGTCGGGACGCCCCATGCGGCTTCGCGGGTGGGATCCCGACTCCCGATTCGCATAAGCATGAGCCTCCACACCCCGCGCTTCGCCTTCGCGCTCGCCACCCGCTTCGCGCTCGGCCCGCCAGAAATCGGCTTTTCGTTTTTCGCTGAAATGCGCGTGAATAGTGAGGATCATCCCTCGCGATGTATGCGATCACGCGATCACTCCTCGGGTATTCTCGAACTTCTCGTACGCCTTTCCGGCCATGATCCCCTTCAAAATCCGAACCGCCTCCCATACTTCGAGATATGACGTGTACAAAGCGACGGGGGCGAGCCGCACGACGTTCGGAGCGCGGAAGTCCGGCACGACACCGCGCTCTTTCAATGCCTCGCATATCCGCGCCGCCTCTTCATGTTCGAGCGCGACATGCCCCCCGCGCCGCTCACCCTCACCCGGCGTTCCGACGAAGAAGCCCATGCTCGAAAGCTCACTCCCGGCGAGTTCCATGAGGTATCCGGTGAGGCGGAGCGACTTTTCCCGCACCGCTTCCATCCCCGCTTCCTCGAACATTTCGAGAGAGCCGAGGAGTGGCGCGAGGCTCATTACGTTCGGGGTGCCGATCTGAAACGCCCCCGCCGAAGCCGCCGACGCGAACTCATGAGCCATGTCGAATTGCCGTCCTTTCTCCGACCCGAACCATCCGGCGAGGCCGGGTGGTTTCCGGAAATGCTTCCGGTTCACATAAAGCCCCGCCGCCGCGCCCGGCCCTCCGTTGAGATGCTTGTACGAGCACCACACCGCGAAATCCACACCCCACTCCGAGAAACGGTGCGGAACCGAGCCGATGGAATGAGCCGCGTCGAAGCCGATGAGGATATTTCTTTCGTGCGCCGCCTTCGTGAGACGCTCGATGTCGAGAAGCTGTCCGCTCCGGTAAAGAACGGTCGGGAGGAGGATGAGGGCGACATCGTCGGTCATCGCGGCGATGGCGTCATCCTCGGAGATCGTCCTTCCGTCGCGGCTTTTTATCTTTGCGAGATGCTCTGATGGATCGAGGTTTCGGAGGCGAAGCTGGCTCCCGAGGGCGTGTATGTCGGTCGGGAAGTCGAGTTCGGTGGCGAGTATTTTCGTCCGCTTCCCCTCCGGACGGAAGAACGTCGAGGCGAGTTGGTGGATGTTCACGGTCGTCGAACCCGTCGCGACGACCTCATCCGGCGAGGCTCCGACGAGAGGCGCGGTCATTTCTCCGAGCCGCTCGGAGAGATAAAACCACGGTCGTTCGCCGTTCGTCCACCCGCCGATGCCGAAACGTTTCCAATCTTCGAGGACGGCGAGAAGCGTTTTTTCGGCTCGCCGTGAAAGGAGTCCGAGAGAGTTTCCGTCGAGGTATATTTCGCCCTCCGTCATATAGAATTCATCCCGGAGATGGGCGATCTCGTCGTTCTCGTCGAGGGTTCGGGCGTGATTTTCGGAGGGGTCGAAGCGGGTCATGACGCCGCCGCGAGGCACTCGTGTTCACGTTCGCGCATCGAACGCTCCCTTTTTCGTCGCTCCGGCGACGCCGGACGATATCCAAACGGAGGGCCGGATTCAAGGCGGATCTCCTCGCTCATATCACTCACCGTCTCTCCGCGAGATCCACGACGTTCGCCGCGCCTTCTTTCGCCCCGTGCCCGCCTTCGAGCGGAAAGATTTTCCCCTCCCGAACCTCGAAGACGTACTCGGAGACGCGGTCGAGGAAACTCCGCTTTCGGGAGGCTGCGACGACCGCCCCTTCGAAGCGGTTTATGTTTCCTTCGAGTCGCTCGCGGCACGCCGATTCGAGATTGGTTTCCGGCTCGTCGAGAAGGAGGATGTCCGGCCTTCGCACGAGGCATGAGACGAGCGCGACGAGCTTTCTTTGCCCCTCCCTCATTTCGCGCGTCGGGCGGGACATCGCCGCCCGGTCGAGTCCGGCGAGTTCTCCGAGGAGGCTCCGCGCCTCGCCCTCGAAGCCGGGGCCGCCGAGTTCGCGGAAGCGGCGGAGGAGGTCTTCCTGAGTTTCGAGGGCGCGGTGGATGAGATTCATGTCCGTGGCCTCCGGCGAACCGACGATTCTCGCGCACCTTTGCAATTCGTCTTCGAGGGTTTGGAGGTCCGGCCTCGCGGCGCGGACTATTTCCAAAGCGCTCCGCCCCTCGCCGTCCACGCGCTGCGGCAAATACGCGACCTTCACGCCCCGCCGAAGCTCGACGTTCCCGGCATCCACGGCTTCGATGCCGGCCATAATTTTCAGGAGCGTGGATTTCCCCGACCCGTTCGCCCCCACGAGCCCGATCCGCGACCCATCGGAAACCATGAAGTCGAGGCCGTCGAGAACCATCGCGCCTCCGAAAGACTTTCCGACTTTCCTGAGATTAACGAAAGACAATCCACTCCTCTCCGCCCACGGAGGGCGACATCCCACACGCCGGACGAAAGTTTATACGACACACCGCGAGGTCATGATGACGGAAAAGGCGCGGAAACGAAACTTTGCTCCGCCGAAATCTCCGATATTCTCCGTCAAATGCACCACGAAAAAGTGACGCCGAATCCGGGTGAACGAGGTTTCGGGTGAATGGTTCGCATCGTTCGCTCTTCGTGGGAACGCTTCATGAGATCGTGAGGTCGGACTCTTTCGATCTCATGAAGCGTCGCCGAGCATGAGTCGAAGATACCCCGAACACGATACGAACGACGATGAGCGACATGCGATCTTTCAAACAAGCTCGTCTTCTTGCCGGGGCATCGAAACGTCCGGCTCGGGGTCGCGGAGCTTGAAACGTTGAATTTTCCCCGTCACGGTTTTTGGAAGCTCGTCCATGAACTCGACGAAGTGCGGATATTGGTGCCGTTTCAGATTTTCTTCGCACCATTCTTGAAGCTCGGTGGCGAGTTCCTCGGACGGCTCATTCCCCTCCCGGAGCGTGATGTGCGCCCGGATGCGCGTGAGGCCGTCCACCGGAACGCCGACCGCCGCCGCCTCGTTCACGGCCTCATGCTCGGCGAGCGTGTACTCGACCTCGACCGGGGAGACCCACAGCCCGCTCACTTTGATCATGTCGTCCGCCCGGCCCTCGTACCAGAAATACCCGTCCCCATCCTCCCGATACCAATCCCCCGCGAACATCCACTCACCCCGCATCGTGGCTTTGGTTTTCTCATGGTTCCGCCAGTAAAACGCCGCCGCCGAATCGCCCTTCACGTACAAATTCCCGGCCTCGTCCACCTCGACGGGACGCTCGCCCTCATCCAAAATCTTCGCCTCGTAGCCGGGGACGGGCTTTCCACTCGAACCCGGCTTCGTCGCGCCGGGGGCGTTCGAGACGAAGATGTGGAGCATCTCCGTGCTTCCGATGCCGTCGAGTATTTCCCACCCGAACATCTCTTTCCACCGCCGCCATATGCTCGCGGGCAAAGCCTCCGCCGCCGACACGCCGTTCCTCACCGATGAGAGATCATAATCCGCCGCGCCCTCGTGGTTGAGAATGGCGTTGTACAAAGTCGGCACCGCGAAGAAAAGCGTCGGCCTCGCCGCCTGCGCGGTTTCGAGGATCGGCTCCGGCAAAGGCTTTCCCGGATAAAGAACGGTACTCGCCCCCGCCCAGTACGGGAACGAGATATTGTTCCCGAGTCCGTACGCATGGAAGAGCTTCGACGCGGAGAAAGTTATGTCGCCCGCGGTGATTTCGAGGACGTTCTTCACGTACGTCTCGCACGTGTATATGATGTCGTGGTGGAGATGGACCGCCCCCTTCGGCTTCCCCGTCGAGCCGGACGAATAAAGCCAAAACGCCATGTCGTCCTTGTGCGTGGCGGCGGGAGAAAGCTCATCGCCGCCGGAGGAGACCATCTCCTCCATCGAGTGCGATTCACCCGCGTCGCCATTCGCAGCGATGACTTCGACGGGTTCCGAATACCCTTCGAGGGCGTCCCGGATCGTCGCATGGTGCATCGCGTCGCACACGACGGCCTTCGCGCCGCTGTTTTCAATGAAGAAGCGGTACTCGTCCGGTTTCAAAAGCGTGTTCACCGGGATCGGGACGGCTCCCATCCGCATCGCCCCGAAGAACGCGACCGGGAAAGACGGCGTGTCGTTGAGCATGAGAAGGATGCGGTCTTCCCGGCGAACTCCGAGACCCGCGAGCGAGTTCCCGAAGCGGTTTATTCGACGGGCGAGTTCGCCGTATGTCACCTCTTCGTCGCCGCAGAAAATGGCGGTTTTGTCTTCTCGTCCGGCCTCCAAATTGCGGTCAATGAGGACGCTCGCGTTGTATGTGTCGGGAAGTTCGATCATGGCTCTCCTCCCTTTCCCCTTTGTTTTCTGGCTCAGTATCCCGGCGCCCCCGGAAAAAGACATCCTCGCCCGGACTCACGGTGCTTAATCCGCTCGCCGGACGACGACGGCCTTCGTTTCGGTATAAAAATCGAGGGCTTCCGTTCCGTGCTCCTTGCCGTATCCGGACTCCTTCCACCCGCCGAAAGGAAGCTCGTCGTACACGATTTGCGGCGAGTTTATCCACGTGTACCCGGCTTCGATCCTCTCGGCGGCTTCGGAAGCCCGGTTCAGGTCCCGCGTCCATATCGAAGACCCGAGTCCGAACTGCGTCGAGTTCGCCTGTTCGAGCGCCTCGTCCATATCCCCCACACTCCAAACTGGCAATGCCGGACCGAATACTTCTTCGGTCGCCACCTTCGAGTCATGGCTCGGTTCGAGAAGGAGCGTCGGGGAATAGAAATGTCCTTCCCTCGGAAGGCCGTTCCCGTCCGGCCTCTTCGCGCCGTGGAGGACTTTCGCGCCGGAGTCCACGGCGCTTTGAACTTGCTCCTCGAGAAGGTCGCGCTGCCCCGTCGTATGGAGCGGCCCGAGCATCACACCCTCGGCGGTTCCCGGCCCGACCCGGAGCTTCCCGACCTTCTCCGAGAGCTTCTCGACGAACTCCTCGGCGACGGACTGGAAAACATAAACCCGTTTCACGGCGAGGCACGCTTGCCCGCAATTGAAAAAGCGGCCGACGCTCGCCGCCGAGGCCGCCCGGTCGAGGTTTGCGTCGTCGCACACGATCATGGGGTCCGAGCCGCCGAGTTCGAGCGTAACGCGCTTCAATGTCTCGGAGGCTCCGGCCATGACGTTCTTTCCGACCGGAGTCGAGCCTGTGAAGCCGATCTTCCGGACGAGCGGGTGCTTTATGAGGGCTTCACCCGCCACCGAACCCTTCCCGCTCACGACGTTGAAAACTCCGGCGGGGAGTCCGGCTCCGTGCATGATCTCCGCGATGCGGATCGTCGTGAGCGGGGTCGTCTCGGCGGGTTTGGCGACCACCGTGTTCCCGGTTATGAGGGCGGGGCCGAGTTTGTTTCC
>Ga0136627_1000341_pt1 | contig 16971 bp, 17 predicted proteins | sample AntDrymUQ4892206_2_FD_104652 | JGI IMG/M metagenome (GOLD analysis project Ga0136627, IMG submission 104652) | Polar desert sand microbial communities from Dry Valleys, Antarctica - metaG UQ489 (22.06) | ecosystem: Environmental > Terrestrial > Soil > Desert | place: Antarctica: Dry Valley... | reverse complement strand
CACCATCTCCGCGAGCTGGTGCGGCTCGACGCTCATCGCGTGGTCGGGTACGTCCGGCAGGGTCTGATCGAGCGTGTAGTGCTTCTCGATGCACACGCCGCCGAGCGCTGCGGTCATCCACGCTCCGGCGGTGCCGAGTGTGTGGTCCGAGGTGCCGGACAGGTAGGGCGCGAACACGCGGCGGAACTCCTCGAGGCGGGCGAAGTGGGCATCCGCGTCCGGGGTCGGATACGTCAGCGTACAGACGAGAAGCACGAGCTTGTCGGGGCCGAGCCCCATCCACTCGATCGCGTCGTGCACCTCCTCGGTCGTCGCCGCGCCGGTGGACAGGAGGATCGGGCGTCCGGTCTCGGCCAGCGCCTCGAGCAGGGGCCGGTGGGTGATGTCCGCGCTTGCCACCTTGTAGATCGGCGTGTCCATCGACTCGAGCGCCGCTACCGCGGCCGGATCAAAAGGGGTCGCGAAGAACACGATGCCGAGCTCCGCGCACGCGGCGGCCACCTCGGCGTAGGCGCCGTAGTCGAGGTGGTCGGAGAGCCTGAACGCCTCGTACTGGGAGGCCGTCCCGAACGTGTCGCTCCAGTACTTGGGGGAGTGTGGGACGCTGATCGTGTCGGCCTTGTAGAGCTGGTACTTGACCGCCCAGGCGCCGGCCTCGGCGGCCCGGCGGGCCATCTCGATCGCCCGCTCGACCGAGTTGTTGTGGTTCACGCCGGCCTCGGCGATCACGCGGCACGCGCCCTCGCGGATCGGCTCGTGGCCCTCGACTAGGACCTCAGTGCTCATGGGTGTCCCCCGGCGTCCTCGTCGCGGCGGCAGACGGCGAAGATGCTGTCGTCGCCGCAATAGGCGATCGAATCGACCCTGAAGTGCTGCTCGAGCAGTCGGTCGATCTCGACGTAGCTCACCAGGTCGTCGGGAACATCCGGCGTTCCGCTCAGCCCGAACGTCCACACGTGGTCGCCGAAGGACGCATGCGAGTGGGTCCCGACCCGCCAGCGCTCGCAATAGAACGATGGGAGGAGGACGAGCAGCGTTCCGCCGGGCCGGAGCGACTCACGGATGCGCTCGAGCTCCGCCTCGAGATCGGGGATGTGCTCGAGCGTGTGGGACGAGAAGATCGCGTCCGCCTTGCCGGGCAGCTCGTCGAGCGAGCGGTAGGGCACCGGGTTGCCGCAGGCATCCTCGGGGAGCCGATCGACCACCACCGAGCCGAGGCCGAAGGGGGAGGCTCCGCCGCCCAGGTCCACCACGAGCCCGGAGTGCTCCGCGATCACGTCAAGCACCACGTCGAGGTTCTCCTGGATGCCGCGCCAGCGGAACGCGCCCAGCCGATCGTCGACGTCGAAGTTCCGGAAGACGTAGCTCTTCGTGGCGAGCTCCGCCTCGTGGCGTCCGTAGTCCCCGCCGCTCGGGGTGTATCGATTCATCAGTTTCCGGTACTCCTCCGACCGGAGGAACGCGACGGTAGGCGGGGCGGGGCTCCGGCGGCGTCGCGCCAGTGCCCGGTAGCGCCTCTGCCCGTCAGCTCGACGAGATCCTCCGGAGAGCTTCGATAGAGCTTCCGGGCGATCTTTCTCGGGGTGGCTGTCATCTCCACGCGTCTTTCCTAGAGGCCCTTGAGCATGGCCCGGACGCGCTCGGCGATGCGGGCGGCGCCGAGGCCGTCGATCGAGCATCGCAGGCGCTCGCTCAGCTCGACGCGGAGTTGCTGGTCGCCGAGCAGGCGCCGGACCACCTCCGCGATGTGCCGGTCGTCCACCAGCGGTCCGATCCCGAGGAACACGACTCCGCTCTTGTAGTCCAGGTGTGCATGGGTGGCGTCACGCGCCCCCTGCGCCAATGCCGCGACGGGGGTCCCGACGGCGGCCGCCTCGTACACCGTGCGCCCGGCGGAGGTGAGGATCAGGTCCGCGGCGGCCATCTCGGCCGCCATCGAACGGACCCTGCGCATGACGTGGACGCCCGGAGGGAACTCGGTGTCGGCGGCTCCGGGCCCGACCACCACCCGCAGCTCGGCGTCGACCACGCCGGTGAGCAGCCGCGCGCAGCGCAGTGCGAGCTGCCCGGGGTCCGTTCCGCCGAAGGTGATCAGGACCCGTTCGGGCTTGGCCCTGATCACCTTCGGGGGCAGGTCGGAGAACTCGCCCCGCAGAGTCGCGTACTTCGCGCCGGTGACGACGTGGGCGGAGGCCCCGTTGTCGGGCGGGTAGAGCGCGTTGACGACCCAGTCGGCCAGCCGGGCGCCCGGTCCGAGGTCCTCGATGTTCACGACCCTCCAGCCCGCGCGGCGCTGCGAGAGCACGTCCTGCTCGGTCGTGTCGAGGACGTCGTTGACGATCAGGTTGCCCGCCGGCCCACGCAGGGCGTCGAGGTCCTCGGCCAGGTCCGTCTCGGCTCGAAACCGGTACCCGTGCTCCGCCAGCAGCTCGCTGACGAATGGGTCGCAGTCCTTGAGGAGGAACACCAGGCTCTGGTCGGCCAGCTCGTCGGCGAGCTGGAGGCAGTGGTGCACGTGCCCGGACCCGATCCTCTGGTTGGCACGAATCCGGAACACGACCGTGCCACGCTCGACGCGCCGGCGCGCCTCGACGAGATCCTCGTTGTCGTCGATGTCGAGCGACTCACCGGCGTCGACCTCGAAGAGCATGTGCCGATCGGTGACCATCTGTCCGCCTTCGACGAGCGCCTCCGCGCGCACGAGCTGGATCGAGCCGGTCTCGCGCATGACTCGGTGACGGCCGTACTGGCGGTTGACCCGGGCATCGAACAGAGGACGTGCGCGAGTCAGGTCGTCCTCTTCGTCGAGCCAGAAGAGGTGCTTCTCACGCACGCACGAGGCCAACGAGTCGACCTCCGTCGACCGGAAGGCCTCGACCGCGAGGCTGATCGAGACCGCGGAGCGCAGCGGGGAGGTCGGCTGGAAGACCCCGACGTCCCCGCTCCATCCGAGCTCCGCGACGAGGTGGGCGGCGACCTCGGAGATAGTCGCCTCGTCCCCCGCCAGCTCGGCCGGTCGCTCGTGCGTCTCGTACCCGTGGAGCTCGGCCCACCGGAGGACCTGGTGGTCGTCGCTCGAGATCACGATCCGGTCGGCCGCTCCCGAGGCGGCCACGGCCTCCACGGTGTACGCGATCAGGGGACGGTTCGCCAGGCGCCGCACGTTCTTGAACGGCACCCCCTTGCTGCCGCCCCGGGCCGGGACGATGGCGAGCAGCGCCCGGCTCGGCGGAGCCGAGGACCTGGGCTGCACGTCGGGGAGAGTCGTGCTCTCGGCGGGCATTGTCGTACGGCCTCGGCGGTCGTGCGCCTAGCCCGGAACCTGCGCGGCCTCGTACTCCTCGCGGTACCCGTGCCAGAGGTCCGCGTGGTCGGCGTCCTCGCAGCCCGGCAGCCACGGCCCTCCGGAGGTGTAGTGCAGGAGCTTGGTCGGCCCGGTCATGTGGTCGAGCACGTTCCACTCCGGCGACAGGTCCCCGACCATCTCGTCCGGGATCGGCTCGAAGCGGTGCAGCCACGCGCCGCTCTGGGTCTCGACCGCCTCCTTGGTCCAGGCGGTCAGCTCGGCGCAGTTCATGAGCATGAGGCTCGACCAGTTCTTCCGCGGGTACTGGGTCTGCGTCTTGCCACCCATCTTGACCGTGTCGGTCGGGTTGTAGTCGTGCTGGCGGACCCGTAGGGCGAGGCCGTCCATGGGCAGGTGGAACAGCTCGGAGATGTCGCCGAGAGCGAGCATGTCGGAGTCCATGAACAGCGCTATGCCCTGATAGCCCATGAGGTAGGGGACCAGGAAGCGGGTATAGGTGAACGGCGTCGAGGCCAGCGGATCGCCCGGCCGGCTGAAGTCCGTCAGGTTCTCGGCGTCGATCGGCTGGACGTCGATCGGCTCGGTGGCGTGTTTCTCGAGCGAGTACCTGAGCACCTCGAACGAGATGTGCTGGGTGGGGTCGTACCCGATGAATACGCGATGCGGCTCAGCTGCTGCCATTGCTGGTCCTTTCCGTGATCGTGGCGGCCCGACTCGGACCGCGTTCGGTCTGGTGGCCCTGAGGCTGAGAGCCCGCCGCCGCGAGCTCGTGCACCCGCCGGCGGTAGACGTCGATGACGTCGAACGGCTCGGGGTGGGATCCGTACACGGCCCTTCGCATCAGCTCGGCGTAGGCGCCTTCGTCGACCTGGTGGGGGGAGCCCGCTGCGTGGACCCGCAGGTACTCGACCACCTCGTCGACGTCCTGCGCAAGCACGCATGAGTCCTCCACCTCGTCGAACAGGGTCGTGAGCTCGTGGAGGTAGGTCGGGTTGATGAGCACCTTGCCCTGCATCACCGCCTCGATCCCGATCGACGACCCGACGTCGATCACCACGTCGCAGGCGCCGATGACGGCCACCGAGTTGGACCCGGTGAAATCGTGCAGGTCCGCCCACCGTATGTCGGGGTCGCCGTGCAGGGGATCCGAGGTTCCGAGCTGGGGACGCGGGTGCCCCATGATCGCCAACGACGCGACGTCGAGCCCCTGGACCCGCTTGATGAGCTCGGCGGTGGCCTCGGGGCTCGCGCGGTTCCGCCACTTCGGCACCATCAGCACCACCTTGACGCGGCCGCCCGGATCGCCTGGCCACTGGAATCTCGGAACCAGCCGCCGGTTCAATCCGAACCACTCGGGCGACCAGCGAAGGGAGCCCCAGGTCTGCATCACCTCTGGGTCGCCCATCGCGTGCTCCAGGTGCCACTGCCGATGATGCTCGGTGTTGAACACGTAGGCAGAGACGCGATTGCGATCCCGCCAGTCGATGGGGCCCTCCGCGAGCCGCTCGGCGAGCTCATCGTTTACCGCATGGTCAAGCTTGATGCTCAAGCCGTGCGGCAAACAGACGGTCGGCACCCCGCGGACCCGGGCGGCGACGAGGAAGCTTGCGCGGGCCTGTCTCGGATCGGACCCCGGCTTGACGAAGGAGCGGATGAGGCTCCTGAGCAACGCGACGACCCCGGCCCGTGATCGCGGTCGATCGAATCCGGGTGCCAGCCCGTATCCCCACTCGATCGCCAGCAGCGCCACCCGGTGGCGGCGGAGGAACAGGAACGCGTACGGAAGGGTGCCATACAGGTAGCCCAGCAGTCTCCGGTACACGTGCCCGACTCGACCTCCGCCGCCCCGGCTAGGCCACAACTCGTGCTGGTGGAAGTTCGGATAGCTGCGAAGGAGCTCGAGTCTGTAGTCGGTGGCCGGGTCGAGGCCGGCCGATATCACGGCGTGCACCTCGTCGCCGTCCTCGAGGAGCTTCCAGGCCAGCGGAGCCATGTGATCGACATCGGGCGAGACGTGGAAGAGGAAGAGGTAACTCATGCCGTGACCCCTCTCAGGGCCGAGCGCAGCGCGAGACACGAGGAGAGGAGGTCCTCGACCGCGGCGAGGGGCAGCATGTTCGGACCGTCACTGAGGGCGCGGTCCGGCTGGGGATGGGTCTCGAGGAAGAGCGCGTCGACGCCGAAGGCGACGGCCGCGCGAGCCAGGGGTGCCACGTACTCACGCCGGCCCCCGGACTTGCCCCCACCTCCACCCGGAGACTGAACGCTGTGGGTGGCGTCGAAGATCACGGGAGCGAAGCGCCGCATCTCCGAGAGTCCTCGAAAGTCCACGACGAGGTCGCGGTAGCCGAAGGTGGTACCCCGCTCGGTGAGGATCGTGCGCCGGCCACCTCCCTCGCGGACCTTCGCGACCGCATACTCCATGTCGGCCGGGGCCATGAACTGCCCCTTCTTGACGTTGACCGTGCGCCCGGAGGCCCCGGCCGCGAGCAGCAGGTCGGTCTGACGGCAGAGGAAGGCCGGGATCTGAAGGACATCGGCCACCTCGGCGACCGGTGCCACCTGCCAGGTCTCGTGCACGTCGGTGACAACCGGGACGCCCAGGCTCTCGCGGACCTCGGCCAGGATGGCCAACGACGGCTCGAGGCCGATCGACCGGAACGACTCGGCGGAGGTTCTGTTCGCCTTGTCGAAGCTCGCCTTGAAGATGAAGGCCACCCCGAGCCGGGCGCACATGTTCTGCAACTCGCGCGCGACCTCGAAGGCGAGCTCCCTGCTCTCGAGCACGCACGGTCCGGCCAGGAGGGCCAGCCGCCCGCCCCCGACGGCCACGTCGGGCGTCACCTGCACCGACGCGGGGGCCGCTTCGGGGCCGTTCCATAGGGCACTGTCCAGCCCGTGGCTCATCCCGTCGCCCGCCGGCATGGGCTCAGCCGGGGAGGTGGGCCTGAACGGCGTCGTGCAGCCGCAGGAGCCCGACGCACCGCTCTCCATCGACCACCACGGGAGCGGTCAGGAGCCCCTTCGGCCGCTGCTCGAGCATGAGGAGCGCTTGGGAGAGCGGCAGCTCCGGAGCGACGCTCAGTGGGGACGTCGTCATGATTTCGGAGACCGAGACGGCGGAGAGGTTGTCCACGTCGACGAGCGCCCGACGGATGTCCCCGTCGGTGAGGAAGCCGGCCAGGCGGTGCCCCTCGTCGACCACGCAGACGGCGCCGTACCCCGTCCGCGTGATCTCGAGCACTGCCTCCTTCAGGCTCGCGGCGCTCGCGATCAACGGCAGCTCCCTGCCCCTGCGCATCACATCGCTGACGGTGAGGGAGAGGCGCGCTCCGAGCGCGCCGGCGGGATGGAGTCGGGCGAAGTCGTCGGCAGTGAAGTCGCGCGCGTGCATCACCGCGGCGGCGAGAGCGTCTCCCACCGCCTGAGCGGCGATGACGCTGGCCATGGGAGCGGCTCCGAGCGGGCATCCCTCACGCTCGACGGAGGCGTCGAGCACGATCTCCGACTCGCGCGCCATGGGGGACTCGGGACTTCCCACGATGGCGATCAGAGTCACTCCGCGCGAGCGCAGATGGGGGGTGAGCGCCATCACCTCTCGAGTGGTCCCGCTCTTCGAGAACAGGAGGGCGACATCTCCGGTACCGACCACCCCGAGGTCTCCGTGCAGCGAGTCGGAGGCGTTGAGATGGAGGGCCGGGACACCTACGGAGCGCAGCGTGGCCGCGACCTTCTGCGCCGCAAGCCCCGACTTTCCCACCCCGAGCGTGAGCACCTTGCCCCGAAGCTCGACGAGGGCGGCCGCAGCGTGGTCGAAGGATTCGTCGAGGCTGTCGTGCAGCCGGCGAAGCGCAGCCAGCTCGTCGGCGATCGTGCGCCGGCCGACGTCTCGGGGCCGCGTCGAGGACTCGAGGGCTATCGCTGCCGCCCCGCTCACCGGCTCGACCGGTCGGCAAGGATCCCGCGGACACGCTCGAGCTGCGTCGGTGTGTCCACCGACGGGCCCTGCGGCTCCACCTCGAAGGTGTGGATCGAGAGGCCCGCCTCGAGCCATCGCAGCTGCTCGAGCCGCTCCGCCTGCTCGAGCGGGCTCACCGGTAGCGCAGGAAAGGATCGGAGGAAGTCACGGCTATAGGCGTATAACCCGACGTGCCCCCAGAAACTTGCGGCGTCGGGGAACTCGGAGGCGGCCTCCCTGACGTACGGCACCGGGCTCCGAGAGCAGTAGAGGGTGCGACCGTCGTGTGCCCTGACCACCTTTACCACGCTCGGGTCGTGGACGTCCTCGGGTCGGAGCATGCGGTACACCGGCATCGTGACCGGGGCGCCGCTCTCCGCCGCCTGGCGAGCGCTCTCGGTCACGACGGCGGGGTCGGTGAGCGGAGCGTCGCCCTGAAGGTTGACCACGACGTCGGCCGCGAGTTGGTCGACGATCGAGGCGATCCGCGCCGTTCCCGACTCGAGCGACGCGCCGGTCATCATCGCCTGGCCCCCGAAGGAGCGTACCTCCTCGGCCACCTCCTCCGAGTCCGTCGCCACCAGGACGGGACCACATCGGGCCCGCACGGCGACCTCATGGGTGCGCCTGAGCATCGTCTGCCCGCCGATGTCGGCGAGTACCTTCCGGGGAAGGCGCGAGGACTCGAGCCGGGCGGGGATGACAACTGCGGCGTTCACTCCGCTCGGCTCACGAGTTGCCTCGAGGTCGAGGCGGAATAGGCCGCGAGCCTGCCCGCCTGCGCACCGAGGTCGCAATCGACGGCGGCGCTCCACGCCGCGAGCACTCGCCGGGCCACCGGGCCGGGGGATACCCGACCCAGGCGGCTTCCATCGAGCATGGCCACCGGCACCAGGCACCAGGGCATCGTCAAGATCACGGCCTCGTCAGCGTCTCGGAGCTCCTCGAGCTCGATCCGCCGCTCTTCCACTTCGATCCCGAGATCGGGCAGCAGCTCGTGGAGCCATGCGGACTCGACGCTCCGGATCGGCGTCGCCTCCTGGAGCACCAGCCGATCGTCTCGCACGAGTCCCAGCTGGCCACCGAGCCCGTCTTTCCACCCGCCCGTCTCGAGGCGCTCGACGGGCCATGAGCCGTCGCCGCCGCCGGTTCCGGCGCGGACGGCTATCCCGTCTGCACCGGGCTCGGACGCGAGCAGTCCGTTCAGCCCCCTGGCCGCTTCGTGCAGCCAGCGGCAGGCGACCTCGAGGGGCGCGGTGGTCGGGGCCTCCCAGGTGTCCAGAAGCACGGCGGCGGAGCGGCCCGTCAGCGAAGTCGCGTAGAGGAGGTCGTCGTCCGGATGAGGCCGATCCGCGAAGGCGGAAGTGTGCGCAGCGAGCCTCTCGAGCACCGCGGCCTGAATCTCGCCGACGCTCGGCACGTCGGGGACCGCCGCGGCCTGGGCGAGCGTCCGCGCTCGCCTGGCGTGATCGGCCAGGCGGAGCGGCGCACCGGCGTAGGTGCGGCCCACCTCGACGACCACGGTGAGCGGGGGCGGCGCCACCGTGGGCAGCTCGAGGGTCGCGGCGGCTGAGAAGCCGGGTGCTGCGAACCCGTCGCCTCGGAGCCACGTGGCTGTGGGCACCCCACGGTCGTCGACGTACACGTCAGCACTCGGCTTTCCGAAATGGAGCTCGTCGTACGAGAGGTCCCAGCGCCCGAGCTGAGCCCGGGTCACCTCCTCCCAGTCGATGCCCGTCGCCGTGCCGCGGGCGGTGAAGATGAGGATCCGGCGCCCGGCGGCGGCCAAGCCGTTCACGCGCTCGATTGCCGACGCGTATGGCTCGGCGACCTCGTAGTCGCCGAAGGTGTTCGTGCAGAGGGTGCCGTCGAGATCGAAGCAAAGGGTCTTCGGTCCGGGAGTGGCTGAGGGGGACGAACCTGCCATGCCTCACGTCCTTCACGCGGCGGGAGCCTGCCGCTCTCGTATTCCGCTCGAGCGCAAGTTCGAGCCCGTGACCGGCGTTCTAGCAGGTGGTGCACGAGCCCCCTCAGAGCCACAAGCCGCGCGTCGCCGTGATCGTCCCCGCCTACAACCGGGCCGACCTCCTGCCGCAGGCGGTCGACTCGGTGCTCGCCCAGACCTTCGAGGACTGGGAGCTCGTCATCGCCGACGACGCCTCGAGCGACGACACCTACGCCGTCGCGGCCCGCTACGCCGAACGGCGCCCGGGCAAGATCACCGCGCTCAAGCTCGAGCGCAACCTCGGCATCGCCGGCGCCCGCAACGAGGCCATCAAGGCCTCGCGGGGCGGCGAGCTGGTCATGCTGCTCGACAGCGACGACTACCTGCGAGAGGACTACCTCGAGCACATGGTCCGCGTGTACGACCGGGAGGTCGCCCGCGGGCGTCGCATCGGGGTCGTGAACTGCAACGCGCTGCTCGACAGCCCCGATGGGATCATGGACGAGACCTACGCGGAGTTCTGCTGCTGGTCCGACGAGATCGACTACGACCAGATGATCAAGCGCAACTACCTCCTCGCGCGGGTGATCTTCTCGCGCGCTGCCTACGACGAGGTCGGACCGCTCTCGCCGGAGTGCCTGAGCTGGGACGACTACGACATGTGGCTGCGCATGCTCGAGGCCGGCTACGAGGTGGCCACCACCCGCGAGCCCGTGGCCTTCTACCGCGTTCACCCGGGCAGCATCACGAGGAACAACGAGGCGTTCGTGGCTCGCGGCGGGATCACCGCCCTGAACCGGGCCCTCGAGCGCGACGCGATCAGTCCCCGCCGGCGGCGCGCCATCAAGGCCCGGCTGCGCCATCTGCGGGCTCTGCGCGCGCGGGGGCTCTTCCGTGACGCGGTCCGCCGCCGCCAGCTGCTTCAGGCCTCCCGATGGGGGCTCGAGGCGGCGCCGCGCGGGCTCGTGGCGTTCGTTCAGGAGCCCGGCCGCTGGCGCGAGTGGGCTGCCGACGTGCGGGGGTTGGTCGCGAAGCGAGTCTGATCCCGGCCGCGACCCATTGCGTTCGCGCCGGCGCTCGGTTACGGTCGACCACCTTGCGTATGCCCCCATGCGACACGCCATCGTAGGGTGCTGTTCGGTGCCGCCGGTACCGCCGTGGCTGCTGCCTGCGTCGGCCTGTCGCTCGGCATCGCCCGCGCCGACAATCCGTCACCACTCTACGTCGACGTCACCTCGAAGGGCGGACAGTGCTCGGATGGCCTCAAGGTCAGCGAGGTCTCGATCGTCAAGCCGCTCTGCACCTTGGCGAAGGCGGTTCAGGTCGCTCCAGACGGTGCGACCGTGCTCGTGCGCGCCGGCAACTATCCGAAGCTGACAGTCGACCGCGCCTTCGGTGACCGGGTGACTGTGAAGGTGTACCCGGGCGAGAAGGCCGAGCTGCGGGGCCATACTTCACCACCGCGGCCCGACGCTTCCGCGTGGAGCAGTTCCGTGTCACCGACATAACCGAGGTCTTCGGCGAGGGGATCGAGATCGCCGGCAACGACATGTCCCCCCACGGCATCGTGCTCCAGGGCCACAACAACCTGGTCGAGGGAAACTACGTCCACGACCTCCGGATCGTCTTCGATGAGGGCTCGACCGCCGGGCGTTGCCACCCGCAGTGGAGGCTGACGACGTCCAACGACCAGAACGGGGACGGTGTATACGACTACCCGCTCAGCCAGACCGGCGGCATCGCCCCTCGGTGCGGTTATGCGTTCCGGATCCAGGGTGCCAACCACGTGATCCGCGACAACACGGTTCGAAAGGTCCCCGCCGACGGGGTCCAGGCGTTCAAGACGGCCAACCTGCTCGTGGAGCGCAACCGCTTCGAGGACGTGGCCGTTCAGTCCTCGGACGACGGTGGTGATCGCTGGAGCACCCCGACGGGGCACAGATCATCGGAGAGAACCGGGACACCACCTTCGTCGGCAACGTTGACACGCGGGGCATCCTGCCGATGATGGGAAGCGACAACAAGTGGCCGGTCAACGTGCGCGTCGAGAGCAACGTGTTCAACACGGCCACCAAGACGAGCGGCGCGGGCGACGGATGCCTCCACGCGAGTGCGGTCACCGGCATGACAATCATCAACAACACCTGCTGGGGCAGCGGCGGCAGCTTCGAGCCGAGGGTGCGGATCAGCCATGACAACCCGAACCCCGAGATCGTGAGCGAGACGACCGGTGTGAAGATCAGGAACAACATCATCGAGCGGCTCAGGATCGAGCCCAACGTGCAGATCGAGGAGGACTACAACCTCGTCAAGCGCTACGACGAGCTCGCTCCGGGGTATTCGCTCGGTAGCCACGACATCCGGGATCGCGCGCCCAGGTTCGTTCCGGATGATCTGTTCCTCCGCTTGGGAGGGAGCTCGCTCGGCACCGACGCCGGTACCGCCGATGGGGGGGTGGAGCGCGACAGGGAGTGCCGCAAGCGGTTCGACGAGCCGAGCATGAGTAATAGAGTAATACGGGCGGTGGGGCGGTTCCCTACTTCGACATGGGAGCCCACGAAGCCGGCGCACCGGACGACACGTGCCCGATGCCCCCGAGCCTCGGATACTTTGGCGCCGTGATGGCTGATGGGCCGGTGTCCTACTGGCGGCTGGGTGAGCCGTCGGGCACCGCCGGGAGCGACCAGCTCGGGATCAACCGCGGCAGCTACCTAGGTGGCCTCATCCTGGGCCAGCCCGGCGCGGTCGCCGGGAACACCGCCGTCAGGATGAACGGCTCGAGCGGCCGGATAAGCGTCCCCGACTCGGCGTCGCTGCGGACCGGGGACACCTTCACCGTGGAGATGTGGGTGAAGCTCGGGAAGCTCGGCGTCAGTCAGGGGCTCGCGAGCAAGGGGTTCGTGCTGTATCTCGACGCGAAGGGCTACCTCAAGATTCGCAAGCCGAACGTGGCCGACATCGCGACTTCGAGCGTTCGGATTGCCGACACCAGCGCCTACCACCACATCGCGGTCACGAAGTCCGGCAAGACGACGAAGATGTACATCGACGGCGCGGACCGTACCGGCCTGGTCGACGAACGCACCCTGGGCGACAGCAACACCGCGCTGCTCATGGGCACGGGTGCCGGATACCTGAACGGCACCCTCGACGACGTGGCGCTGTACCGGCGTGCACTCACCTCGGCAGAGGTGTCCAAGCACTACAAGGCTCGGTAGGCGACGCGCGCGACAGGGCGCCCTGTGGTCCTCTAGCTCGGGATCGACTTCGCGAGCGCCGGTCGCCTCACGAGCTCCCCGCGCAGATGGTCCGCGAGCCGAACGGCAAACGCCACGAGCGTGAAGGTCGAGTTCGCCTGGCCCGAGGTGGGGAAGGCCGAGCTGCTGGCCACATAGAGGTCGTCGAACCCGTGGACCGCCAGGTCGGGCCCCACGACGCCGTCCTCGGGTCGACCCGACATCCGCGTGGTGCCCACCTGATGCGTCCCAGCGACGAACTGCTCCCGAACGGAGGCCTCGAGGTCGTCGCTCAGGAACTCCAGCCGCCCCCGATCGTGCCGGCGCAGGTACGCATCCCAGTGGCGGTGTGCGCGCACGATGGAGTCGACGTCCTGCCCGGAGAGCCGAAGGTCGATGCGGAGCCTCGGCACGCCCAGCTCGTCGGTCTGCTCGGCGAGGGTGACGCGGCTGTCGGGGTTCGGCACCTGCTCCGCGTGATAGTTCAGGCGGTACGTGTTGGCGTCGCTGTAGACGGAGAATCCCGGCGCCCGGCGGCGGGGCACCAGGCGGCGGTACCCGAAGCTCACCGCGAACCTGCCGGCCGGCCCGATGTCGCGCACGACGTTGCGCACGTGCTCCCGTCGGGGGGTGGGGGAGGAGCGGGTGGTCACCGACCGGCGGAGCGTCTCCGAGGCGACGTGCCGCCCCAGGGGGGAGCTCAGGGCCAGGTAGGCGAAGGAGAGCACGCCGCTGCGGTGCGAGGGGTCCGCTATCTCGGGGTTGATGAGCCAGGCGGCCACGTTGGTCATCTCCTCCCGCAGCAGGAACTCGCGCGAGAAGGAGAACCGGCGGCGGACGTAGACCCCGCCGGGGTCACGCTCTGCGAGTAGATCGTCTCGCGCGGCGGCGTCGAGAAGCTGGCACGCGCGATGCGGCCGTGGACGTGGCCCATGTACCAGCGCCCGAGGTGCCCGGAGTGGTTGCCGAGGCCGCCCGCCCGGTGGCCCCTCGATGCGAGCAGCAGCCGCGTGGTCTCGAGGCCCCCGCAGGCCAGCACGTGCCGTCGCGCCCGCACGTGCACGGCCCGGTGATCCAGGGTCCGCATCTCGAGCCAGGCCACTCGCGGCGCCGTCTCGTCCGGCACGACCTCGACGCACGTGAGCCCGGTGACGAGGCGTATGCGGGACGAGTGCCTCAGGGCCCGCCGGTACTCCCGCCCGAAGTTCGTGGGCAGAGACCACCGCTCGAGCGTCGAGGTGCGCACGTCGCCGTCCGGTAGCCCCGGTACGAGGGTACGCCCGGAGAGCCCCGGGACGTCGAGGGAGTTGAAGGAGGCATCGCCGCAGGCGAACCAGTCGCAGGCGCGCTGGAAGAAGCGCGACACCTCCTCGTAGGAGATCGGCCACCGGCCGTCCGGGACGAAGGGACGGTGATCGAAGTCGACCGGGTCATACGGCACGCATCGCCCGCCCCAGATCACCGAGGCGCCGCCCACCTGGCGCCGCGTCACGAGGGACATGGGCAGGTGATGCCCCGAGTCCCCCTCGGCGGCGGCTCCGAGTCGCTGGGCGTTCGGGTCGGGCCTGTGTCCGCCGCTCTCGAGGAGTACCACGTCGAGGCCACCCTTGGCGGCCTCGAGCGCAAGGACGATCCCCGCCGGGCCGGCGCCGACCACGGCCAGGTCGGCCTCCAGCACCGACCCGTCCGGAAGATCGCGAGCCTCAAGAATCATCGAGTAGGCCTCCCCGGGGGCCGGCCGGCCGGCCCGCGCGGGCGCGGCTCTCCGACCGTCTAGGTCGTCAAGCCGTGCCGGGCCAGCGTCTCGGTGGCTTGGTCCACGAGGTCCTCCGCCTCCTGGCCGGCCAGCCATCCGGCGAGCTCCTCCATTCCGGAGTCGAACGGGACGGCGGCCTCGAAGTCGAGCCGCTCGCGGGCGAGCGAGACGTCGGCGAAGCAGTGGCGGATGTCGCCGGCGCGGAAGCTGCGCTGGACATCGGGCTCGAGCTGCACTCCCAGTCCGCGGCCGAGGGAGTCCGCCACGTCGAGGACCGTGGTCTGGCGGCCGGTGCCGAGGTTGATGGCCTCGCCGTCGCCGCGCCCGGGCTCGAGGGCGGCCGTCACACCCGCGACGATGTCGCTCACGTGGATGAGGTCGCGGCTCTGGAGGCCGTCCTCGAAGATCACCGGCGGACGTCCGTTGAGCAGACGCGACGCGAAGATCGCCGCCACGCCCGTGTAGGGATTCGAGAGCGCCTGCCGCGGGCCGTAGACGTTGAAGAAGCGCAGGGCCGTGACCGGCACCCGGTAGGCCCGGCCCCAGGCGAGGAACATCTCCTCGTGGTCGCGCTTGCCCACCGCGTAGATCGAGGTGGGCTGGAGCGGCTTGGTCTCCGGAGTGCCGGCGGGCTCGAGCACCGCGTCGCAGTGGGGGCACCGCAGGTCCCACTCGCGCGCGGCGAGCTGCTCGTCGGGCCGGGGGGTTGGGGCGACGTCGCGCGCCTCGCGTGGGCACCGGTAGAGGCCCTCGCCGTAGATCGACATCGACGAGGCCACGACGACCTTCTCGAGCCGGTCGCGGATCGGCATCGCCTCCTCGAGCACGACCGCCGCCCCGATCGCGTTGACCGAGGTGTAGTGCTCGATCTGGTACATGGACTGGCCGACGCCCACGGCCGCGGCCAAGTGGACGACGCGGTCGACGCCCTCGAGGGCGCCGCGCACGGCGTCGTGATCCCGGACGTCGCCCTCGACCAGCTCGGCGTCGGCGCTCAGGTACGCCTCCTGGCCGGCGTGTACCTGCGGGTCGAGCGAGTCGAGCACCCGCACCTCGGCGCCCTCGGCGAGGAGCCGGTCAACGAGATGGGAGCCGATGAACCCGGCTCCGCCGGTCACTAGAACCTTCATGCGGCGCGCCTCCTTGATGGCGGTGATGGCGTTGAAGCTTGTCGCTGCCCGCGCCGAAGTACGGCCTGATAGACATCGAGGATGCGCTGGGCCACCTCCGTGGTGCCGAGCGGCGCCATGGCCGTGCGGGCCTCAGGAGAGCGCCCGTGCTGGAGCGCAGCGGTCATCGCCTCCGTGAGCGCGTCCGGGTCGGCAGGGCGCACGTAGCAGCCGGGCACCCCGGCCATCCGCTCGTCCACATCACCCACCGGCGTGGCCACGACCGGCAGCTCCGCGGCCATCGCCTCCTTGACGACGTTCGGCGAGCCCTCCGCGCGCGAGGAGAGGATGAGGGCGTCGGCGGCGCTCATGTAGAGCGGCACCTTCTCGGGGGTGAGCCCCCACGCCACCCGCAGGGAGGCGTTCGGGATGCTCCTCGCGGTGCGGCGATGGACCTCCTCGGCGAGCGGGAAGTTCTTCACGGTCCGCTCGGGGTTGCCGGCGAAGAGGATCACCTTCTCATCGAGCGCCCAGCCGAGCTGCCGGCGGGCCGCGTCGCGATCCACCGGGCGGAAGCGCTCGATGTCGATGCCCGCCGGCACGACGTGATTGCGGCCACGCACACCGGCGGGCAGGATGCGCTCCATCTGGTGCGACTGGGTCATGGTCGCCGCCGAGACGCGCGCGAGCTGGCGGAACATCGCCACCTCGACCCGGCTCTTCGGCGTGATCGAGCCCGAGGTGGGGTCGCCGTTCAGATCGCTGCCCCAGTAGGTGATGACCAGCGGCGCCCGGAGCTGGAGCCGGGCGACCACGGCCGAATGGCCGTAGTGCGCGTGGACGACATCGTACGGGCACGCCGCGTTCTTACGAAGGACGTCCCCCGCAGCCCGGATGTAGGCGGCTGAGCTCGCATACCCGCGGATCGACAGCACACTCACCTCCACGCCCAGCTCCTCGAGCGATTGCGCCTGGACCTTCACGAACGAGCCGTGCCAAGGGCGGACCTCGTCCGGCCACATGTTCGTGACGAAGAGGACCTTCGGTGGCGCGCCGCTGGATCCCGAGGCGCCCTGGGCGGGCGTGCGGCCGCTCGCCTCCGGCTGGGCCGCACCTCCCTTCGTGCGCTCGACGGACGCGAGCAGCGCGTCCAAGACTCAGCCGCCGCCGTTCAGGAAGCGCCCCACCTCGGAGGCGATCCGATCGATGTCCTCCTCGAGCAGGCAGGGGTGCATCGGCAGCGACAGCTGGCGCCTGGCCCTCTCCTCGGCGACCGGGCAGTGGTCGCGGGAGCCGGCGAACGCGAGGGTCGAGGGGACCGTGCGGCGGTAGTGGACGCCGGTGCTCACCCCGACGCCGGCGAGGTGCTCTGCGAGGCCGTCACGATCGTCGCAGAGGATCGGGAACAGGTGGTGGACCTCGGCGGAGGGGTCATCGCCGCCGGGCCAATCGAGCGTGCGGGCGTCGAGTGCCTCGCGGTAGCGCATCGCGGCATCGCGGCGGGCGTCGGTCCAGCGGTCGAGGTGAGGAAGCTTGACGCGGAGCACCGCGGCCTGCACGGCGTCGAGCCGGCTGTTGACGCCGGAGACCTCGTGGTCGTCGCGGCCCCGGCGGCCGTGGTCGCGCAGCAGGTGAAGCTGATCGGCTATCGCGTCGTTGT
>Ga0136627_1000340_pt1 | contig 16975 bp, 15 predicted proteins | sample AntDrymUQ4892206_2_FD_104652 | JGI IMG/M metagenome (GOLD analysis project Ga0136627, IMG submission 104652) | Polar desert sand microbial communities from Dry Valleys, Antarctica - metaG UQ489 (22.06) | ecosystem: Environmental > Terrestrial > Soil > Desert | place: Antarctica: Dry Valley... | reverse complement strand
GCTGGAGAATGAAGGCGCCGGGCCCCTGAACAAGAGAGGCGGGGCCCAGAGGGGCCCCGCCTCTTGTCGCCGCACACTCGCCCCCGAGCGGCGGCTGGAGGGTGGCCCTGATCCCGCCACGATCTCGTCGTCGGTGCGGGCTCCGCACGGGTATAAACGCCGGCCCGGCGCGGAAGGTTCCCGCCGTGGGGGGATCGGCGTCGCCTTTTTCCGGCGCTCCGCCCGGGGAACCTCGCCTGCGGTCGTCAGGGTCGGGGGGCGGGAAACGGCCGCAGGTGCACCCCGTGGCCGGTGACGGCGGAGCGGACCCGGGGGTCGCAGAGCGCCGCGACCTCGGCCGCCCGCTCCCGCCGGTAGACGGAGTCGAAGTCGTCGCCGACGCCGGGGTGGCAGCCGAGCTCGGTCGTGCCAGGCGGCAGCGCGGCCAGGATGCCCACGATCGCGTCGACGGTGATGGCTTGCGGGTAGGGCTCGCCCTTGCCCGTCTGCCCGTAGAAGTCGCCGCGGTAGCGCACCTCCGGGGTGCAGCCGCGGACCGGCACGCCGAGCGGCCCGGCGGCCTCGAACACTACGCCGCGGACGGGCTCGGTCAGATGGACGTGCTGGTGCGAGTCGACGTGGGTGGGGTCCCGCCCGACGAGGCGGCGGAACTGCGCCAGCTGGCGCGCGACTTCCGCGGCCACGGCGTCGGCGTCGGCGGTGGTCACGACCTCGTAGACGGTCTGCCACCGCCCGTTCCTGTGGGCCCATTCGCCCAAGTCGAGGTGGATCCCGAGACTGAGGGCCGGACGCTCGCGGCCGTAGTCGGCGGCCGCGGCGGCGGCGGGCCAGCGCACCATCAGGCTGGCGCTGGTAACGACGCCCTCCTCGTGCGCGCGAACGACCCCGCGGTTGATCCCCCGGTGTGCGGCCGAAGTCGTCGGCGTTGACGATCAGGAGCCGTTCGCCGGTCACGTCACAACCCGAGCCCGTCGGCCAGCTCCATGGCATCCGCCAGCCAGTCGCGGGCGTGCTCCTCGGGCGGCGACCACTGCGGCGACCACCCCAGCCACCGCACGGCCAGCATCAGCCGGGAGCAGTCGAGGAGCACGCGGAACTCCGGATAGGTGGGTGCCCAGCCGCCTCGTGACGGGAGTGCCGAGTGGTAGCGGAGAGCGAGGGCCTCCCGGTCCTCCTCGGCCCACCCGGTGACCAACGCCGCCAGGTCCACAAGCCCCGGTCCGAGGCCGGCCATCTCCCAGTCCACCGGGCACACCCGCAGGCGTCCCGGCGTCAGGTCGACGAGGACGTTGGAGGCGTAGAACTCACCGTGCACGAACGCGGCCGGCACCGCGGCGAGCCGGTCGATCACCCGTTCTGACTGGATCGGTCGCGGCCGATCCCGCCGCCTACCTCATAGCCTCTACGTGCTACGTGAAACCGATCTTTGATCGGTTCGCTGCACTGATCTTGCTCCTCGTGGTCTCGCCTGTTATGACGTTCGCGGCCGTCGCGATAGTGCTGGAGATGGGAACGCCGGTCGTCTTCCGCCAGCGTCGCGTCGGAAAGGAGGGCAGAGCGTTCACCGTTTACAAGTTCCGGACGATGGCGCCCGACCGGCGGGGGAACTTCAATGGTTATTCCGGGGCTGACCGGCGCAGGTACCACAAGGCCGAGACGGATCCGCGCCACACCCACCTCGGCCGCTGGCTGCGCAAGTGGAGCCTGGACGAGCTGCCACAGCTGTTCAATGTCCTGCGCGGGGACATGAGTCTGGTTGGCCCCAGACCGGAAGTCGTCGAAGTCGTCCGTCGTTACGAGCCCTGGCAGCACCGGCGCCACGAGGTGAAGCCCGGGATGACCGGCATGTGGCAGGTGATCGCCAGGGGAGACGGTCCCGTGCACGAGCACGCGAGCCTGGACCTGGCCTACGTCGAGCAGTGCTCATTCAGCCTGGACTTGAAGATCCTTCTGCAGACGATCCCCACTGTCCTGGGCAGGCGCCCCGGCGCGTGAACCCGGGATCCGACCGTGCAGCGCGCAGTTCTTCAGGTGCAGTGGCCGGAGCTGGGCACCGATGGAGCCCGGGCGCGGGCGCATGGACCGTCGGGGACGTCGGCTACCAGACCGATCGACGTTGGTCCTGACCGGCAGGATCGGTCGACGTATCCATTGCCAACGCCGGCGTGATCTGGCTGCCGCGCAGCCTCTCCACCGGCGGCTTCGAGCGGCAGTTCCTGGCAGGCCGCATGGGGTCGCGTTCAATCCGCGGGCCTGTGCGGCGCGGGACAGTGTCGGGATCAGAATCCCGGTCGTGCCCAGGCTCGATCGACGAGGTCGGCTTTTCGTCGGGTGATGTAGTCGTCGGCTGCGGCGTCGTGCCACTTGCCGGAGTACCAGCGGCCGACGCAGCCCCACTGGTCGCCGGCCCGGTAGCCGCCGTACTTGCTCAGCCAGGTCTCATAGCCCTCGAAGCAGCCGCGTCGCACGGCCAAGATGTAGTCGATGTTGAACGCGGTGCTCTGCTTGGACAGCGGGTAGGTGGCGGGGTGGGCGGTCCACTTGACCTGCATCATCCCGAAGCTGGTGGGGCAGGGGGTCCCGTAGCCGGGGGCGCACTTGGCGGGGTCGTCGCGGTAGTCGCCGAGCTGGGACATGCGCCAACTGCTCTCGCCCACGGCCACGGCGCGGACGATGTCTTCGTCGAAGCCCCACTTGCAGGCGGCCCACTGGATGATCTCGTCGGTGGTGCCGGTGAAGTTGCCCGTGACGCGCGGCATGATCTGGGTGTTCCAGCGGCTGTCCACGCCGCCTGCGGCGGGGATGGACACGCTGGCGGGCACGGTGTGGTTGGCGGGTCGGTTGCCGGGTCGCGGCTCCCATGTCGACCGCCTGACCCTGCTCGCGCACGTGGAACCGGATGGCAGCGCCGATCCAACCGGCAGCGTCGCGAAGTACGGGCTCGTGCTCGCAGACGGAGCGGGCTTGCAGCTCAGCGTCACCCGCGTCTCCGAGCGGCGGGACACGGCTAGCTTCTCGCCATCACAGTCAGACGTCGATCGAGTCGCCGCGGGCCAGGTCGACGCGGGTCGTCGCGGCGACCGCTGCGACGGAAGTCGCAACGACCAGCGCGGCACAGACGGACGCAACGGCGACGTGTCTGACGGCGGTCTGCGTGTGCAGTGGGAGGCCTTCCTTCGCGGCCGGTCAGACTGGGCCGTTTCTCTTCGTGGGTGTCTGAGTTATCGGCCGGACGGCAGGCCGCTTGAGCGGCTCCTTGTTCCCTCACTGGCCGCACGTACGGTGGCGGTACGGGCCCGTGGACCGAAGCCCCTGGCGCCCATGACGAACAGCGGCCGAGCCGGCCTCCCCCCGCTGCCGCCAACCCGTGGCGCCGACGTCAGCGTTGGTAGGCTGACTCCAATGGCTGGCCGGCCGCGAGCGATGCAGAAGGATGGGCGCTTGGTCCAACGGGTCTGCATCATCAGACAGCGGGCGTACTACGAGCTGCCGGTCCGGCGCGAGGCCGAGACCCTGCGCGACGCCGGCTTCGAGGTGGACGTCATCTGCCTAGGGGAGACTGGTCACAGTCGGGTGGAGGTGGACAACGGCGTGCGCTTGCACCGCCTCCCGCTGCAGCGCCGGAAGGGCGGTGTCCTGGGCTACCTGGCGGACTACCTTTCCTTCTTCGTGCTGGCCGCCGTGAAGGTCACCCGACTCCATCTCACCCACCCGTACCGGGTCATCCAGGTCAACACCATGCCGGACAGCCTCGTGTTCGCGACGTTGATACCGCGGCTGCTCGGCGCCAGGGTGGTTCTGTTCATGAAGGAGCCGACTCCGGAACTGGGGGCGTCGCTCTACCGTTCCCCGCTCGCGCCGTTCCTGCTCCGCATCGTCGAGCGATTGGCGCTGCGCTACGCGCACCTTGTGTTCACCGTCACGAAGCAGCTGAAGGACACGTATGTGGCGCGGGGAGCCCGTTCCGGGAAGATCCACGTCGTCCTGAATGGGCCGGACCCGAGGCACCTGCTCGGTCAACACGACGCGGTGCCCTCCGATGCGTCGCGCTACACCGTCATCTGTCATGGCTCGGTGGAGGAGCGCTACGGGCACGACACGATCGTGAAGGCGGCGAAACTCGTCAAAGACGAGATCCCGGGGATTCGCGTGCGGATCACCGGTGACGGCAGCTACGTGGGCGAGATGCTCGAGCTCATCGACCGGCTCGGGGTTGGAGAGTATGTCGACTACCTGGGCTGGGTCGACATGCCCACGTTGGTCGAGGAACTGCGTCAGGCCGACGTGGGTGTCGTGGCGCAGAAGTCATCCCCCTACTCCAATCTCGTGCACACCAACAAGATGTACGAGTACATCGTCATGGGCATCCCGGTGGTGCTGACGAGGCTGGCCTCGGTCCAGGAGTATTTCGGCGACGACGCGGTGCGGTACTTCGAGCCGGACGACCCCTCCAGCCTGGCCGAGGCGATCCTCGACTTGCACCGGAGCCCGGAGAAGGGCAGGGCACTCCTTGAGAATGCGCGGAAGATGTACGAGGCCTACAGCTGGGAGGCGCAGAGCCAGGTCTTCCTTGACGGCTACCGGCGGGTCCTCGACCGCGGCGCTGGATGAGGCCGGGGTCGTGGGTCGGGTCAGAACCCCGGGCTCGCCCAGGCTCGATCGGCGAGGTCGGCTTTGCGTCGGCTGATGTAGTCATCGGCGGCGGTGTCGTGCCACCTGCCGGAGTACCAGCGGCCGATGCAGCCCCACTCGTCGCCGGCGCGGTAGTCGCCGTACATGCTCAGCCAGGTCTCGTAGCCCTCGAAGCAGCCGCGCCGCGCCGCGAGGGTGTAGTCGATGTTGAACGCGGTGCTCTGTTTGGACAGCGGGTAGGTGCCGGGATGCTGAGTCCACTTGACCTGCATGCTCCCGAAGCTCGTGGGGCACGGGACGCTGTAGCCGGGCGCGCACTTGTCAGGGTTGGAGGTGTAGTCGCCGAGCTGCGACATCCGCCAGCTGCTCTCGCCGACGGCGACGGCGCGGACGATATCCTCGTCGAAGCCCCATTTGCAGGCGGCCCACTGGATGATCTCGTCGGTGGTGCCGGTGAAGTTGCCCGTGACGCGCGGCATGATCTGGGTGTTCCAGCGGCTGTCGACGCCGCCCCAGGCGGGGATGGACACGCTCGACGGTACGGTGTTGTTGGCGGTGGTGTTGTCCGGCCGCGGCTCCCATGACGACCGTCTGACCCTGCTCGCGCACGTGGAATCGGACGGCAGCGTTGATCCCACCGGCAGCGTCGCGAAGGACGTGCTCGAGGTCGAAACCGCTCTGCAGCTCAGTCGCACGTGGGTGTCCGACTGGCGCGACGCGCTCAACTTGTCGCTGGCGCAGTGAACGTTGACCGTGTCGCCGCGGCGCAGGTCGACTCGGGTGGTGGCGGCCACCGCGGCGGCAGCGCCTGAGACGAGCAGCGCGGCGCAGACGGATGCGACTGCGATGTATTTCAACGTGGTCTGCGTGCGCATTGGAGGGCTTTCTTTCGCGGCCGGCTCAAGTCGGCCTGCGTCGGCGGGGGCTATCTGGGCTATCGGCAGGACGGCAGGGCGGCTTGAGCGGCTCTTGGTTCGTCCCCCCGCCGCTTGCGATTGCGGTGGCGGGCACGAGCCCCGCGGCCGGAAGCGACCCCAGCGCCCACGACGAGCACGGACCGAGCCAAAGCCCGCCCGCGCACGGACGCCGCCGGCGGACGCGAGGTGGCGCTGTGTCGTGTCGGCGGGGCGCGACCCGGGTCAGCTGTGCACCGGACGGGTGTTCCCGTCGCCGATCGCGGAAGGGCCGATCTGCCATGCGACGGCGCGGAACCGACGGCTGGGTCGCGGCGGGGGCGAGGGCGCCGGGACGGCCCGTCCTCGGTGGGACGGCCCCTCAGAACCCAGGTTGCTCCCAGGCTCGATCGGCGAGGTCGGCTCTGCGTCGGCTGATGTAGCCGTCGCCGTCGGCGTCGTGCCACCTGCCGGAGTACCAGCGGCCGATGCAGCCCCACTCGTCACCGGCGCGGTAGTCGCCGTAGTCGCCCAGCCAGGTCTCGTAGCCCTCAAAGCAGCCGCGTCGCACCGCCAGGGCATAGTCGACGTTGAACGCGGTGCTCAGTTCCGACAGCGGGTGGGTCCCGGGGTGCGCGGTCCACTTGACCTGCATGATCCCGAAGCTCGTGGGGCATGGGGCGCTGTAGCCGGGGGCGCAGTCGTCGGGGTCGTCGCGATCGTCGCCGAGCTGGGACATGTGCCAGTTGCTCTCGCCCACGGCCACGGCGCGGACGTTGTCCTCGTCGAAGCCCCATTTGCAGGCGCCCCACTGGATGATCTCGTCGGTGGTGCCGGTGAAGTTGCCCGTGACCCGCGGCATGATCTGGGTGTTCCAGTGGCTGTCGACGCCGTCCCAAGCGGGGATGGACACGCTGTCGGGCACGGTGTGGTTGGCGCTGTGGTTCTGTGACCGCGGCTCCCAGTCCGACCGCCTGACCTTGGCCGCGCACTCGGCGTCGGACGGCAGCGTCGACCCCGGCGGCAGCGTCGCGAAGCGTGGCTGGCCGTTGGTCTGTGGACTGGAGTCCGTGGCCTCGGGCGTCGTGGCACCGCCTACCACCACCGCTGACGTGAGGAGAATCGCGGCTGTCAGGGCCAGGAATGCGGCGGCGATCATTCCCTGTCGGCTCCGCTCCAGCGGGGCGGTGCTCACCTCTGGTCGCTCGCTTCAGATCGGCGATCGACCGCCACGTCGGGGTGACCGGCGTTGGCGCGGTCGCCGCGGCGGGAGCCCGCGAGCCCGACGCAGGCGTTCATCCCCCGGTACCAGAGCTGCCGGTACCATGCGCCGGTGAACGCCGCGCGGTCGAAGGCCAGGTGCGCCGCTCGCTGCACGCCGTCTGCGGACACGTCTCCGGTGCCGGCCGCGCCGGCCGCATGGTCCAGTCGCGACACGCGCTCCACGACCGCCCAGCAAAGAGCGAGCGCCTGCCGATGCTGCCGCAGCCGGAACCAGCACCGCGGCCGCAACGACTCGAACATGGACGAGCCGATGAGGTTGCCCAGACTGATCTCGAGCGGAGACAGGGCCGCAAGGTCGGCGGGCGACCAGGGTCGGTTGGGCATGCCGAAATCGAGAAAGGAGACCACTCCGGTGCGTGGCTCGTAGATCATGTTGCGCAGGTGGAAGTCACAGTACGGCTCGTCGAAGGTCTCGACGTAGACGAGCAGCGCCGAGGCGAGTGTCGATGACAGGTGGGCCAGCAAGTCCGCCTCGAGCCGCGCGGTCCGCAAGTGCAACGGCAGGGGCAGCCCTCTGACCAGCGACATGCGCACGGAGTAGGCGTCGGGTTCGGCGACGAGGTCGATCGGACGCGGACAGGACGCGTGCGGCGTGGACTGCAGTGCCTCCCGGAAGAGCCCGAGTCGGTCGGCCTCCCTGATCGCGTGCTGCTCCCGCACCGCGAGCTCGCCGTCCCAAAAGGTTTTGCGTACGGTCTCGCCGTCGGCCTCCAACAGCACCAGACGGTCCGGCTGGCTCTGCAGCACGCGTCCATCGTGCACGGCGGCCGAGCCGGACCCCATCCGGACCCTCCCCTTCACCGCGCGCCCCGCTGCAAGCCGAGGCACGCGAGTGCGAGCAGTGGGAAGCTGAGGTCCGCCGAGCCGCGCAGCGTCAGGTGCGGGTCGAACGTCATGAGGACGGCCAGGACGGTGAGCGCGGTGAAGCTCGCGACGGCGGCCACGCCGATCCCGTCGCGGCGACTGCGGGCGACCCGTGCGACGGTGCGCATGGCCACCCATAGGAAGAGGAAGAACGCAACCACGAGCGGGATCCCGCCGTTCCACAGCAGCCACGTGTGGCCGCTCTCGATGAACACCCAGTCCCGCCATGACTCGGGGGCCGGCACCCGGGCCGACGGGCGCACGCCCAACAGGTAGTTGAAGTCGGTCGTCAGTTCGGGCCAGAAGTACGTACGCAGGTTGTCGAGCCGGGCCACCCAGCTCACCGGCACCCCCTCGGAATCCAGGCGGCTGATGCGTTCCTGCAGGACCGGTTGCAGGACCAGTTTGCCGAGAAGCCCCGCTGGGAGGAGCGCGAGGACCGCCGTGCGCAGGTGTCCGGTGACGTAGCCGAATGCCAGGGCGCCGATGACGAGCGCGAGCACCCCGGAGAAGGTCCCGGACGAGAGCGCTCCGAGCAGGAGCAGGACGCAGAGGCCGATGAGCGGGACCCGTCGACGGTGGCCTGCGAGCAGGAAGCCCGCGGCGATGGCGAGGCTGTAGGTCATGACATCCGCGACCGCGTGGGAACTCGACATCGTCGACGTTCCCCGGCTGATCTCCAGCCTGGAGACGTCGGCGGCGGGGGCATACCAGCGGCCGAGCAGCCCGGGGACGCCCAGCAGTTGCAGCGACTGCAGGATGGCGATCAGCGCGACCGCGCCCGCCGCGAGCACCGACAGCCACAGGCACCGGCGGACCTCCTGCTCGGTGCGCACGGACACCCGTACGATCAGGTAGATGCCGAAGTACTTCCACATGGCCAGCGCATAGAGGATGTCGTCAAGGCTGGGCACGCGTCCGCGCGCCGCCATCCACAGCAGCGGCACGACCGAGGCCGCGAAGGCGAGCAGGAGGATGGTGACGTCCACCGCATTGGGGCGAAACGAAAAGCGTTGGCCCGCCAGGTACCGAACGGTTCCCCGCACGAGGAGCACGCCGCCGAGGAACAGCGCGAGGCCCTCATTCGGCCGCAGCAGCGGCAGGAGGGTACCGCGGTCCACACCGACGACCAGCGGTGTCAGCGCCAGCAGCGCGTAGGCCGCCACGGCGGGACGGACGGCCACGGCCACGGCCACGACCAGCGCCACCAAGCCGGCGAACGCGAGCGCGGGCGCCTGCGCAGCCGCCATGCCGCCCGCCATGGCGAGGACGAGGGCCGCGAGGACGGGCCACAGCGGGCGTCGCGCGATGGCGGCGAGGGTTTGCGTCGAGCGCAGGGCCGCCGTCGTCACGGTCGCCCCCCCGAAGGATCGAGCGTGCGCCGCGGCGCGACGGTGGACCCTTTCATGCCTGCTCTGAGGAAGACGAGGTCGGGGGACCGCAGGACGATCAGCGCCCCCACGAACAGCGTGGCGCCGACCACGGCCGCGGCCACGACGCCGGCGACGTCCCCCGCTGGACCGCCAGCCCAGCCCGCCACCGCAACCGCGGTAGCGTACGCCGGAAGGATCATCAGGCTGGCGGCGATCACCGTTCTTCCGATGGACGGGTAGAGACGCTCCGCATGCCCGCGGCGGACACGGCGGGTGAGATGCCAGGCGCTTGCGGCGTTGCCGGCCGACACCGCCAACCCGAGGACCACGAGCACGCCCACCCCCCCGGCGAGGAGGAAAGCCGCCGCCATGCCGACCAGGGACACCGTGCTGCGCACAACCATGGCCGCCAGGGGAGCCTTGGCGTCGTGGCGTGCATAGGAGCCGTGCGTGGCGAAATTGAACACGCCTTCGCCGACGACTCCCGCACTGAGCGCCGCCAGGGAGCCGGCGATCAGCGGGACGCCCGCGCCGCCGGCCATCTCGCCGAATGAGACCGCTCGGGCGAGGGGCTCTGCCAGTACCGCGTACGCCATGGCGGCGGGCACCGTGAGCAGGCAGACGAGCGACAACCCACGGGAGAACAATGCGCCGAAACCTGCGGCGTCCTGGCCGTGATGGTGCCGAGCGAGCTGGGGGAGCAGCGCGACGGCGATCGGCTTCGCCCCGACCGCAACCGGGAGATGGAAGAAGTTCAGGGCCAGGTGAAACGCGACGACGCCGCCCGGCACTCGGTTGGCCACGACCAGGATCGCGGACTGACGGGCGGCGTTCAATCCCGCGTAGCCCAGCGACGGCACCATCCGGGCGATGATCTCGCGGACCTCGCGGTCCCGCCAGCCGGCGCGCGGGACGAGCCGCACGCCGAGGCGCCAGACTCCCAACCACACCGCGCCGGCATGGGCTCCCACCGCAGCGGTCGTCCCCAGGCCGAGGACGAGGAGCTGCGTGGTGGTCACCGCCTCCAGCGCCGTGCCTCCACGGAAGAAGACGGCGTAGGCGACCAGCGTAACGATGACGCCGAGGTTCTCCATCGCGGGCGCGGCGGCCGGCAGCCCGAACCGCCCATGGGCGTTCAGGACCGCGCCGCTCACTCCCGCCACTCCGTAGAGCGCCACCTGCGGCATGAGCAGGGCGAGCAGGAACCAGCCCGCCCGGCGCTGGGCCGACGCGACCAGCGGGTCGTCGACGCCGAGTGACAGCGCCCTCAGGATCAGCGGCCCGGCGAGGACGGCGGCCACGATGAGCAGGGCGAACGCCACCATGGCGGTGCCGAGGAAGCCCCCGGCGAGCCGCTCGACCGCCCGGCGGTCGCGCAGGTCGACGTGCCGGACCAGGGGCGGGACGAGGAGCGTCGCGAAGAGCGACCCGGTGAGGAACTCGTACGTGAGGTTCGGCAGGACGTTGGTTGCCAGAAACGTGTTCCCCAGGTACGTCGGCCCCAGGATCGCCCCGATCGCCACGATCCTCGCGAGCCCGGTGACCCGACTGACCAGGGTCCACGTCCCTACGGCGAGGGTGTCGCCTGCGGTCGTGGCGGACGCCGGTCCGGGGAGCGGGGGCGCCGCTGTGCGCCCGCCTGCGGTCACCGGTCCCAGGCACTTTCCGGTCGGCGTCCCCGGGTGAGGAGCACGATCATGGCGGTGGCGATTGCAATGCCCACGAGCGCGCCCGCGGCGGCCGCCTGGAGCGGCTTGGGGGCCAGCGGCTCGCCCAGCAGTTCCGGCGCCGCGAGGATGCGGACGTCCGCCGTCTTGGCCTGCTCCAGCTCGACGCTTGTGAGTTGGTCCTGCAGGTCGCCGAGCCGTTGCTGCAGCGCTCGGGACTGCAAATCCAGCCGGCGTTCCTCCGGCGTCTGGGCCGACCCGGCATCGGCCGGGCGCTGCGCGTCGAGCTCCTCCAGGCGGCCCTCGACGGCGGCGAGCTGCTCCGAGAGCTGCTCGATGCGGTTCTCGAAGACCGCCCGGGCATCGGCGAGCTCACTCGACGAGGACGCCGTGACGCTGCCCACGTAACCCTCGGCGATCAACTCGGCTGTGCGGAGCGCCGCCGACGGGTCCGGATCGGCGACTTGGAGTCGCAGCACGTCACTGTCCCCGATCACCTCGACGGTAACCGCGTCCTGCAGGGCGCTGACTGACAGACCCTGCTCATCCGCGACCGGCTGCAGGTTCGCCGCCCCCAGCATGATCACCTCCTGGGTCGCGAGCTCCCGGTCGGCCCTGGCCGAGGCGCCCTGGGTGATGCCGTAGAGGATCTGCGCCTCGGCGCCGTAAACCGGCCGCTGCCTGAGCGCCAGGCCGTAGGCGGTGCCCGCTGCGAGCAGCACGATGAGGATGGCGAGGACGGCGAGGGTGAAGAACCCCGGCGACCAGGAGCCCCGCCGCGAGCGCTCCCGACCCGGTCGGGCGTCCGGGCCGTGCGGTCCGTCGGGAAGAACCGCCCGGTCTGCGGTGCCGTTCCGTACGTCGGTCATGCTGACTCCATTGCCTGATGAGGAAGTGGGAATGGTCGGTTCGGGGCCAGTCACCGGGCGCTGCCTCCGGTCACCGTCGCCGGCAGTGTCCTGGCGAGGATGGAGAGGTCGAGCCGCATGCTCCTGCGGTGGACGTAGACGACGTCGAGGTCGAGCGCCTCGGCCATCTTGAGCTTGTTGCGCCCGCTGACCTGCCACAGCCCGGTCATGCCCGGCGGGACCTCGAAGCGCGTCATGTGCCGTGGCTGGTAGAGCTCCGTCTCCCAGGCGAGCACCGGTCGGGGACCGACCAGGGCCATGTGTCCCTGCAGGACGTTCAGCAGCTGAGGGAGCTCGTCGAGGCTCGTGCGCCGCAGCACGGCGCCGACCCCGGTGACGCGCGGGTCGCCGACGAGCTTGTACACCCCGTCCAGCCCGCCGGTGGGCGGGCGGTCCTCGGTCATCAGGCGGACGACGTACTCCCTGTGGACGCGGTCGTCGGCGTCGGCCCGCATCGTCCGGAACTTCAGCATGGTGAAGGGCTCGCGATGCCTGCCCACGCGCTCCTGCCGGAAGAGGACCGGCCCGGGACTGGTCGCCCGGACGGTCACGGCGGCGATGGCCAGCAGCGGCGAGAGGACGACGAGCAGGGCTGCGGCGAGGCAGCAGTCCAGCACCCGCTTCGCCAGCTCGTAGGCCCGCCGGTCGGGTCGCGGCTCACCCATGGGAGCGCCACCGGGGACGGCTCTCCACGCCGGCGTCGACCTCGATCCGCTGGGCGATCGCGGGGAGCCCGGCCACCGCGCCCCGCGCCACGGCCGGGTTGCCGTAGGCGACGACCCCGGCGGGGACGTCGCGGGTCACGACCGCGCCTGCGCCGATGATCGCTCCGGCGCCGATGCGCACGTACGGCAGGATCGTGACGTTGACGCCGATCTGGGCGCCGGCACCGATCCAGGGACCGGTCATGGCGTCGGCCGAGTCGGCCCGTCCGGGGTAGAGGTCGTTGGCGAACGTGACGCCCGGCGCGAGGAACGCACCGGCACCGATCTCGCTGAACTGGGCGACGTAGCAGTTGGTGTGGATCTTCGCCCCGTCGCCGATACGGCAGCCGTAGTCGACGACCGACCCGCTCCAGATGCTCACGTCGTCGCCGAGCTCGCACTGCTCGCGGATGACGACGTTGTGGCCCGTCTGCAGGCGTGCGCCGATCTGCGAGCCCGCATAGAGCACCGTCCCCGACCGCAGCCGGGCGTCGCGACCGACCGACAGGCCGGCGGGGACCGCCCGCTCCGGCGGGTAGCCGACGATCACCCCGTCATCGGCCACGAGCCCCTCGCCGACCGCCCCCTCAGACAGCATGCGCGCGCCGTTCCGGAGTCGTGGCGCAGGCGAGCTCGGCGCAGACGCGGTCGATCTGGTCGCGGGTGAGATCCGGGAACAGCGGCAGCGACAGCACCTCGGCGGCGGCCTGCTCCACCACGGGCAGCCGACCGTCGGCGAACCGGCGGAAGGCATCGTGGTCGTGGCAGGGGACCGGGTAGTGCAGGCCGGTCTGGATCCCCCGGCGCGCCAGGACCTCACGCACGCGGTCGCGGTCGCGCACGCGCACCACCGCCAGATGGTGCACGGGGGTCGCGTCGCGGGCGACTGTCACAAGCTCGGCCCCGTCGGGGTCGAGCCGGTCCCGGTAGGCCGCGACCGCTGCTCGCCTGGCGTCGTTCCAGGCGTCGAGCCGGGGCAGCTTGGCCGACAGCACGGCCGCCTGGAGGCCGTCCAGCCGGCTGTTCGTGCCGACGACCGCGTGGCCGTGGTGCGCCCCGGCGGCGCGTCCGTGATTGCCCATCGAACGGATCCGGTCGGCCAGCCCCCGGTCGTTCGTGACCACCGCCCCGGCGTCGCCGAACGCGCCGAGGTTCTTGCCGGGGTAGAAGCTGAAGCAGCCGGCACGGCCGAGGGAGCCGGCGCGACGGCCCTTCCAGGTCGCTCCGTGCGCTTGCGCGGCGTCCTCGATCACCGCCACGCCGGCGGCGTCGGCCACCTCGAGGAGCGCGGGCATGTCGGCCATCTGCCCGTACAGGTGGACGGCGATGACCGCCGCGGTCCTCGGGTTCAAGGCGGCGGCGACATGCTCGGCGGTGAGCAGGAGCGTGGCCGGGTCGACGTCGACGAAGCGCGGAACGGCACCGGCGAGCGCCACCGCCTCCGCGGTCGCGACGAAGGTGTTCGCGGGGACGATCACCTCGTCGCCGTGCCCGATGCCGAGGCCGCGCAGCACCAGCGTGAGCGCGTCGGTGCCGTTGGCCACGCCGACGCCGTGGGCGGTGTCGCAGTAGTCCGCCCACTCGCGTTCGAAGCGCTCCACGTGGGGGCCGCCGATGAACGCCGACGACGCGACCACCTCGTGCCACGCCCGGTCGAGGGGGCCGGCGACCTGCGCGTGCATCGCCGACAGGTCGAGGAACGGCACCGTCGGCAGCGGGATGACCTGCGAGCTCATCGTCGTCGCCCCGCTACGCCGGGACCGAGGAGAGGATGCTCTCCACCGGAGGGAGTTCCAGCTGGATCGCGCACCCGTCCCTCAGCGACCGTTGCGCCGCCTCCAGGACCGAGACGACGGCAAGCCCGCTGCGGCCGTCGGTGTCGGGCACCCGGCCCTCGCGGATGCACTGCACGAAGTGGCGGTCCTCGACCGTGAGGGGCTCCTGGAAGTCGATGTACGGCGCGCTGATCCCGCCGTAGCGGTACGACACCGGCATCTCGTGCAGCGCGGCGCCCTCGGAGATGGCCTTGTTGACGCCCTTGTCGTAGATCTTGATCCGCTCGGCGTCGGCGAGGTCGTTGTACACGGCCATCTTCCGGCTGCCGACCACGGTCACCCTGCGGACCTTGCACGGGTCCAGCCAGCTGACGTGGATCTGGGCGGTGACACCGATGTCGGCGTAGTCGAGCCGCAGGTAGGCGACGTCCTCGAGGAGCGCGTGGGCGTGCGCCCGGCCCCAGGCCTGCACCGAGGTGGGGCTTCGGCCCAGGACGTGGTTCACGATCGACACGTCGTGCGGGGCCAGGTCCCAGAGGACGTTCACGTCGCTCTGGTACAGCCCGAGGTTGAGCCGCGCCGTGTCGATGTAGTGGATGTCGCCGAGCTCGCCCCTCGCCACCATGTCGCGCAGCCGCCACACGGCAGCGTTGTATTCGAAGGTGTGCCCGACCATCAGGGTCACGCCCGCCGCCGCGGCCGCGTCGATGAGCCGCCGGGCCCCCGCGGAGGTCGTGGCCAGGGGCTTTTCGACGAGAACGTGCCGCCCTGCCTCGATGGCCTGCAGGCCGAGGCGCACGTGCGTCTCGGGCGGCGTCGCGATCACGACCGCGTCGACGTGCGGCAGCGCCGTGGCGAGGTTGTCGAACGAACCCGTCTTGGGGAACGACCGTTCGAGCTCTGCGCGACGGTCCACGCGCGGATCCACCACGGCGACCGAGTCGACCTCACCGAGCCCGTTCAGCACCCGGATGTGCTTGGACCCCCAGTACCCGCATCCGACTACAGCGACGCGCATCTCCATCTCTCCCATCCGTGCGAGCACAGCACCCCCAATCCGGGGAGGCTGGAGCCCCCCGCAACTGCGATCGACGGTGACGTCGTTGATGAACCCTTGGCGAACATCACAACGAGGCCGACCACGCGATGTGACGATGAGTATAGCTCTTGCGGGCCTGCCGGCCATTTCCAATACGGAGGGTATCTATGCGCCTTCATCGGCCGTCGCCGACGCGGCGCATCAGCGTTCGGCTGTGATCATGGCGTTGCGCTCCGTAGTGTGGAGCGGCCTCGGGTAGAGAGCATCACCAAGATTGCTGAAACCGACGTCCCCAGCGCCGGGCGGAAGCGGGACCCGCTCGCATGCCGGCCTTGGCCAGCCTGCTGGCCGGTTCAGCGGTGATTCCTCCCGCATATGGAAGAAACCACCGCTGAGTGAGGGCTGCCATTCCCCGGCTCCCCGCTCAGATGCGGATGCGGATGCCGCCGCCGCTGACGCCGATTGCGCCCCTTCCTTGGGGCGCTCTCAGGTGCCGTTGCGCCGCCGCCGTGCCAAGGCGACTGCGGAGGGCGTTCGCGGCCGGTTACGCCCGCGGCGTCGCGGCGACCGCCAGGAGGTCGAGGGATTCGTCGAGCCGGTCGGCGCGCAGGACGAAGTCGGTGGGCCTGACGCGGGCGACCGCGGCGCGGAGCCAGCGCGGCCACTCGTCGGGTGGGTGCTGCGTGAGCAGTTCGGCGAACGGGCGTGCCGCGGTGCGCTCGACGGCGCGGAGGCGCGGGCCGTGGTGCACGCCGAGCAGCGCCTTCACGCGGAAGTGGGCGCGGAGGAGACCGGCGAGCTCGGCCGGCGCGTACTCGCGGACGTGGAACGGGTTGACGGGTCCGCCGCCGGGGCTGAACGTCAGGCGGTTCGGGGTGGCGCACAAGAGCTCGCCGCCCGGGCGCAGGACCCGCGCCGCCTCGGCGAGGAACGAGCCGACGTCGGGCAGGTGCTCGACGACCTGGAGGCTCACGACCGCGTCGAAGGTCGCGTCGGGCAGCGGCAGGCGGCCCACGTCCGCCTCGGCGAACTCCACACCCGGGTACGCCCGGCGGGCGTCCGCCACGACCGCGCCGTCGCGGTCCACCCCGAGTGCGGTACCCGCGGTGGCGGCGAGCATGGCCGTGCCGTACCCCTCGCCGCAGCCGGCGTCGAGCACCCGCAGGCCGTGGCACCGGCCGACGGCGAACCGGTACGCCGCGACGTGGCGCGCGAACCAGTAGTTCTCGATGGCGACGCCCGGGACGGTCCGCTCGCCGGTCAGCGGCAGGGTGTGGTCGCTCATCGGTGCGGGCAAGTCTAGACCGGCCCCTGCGGGCTCCCCGCGAAGCGCCGCATTTGGCCGTGGCTGTTAGCGTCGGGACGCCCGACCGCCGTGACTGTGGAGTCGACCCTTGAGGATCATCTGCCCGATCAAGCGCGTGCCCGACACCGCCGCCGAGAAGAAGGTCGACCCGGACGACAAGACCCTCGACCGGGAGTCTGTTGAGGCCGTGCTCAACGCCAACGACGAGTGGTCGATCGAGGAGGCCATGCGCATCAAGGAGCGCGGCGGCGCCGAGGTGATCGCCCTGTGCATGGGACCCCAGCAGGCGCAGACCACCATCCGCAAGGCGATGTCCTACGGCCTGGACGGGGCGATCCAGATCACCGACCCGGCGATCCACGGGTCGGACGCGGTCGCGACCGCGCGGGTGCTCGCCGCCGCCCTGGCGGACGAGGAGTTCGACCTCATCATCATGGGCAACCAGTCGTCCGACGCGAGGACGATGCTGGTGCCGGCCATGCTCGCCGAGTTCCTCGACCTGCCCGCGCTGACCTACGCCAAGAAGCTCG
>Ga0136627_1000339_pt1 | contig 16992 bp, 16 predicted proteins | sample AntDrymUQ4892206_2_FD_104652 | JGI IMG/M metagenome (GOLD analysis project Ga0136627, IMG submission 104652) | Polar desert sand microbial communities from Dry Valleys, Antarctica - metaG UQ489 (22.06) | ecosystem: Environmental > Terrestrial > Soil > Desert | place: Antarctica: Dry Valley... | reverse complement strand
CCCCTACAAGGAACGCGTGGTGCCCATGATCGATCGCATGACGGACGAGGCGCAGCACACCGGCGCGGTCGACACCATCACCCGCGAAGGCAGCCGCCTGGTCGGCCACAACACGGACGTGCTGGGCTTCCGCCCGGCGCTGGACGCCCTGGTGGGCAAGCAGAAGATGCCCAAGGCGGCCGTGGTGCTGGGCGCCGGTGGCGGGGCGCGAGCCGTCGTCTACGGCCTCATCACGCAGGGTTTCCAGCGCATCATCGTGTTCAACCGTCACCTGCACCGGGCGGAGGGCATGGTCAAGCACTTCGGCCGAACCGCCGCTCACATGGAACTGCGCGCGATGCCTTTCCACGAGTCGGTCATCGAGGCGGAGCTGGCCCGCGCCAAGCTGCTCGTCAACGCCAGCTCGGTCGGGCGCGACGGGGTCGAGACGCCCATCGCCCAGGAGCTGCTGCCACCCGAGCTCCTCGTTCTGGACCTGCTCTACACGCCCAAGGAGAGCCGCCTGCTGCGCGAGGCACGTGCGTCTGGTGCATCGAGCGCGATGAACGGCGACCTGATGCTGCTGCACCAGACCAGTGCGGCGTTCGAGCTGTGGACTGGCAAGCCGGCGCCCATGGACGTGCTGCGCGAGCGGCTGGCTGCGGCTCGCGACGAGATTGCCGCGGAGCGGGAAGCGGAAGCGAAGCGCGCAAAGGCGTCCGAGAATGAAGGCGAGGGCACGAAGGAACCCGAAGCGGCTGTCACCGCCACAGACGGAAAGAAGAGCTGAACCGGACTGGGACGACCCCGGGGACGGAGGCGCTCGAGGGCGAACGGGGTGCGACGGAGCGCAGCGCGGCCGGGCGCGGCGCGGCCGGGAGCGGCGTGGTTCACCTCAAGGCCGAACGGGCAGCGGCCATCGCAGCCGTCCGTGCCGCCAGCCTCCTGTGCCGCGATGTCCGGGTGACCCTCATCCCCGCTGACTCAGCGGCCAAAGCCGATCGGTCGCCGGTGACCGTGGCCGATCTCGGCTCCCAAGCCCTCATCAGCCTCGCGCTCGGCGAGACCTTCCCCGACGACTCGATCATGGGCGAGGAGGACGCCTCGCTCCTGCGCACGGACCCGGACGGTCCCATCGCGGCAGCCGTGGTCCGGCACGTTCGTGCCGCGCGTCCCGAGACCGACCCCCAGATCGTGGCCGAGGCGCTGGCGCGTTGCTCCCACCCGGGTGGGCCGACCGGGCGCTTCTGGACGCTCGACCCGGTCGATGGCACCAAAGGCTTCCTGCGGGGCGGTCAGTACGCGGTCGCGCTGGCGCTGATCGAGGACGGCGAGCCGGTGCTGGGCTTGCTCGGCTGTCCCAACATGGCGCTCGATCCGGGCGATCCCGGCGCGGGCATCGGTTGCCTGTTCGTGGCCGAACGCGGTGAGGGCGCGGTGATGATGCCCCTGGACGTTGAAGCGGGCGAGGGCGAAAGGGCCGACGCGAACGAGACGCCGATCCGCGTCAGCGCACCCACCTCCCCTGCCCTCGCTCGCTGGGCCGAGTCGGTGGAAGCGGGTCACTCGGATCAGAACGACGCGGCGCGCGTGGCCGAGCTACTCGGTCTGGGTCAGGCGCCGCTGCGCATGGACTCTCAGGCCAAGTACGCTGCCGTGGCACGCGGCGAGGCGGCCATCTACCTGCGGCTGCCCACCAGCGAGACCTACCGCGAGCGCATCTGGGATCACGCCGCCGGCTGGCTCATGGTGCGCGAGTCGGGCGGCGAGGTCACCGACATCCACGGCCGGCCCTTCGACTTCGGCACGGGGCGCGGCCTGGAGGGCAATCAGGGCGTGGTGGCGAGCGCTGGCGGCGCGCTCCACGCGGAGGTCCTGGGCGCCGTCGCTCGCGCACTGGACGCCTGAGCCGGTCGGCCCCCGTGCGCAGCGTTGTGAGCCAGGTTGCGGATCGGCTGCTGCACACGGTGGCGCTCGACCGGCTGCCGCCCGTGCCTCCCGACGTGGCCGAGTTCCACGCCAGCATCCCCGTGGTCGACCTGCTCGTCGGGACGCCGCTCTTCCGTCCTGAGCTGCTGCGGCGGCGGCGACGCGGGCACGTCGATCTGCCGCGACTCATCGAGGGCGGCGTGGATCTCGTCGGGTTCACGATCGCGACCCGGCATCCGGACCTGCGCGGGACGTTATCCACGCCGCACTTCTGGTCGGTCGGGGTGCCGGCCCGGTGGCTGGGCAGCGACATGGCCATCGCGGGCGCATTCATCGACCGGATCGAGGGCTGGGCCGCCGCGTCCGGTGGGCGACTGCGGCTGGCTCGGGACGCCGCGGACCTGCCAATGAGCGGCACTGACCCTGCGGGGGTGTCGGGCGGGCTGGTACGCGCCTTCATCGGTGTGCAGGGCGGTCACGTCCTGGAGGGTGACGCGGCCAACGTGGAGCGACTCCGCGCGCGCGGCGTCCGCATGCTGGCCCTGGCACACGTCATGGACAACGCGCTGGTGGGGTCCAACACCGGCCGCCGGGCGTACGGGCTCACGGGCTTCGGGCGCGAGGTGGTCGCGGAACTGGAGCGGGCCGGCGTCGTGCTCGATCTCGCGCACATGTCACCGGCCGGGATCCGCGACACGCTGCCGCACCTGCGCCGGCCGTACGTGCTCAGCCACACCGGCTTTCGGCGCCTGAGCGGCAGCGGAAGCCGGATCCCACGGCGCAAGTTCACCCCACGCGCCCGCAACCTGGCTGATGAGGAGGCGCGCCTCATCGCTGAAGCCGGCGGCGTGGTGGGCCTGACCCTCAGCACGCTGCTACTGGGGGGCGATGACCTGGATGCCGTGGCGCGCACGGTCGACGCGGCCCTGGAGCTATGCGGACCCACCAAGGTGGCCATCGGCTCCGACTTCGACGGCGCCCTGCGCATGGTCTGCGACGTCGCCGGGCTGCCGGCCATCACGGCCCGGTTGTTGAGCGCCGGGCTGGACCGCCAGACCGTGGCAGGTGTGATGGGCGGCAATGCGCTGCGGGTCTTGGACGGGGCCTGGAGGAACCTGTCCGATCCCTGACGTGTACTACGGACTCGGCCGGTGGGCCCGCGCGTACACGAGCACCGTCCGCTCGAACTCGATGACGGTCTCGTCGCGCTGGTTGAAGCCGCGGGTGCGGACACGAACGACGCCCTGGCCCGGCCGCGAGCGCGACGCGCGCACGTCCAGGACCTCCGACTCGGCATACAGGGTGTCTCCTGCGAAGACGGGTGCTGTGAGCCTGACGTTCTCCCAGCCCAGGTTCGCCACCGCGTTCTGGCTGACGTCGGGGACGGAGAGACCGGTCACGATGGCCAGCGTCAGCGTGCTCACGACGAGCGGCCTGCCGAACTCCGTCCTGGAGGCGTAGTCGGCATTGATGTGGATCTGATGGGAGTTGTTGGTGAGCAGCGTGAACCAGGTGTTGTCCGTCTCGCTGATGGTCCGCCCGTGGGCATGGCGATAACGGTCGCCGACCTCGAAGTCCTCCAGGAACCGGCCCTCCCAGCCGGTCTTCGCCTCACCTCGGGCGGAGCCTTGCTCAGGCACCCGTCGCCTCCTTCGCTTCGTCCAGCTCCGTAGCCTCGATCACACCGAGCGTGACCGCACGTTCAGGATCGAACCGACCCATGGCGACCGCCTGACGGAGCACCGCCCGGGCGTGTCGATCGGTGGCGCGATCGGACATCACGCCGCCGATGATCATCGCGCCCCGCGCCTCCTCCTCCACGGCCACGCGATACGCCTCCAGCTTGCCCGCCTCCTCCTCGAGCGCCGCCGTCCCGAACGCGCCTTCGAAGGCGAGGAGCACGGCAAATAGCTGGGCGGGATGGCCGACCCACTTGCCGCTCATGCCGAAGGACCGGGCCCGGACCGTATCGTCGAAGGCCAAGGCCATCCGGTCCAGGAAGCGCCGGCGATTCTGGGCGTCATCCAGCGCCGGGTCCGCCACCGGATAGTCGAGGGTCATGCCGTCGATGGCCGGCACGCGGGCGGCGCCCGCGACGGCCACGATCTCTGCTCGCGCCCAGTCGGCCAGCGGGTGCTCGTTGCTGATCTGCGGCAGGCCCAGATCGGCGGAGTAGTCGGCCAGGCCGAAGATCAGCCCCGAGAGCCGGGAGGCGGCACGCTGCGCGATCTGGGCGAGCTGGACGGCAGCCCAGCCGGACTCGACCAGGAGTGCCACGCGGATGGACCCTTCGGGCAGGCCCAACGCCTCCTCCGCCTCGCTCAACATGGCATACAGAAGATCGACCTCCTCGGGATGGTCGACCTTTGGAAAGACGATGCCGTCGAGCGGCAGCGCGCCTGGCCCGGAGCGCTCCGCCAGGGCCCACAGCAGCGTGTACAGGTCGTGAGCAGTCGAACCGAGCGCGAAGCCCGGCGGCCGGAAGAAGCGCAGCATGGGCGGCCCGTCTCCGCGCCAGTCAGCATCGGCCAGCACGTCGGCCGCCGTGCGCAGCCCCAGGTCGGTGACATCCTCGCGCAGGGCCTGAGCGTCCTCCCCGTCGAGCATCACCAGCGGCGCGCGGCGAGGCCGTTGCAGAAGGTCCTCGACCAACGAGACGTCCGCGCTCAGCCGATCCGCCAGCTCGGTCGGCTCGATCCGCCAGCGCTGCAGCAGCCGGCCCATGGCGGCCGTGCCGCCCTCCACGGCCTTGCGCGCCATCTGCCCATCGGCAGCCGGCGTCGTGAAGTGCGCCTGCTGACGCCAGTAGCGCAGTGGCAGCCGCGCATACCGGCCGGCCATCTGGTCTTGCAGCCGCTGGCGCTTCGAATCTGCCTCCTCGATGGCACCGCGCAGCGTTACCGCCCGGTGAGCGTCGGTCGTCATCCACTACTCCGGTCGGACCGATGGCGCATACGCACATTCGGCTTGACAAACGATTGTTGGTTGCACGAGTCTAGCATCCAACGATGATGCCTCACGTCGCCCTGGACCGGCTGGAGACCTTCGCTGACGGCCTCGACCATCCCGAGGGGATCTGCCTGTCGCCCGACGGACACCTGTACGTCGGTGGCGAGAAGGGCCAGCTCTATCGCATCGAAGACGACGATTCCTTCACCGAGCTGGCTCGTACGGACGGGTTCATGTTGGGACTGGCCGCCGATGCCGAAGGCCGGATCTATGGTTGCGATCCCGGGCATCGCTGTGTGTGGCGCTTCACCCCGTCGACGGGCGCCCTGGAACGCTGGAGTGACGGCAACGGCACCGATAGCATGGCCGTGCCGAACTGGGGTTGCTTCGACGCGATGGGCAACTACTACCTCTCTGATTCGGGCCGCTGGAAGGCAGGCGAAGGCCGGATCTGGGTCATCCGTCCGGGCAGCCGGGCGGAGATCTGGAGCGAGCAGTCACGCGACTTTCCCAATGGCATGGCCGTCGACCCCTTCCAGCCTCGTTTGCTCGTCCTGGAGAGCACGCCGGGCAGGCTGGTCGAGCTCCCCATCCTGTCTGACGGCTCGGCCGGGCCGCGTCGTGTGCTCGCGGACCTGCCCGGTGCGGTGCCGGACGGAGTGGCAGTGGCGCAGGACCGGTCGCTCATCATCTGTTGCTACAGACCGGATGTGATCTACCGCTGGACCGCCAAGGATGGGCTGGGCGTCATCGCCGAGGACCCGGAGGGGACCGTCATCGCCGCGCCCACCAACGTCTGCTTCACCGGCCCGGACCTCGACGTGATGATCACACCGAACATCGGCCGCTGGCACCTGACACGCATCCGCGCCGGCATCCGCGGCACGCCGCTGTTCCGGCCGACCGCCGAGCAACTACGGTGACGCAGGAGGATCGGATCGTCTCGATCAGCGTGGCGGTCATAGAGAGCCGGTTGCCGGCGCCCGTCGTGTTCGGCGACTGGATCATGCGCCACCGCGAGTTCGCCGTCGTGCGCCTGCGTTCACACAAGGGCCTCGAGGGCTGGGCCTTCACACTGACGCGGGACGGTGCGGTGGCCGAACAGATCCACAAGAGCCTGGCGCCGGTCTACCTGGATCAGCCGGTCGGTGATCAAGAGCGGCTGTTCAACGTCGCGTGGCGACGCAGCCTCGCCTCCCACGCCGCGGGCGTCGGATTGAGGGCTCTCTCGCTGCTCGACCTGGCGGCGTGGGACCTCGCGGCGAAGGCGGCTGACCGCTCCATCGCGGGCTATCTCGGCGGCACCAATCGGTCGATGCCGGCGACCGCCATCATCGGTTACCCGCCGGCGCTCATGGGACCCCGGGAGACGGGTCACCAGGTGGCCCGACTCTACGAGCGCGGCTGGCGTCGGTTCAAGGCGCCGGTGGCCGCCACGACGGCCCTCACGGCCGGCCGCCTGCGGGCGGCGCGGGCCAGCGCGCCAGACGCCTGGCTGGGCATGGATGCCGCCTGGACCTACGACGATGTCGACAGTGCCGTGGCGCTGCTGCAGGAGATCGGTGACGTGGGGCTGGCGTGGTTCGAGGACGTCTTCCCGCCCGGCGATGCGGCGATCGTGCGGCAGCTCCGCGAACGATCGCCCGTGCCCATCGCCATGGGTGACGAGCAGGGCGGCAGCTACTATCCCGAGGCGCTCATCAGGGCCAAGGCGGTCGACGTCGTGCGCATCGACCTGACCTGCATGGGCGGCATCACGCGCGGCCGTCGTATAGTCGAGCAGGTCGAGCAGGCCGGGCTAGCCTTCGCGCCGCACATGTTCGCTCACGTCCACAGCCAGGTCTTCAGCGCGTGGGGATACCCCGACGTCCCCGTGGAGTGGGGCGTGCCCTGGACCGGCGTGGACCCGTATGCCGATTCGCTGATCCAGCCGACGATCGTGGCGGGCGGCCTGATGGAGCCGCTGACCGAGGAACCTGGTTTCGGCCGGCTGATCGACCGCGACTGGGCGCTCAGCCAGCCGCATGACGACCCGGACGGGATCCTCGACGGCTGATGCGATCGGGCTGGTGGTTCGAGGACGCGGTCGCCGGTCAGACGATCGTCCATCCGGTGGCACGCACCGTCGGGGCAGATGAGCACGTGTGGCTTGCCTGGATGACCGTCAATGCGAGCGACCTGCACGGCAACGCGGACCGGGCGGCGTTCGGGCCGTTCGGCCGGCCGGTGGTCCTGGGAGCGCTGACGGTGGCCATCGTCGTCGGCCTGGCCGCTCCGGGCGGACCCGTTCCGCCGCCCACGGTGACCGGGCGGAGCGGCTGGCGCTCCATCCGCCTCGGCCGGCCGGTCTTCTCGGGCGACACGCTGCGGGCCGTGTCGGAGGTCCATGCGCGCCGGCCCGATGGCGCTGGTGGCTACGTGGAGCGGACCATCCGGGGGCTCTCGCAGCGGGACGAGGTCGTCGTCGTCATCCAGGAGACATGCTATGTGGAGGACGGGCTGCGCCTTGGACGGACAGCTGGGACAAAGGATTGTTGACACTGCTCGGCACAGCCGCTAACGTCCGTCGGAAGGGGCCATTGGCGGCTCGACGGCATCCCCAGGAGGAGTAACCGTGGACCACGACTTCATTCGTCAGGACCGCGCTTGGCGCCGGCCCGTCGGCCGCTTCGCACTCGTCGGCTTGTCGCTGTGGCTGGCAGCCTGCACCACGGCACCGCCGGCCGTGCCCGGTCCCACGCCGGGCACCACATCCGGCTCGGCGCCGACCGGCACGGCCGCGACGCCGACCGAAGCGGCCTTGCCCTTCGAGGGCACGACCATCCGCATGAACGTGGTCGCCGGCGAGCGCAACGCCGAGGGCGTACGGGATCATATCGACGAGATCAGGGACCGCTTCGGCATCGAGCTGGAGGTGACCGAGTTCGCCCTCGGCGACCTCATCGCCAAGAACGCGGAGACACTGCGCGCGCCGCAGTCCGAGTTCGACATCGTCCACGTCCTCGGCTTCACCGTGGCCGCCGTGTCCGGCGCGGGGCTCCTCCAGCCGCTGAACGACTACATCGCCAACGAAGCGCCTGACGACTACGACTTTCCGGCTGACTTCCCCGAGGGCCAGCTCGAATACATCAGCTACTACGACGTCGAGAACCAGGCGTTCGGTGGCGACGAGGTCTATCTGATCCCCGGCATCCATAGCGGATCGGCGGTGCTCTACTACCGCCAGGATCTCTTCGATCAGGCTGGCCTGGAGCCGCCCACCACCTGGGAGGAGTATCTCGAGGCCGCGGAGGCCCTTCACTCCGACGACGTGGCCGGCAACACGATGGTGGGCGCCAACGACGTCTCGCTCTTCCTGGTCGACTGGTACACGCGCTTCAAGAGCATGGGCGGCGAGCTCATGACGGGTAGCCCGCAGGACGGCGACTTCACCCCGCAGCTGACCAGCGACGCGTCAGTCCGGGCATTGCAGCACATGATCGACTCGGCGCAGTACGCGCCGGCAGCCGTCTCGACCTACGGCTTCACCGAGTCGGTGGACGCCATGGCGACCGGCAGCGTGGCGATGACCCTCATGTGGTCGACCATCGCGGGCAGCCTCTACGATCCGGAGTCATCGCAGATCGCCGACTCCATCGCTGTGGCTGCCGTGCCTGCCGATCCGGGCGAGACCGGCAGTGCCGTCCGGGGCGGTTGGGGCCTGGGGCTCCCAGCCAATGCCGATCCGGCCAGGACCGATGCGGCATGGGCCGTCCTTAGCTTCCTGACCAGCAAGGAGTTCGAGCAGGCCCAGGTGGGCACCTACCAGACCGACCCGAACCGCCGTTCCACGTTCGAGGATCCTGGACTGGTGGAGCAACTGCCCTACCTGCCCGTCGCGGGCGAGGCGGCAGAGACCGCGCAGATGCTGGAGCTCGCCTCGATCCCCGAGACGTTCGAGCTCGTGGGCGAGGCGGCGCGCGAGTTCAATCTGGCGCTTGCCGGCCAGCAGACCGCGGAGGAGGCCACTCAGGCGGCCCAGCAGGCCTGGGAGACCATCCTGCGCCGGCAGGGGCACCTGGACTGACCGGGCAAGGTTGAGTCCCGGAGGAGGTCATCCACCGCTCAGCGCCAGCAGATGTGAGACCCGCCGACAGCGCCGGGACCGGGCAGCGCCGCCCGACCTCGGCGAGGATGCCGGCCGCTCGCCGCGACCCGATCAACCGTCGTCGCGACGTGTTCCTGCTGCTGGGCCCGGCAGTCCTGTATCTCGTCGCCTTCTCGGTCTTCCCGCTCCTGTACAGCCTCACCATCTCGTTCTTCGACTGGCGCGTCACACAGAGCAGCTTCGAGTTCATCGGCCTGGGCAACTACGGCGAGCTTGCCCAGGATCCGGTCTTCTGGCAGTCAGCGGCCAACACGGCCGTGATGACCGCGGTCGGCGTGTCCGCCCAGGTCGTGCTCGGTACGCTGCTGGCCCTCTTCTTCGACCTGCACCTGCGCGGATCCTGGCTCGTTCGCGGGATCCTGGTCCTGCCCATGCTGCTCACTCCGGTCGTCGTGGGGGTCATGTGGCGTGCCCTACTCAATCCCGACTGGGGGGTGGTCAACTGGGCCCTCGGCCTGGCCGGACTGCCGGAGCCGCTGTGGCTGGGCGATCCCTCGCTGGCCCTTTGGACGCTGACGCTGGTGGATGTGTGGCAATGGACGCCTTTCGTCTTCGTCGTCGTCTTCGCCCGTCTCCAGGCGCTGCCGCGTGAGGTCTTCGAGGCGGCCCAGGTGGACGGTGCCGGGCGGCTGGCGACCATCGGCCGGATCACGCTCCCGCTGCTGGCGCCGGCCATCGCCTTCGCCGGCATCTTCCGGGCCATCGATGCCTTCCGCACCTTCGATCTGGTCTTCGGACTCACCTACGGGGGACCCGGGCGCGTGACCACGACGCTCAGCTTCTGGGCCTTCGAGAATGGCCGGACATTCCAACGCTACGGCTATGCCTCGGCCATCGCGTACGTGATGGTCATCGTGGCCATCGTCGGCGTGACGCTGCTGTTCCGCTACATCCAGGTACGGCGGGAGGACGCGTCGTGAGGCTGCGCAAGGCCGAGCGCGCGGTGGCCTACGTCGTGATGGTGCTCATCGCCATCGTGGGCATCGCACCCTTCGCGGTTCTCTTCCTGATCTCGACCAGGACTCGCCTCGGCGTGCTCCAGGTCCCGCCGCCGCTCACCTTCGAACTGGAGACGTTCCTGGCCAACTACCAGGGGGTCATCACCGATCGCTTCTTCCTCGACTACACCATCAATTCGGGCATCGTCACGGGCGCGTCCACCCTCCTCGCCCTGGTCATCGGCGTGCCCGCCGCCTATGCCTTCTCGCGCCTCCGCTTCCGCGCCAGGGATCAGTGGGCATCGACCATCCTGTCCTTCCGCTTCATGCCGCCGGTCGCGGTAGCCATCCCGATCTTCCTGGTCATCCGCAACCTCGGGTTGGGCGACAGCTATCTCGGCCTGATGCTGCCCTACATCGCCTTCACGCTGCCGCTGGTCATCTGGATGCTCATCGGATTCTTCGACGAGGTGCCTCGGGAGATAGACGACGCCGCGCTCGTGGATGGCTGCTCACGGCTGCAGGTGCTGACCAAGGTGATGCTGCCGCTGGTGCGGCCGGGGATGCTGGTCGCCGCGATCTTCGGCGTCATCTTCATCTGGAACGAGGTGCTGGTCGGTGTGTACGTGATCAGCTCGGAGGACATCAAGACGATCCCGGTCGGCGCCGCGAGCCTGATCAGCGCACAGCGGCCACTCGACTGGAACGTGGCCGCCACCGTCGGGGTGGTGACCATCCTGCCCATCTTCATCTTCTCGCTCTTCGTGCAGCGCTACATCCTGCGCGGCGTCACCGCCGGAGCCATCAAGTGAGTGCCGGCGCAGGCCCGGCGATGGAGGGAGCCATGGAACACGAGCTGTTGGCCGAAGGGCTCGGCTGGGCCGAGGGACCGACGATGCTGCCCGACGGCAGGGTCTGCTTCGTGGAGACCTACCGCAGCCAGATCAGCGTCTGGGAACGGGGTCGCGGCACCAGACGCTATGCCTACACGGCGGGCGGGCCAAACTCCTGCGTGCTGGGGCTGGACGGCATCCTGTACGCGTGCCAGAACGGCGGCACGGTCGGACCGTGGCGTGCGGAAGAGATGCTTCCGCCCTCGATCCAGCGCATCGAGCGTGAGGGCGGCAAGGCAGAGATCATCGCGACCGAGATCGACGGCGTACGGCTCAACGGCCCCAATGACCTGGTCTTCGGGCCGGGCGGGCGCCTCTACTTCACCGACCCGGGCACGTACCGGCCGGCCGCTCCACAGCCCAGCTATCTCTTCGTGCTGGAGCACGACGGGCGCGGCCGGCTCTTGGCCGAGTTGTCGCCGCCCACCTTCCCCAACGGGATCGCCGTCGAGGCGGACGGCAGCGTGGTCTGGGCCGAGTCGTACACGGGCATGGTCCGGCGCCTGCGCAAGGACGGCACGATCGAGGACATCGCTCGGCTGCCTGGCGAGAAGCCGGTCGCTGATGGCATGGCGGTCGCCGCGGACGGCCGGCTCTTCGTGACCACCGTCAACGGTGGTGGCATCGAGGTCATCCATGCCGATGGCCGCTACGACTTCCACCTGAAGGCTGGCGTCATCCCCACGAACTGCATCTTCGACGGCACGGATCTGTTCATGACCGACGCAGGCGTCCTGGCCGACAGCGCCGACGCCAGCTTCGGCGGGCAGCTCTGGCGTATCGGGACGGGCATCGAGGGCCTCTCCACCTCTTACGGACGGATCGGCCGATGAGGGCGGACGAGGAAGGGCTCGCCATACCGGGCGACTACGTGGCCGGCCTGTTCGACCTGGCGGACCGGGTAGCGGTAGTGACCGGCGGTGGCTCCGGGCTGGGTGCCGCCATCGCCACCGGCTATGGCCAGGCGGGCGTGAAGGTAGTCGTGGTGGACATCAACGCCGAGGGCGCGCAGCAGACGGTCGACCTGATCGTGGAACAGGGCGGTATCGCCACGGCCGAGAACGTCGATGTCACGCAGAAGCTGGACGTGGACGCGCTGGCCGAAAGGGTGGTGGAGTGCCACGGTCGTGTCGACATCCTGGTCAACAGCGCGGGCTCTGCCTTCCGGAGCCCGGCCGAGGACTTTCCTGAGGAGCGTTTCGACTTCATCCTCGACCTGAACCTGAAGGGCACCTACCTGTGCTGTCAGGCCTTCGGCCGCAAGATGCTGAAGCAGGGCAAGGGCAGCATCATCAACCTGGCCTCGATCGGCTCCTTCATCGCCTATCCCTGGGCCACCGCGTACCTCGCTGCGAAGGGCGGCGTGCTGGGGGTCACCCGCGGGCTTGCCCTGGAGTGGCGTGAACGCGGCGTGCGGGTCAACAGCATCGGCCCGACGCTGATGGACTCGGCTCTCACCCGGCAGATGGAACAGAAGACATCCATCACGGCCGACTTCATCAAGGCGCGCATGCTGCGCCAGCGGCTGGGACTGCCGCGCGAGCTGATCGGGGCGGCCATCTTCCTGGCCAGTGATGCAGCCGAACTGGTCACCGGTCACACGCTGATGTGTGACGACGGCTACCTGACGGCCTGAGAAGACGAACGATGGCCGAAGTCGACCGCATCAGTGCCGTCCGCGTGGCGACCATCCTCCACCAGCTGGAGGTGCCCATCCACTTCGGGAACTGGGTGATGCGCCACCGCGAGTTCGCCCTCGTCAGGGTCGATGCGGAGAGTGGTCGCGCCGGCTTCGCCTACTGCCTGACGCGCGACGGACCGGTGGCGGCCATCGTGGAGCGGTCCATCGCGCCGGTGTACGTCGGCCAGCCGGTCGACGACCCGGAGAGCGTCTTCTACCAGGCGCTCTGGACGAACCACGCCGTCCACGCCGCCGGCATCGGCATGCGCGCGCTGTCGATCGTGGATATCGCAGCCTGGGACCTGGCCGCGCGGGTGACCGGCAAGTCCATGGCGGCGTACCTGGGCGGGGAGCGGCAGCCCATGCCGGTCACGGCCATCGTCGGCTATCCGCCATCGATCTCTCCTACTGAGACGGTCGATCAGGTGCGCCGCTTGTGGGGCCAGGGCTGGCGCCGCTTCAAGCTGCCCATCGCGCCGACGCACGAGGCGACCATCGCCCGCCTCCGGGCGGCACGCGAAGAGGCGCCCGATGCCTGGCTGGGGGTCGACGCCAACATGGTCTTCCGCACGGCCGCCGACGCCATTGCCTTCGGTCGCCAGTTGGACGGCCTGGGATTGGGGTGGTTCGAGGACATCGTGCCGCCCGGCGATGCCCGGATGGTGGCCGAGATCCGCGCTGGCATCGCCACGCCAGTGGCCATGGGCGACGAGCAGGGCGGCTCCTACCATCCCCAGGCGCTGCTGGCCTTCGATGCCGTCGACTTCGTCCGGGTGGACGCCACGACCAACGGCGGCATCACCCGCCTGCGGCCCATCGTCGCCGACATCGTCGGCCGCGGCAAACGCTTCGCGCCGCACATGTTCCCGCACGTGCATTCGCAGGTGCTGGGCGCCCTGGGCTACTCGGACGCACCCATCGAATGGGGCATCCCGGGTACCGGCGTCCACCCGATGGACGACCCGCTGCACCAGCCGTCGGTGTCCGACGGGCGCATGGCGCCCCTCCCTGAAGCGCCCGGGCTGGGGCGGCTGGTCGATGTCGATCAAATCACCGCGCAGGCCCACACCGATCCTCACGGCCTGCTCGACGACATACCCAACTGACCGACCCCACGCCGAAAGGAGCCCGGACACCGATGGCCTCGATCACCCGCCCGCATCACATGGGACTGCAGGTAGCCGACCTGGCGCGCTCGGTCGCCTTCTACGGGGGCATCCTGGGCTTCGAGGTCGTCTTCCAGTGGAATCCACGGGCGCCCTACATCGGCGAATTGGTCGGCTACCCGGAAGTGGACTTGCACGCCGCGATCCTGCGCATGCCCCACTCGGACGTCTTCCTGGAGCTGCTCGAGTACCGCAACGTGGAGCGGACACCGGTGGATACCTCGACGGCCAATCCGGGTACGGCGCACGTGGCCTTCTTCGTGGACGATCTGGACACGCTCTACGCCGAGCTCCGCCAGAAGGGCGTCGCCTCGGTCAGCCCGCCGGTGACGCCGACCATCGGACCCAACGAGGGCGGTCGGGCGGTGTACCTCAAGGACCCGGACGGCATCCGCGTGGAGCTGATCCAGACGCAGCGGAGCTTCGGCGAGTACGACGCGGCAGCTCAGCGATGACGGAGCAGGAACCGCAGGCGGCGCGCCCCGCCTGGCCCGCTGGCGAAGCCACCGCCGGGCCCCTCGCCGGGCTCAAGGTGATCGACGCCGGCGTGCTCTTCGCAGGGCCGGTGATCGGCACGCTCCTGGCCGACTTCGGAGCCGACGTGATCAAGGTGGAGCATCCGCAGGGCGATGCGCTGCGGACGCTGGGTTGGCAGAAGAACGGGGTCTCCCTGTGGTGGGCCTTCGTCAACCGCAACAAGCGCTACGTCTCGCTCAAGCTGAGCACGACGCAGGGCGGTGAGATGCTCAAGCAGCTCGTGGCCGATGCGGACGTGCTTATCGAGAGCTTTCGTCCAGGGACCCTGGAACGCTGGGGCCTGGGGCCCGATGTGCTCCATGCCATCAACCCGCGCCTGGTGATGGTGCGAACCAGCGGCTTCGGGCAGACCGGCCCGTACAGCCCTCGCCCGGGCTTCGGCACGGTGGCCGAGTCGATCAGTGGCTACGCTCATATCAACGGCCAGCCGGACGGCCCACCGACGCTGCCTCCCTTTGCTCTGGGTGACGGCGTGGCGTCGCTCTTTGGCACCTTCGCCGCTATGTTCGCCCTGTACCACCGAGACACGCACAGTGCCCCGGGGCAGGTCATCGACCTGGCAATCTACGAACCGCTCTTTTGGCTGTTGGGGCCGCAGGCGTTGGTCTACGACCAACTGGGCATCGTGCAGAACAGGACCGGCAGCAGCACGGAGTGGACGGCGCCCCGCAATGCCTACCAGTCCAGCGACGGAAGGTGGTTCGGGCTCTCGGCCAGCTCGCAGTCCATCGCCGAGCGAGTCATGCGACTGATCGGACACCCTGAGGTCATCGAAGAGGCCTGGTTCGCGAACCACACCGGCCGCGTCGAGAACCAGAAGCAACTCGACACTCTCATCGGTGAGTGGATGGGCCGTCACACAGGTGCTGAGGTGATGGCCGCCTTCGAGGACGCCGAAGCGGTCATCGGACCGATCTATTCCATCGCCGACATCTTCGAGGACCCGCAGTATCAAGCGCGGGAGACGATAACTACGGTGGACGATCCGAATCTCGGCCCGGCGCGCGTGCAGAACGCGATCCCGCGCCTGGTCGATACGCCCGGCGAGGTGCGCCACCTGGGCGGCGATCTGGGTCAGCACAACGAGGAGATCTACGGCGAGATGGGATACGGCGCGGTCGAGCTGGAAGCTATGAGGCAGGCGGGCATAATCTGATGACGCAAGGGAAGCGCTGAGAGAGTGGCCAACCTGAAGGATGTCGCGCGGCTGGCCGAGGTCGACCCTTCGACGGTCTCGCGAGTCCTGCGCGGTGATCCCAGCCAGGCAGTCCGCCCCGAGACGCGCGAACGGATCGTCGAAGCGGCTCGATCGCTGCGATATCGTCCCAACGCCCTGGCCCGTGGGCTCCGGACGCGCCGGACGGACACCATCGGGCTGGTCATGCCGGACATCGGCAATCTTGGCTTCGCTGAGGTGACCCATGGCATCCAGACTGCCGCGGCCCAGGCTGGTCGGTTGGTCCTGCTCATCGAGGCAAGCAGCCTGGGCGATGACGGCGACCACACCCTGGACACGGAGCACAAGTACGAGCAGCTCATCGGCGACGGGCGCGTGGATGGGCTGATCGTCGCCTTCGCCACCCTTGACGACCGGCTCGTCGCCCATCTGGCCGAACGCAAGATCCCATTGGTCCTGGTCAACCGACGCACGGCCGGGGTGCACGGCTCGGTCGTCGTCGACGACGAGCGCGGCAGCAGGCTGGCCATCCAGCACCTATTCGCTCTGGGCCACGCTCGCATCGGTCTCGTCGGCCTGGCCGCCGAGACGGACACCGCCCGCCGGCGCGAGCAGGGCTATCGCACGGCCATGAACCAGGCCGGCATCCGCGTCGAACCGGGTTGGACGGTGGCCGGGCCGGCGAGCATCGCCGGCGGCCATGCGGCTGTGGAGCCCATCCTCGGCCAGCCGGCTTCCGTCCGGCCGACCGCCCTCTTCGTGGCCAGCCTGCTGGGGGCCGTCGGAGTGCTCGGCCGCCTGCGCGCTGCCGGCCTGCGGGTGCCCGATGACATCTCGGTCATCGCCTTCAATGACCATGAGCTGGCGGAGCATCTGGACCCACCCCTGACGACCATCCGCATGCCCAATCTGCGCATGGGGCAGGAGGCGGTTCGCATGCTTGTCTCAGCACTCGATGGCGCGCCGGCGGGCGACGTCATGATCGACGAGGAGCCGCACATAGTGGTGCGCCGCTCGACGGCACCTCCGCCCTCAGCCGGCTAGGGGTTCCGTGGGGTGGCGCGGGCGAGTTCCGCAACCAGCGACGCCATCCCTTCCGTGTCACGGCCGTCGGGGCCGAGTGCGTCGATGAGGGCGCTTGCCACCACGATGCCTTCGGCGAGCGGCGCCAGGCGGCGGACGTGGGCGGGGCGCGAGACGCCGAAGCCTACGGCCACGGGAACAGGGCTCACGGCACGGACGCGACGCAGGAACTTGGTCACGCCCGGGGGCAGCCCACGGCGAGCGCCGGTCACGCCGACCAGCGAGACGGCGTAGAGGAAGCCACGGCTGCGCGCCGCGATGCGGGCGATCCGCTCGGGGGCCGTGGTAGGCGCCACGAGGTAGACCAGGTCCAGCCTGCACCTCACGGCGACCTCCTCGACGTCCGGACCGTCGTCCGGTGTCAGGTCGGCGATGATCAGGCCATCCGCCCCGGCCTCGGCCATCCGCTCGAGCGACTTCCCGTCGCGGCCGCGCAGGAATTGATTGACGTAGCCCATGACCACGAGCGGCGTGGCCGGCCGAGCGGCACGGACGGCCGCGATCAGTTCCAGT
>Ga0136627_1000338_pt1 | contig 17023 bp, 18 predicted proteins | sample AntDrymUQ4892206_2_FD_104652 | JGI IMG/M metagenome (GOLD analysis project Ga0136627, IMG submission 104652) | Polar desert sand microbial communities from Dry Valleys, Antarctica - metaG UQ489 (22.06) | ecosystem: Environmental > Terrestrial > Soil > Desert | place: Antarctica: Dry Valley... | reverse complement strand
TTCGAGGACTCCGAGGAGTTCCTTTTTCGCCTCCGCCGGGGTCATGCCTTCGCGGGTGTATCCGGCGGCGAGTTTGTGGCCGCCGCCGCCGAAGAGGGCGGCTATCTCGGCCACGTCCATGGATTCGGAGCGGAGGGAGCCTTTCGTGCCGCGCGGGACTTCGCGGAGATGGGCGACGAGATCCACGCCCGCCACCGTCCGGAGATTGTCAATCGCCTCCTTCGAGTCGAGCTCCGAACCGCCCGTCTTCTCGTAGTCGGCGCCCGTCACGGTCGCGATTATGGCCTCTCCGTGCCGGACGGCGTTCGCCATCGTGAGGCCGACTATTTTCAATTGCTCGATGGTTCCGGTCCGGTTTATGCGGTCGTCCACATCGGCCGGCACGACCCCGGCCCGGAGGAGTTCGGCGACCATCTCGTGCGCCTCGGGGGAGATGTTCCGGAAGCGGAAGCCGCCCGTGTCCGTCCTCACCCCGGTGTATATCGCCTCGGCGGAGTCCTTGTCGAGCGGGACTCCGAGTTCGGCGAAGAGGCGATTCACGACCTCGGCGGTCGCGGCGGCTTTGCCGTCAACGAAGTTGAATTCCGCGTAGAGCGGGTTGTCGGCGTGGTGGTCGAGGTTCAGTTTCGCGCCGGATTCCGGGATCGGGACTCCGGTCCGGTCCGCTCTCGAAGTGTCGAGGGCTATGAGGTCGAAGCCCTCGGGGAGTTCGGTTTTCGCGTCGGGGATCATCCACCGGAGATAATTCGGAACGTCCTCGGAGTGGCAGAAAACGGCCTCCGCCCCGAGGCTCCGCACGAGTCCGAGCATCGCGGCGGAGGAGCCGATGGCGTCTCCGTCGGCGCCGACGTGGGTGGTTACGGCGACCCGGTCGAGGGTTTTCAGAAGGTCGGCGACCTCGCGGAGTGTATTATTTTTCGTCGTCGTCTCCATCTCGATTTTCCTCCCTCACCTCTCTCAAGGCGGCTTCGATTTTGCTTGCCTGCTCGACCACCGGATCCGGGCGGAACCGGAGCTTCGGCGTCCGACGGAGCCGCGTCTGGCTCCCGACGGAGGATTGTATACGCCCCGCCGCGCTCTGAAGACCTTCACGCGCTTCTTCGGCGTCCTCGTCGAGGACGCTGTAAAAAACCGTCGCCACCGAGATGTCGGGACTCACCCGAACCTCGGTCACGGTCACGAGGCCGTGGATGCGCGGGTCGGAGAGCGCGGCGACCTCCTCGCCCACGATCTCTTTAAGCTGCGATTCTATTTTCCGCGTTCTCTCGCTCATGGTCGCTCCGCCTTCGGCTCCGCTCCGGTTGGTCGCTTCGCTCCGGTTGTTGGTTATTGGTTTTTAGTTTTTGCAAACAACCAATAACCAATAACGGCGCGTAGCGGAGCGCCTCATAAAGCCGCGAACTCCTCTCGCCAGTCGGCTATTTTCATCTCGTCGTAATTGAGGAGCATTCGCTTCACTTCGTTTCGCTTCTCTTCGGCGGCTCCGTGGGAGACGGCGGCGAGGGATATTTCGACGGTCGCCCGCTGCCACGAATCCTGGTGGTTCGACTCGACGACCGAGACGTTTTTGCGCCGGAGGCGATCCTTGAGCGAACGTATGATCTGCCGCTTGTCTTTGAGGCTGGAAGCGTACGGAAGCTCCAGTTCCAGCTTGACGTTGCAAAACAAAAGGGTTCCTTCGGCTCGCGTGGTTGTGGTTTCCTAGCGCGGTATCTCGACGATGTTGAAGAACTCGAGGACGTCGCCCTCCTTGACGTCGTTGAAGTTCTCGACCCCGATGCCGCACTCGAAGCTCTCCCGGACCGACCTCACATCGTCCTTGAATCGCCTGAGAGAGGAGAGCGTCCCGTCATATACGACGGTTCCGTCTCGCACGACGCGCACCCGGTCGTTGCGCGAGATCTCGCCGGACGTCACATAACTACCCGCGATCGCCCCGACGTTCGGAACCCGGATGACGGCCCGGACCTCGGCGGTTCCCGTCTCGCGCTCCTCGGTCTCGGGGGCGAGCATGCCCTTCATCGCCGCCTCGATGTCCTCGAGCGCCTTGTAAATCACCTCGTATGTCCGGATCTCGACGCCCTCGCGCTCGGCGACCTGCTTCGCCGTCACCGTCGGCCGGACGTTGAAACCGAGGAGAATACCCCCGGCCGCCGACGCGAGATTCACATCCGAGTCCGTCAACGCGCCCACGCCGCTTCTCACGACGTTCACGCGCACTTCATCTGTGGAGAGTTTCGCCAACGATTCTTTGAGAGCTTCCATCGAGCCGGCGACGTCAGCTTTGACGACGAGGTTGAGATCCGAGGATCCTTCCTGTCCCATGAGCTGCTCCAGCGTGAGCCGCCTTCCGCCCTCGGCGAGTTCCTGTCGCCGCAACGACGCCTCGACTTGCTGCGCCCGACCGCGGGCGTTCCGCTCGTGCTCGACGACCTCGAAATGGGTTCCGGCCTCGGGGACGCCGGAGAGGCCGAGGATCTCAACCGGAGTCGCCGGCCCCGCCTCGTCCACCCGCTTGCCCGTATAGTCGAGCATGGCGCGGACACGGCCATACGCCGATCCGGCCAAAACAATGTCGCCGCGATGGAGGGTTCCGCGGTTCAAAAGGAGCGTGGCGACCGGGCCTCGGCCGGGGTCGCGCTCGCCCTCGACGACGTATCCGCTCGCCTCGGCGCTCGGGTTCGCCTGAAGCTCCTCGAGCTCCGAGACGATGAGGATGTTCTCGAGGAGATCGTCGATCCCCTCCCCCGTCTTCGCCGAAACTTGAACCGTCACCGTCTCGCCGCCATACGCCTCCGGCGCGAGGCCACGCTCGGAAAGCTCCCCGAGCACCCGATCCACGTTCGCGTTCTGAACGTCTATTTTGTTCACCGCGACCACGATGGGAACCCCCGCAGCCCGCGAATGCTCGATGGCCTCCTCGGTCTGCGGCATGATCCCATCGTCCGCCGCCACGACGAGGACGACGACATCGGTGACCCTCGCGCCTCGGGCGCGCATCTCGGTGAACGCCTCGTGGCCCGGCGTGTCGATGAACGTTACTTTGCGCCCGCTCTCGGTCGTCACCTGGTACGCGCCGATGTGCTGCGTGATGCCGCCCGCCTCGCCGGACTGGACGTCCTCGCTCCGGATGCGGTCGAGGAGGCTCGTCTTCCCGTGGTCAACGTGGCCCATCACCGTCACGACCGGAGCCTTCTCCACGAGGTCGTCCGGGGAGTCCTCCGGAAGGACATCGTCCGGCGGTTCTTCTTCGGAGGCGACTTCGACCTTCACGTCGAGCTCTTCGGCGATGAGTTCGATCTCATCCTCCGAGAGCGTCTGTGTCTGGGTTTTCATCTCGCCCAGATTGAAGAGAAGCTCGACGATCCTCGCCGACGGAACTCCGATCGCCTCGGCGACGTCCGCCACCGTCGCGCCCGGCTCGACCCTCGCCACCGACGGCTCGGCGGGCGCCTCGGGCTTCGTCTCGGGAGCCTTCTCCGGCTGCTCTCTCCTCGACTGCGGCGGCTGGTTTTGCCTCGGCCCTTTGTTCGTCGCGCTCGCGTCTATGACGACCCGGCGGCGCTTCCTTTGCTTGTCGTTCTTTCCGCCCTTCGCCGGACGTGCCTCCGGCGCGGGGGCCGGGTCTTCGGCGGGGGCCTCGGCGATTTTCGCCGCGTCCCCGGAAGCCTCGGCCTCGGCCCGGACCTCCTCGGCTTCATCCTCCTGCGCAGCGGTGCGTTCGGCTGCGCCATCGGCGGCTGCGCCGTTCGCGTTCCCGCTCGGGCTTCCGTTCTGTCCGAAGACGCGATCTATATCCGAGTCCTCGACGGAGGCGGAGTGGTGGCTCACCTCCACGCCGCCGTCGTTAAGGAGGCCGATGACCTCTTTGTTGTTCAGTCCCAGTTCCTTCGCTATTTCATGCACGCGCTTACTCATCCACGACCTCCTCGTCCTCCGGCGAAAGCCCGGCGGGCTTTTCGGCAGCGGTTTGCGCCGCACCCTGTGCGCCGTTCGTATCTTCGACCATTCCCTCGAACTCGACGGCTTGCTCCTGATGCGACGGTATCCCGCAGAAAAGCGAACCCGCGAGCGCCATGTTCGCGCACCGCCTCCCGTTCGAGAGGACGGCCCGGCATCGGTGCATCGCCGAATCCTCGTCCGGCTCCCAGCCCTCGTCGTCCTCGTCGAACTCGATCGCCTGGCTCTCCGGCTTTATGTCAATCTTCCAGTCCGTGAGTTTTACGGCAAGCCGCGCATTCTGCCCCTCGCGCCCGATCGCCAACGAAAGCTGATCGTCCGGCACGATGACCTCCGCCTGCTCCTCGTCCTCGTCGAGATAAACCTCTCGGACACGAGCGGGCGAAAGAGCTTTTGCGATGAACCTCGCCGGGTCGGGATCCCATTGAATAATGTCAATCTTCTCGTTCCGCAACTCCGAAACGACCGCCCGGACCCGGCTCCCCCGAGGCCCGACGCACGCTCCGACCGGATCAATGCCAGCCTCGTTCGACCAAACCGCGACTTTGGAGCGAAGCCCAGCCTCCCTCGAAACAGCCTTTATCTCGACGAGTCCGTCGTATATCTCCGGCACCTCCAAAGTGAAAAGCCCTTTCAAAAGCCCTTCCGCTCGGCGGCTCACCGTCAGGGCGGGGCCGCTCCGGCTCGGCTCCCGGATTTCGAGGAGGAATACTTTTATTCGTTGTCCGTTCTCGTACCTCTCGCCCGGAACTTGCTCGCTCGCTGGCAAAAGGGCCTCGACCTGGCCGAGGTCCACGATGGTCATCCGGCGGTGGGCTTGCTGGACGATACCGGTTATGACCTCGCCCATCCGTCCGCCGTACGAATCCAAAAGCTGCTCGTTGTGGACTTCGTTCAGCCTTTGCAGGAAATTCTGGCGCATCACGGTGGCGGCGATGCGCGTGAAGTCGAAGTCCTCGGGGGTGATGTCCTCGCCGTCCTTCATGACGCGGAACGCCCCGGCCTCCTCGTCGAGGACGACCACCGTTTCCTCGTCCACGTTCTCGTAGTTTTCGTATGCGGAGAGCATGGACTCTTCGAGGACGGCCTTTATCGTCTCGAAGGGGATGCCTTTGTCGTTCTCGATCTCACGCAGCGCGGAGACGATTATCTGCGTATTCATTTGTCTATTTCCTCCTTGAGATGGGCGCTCGTCACGGAGCCGAAATCCACTTCGACCCTCTCTCCGAAACCTTCGCCCTCCTCGGATAGCTTCAGCGCGAAGCCCGAGTCGTCGGCGCTTTCTATGACGCCGACGAAGGTTCGCCGACCGCTGATCGGCGGGCTGACCCGGACTTTCGCTTCACAGCCGACGAAGCGGCGGAAATGCTCCGGCTTCGTCAGCGGACGCTCGACGCCGGGCGAGGAGACCTCGACCATGCCGTCGTAGCCCTCGTTTTCCAATGCCGGGGAGATGTCCCTCGACAGCCGGGAGGTGAACTCGTGGTCAATGGGGCCATCCATGCGATCCACGAGCAGCGTCAGAAGAGGCCCCCCCGAGAAGCGAGCCTCCACAAGCTCGGCGCCCTCGGGCAAAGCCCCCTCGACGACCTCCGCGAGTCTGTCCAATCTCGCCGTAGCGACCACCTTCTCCAAAAAGTTTCAAACGTTAAAAAAAGCAACGGGTCCGGGAATACCCGGAAAGCCCCTTGCTTCACAACTGCGGGACGGATTATATCCCAGAGTATGTCGGTTACAAGGCGAAGGAAGCGCCCCGAATACGGAACGCCTCCCTCCCGCGAAACCCTATCTTCTCAAATACTTCTTCCCCATCGAAGCGACGAGCGAATACGTCGTGTCCACCATGTTCCCGACGTAAAGCCCTCCAGCTTGCGTAACAAGCTGATACGCGTCGAGCCGGTCGAAACCATACTCTTCTTCGAGCCACAATATGAGTTCGACGTTCGCTATGCGGGCGGCGTCCTCCATCGGCTTCGCGCTCCCGACGACCATAATTCGCTCGTCCGACTCGATGCGCGGCCACTCTATTTGCTTGTTTTTGATGACATCGAAGACGAAGGCGACCTTCGCGGTTATTTCCAACGCCACGCCGCACGCCTCTCCCTGACCCTGCCGGGCGTGGCAGTCGCCCGTGTACACGAGCACGCCCTCGTTCCATACAGGCAGATAAACCGTGTTCCCTGGCCTCACGTCCGGCACGTCCATGTTCCCGCCGAACGGCCCCGGCGCGAGGGCGGATATTGCTTCGAGATCGGGGGCGACCGCGAGCGTCCCCGTGAACGGCTCCCACTCCACCTCCACCCCGACGTCCTCGTTATAAAGGGTTTTTCCGTCGTCGGAGAGCTTCCATATCCACACTTTTTCCGGGAGCGGTTCTTGCAAAGTGCGGGTCGCGACCGTGGAGGTGAGGCCGCCGAAAAACGGGACGAGCGCGCTCACCGCGAAGTCCCGGGTCGGCTCGATGCTCTCTATTTTCACCGCGAGCGTGTCGCCCGGCTCCGCCCCCTCGACGAAGATGGGGCCGGTTTGCGGGTTCAAAAACTTCGCCGTCGCAAGCGATTTGCTCGGGAGGTCATCCTTATTTTGAATGCGGCTCTCGAAGGCGTCCTCGGTGTGGACGACGACTCGGTCGCCGGGCTTCACCTTCGCCGTCGGCTCGCGGTACGGGCTGAAGACGTAGCTGAACGAATCGGGCTTCACTTCGATGGTTCGGGCTTCCGTTGACATGGCGTTCTCCTTTGATTTCCCCTTTACTTCCCTTCGCCGGGGGTCAGGCTATCACCTTTGCGAAGCCGCCGCCCGCGCTTCACGACGCATCCGATGAACCACGCTCGAAGTGCGACAGCCCGTCGTTCACCGTCTCCCATGCGAGCTTGTCTTCGAGCCACACGTGTCGCGTTGGTGAAAATTCATCGGGGTCATCGAGGCTCGCGGCGGACACGTCTATGGAGTCCGAGTCTTCGTCGTGCTGGTACGTCAGCGTGGTGCCGCATTCTCTGCAAAATGTCCGGCTGACGTGATCCGACGAACGGTATAAGGCGGGAATCCCGGAGATGACCCGAAAACTTCCACGTGGGAAGACGACCCACGCCACGGAGTGCGCCCCGGCTGATTTGCGGCAAGAAGCACAGTGGCAGATCGAAGCCGCTTCGGGTTCGCCGACGACCTCGTATCGGATGTTCCCGCACAAGCATCCCCCGGTGCGAGGATCGTCATTCATCACTTTGCCGCACGCACCGAACCCTCGACGGCACAGCGGGCCATCTCGAGATAACCCACAGCCTGCTCGCGGCTGACACCGGGCAAACCTTCCAGAAAATCTTCCAGCGAACGTCCGGCTTCGAGGTGGTCAATGAGGTTCTTCAACGGCACACGGGTTCCGGCGAATACGAGGCCGCCGTTCAATACCTTCGGATGGCGAGATATTATGCGCTCTTCTGTGGTGCCGGACATGGCTCCATTCAACCATATCGTCGGAAGGCACCTCCATCATCCTATGCCGGACTCAGGAAAGACTCCCGGCCCTCGACGCGCTCCGGCACATTGAGGGTGCCGTGGCGCTTCATCCACTCGTCGAAGGCGGCGAGGGCGATGAATTCGAGTCCGAGAGGACGGTCTTCAGCGTCGAGGTCGGCGTAGACACCCTCCGCGAGTTCGATGGTGCGCTCTATCCGGCCTTCTTCGATTTTGATATATAGTGCGTCGGCTTCGCTGTCGAACTCGAACCTCACGATCCACCTTCCTCCAAATCTATAGTGCTGATAATCCTAGCATCAGTCTCGGCTCCCGGAGTATCCACAAAGACTATTCGCAAAAGCCTCCCACCCTCGAAAACATCCTCCGCCACCTGCTTGCCGTAGCTTGGATAGATGAGATCCGGCGCGTTCATCACTCGCAAAACGTCAGCTTCGGAGATGTTACGCCGACTCATCCGCTGCCGCGCATGGCGCGTGTAATTCAGCCGCTCGTACTTCATCGTGTCTACGGAATCCGGGACTTCCGCGAAGCGACCAAAGCCAACGACAGGGCGAGCGGCGGAGCCACGAGGGCGCATAAACCGAAGATCCAACCCGGATGCCCTTTCCTCCGCACGAGGCAGACGACCATTCCCGCGAGCAACGCCACGATGCCCGCGACGATCCCGGAGAACCACCAGCCGGGTTCGTGGGCGATCACCGTCGAGCCGTCGTTATTCGGTACTCGCAACGCCCGCCGAGGTTCAAAAACGAGTTCTCGAAGCCGATGCCGCGAACATCCGAAAAGTCGGCGCCGGGGACGCTCGCCGGATAGCTCTCGCAAGCGCTGTCGGCGTTCGCTGTCTGGACGACGAAAAGCGCGGCGTACACGAGAGCGTCGCAACGCACCCGATGAAAGAAGCTCCGACGAGCAATATAGCCCGCCGCGGCCCCACTACTTCCACCCGTCCTTCCCGATCTCCTCGAAAAGCGCGTCGAAAATGTCGTCCCGACCGACCTTCCGAAGCGGCTCGCCTTTCGAGAAAATAACCCCGTCGTCCTTCCCTCCGGCAACGCCATAATCCGCGTCGCGAGCCTCGCCGGGGCCGTTCACGATGCACCCCATCACCGCGACCGTGAAATGATCCTCGTAGTGTTTGAGGGCGTCCTCGACCTGCGCGGCCATCCCGATCACATCGAAGCCGAGCGTGCGGGCGCACGACGGACACGCGATGACATTCGGGCCGCGATGGCGAAGGTTGAGCGACGAGAGTATTTGATACGCCACCGGTATCTCCTCCACCGGGTCTTCGGCGAGCGAAATCCGGATCGTATCCCCGATCCCATACGGCAAAAGCTGCCCGAACGCCGCCGCTGTCTTTATCGAACCGGCGAGCTTCGTACCAGCCTCCGTCACGCCGAGGTGGAGCGGCGCGTCGGAGTGTTCGCGGAACTTCCGATTCGCCTCGACCATCTCCGGTACGTGGCTCGCCTTGAGGGAGACTTTGAAATTATAAAAACCCATCTCCTCGGCGATCTCGACCTTGTGCAGCGCGCTCGCGACGAGCGCCTCTTCTTTCGGCATGTCCCAGAAACGCTTCTCGACGGAGCCGGAGTTCACCCCGATCCTCATGGCGATTTCCTTCTCCATGCACTTCGAGATGACCTTCCGAAATCGGTCGTCGTTGCCAATGTTTCCGGGGTTTATGCGGATGCACGCCGCCCCCGCATCGGCGGCCCCGAGCGCCATCCGGTAGTCGAAGTGGATGTCCGCGATGAGCGGGGTCGGGCTTCTCCACACGACTTGCTTGAAGCCTTCGAGGGCCTTCGAGCCGTTCACCGAGACCCGGACGAGGTCGGCCCCGGCGGCGTTCAGATCGTAGACTTGCTGGACGGTCGCCTCCACGTCGTACGTCATCGTGTTCGTCATGGATTGGACGGCGATCTCGGCGTCCCCGCCGATCGGCACGTCGCCGACCTTTATTTGACGGCTCGTGATCGGGCGCTCGGCTACGGCTGCCTCTGTCATCTTTTTTCGAATCTCCTCAAGTCGCTATTTCGCGTCTTTGTATTCTCGTTGTGGTGCCGGGATAAACTATCTCCCGCCCTGATTTTACCGAGTCGCCGGCACCGTGTGAGCCGCGATTGTGCGCCAACGAACACGTTTAACGCAGAATTTACTGCGGAATGAGCGGCTCCCCGCCGAATATCCGACTCAAATCCGCATACGTCGCAAACACGAAGAGCATGAGGACGAGCCCCAGCCCGAGCAAAGCCACCTTCCCCATGGTCTCCTCGCTGATCGGGCGCCGCACTATCTTCTCGAGCGCAATGAACAAAAGATGCCCCCCGTCGAGCGGGAGTATCGGAAGGAGATTCATCACACCGAGGATGAGGCTGATTATCGCGAGAAGAGAAATCGAGGCGACGACTCCCTGGCTCATGACTTCGCCCCCGACCGCCGTGATGCCGACCGGCCCGGTCACGTTGTCGAAGAAGTTCATTTGCCCGGTGATGATCATGGCAAGCCCCGATATCTGCAAATACGCGAACTCGAATGTACGCTGCGTCCCCTCCCACAAAGCGAGTACCGGCGAATGGCTCACCTCCCCGACGACCGGGGCGACACCGAGTTGCGGGTCATCCGCTCCCGGCGCGTCGGAATCGGGCATCATCGTTCCGAGTTCGCCCGTGAGAACCTCCTCCTCGCCGCCGCGCTCGACGGTGACGGCGACCTCGCTCCCGGCCTCGCGGCTGCCGATCTCGTCCGTGAAACCCTCCCATGTCGAGATATTCTCTCCGTCCATCGCGACGAGTCGGTCGCCTTCCTCGATGCCGATCTCCTCCGCCGTCGAACCCTCGACGATCGCCTGAACCTCCGGCTCGAGCTGCGTCGGAACTCCTTGAATCGCAAACAAACTCGAAAAGAGAAGCACCGCGAAAACGATGTTCACAGCCGGCCCGGCGAAAATAATAAGCGCGCGCTGCCAATGCGGCTTCGCATAGTACGTGTCCGGCGCCGGAGCCTCGTCGAGCCTCCGCCCGTCTATCCGCCTCTCGGAGTCGTCGAGTTCGTTGTCGTCTTCGTCGCCCTCGTCGTCGTCGCGGCTTCGCGTTCTTTCCATCCCCGTCGCCGAGCCGTCATCGCCGCCCATGCCCGCTATTTTGGCGAAACCTCCGAGGAGGATTATGCGGAAGGAATACACGGTCGAGCCGATCTTCTTTTTGAAGAGGGCGGGGCCGAAGCCGATGCCGAACTCCGGGACTCTCACGCCGAAGGCTTTCGCGGTGAGCATATGCCCGAATTCGTGGATGGCGATGAGGACGATGAGTCCGAGTATCGCGACGATTACCGTCATTGAACCTCTTTCACTTTGCGCTTCGCTTCTTTTCTGGCCCACGAGTCGGCGGCCGTTGTGGCTTCCATATCCTCCATCGCCCCGAAATCCGGCGCGGCTTCGAGCGTCTTCTCGATGAGATCCGCCACAGCGAGGAATTTTATCCCGCCTTCGAGGAAAGCCTCGACAGCGACCTCATTCGCCGCATTGAGAACGACGGGATACGCCCCCCCGAGCCGCCCGGCTTCGTATGCGAGCGGCAGGCACCGGAACACGTCGTTCCTCGGCTCGTCGAAAGTCCACGAAACCCCGTCGAAAGGAGTCGCCCCGACCGAAACATCCACACGCTCGGGATAAAGCATCCCGTACGAAATGGGGAGTTTCATGGACGGCGTGGAGGCATGGAGAATCGTCGCGCCGTCCTCGAACATCACACCGCCGTGGACGACGGACTGGCGGTGGACGACGACTTTTATATCGTCGAACGGGACGCCGAAAAGATGATGAGCCTCGATCACTTCGAGTCCTTTGTTCATCATCGTCGCCGAGTCGAGGGTGTTTTTCACGCCCATGCTCCACGTCGGGTGCGCGAGCGCGTCCTCCGGCCCGGCGTCCGCGAGCTTCCCTTTCTCCGTCCCGAAGAACGGCCCGCCCGAAGCCGTGAGGAGGATGCCGCTTATTTCGGAGGAATCCCGGCCTTCGATGCACTGGAAGATCGCCGAATGCTCCGAATCCACGGGTATTATGGGGTTGTCTTTGGCGAGGGACATCACCCACCCGCCACCCGCGACGATGGATTCTTTGTTCGCGAGCGCGACCCGGTTCCCCGCTTCGAGGGCGGAGACGGTCGCCGCGAGGCCCGCGAATCCGACGACCCCGTTCAAAACGACATCGGTCGGGGCTTTCGCGAGTTCGCTCGCCGAACCGGAGCCGACGAAGGCTTCCGCGTCGAGGTTTCGGAGGGAGTCGGAGCCTCCATTTTTGGCGTCGCCGTTTTCGAGGGCGACGAACTCCGGGGAGAATTCCTTCGCTTGTTTTTCGAGCATTTCCGCGTTGTTCGAGGCGGAGAGGCCGACGAGTTCGAAGCGGTCGGGGTGGCTCCTTATAACGTCGAGGGCTTGCGTGCCGATGCTCCCGGTCGAGCCGAGGATCGTCACGCGGCGAGGCGTGGTTTGGGATGTCGTCGAAAGTTCATTCATGCGAGAAGAGAAATATAGTATACAGCCGGGGCGGTGAAGAGGAGGCTGTCAATCCGGTCGAGCATGCCTCCGTGTCCGGGGAGGACGCGCCCGAGGTCTTTTATGTCGAGGATGCGTTTCAAAGTTGACTCAAAAAGGTCTCCGGCTTGGCTCGCGACGGAGACGGCGGCTCCGAGGATGACGGCTTTCACGGGATCGAACCCGAGGAGAGAATAGGCGAACGGCGCGACGACGGCGGTCGTGAGAAGCAAACCGCCGAGGCCGCCTTCGACGGTTTTCTTCGGACTCAAAGTCGGGAAAAGTTGGCGGCGGCCGAAGAAGCGTCCGGCGAAATATGCTCCGGCGTCGGAGATCCACGGCCCGACGACGGCGACGAGGACGAGGAACGTCCCGGCTTCGAGGGGGGCGAGGAGTCCGAGGTGGGCCATCGGAACCCCGACCCACACCGCCATGAGGAGGATCGCGAGTATCGCCCGTAGCGTCCGCACATCGGAGCGCCCGGCGAGCCAGAGAAGCGCCCACGGAAAACTGAGGAGCGCACCCGCCAGAATCCCCAGAATCCCGAACGGGATGGAGAGGAGTATCGGAGCCACGCCCGCGACGAGGGCCGCCGGGAACGGGAGCGGTTCGAGCGCGCGTGAAAGCTCGTATGCCGATATTCCTACGACGACGAGGGCGAGGGCGAGGATGGCCCACTCCCCGGCGAGGATCCCGGCGAGGATGACCGGGGCGACGAGGATGGCCGTTATGGTGCGCCATCTCAGCATGGTGGTTTCACTCCCCACCCGACACGACGAATACTCGCCGTCCACCGGCGCGTCGTCTTCGTCGGTGGCAAGAAATCCGACAAGCCGACCGGCTCCGGACTCACACGCCGCCGCGGCGGCGCGAGCGGGTGGTGAAGGACTCGACCGCGGACTGGAATTCTTCTTTCGAGAAGTCCGGCCACAGCGTGTCGGTCACGTAAAGTTCGGCGTATGCTATTTGCCAGAGGAGGAAGTTCGACACGCGAAGCTCGCCGCTCGTGCGGATTACGAGATCCATTTCCGGGACTTCGGGAGCATACAAATAGCGGGAGAAAGTTGCTTCGTCCACTTCTTCGGGGTCGAGTCCGGCGGAGACGATGCGCCGCGTCGCGTCCACTATCTCGGAGCGGCCACCGTAGTTTATGGCGATGTATACGTCGAGCTTGTCGTTCTTTTCCGTGAGCTCCTCGGCCTCGCGCATCGAAGATTGAATTTCCTCGGGGAGCTTTTCCCTTCTCCCGACGAAGCGTATGCGAACGCCTTTCTCGCCGAGTTCCGGCACGCGCTCCTTCGCGGTTTCGAGAAAGAGCTTCATGAGGGTGGCGACTTCGTCTTCGGGGCGGGCCCAGTTTTCGGTGGAGAAGGCGTAAAGGGTGAGGGTTTCGACTCCGGCCTCTCCGGCCGCTTCGAGGACGGGTTCGAGGACGCGGACTCCGGCGCGGTGTCCGGCGGCTCGGGGGAGGAGGCGTCGGCGCGCCCACCGTCCGTTGCCGTCCATGATGATGGCGACGTGGCGCGGGGCGTTCTTCGGGCGGTTCCGCCTTTGCTCGGTCGGCTCGGCGCTTTTCAAGAGGCTCGCTTTGCCGTTCGTGGCGGGTGGGTTTTTATGGAGGGGTTCCAGCGTCAGACCTCCATAAGCTCCGACTCTTTCTCTTCGAGAGCCGAGTCAATGCGCTTTACGTATTTTGTCGTGAGGCCGTTGAGTTCGCCCTCGGCGCGGCGCTCGTCGTCCTCGGAGATCTCCCCCTCTTTCCGAAGCTCGTGGAGGTCGTTCATCTCATTGCGCCGCACGTTTCGGACGGAGACACGGCCATCCTCGGCCATGCCTCGGGCCACCCGGATGAACTCTTTGCGTCGCTCCTCGGTGAGTTCGGGGATGGGGAGGCGGAGGATCTTCCCGTCGTTCATCGGGTTGATGCCCGTCTCCGAATCCCGGATCGCCCGCTCGATATCTTTGAGCGAGTTCGGGTCGAAGGGGGTGACGGTCAACATGCGCGGCTCCGGGACGCCGATGTTCGCGACGCTTTTGAGGGGCATGCGCGAGCCGTATGCCTCGACTTCGACGCGATCCAAAATCGCGGGGTTCGCGCGTCCGGTCCGGATGGTCGAGAATTGGTTTCTCACGGCTTCGAGGGCGTTCTTCATGCTCTTCTCCGCCGTTGTCAGGTCGATCATGTCCGACATCGTTCGCCTCCTCGTCGTTTCCCCTGTTTATACGCTCTGGCCGTTGTTCCAGACCAATGAGCCGACCCTCTCGCCCGCGAGTATGCGCCGGAGGTTTCCCGCCTTGAGTATATCGAAGACGATGATCGGGAGCCCCTCCCCGCCGCACAACGTCGCCGCCGTGTGATCCATGACCGAAAGATCCTCCGAAAGAAGATCCATATACGTCAAACGGGGCATGATCTTCGCGTCCGAATTGTGCCGGGGGTCTTTGTCATAAACCCCGTCCACCCGGTTCTTCGCCATGAGAATCGCATCCGCCCCGATCTCGAGCGCGCGCAAAGCGGCGCCCGTGTCCGTCGTGAAAAACGGATTCCCCGTCCCGGACGCGAAGATGACGACGCGCCCTTTTTCGAGGTGGCGGACGGCGCGGCGGCGGATGTACGGCTCGGCGACCTCCTGAATTTGAATGGCCGACTGAACCCGGACCGCGATGCCGCGCTGCTCCAGAGCGGCTTGAAGGGCGAGCGCGTTTATGACCGTCCCGAGCATGGACATATAGTCGGCGGTCGTCTTCTCGATGCCGAGCGAATCGGCGACTCCCGAGCCTCGGAAAATATTCCCCCCGCCGACGACGACGGCGAGTTCCGCCCCCGCCTCGACGGCCTCCAAAACTTGCGTGGCGGTCGCCTGGAGGCTGTCGGGGTGGATGCCATACCCCTTCTCCCCGGCGAGGGATTCACCAGAGAGCTTTAGTACGACGCGGTTGATCGGGCCGAGCTCCGAGAGTGGGTTTCCTGAAGGGTTTAGCCCGCTCGGGTCTTCGCCGGACTTTATCGCCTCGTCCAAAACCCGTTTATAGCTCGTACCGCGTGAAGCGGCGGATGACGACGTTTTCCCCGAGCCTTTGGATCGTCTCCTGAAGGAGATCCCCCACCGTCTTGTCCATCTCCTTCACATAATCCTGCGTGAGGAGAGCCTGCTCGCTCGTCCACTTCTTGATGCGCCCCTCGACTATTTGCTGCGTGATGTTCTCGGGCTTGCCCATCTCTTGAGCCTGCTTCTCGGCGATGGAACGTTCTTCGGCCACGGACTCTTCCGGTATATCCTCCGGCGCGACGCACAGCGGCCTCATCGAGGCGACGTGGAGCGCGACGTTCCGGGCGAACTCCTTGAACTCCGGCGTGCGGGCGACGAAATCAGTCTCGCAATTCACCTCGATGAGTACCCCGACGCGCCCGTTGAAATGTATGTACGCCTCGATGAGGCCCTCGCTCGCCTCCCTCGCGCTCTTCTTCGCGGCGATGGCCTGGCCGCGCTCTTTGAGTACGCGCCGCGCTCCGTCGAGGTCGCCGTTCGACTCGTCGAGAGCCTTCTTCACGTCCATCATCCCGGCGGCGGTCTCCTCGCGGAGGAGCTTTATGTTCTCTATCTGACTAGCCAAAGTTCTCTACTTCTCCTCTTCTTCCTCGTTCTCTTCGGTCGTGGCCTCCTCCGGATGGCCGGAAGCCTCCTCCGGCTCGACGACCTCGCCCGTCTTCGCCTCGGCCTCTTCCTCCACAGCCTCCTCGGCGGAAACCTCGGGGGAGCCGGACTCGGGGAAGCCGGAATCATCGTCCTCGGCGGACGGCTCGGGAGCCTCGGAGGGGGAAGCGGCGGCGTCATCGGCCTCGGCGGACGGCTCGGGAGCTTCGGAGCTTTCACCGGACGAACCCTCGGCTATGGCTTCAGCCTCGGCCTCGATCTCGGCTTCTTCCTCAGCCTCAACTTGAGCCTCCGCCTCGACGTCCGACGGCGCGGGCGTGGAGGCGATGTCGCCGATGGTTCCGACGCTCGGGGGGTCGGCGGCGGCTCCGTTTCCGTTCGCTTCGCTCGCGGCGGGCGACGATGTCGGAGATGTCGGAGGCGGCGAGGCGGCTCCGTTCGTCGTCTCCGTCGGCTGGGCGGCGCGTTGCTCGGATTCCTCCTCGGCGGCCTTCGCCTCTTCGACGACGGGCGGGACGGGGCGCTCCTCGGGCGGGACGATGTTTTCGCCTCGGCCGGAGATCACGGCTTCGGCGATGAGGCGCGAGATGAGGCTTATGGAGCGGATGGCATCGTCGTTGCCGGGAATCACATAGTCAACGACCTCGGGGTCGCAGTTCGAGTCGGTGAGGGCGACGACGGGGATTTTCAGGCGATTCGCCTCTTTCACGAGAAGTTCCTCGCGCTTCGGGTCAACGATGAAGACCGCTCCGGGGAGCCGGGCCATCTCGGTGAGACCCGCGAAGTTGCGCCTCAGTTTCTGGTATTCCTTGCTGAGCGCGAACCAATCTTTGCCGCTTTTGTTCTCCTCGGGGGTCTCCTCGATGCGGGCGGAGAGTCCCTTGAAATACTCGATGCGAGGCTGGATGGTCTGGAAGTTCGTGAGCATACCGCCGATGTATCGCTCTGCGACGTATGGCTGGCCGGAGCGTATCGCCTCTTCGGCGAGTGTGATCTGGGCTTGTTTCTTCGTCCCGACGAAAAGCACGTCCCGGTTCGCCTCGGCGATGCTCCGAATGAAGTTGAGGGATTTGTCGAGAAGAGTCAACGTCTGGTCGAGGTCTATGATGTGGACCCCGGACCTCTCGGCGAAGATGTACTTCTTCATCTTCGGGTTCCACCTTTTGGCTTGATGTCCGAAATGGACCCCGGCCTCCAAAAGGTCGCGTATCCCTACTTTGCCGCTCGTGTCCTGCATGGTGCTTCACTCCTTTTAAGGTGGTTGCGCTCCTCCGCCCGCGCCTTGCAATTCGGTGGAACCTTCTCCCCGAACCACCACCTGGACTTCGAGAGCCCATCGGCGGGCGTGCGTGGTCAAAACTTCCGAGATGGTAGCACAAGGGTGGTGCGCCTTCTAG
>Ga0136627_1000337_pt1 | contig 17028 bp, 16 predicted proteins | sample AntDrymUQ4892206_2_FD_104652 | JGI IMG/M metagenome (GOLD analysis project Ga0136627, IMG submission 104652) | Polar desert sand microbial communities from Dry Valleys, Antarctica - metaG UQ489 (22.06) | ecosystem: Environmental > Terrestrial > Soil > Desert | place: Antarctica: Dry Valley... | reverse complement strand
GAGTCGGCTTCTTTCTCGTCCCAGAAGTCGTGGATCAACTCTCCGTCCCCCTCGACGTGCGGCCCGAACACGAGGACCTCGAGGCCGTCTTGGTCCGCCTCGAAAGCGCGCGCTACGCCGGGGCTCACGCGGACCGCATCCAGCGGCGCAAGGCCTACAAGCTCTTCGTTGAGCTTCACGCGGCCCGAACCCTCCAGCACCACGTAGATCTCCTCGGCCTCACCGTGGCGGTGCGCGAACGCCTCGCGCTGCCCCGGCTTGATGACGAGGTACGCGATGCCCGTCTTCTCCGCGCCCAAGTCGGCGCGCGGGAAGCGCGCCTCCTGAGTCTTTGAGAAGCCGTGCTCGACCGCCATGTCCTCGACGTCCCGGAGATGCACTTTCGAGTAGCCCACCACGCTGATCCTATGCCAAGCTCACGCCCGCGGGTGGCACCGATTGAGTGCCCGCCTGCGTCGTAAAGGGATCCTCTATGCACGCACGTGGGACACCCGAACGAGCGATCCACCGATGAGGAGAGGGAACGAGCGAACGTAACCAATACCCCGTGGGCGCCGGCCCGGCCGTCCCGCCGCACTGGAGCGTCAACCTCCAAGTTTCTTCATCAGCCAGCCGACCGCCGGCCCGCCGGCGTAAGCCGCTGGCAAGCCCCTGATCACGCTCAACCGTCACGAGCCCGGCTTCACGCCGATGAGAAGGGCCATCTCGAGCCACTTCCAGTAGCAGTCGACATCGTCGAAACCGAGCTCGCGCAGCCACCCGAGCTGGCTCTCGACGTCGAGCAGGCGGTCAGAAGGATCTTCGTGCTCGAGCGGCTCGCCGATCGCCGCGAAGAACGCCAGGTGGAGACGGTGCGTCGGCGACGCCACATGCTCGAAGTTCGCGACCACCCCGCCGGGTTCGAGCAGATCGAAGACCTCGCCATAAAGCGAGCGCTTCCGCTCGTGGTCCAGATGGTGGATGGCCATTGACGAGACGACGGCGTCGAAGCGCCCGAGTGCGGGCAGCGACTCAGCGAGGTCATGCTTGACGAGCTCGACCCGATCGTCGTCGGCGAAGCGCTCGCGTGCCGCCTCGAGCATGAGCTCGGAGAAGTCAGCGCCCACACCAAGCATCTCGGGACGATCGGCCCTGAGAAGGGCGAGCAGGCGGCCGTCGCCCGTCCCCAGGTCGAGGATGCGAAGAGCGTCTGAAGGCACATGCTCGAGCAGGACGCTCTCTCCCTCTGCGCGGCGCGGACACCCGTCCGCCCGGCCGAGATAACGATGGACATGCGCGGCGGTCGTCCATTCCTCGGCGGGCATGCCTTCAGTATCACGCGCCGCGTGCGCGGGTAGCCGGCGCCGATCTCGTCGTAGAGCGTCAGCGGTCCTCCGTCGGCTGACCTATCCAGTTGACGATCTCGTCGAGCTCGGCGCCTCCCGCCGCCGCGCGCGGTCGGGCCACTCGCCTCACACCAGGCTCGAGAGAGAGGTGCCCACGTCGCGCACGAGGTCGAACAGCGGCGACGGCACGATGCCGAAGAAGATCGTGGCCGCGGCGGCCAGGATGGCCACGAAGACCACCTCGGGCTGGGCGCCGGCATCGGCCTCCGGCGACCAGCCGGCCGCCGGTCTCACGGTCCTCCGGGGGAAGGTGGGCAGCTCGACCTCGAAGCGGCCCATCCACATCACGGCGGTCACCCGCAGGTAGTAGACGAGGGAGATCATCGAGCCGACCACGATCACGATCCCCAGCCACGCGTAGTCGCCGGCCACGACGGCCTCGATCAGGTAGAACTTTCCGATGAAGCCGGCGGTGGCCGGGAATCCGGCCAGGGACAGCATGGCGATCGTCATCGGCCAGGCCAGCCACGGGCTCGCCCGGCCGAGGTCGCGCAGCGATTCGATCCCGTCCCCATGCTCGGAGACCCGCTCGCGGGCGATCACCACGGCGAACGCCGCCACGTTCATGAACAGGTAGGCCGCCAGGTAGAAGGCGGTGGCCTGCAGCCCGAGCTGGGTGCCCACCACGACACCGGCCAGCAGGTAGCCGGCCTGGGCGACCCCCGACCACGCAAGCATCCGCTTCAGCGAGCTCTGGGCGATGGCGCCAGCGTTGCCGATCACGATCGTCACCGTGGCCAGCACCGCCAGCGCAGGCCCCCACTGCACCTGGGCATCGGCTAGCGCGTAGTCGAAGATCCGCAGGATGACCGCGAAGGCCGCGACCTTCGTGGCCACGGCCATGAAGCTGGTGATGGGAGTGGGAGCGCCCTCATAGACGTCGGGCGTCCACTGGTGAAAGGGCGCCACCGAGGCCTTGAAGGCCAGTCCGGTGGCCACCAGCGCCACCCCGGTGAGCAGCAGTGGATCCGTGACCGCCACGGTGTCGCCGATCGCGGTGGCCATGGCACCGAAGTCCGTGGAGCCCGTGGCGCCGTAGAGCAGGGCCAAGCCGTAGAGCAGCGTCGCCGAGCCGACCGAGCCCACCACGAGGTACTTGAGCCCGGCCTCCAGCGAGCGGCCGCGGCGCACGTGGCCGGCCGAGAGCACGTAGAGGGGGATCGAGAGCAGCTCGAAGCCGATGAACAGCGTGACCATGTTCTCCGCTCCGGCCAGCACCACCATCCCGCTGATCGACCCCAGCAGCAGCGCCATGTACTCGCCTGAACCGACCTCTCGCTGCACGTCTGAGCGCAGCGACAGCACGACGGTCGCAAGTCCCGTCACGTAGAAGAGCATCGACATGAACAAGGCCAGGGTGTCAATGGCCAGCGCGCCCTCGATGATCGGCTGGCTGTCACCCGGCTCCCAGTTGGCGATCGCCATGCCCATCGCTATCAGCAGCGCGGAGGCCGCGATCGCGGGAACCAGCGCGCGCTGCACGAAGCGCCCGCTGAAGAGCCCCGCCATCAGCGCGACGAGCGCCCCGCCGATCGTCGAGAACAGCGGCGCGAGGCCCTGGTAGTCGATCTCGGGCGCCTGGACCTGAGCAAGAAGCGCGCTCACGGAGCAACCTCAGCGGCCTCGTCCTGAGCCCCTGTCGGCTGTCCGCCGGCCACCGTCGCGGCCGGCTGAACCTTGGCCGCGGTGGCGCCCTCGGTCCGATCCAGCACCAGCTGCGGGTAGACGCCGAGCGCGACAACCACGAGCGTCACCGGCGCTATGGCCACCAGCTCGAGCACGCGCGCCTCGCCGGGCTCGGCCCCGGGCCCGACGCGGTTGTGCATGGACAGCTGGAACACGCGGATCATGTACACCGCCGCCAGTGCCACGCCGACGGCGCCGATCACCCCGAACACGAACTTGTCCTCGAATGCCCCGAAGAGGATCAGGATCTCACCCACGAAGTTGGGGGAGCCCGGCATGGCAAGCGTGGCCAGGGTGATCACCAGGAACAGAGCGGCCAGCACCGGCGCCCGCAGCGCCATGCCGCCCATCTGCTCGAGCGTCGGCGAGCCGCCGGCCCGCGCCGTGAGCACGGCGATGATGAAGAACAGCGGCCCCACCACCAGGCCGTGGTTGACCATCTGCATGAGCGCACCCTGCGCGCCGATGTCGGTGAGGGAGAAGATGCCCAGCACCACGAAGCCTAGCTGCGCGATCGACGAGTAGGCCACCACCAGCCGCGGCTCGGACTGGGAGAACGCGAGCACTGATCCGTACAGGATCGAGACCACCGCCAGCACCAGCATCAGGTCCTGGAAGTACGCGGAGGCGTCGGGCAGGATGGGCAGCACGATCCGCAGGAAGCCGTAGACGCCCACCTTGGAGAGCACGGCGGAGAGCAGCACGAGCACCGCCACCGGCGTGGCGCGGTAGGTGTCCACCACCCAGCCGTGCAGCGGGAACAGCGGTGCCTTGACCAGGAACGCGGCGGCGAAGAGGCAGAAGATCCACTGCTGCGTGCCCTCGCCGAGCGTGCGCTGCTCGAGTACGGCGAAGGAGAAGGAGACCTCGGCGTCACCGGCCGACAGCACGCCAAGCGCGATAGCTCCGGCCAGCATCAGCAGCGAGCCGACGAGCGTGTAGATCACGAACGCGGTCGTGGCGCGGACGCGATCGCCCTCGCCCCAGCCGCCGATCAGGAAGTAGAACGGGACCAGCATCAAATCGAAGAAGACGACGAACAGCGCGAGATCCTGAGCACAGAACGCGCCGAGCACGGCGGTCTCGGCCAGCGCCATGTGGAACATGAACAGCCGCGGCCGCTCGGGGGGGAGGAGCGCAGCGCGATCGTCGATCGCGCGAGCACCGGACCCGGACCTCAACGCGCCCCAGATGGTGGAGGGAACCCACAGCAGCGCGGTGAGCGCGATCAGGAAGAGGTTGAGCCCATCCACGCCCAGCTGGTAGCGAACGCCCAGCTCGGAGATCCAGTTGTCGTCGGTCACGTACTTCAGGCCGGTGGTGCCGGGCTCGTAGTCGGCGATCATCGCCACCGCGTAGCCGAGCACGCCCACGGTGGCGGCCACCACCAGCCAGCGGCCCACCCGCGCGGGCAGGAAAGCCGCCAGCACCGCGGCCGCCAGCGGCAGGAACACGACGATCGAGAGGTGGACGGTCGGCATCAGGTGGGCGTTCTCAGCTCGACACGATCAGGAAGTAGAGGATCAGGGCGCTCACGCCCACCAGCAGCAACGCGGCGTAGGAGCGCAGCTCACCGGTCTGGATCGAGCGCGCGAGCGAAGTGCCGGCGCGCACGACCCCCACGGTGCCGCCCACCAGCACGCCCTGTACGAAGGCGCTCTCCACCACGCTCCGCCCGAAGCGCCCGGAGGCGGCCACCGGGCGCACGATCGCGTGGTCGAAGATCTCGTCGAAGTACCACTTGTTGATCAGCACGCGGTGCACGCCCGCGAAGCGCTCGCGGGTGGCCACCCGCCGGCCCGGGTCGCGCATGAAGTAGAGAAAGGCGGCGCCCAGGCCGATGATCGCGACCAGCCCGCCCGCCGCCAGGCCCACCCACTCGGCGGCGGCCGTGGGGTGCACCTCGGCAAAGCGGGAGTCCTCGAAGGTGGGCTCGAGGAAGTGCTCGAGCGTCTCGGTCACGCCCGGGATGCCGAGCACGCCCGCCACCACGGCCAGCAGCGCCAGCGGCGCCATCGCCAGCTTCATCGGCCACTCGCGCTCGGCTACGTGGTGCTCGGATCCCGGGAAGCCCACATCGGTGTCCTCCTCCTCGCCCGTGGCCGGGTTGGCGTGGCTCCCGTGGGCCAGGTGGCCCTTCGCGAGCTCGTCGGCTTCGGGCACGGACAGCCCGAAGAACACCCGGAACACCATCCGGCCGGCGTAGAAGGCGGTGAGCAGCGCGGCGATGTAGCCGACGATCCCGAGGACCGCGTACCCGCCGCCACGCTCGAGCGCGTAGGCCAGTATCTCGTCCTTTGAGAAGAACCCCGCGAACAGCGGGAAGCCGGCCAGGGCCAGCGCCCCGATCGTGAAGGTGACGAAGGTGAAGGGCATCGCCTTGCGGAAGCCGCCCATCCGGTCGAGCGACTGGATTCCGCCCATCGCGGCGATCACCGAGCCCGCCCCCATGAACAGCAGCGCCTTGAAGAAGGCGTGGGTCATCAGGTGAAACAGCCCGGCGCCGTAGGCCGCAACCGAGACCCCGAGGATCATGTAGCCGATCTGCGACATGGTCGAATAGGCGATCACGCGCTTGAGGTCGGTGGCGGTCATGGCCACCGAAGCGGCGAAGATCAGCGTGGCCGTGCCCAGGATGGCGCTTACGTCGGCGGCGATCGGAGCCAGCTCGAACAGCGGGTGACAGCGCGCGATCAGGTACACCCCCGCGGTGACCATCGTGGCCGCGTGGATCAGCGCGGAGACCGGAGTCGGTCCCTCCATGGCGTCGGGCAGCCAGGTGTGCAGCGGCAGCTGGGCCGACTTGGCGAACGCACCCACCAGGATCATCAGGCAGGCCCCCACCAGCTGGGCGTCGTTGCGGGCGAACACCTCGGGCGCGGCCGCGAAGATGCTCGCGTAGTCCAGGGCGCCGGTGGCGTCGAAGAGCAGGAAGGCGCCTATCACCAGGCCGACGTCGCCGATCACGTTGATCACGAACGCCTTGATCCCCGCCGCGGTTGCCGTGCCGCGCCGGTACCAGAAGGAGATCAGCAGATAGGAGGCCGCGCCCACGAACGCCCAGCCCACGAGCAGCAGCACGAAGTTGGCCGCCAGGATCAGGAGCAGCATCGAGAACACGAAGAAGTTGAGGTAGGCGAAGAAGCGCGCGAACCCCTGGTCGGAGGTCATGTAGGAGATCGAGTAGAGGTGGATCAAAAAGGAGACCCCCGACACCACCAGGCACATGAACACCGACAGCGGGTCGACGAGTATCGAGAGATCGGCTCGGAAGCCCGCGGTCTCGACGTAGGTGTAGGCCGTGCCCACCAGCGCGCGCGACTCCTCGGGACGGTCCACCAGCTCGATGAGCATCCCGACGGAGGCCAGGAAGCTGATGCCGATCGAGGCGCTGCCCAGCCAGCCCGCGCTGCGCCCGGGGAGCACGCGCCAGCCCAGCGCGATGATCAGCATGCCCACGAGGGGGGCGCCCAGCACGAGCCACCCGTAGCCGGTCGCGTTCATCCGCGCAGCTCGGTCATCTGGTCGACGTCGATGGGCAGCCGGCGCCGAAACATCCCGACGATGATCCCGAGTCCGATCACGACTTCACACGCCGCCACGACCACCACGATCAGGGCGAAGATCTGGCCCTCCTCGTTGCCGAGCATCCGCGCGAAGGCGACCAGGGCCAGGTTGCCCGCGTTGAGCATCAGCTCGAGGCAGAGCAGTACCACGAGCGGGCTGCGGCGGCTCATCACGCCCGTGGCACCGACGCAGAAGATGAAGGCCGACAGGACCACGAACCACGAGGTGTTCATCAGTCCGGCATCCCTCGTGGCAGGAGAGCGGGCATCAGGGGAGATCCTCCAGGCCCCGCCGCGTGCGGGACAGCACCACCGCGCCGACCGCGGCCAGGAGCAGCAGGAAGGAGGCCGCCTCGAACGGAAGTAGGAACTTGGTGAGTAGCAGGTCGCCGATCGCCCCGGGCGAGCCGAAGCCCGGCTCGACGTCGGGGCCCCTGCCGCCGAGCCCGCTCAGCGACGAGCCCACCACGGCTATGGAGAGCTCCACGAACACCGCCACGGCGACCAGCGGCCCGAAGGCGTTGCCCAGGCCGCCCTCGACGGGACGCAGCGGTGAGTCCGAGCCGCCCACGTAGGCCACCACGAACACGTAGAGCACCATGACCGAGCCCGCGTAGACCACCACCTGGGCGGCAGCCAGGAAATCGGCGCGCAGCAGCAGGAACAGCACGGCGAGCGCGATCAGATGCGCCACGAGGGCGAGCACGGAGAAGAACGGGTTGCGCAGGATGGCCACGCCGAGCGCCCCGGCGAGCGCCCCGAACCCGGCGATGAAGAAGAGGATCTGCTCGAACAGCACCGGCGCTACTCCCCCTCGCGCCGCAGCGGAGTCTTCTCGATCGCATCGGCCATCAGCATCTCCTTGGTGAAGATGAGGTCCGAGCGGTTGTAGTCGGCCAGCTCGTAATCGTTGCCCATGGTGATCGCGTCGAACGGGCACGCCACCTCGCAGTAGCCGCAGAAGATGCAGCGGGTCATGTTGATCTCGTATACCGCCGCGTAGCGCTCGCCGGCGGAGACCTGGTTGTCGGGCGTGTTCTCGGCGGCCACCACGCGGATGCACTCCGCTGGGCAGGCGGCCACGCACAGCGAGCAGCCCACGCACTTCTCCAGGCCGGTCTCCTCGAAGCGCTGCAGCTTGTGGCGCCCGCGGAAGCGCGGGTAGACCGGGGTCTTCTCCTCTGGGTACTGGTAGGTGTTCGGCTTCTCGGCCACCCGCCCCAGCGTGGTGCGCAGCCCGCGCAGCGTGGCGCCGAAGGCCCTGTAGGCGCTGCCGAGGCCGCCGGGCTCGGGACCGCGCTGGACCGAGATCACGTCGTCTATGGGTGTGTGGGGCTCAGGCATTAGATGACCACCAGGAGGATTGCGGTGACGAGGGCATTCAACGTGGCGAGCGGAAGCAGGACCTTCCACCCGAGGAACATGAGCTGGTCGTAGCGCAGCCGGGGGAGGGTCGCACGGACCCAGATGAAGAAGAGCACGAACGCGAACATCTTGAGCAGCACCCACAGCGGGGCGAGGGCCTCGGGGCCGGGACCGTGCCAGCCGCCCAAGAAGCACGCGGTGGCCACGCCGGAGATCACGATCATCTCGATGTACTCGGCCATGAAGAACGAGCCGAAGCGCATGCCGCCGTACTCGGTGTTGTAGCCCGCCACCAGCTCGGCATCGGACTCCGGGAGGTCGAACGGGGGGCGCGAGGTCTCGGCGAAGCCGGCGACCATGAAGATGATGAAGCCCACGAACTGGGGCACGATGAACCAGACCCCCTTGCCGGCGCTGCCCTGGGCCTCGACTATGTCCACCAGCGACAGCGAGCCGGCCATCATCGCCACGCCCAGCAGCGACAGGCCGATCGCCACCTCGTAGGAGACCAGCTGAGCGGCGGAGCGCATGGCGCCCAGGAACGAGTACTTCGAGCCCGATGCCCAGCCGCCGAGCACGAAAGCGTAGAAGGCCAGCGAGCCGAACGCGAGGAAGTAGAGCAGCCCGATCGGCACGTCGATGCCGTACAGGCCGAGGTCGCCGCCCCACGCCCCCTGCGGTCCGAACGGGATGATCGCCAGCGTGGCCACGGCGGTCACGATCGAGATCACCGGGGCGAGGGCCATCATCCACGGGACGGCGGTGATGGGGGTCGAGCTCTCCTTGGAGAGCAGCTTGAGCACGTCGGCAAACGGCTGCAGCATCCCGTAGGGACCCACCCGGTTGGGGCCGTAGCGCGACTGGAAGCGCCCCAGCAGCTTGCGCTCGAGCAGCAGGATCAGCGGCACCACCTGCAGGATCGCCGCGAAGATCACGACCGCCTTCACGACCTGCACCAGCGTGGTCTCCACCACGGGGTCGGCCCCGATCAGCACCATCAGGTGGGTGGGGTCTGCGCGCCCGGGCCGGTGGCTGTGGAGGCGCCGGCGGAGGGGCCGGCTCCGTTCTCGGTGGAGCCGGCCTTGGTGATCTCCACCGCACGCGGCACGCCGTTGGTCAGGACGGTCGGGTTGTTCTCCGCGGTGCCGGCCACGAGGAACACGCTGCCCGGCTGCATCGCCTGGCGCAGCGCGACGGTGGCGCGCAGGCTCTCACCGCCGGCGGCCACCTCGACCTCGTCGCCGGAGGTCACGCCAAGGCGACGGGCGTCGGAGGGCGCCAGCTCCGCGCGCTGAGCCGGCGCGAGGAAGCGCAGCGAGGGAGCGTGCTCCACCGTGGGCCCCGACCACAGCGACGCGGTCGTGCCCAGGCGCATGCCCTCCGACAGCTCCGGCGCCACCTCGAGCGAGCCCTCGGGCAGCTCCGCGGCCGGCAGCCGGGAGGCCGCGTCGCGGTCCTGCCAGCGCACGCCCTTGCCGCCGATCTCCTCGAGCGTGAGGCCGTTGTAGAAGCCCACCGCGACGAACAGCTTCTCCGAGACCTGCGGAGCGGAGAGCACGTCGAGTCCCGCGCCGCAGCGCTCGGCAAGCTCGGCCAGCACGCTCCACTCCGGTCGCACCCGACCCTGGTGGCCGATCGCCTGGCGCACTCGCTGCAGGCGCCCGTCGGGGTGGGTCAGCGTGCCCTCCTTCTCCGCGTAGGACTCGGCGGGGAAGATCACGGTCGCGTTCTCCGCCAGCGCGCCGCCCACGAACTCGGTGAAGGCGATCACGGTGCTCACACCGTCGAGGGCCGCCTCCCAGCGCGGTCGCTCGGGATGGGTGGCCAGCGGGTCGGCGTGCAGCAGGATCAGGGCCGACAGCTCTCCCTCGCCCAGCGCGGCCGCCATCTGGGCCGCTGTCATCCCGGCCTCGGCCGCGTCGGTCAGGCCCGGCGCCAGGCCGGGAGCCACCCCGGTCTCGCGCATGCCGCGCGCGTTGGTGGCGCCCGGCACCTCGATCAGCCCCGACTCCTGGCGGCCGGCGATGCCCAGCGCGCGCGTCACGGCCAGCAGCGCGTCCACGGCGCCGGCGCCGCGGGTGCCATCGGAGATCCCCTCCCCCCAGAGCACCACCACGTCGCCCGCGTCGCGCAGCAGCTCGGCGGCCGCCCCGATCGCCCCGGGCTCGGCGCCGGCGCGCGAGTGCAGGCGCGGGCCGGTGGCGCGCTCAGAGCCCAGCTCGGCGGCCAGCGCCGACAGCGCGGCCTCGGCCGCCCCCGGCGCGAAGCGCACCGAGACGGCGGCGTTGGGGTCCAGCGAGCCGGGGCGGCTGGTGAGGGTCACGACCTTGGCGCCGTTGCGCCGCGCGGCCTTGCGCACGCGCAGGTCGAGGATCGGCGCCTCCTCCACCAGCTCGGTGTCCACCACCAGGATCACGTCGGCGTGGTCGATGTCGCTCACGCGCGCGGAGAGGTCGGGCCGGGCGAGCACCCGCGCCTGCCCGGCGTCGAGCGCACCCCCCGCGCGGGCGTCGAGGTGGGGCGATCCGAGTGCGTTGCGCATCAGATGCTGGAGGAGGAACGCCTCCTCGTTGGTGGTCGCCCCGCCGGCCAGCGCGGCGGTCGCGGCGCCGGCCTCGGTCAGCGCGGCGGCGGCCTCGTCGAGCGCTCGGTCCCAGGACACCTCGATGAGCGCGCCGCCCTCGCGCACCATCGGCGCGCGCAGGCGCTCCTCGGAGTGGATCGACTGGTATCCGAACCTGCCCTTGTCACACAGCCAGCCGTCGTCGACCTCGTGGTTGTCGCGTGCGCCGGCGCGCAGCACCTTGGAGTCGTCGCGGATCGTGAGCTGCACGTTGCACTGGCTCGGGCAGAAGGTGCAGATCGAGCCGGCCTCCTCCACGTCCCACGGGCGGGCGCGGAAGCGGTATGCGGTGGAGGTGAGCGCTCCGACGGGGCACAGCTCGATGATGTTGCCGCTGAACGGGCCCACGTACGGACGCCCGTCGTGGGTGCCCACGTAGGTGTGGTCGCCGCGCTCGAGGAACACCAGCTGGTAGTCCTCGGCCACCTCCTGGGAGAAGCGCACGCAGCGGTAGCAGAGGATGCAGCGCTCGCGGTCGATGGCCACCAGCGGGGAGAGCTCTAGCGGCTTGCGGAAGTGGCGCTTGGGCTCGATGAAGCGCGACTTGCCGCCGCCCCAGCCGTAGGAGATGTCCTGCAGCGGGCACTCGCCGCCCTTGTCGCACACCGGGCAGTCGAGCGGGTGGTTGATCAGCAGGAACTCGACGATCGCGTTCTGGGCGGACTTCACGCGGTCGGAGGTGGTGTTGACCACCATGCCGTCCTTGACGGGGGTGGAGCAGGAGGTCTGCAGCTTGGGTATGCCCTCGATCTCCACCAGGCACATGCGACACGCGCCCACCGGCTCGCCCAGCTTCGGCTCGAAGCAGAAGTAGGGGATCTCGACGTCGCCCGACTTGGCGGCTTCCACGAGCATCGCCCCCTCGGGCGCGCGCACCTCGCGGCCGTCGATCTCGAAGGAGATCTCCTTGATCTCGGGGCGCGCCATCGCTAGGCGGGCCCTGCTTCGACCGCCGCGGCCAGCTCTCCCGCGGAGAAAGCCGGGATGTGCTCGCGGTCGCGCGCGGCGCGGGCGGCCTCGATGTGCTCCTCGAACTCCTGGCGGAAGTGCTTGATCATCGACCCGATCGGCATCGCCATCGAGTCGCCGAGCACGCACAGGCAGTTACCGATGATGTTGGTCTGGACCTCGGCCATGATCTCGAGGTCCATCGGGGTGGCGTCGCCCTCGTCGATGCGCTCGAGCATCCTCACGGTCCAGACGGTGCCCTCGCGGCAGGGCACGCACTTGCCACAGCTCTCGTGGCGATAGAAGCCCGCCAGGTTGAGCGCCAGCGGCACGATCGGCTGCGAGTCGTCGACCACGATGATCGAGGCGGTGCCCAGCATCGAGCCGGCCTCGGCCATCGCCTCGTAGGTAAATGGCAGGTCGAGGTGCTCCTTCGTCAGCACGGGCGCCGACGAGCCGCCGGGGAAGAAGCACTTGAGATCGCGCCCCTCGGGGGGGCCGCCGGCCAGCCCGTAGATGATCTCGCGCACCGGGATGCCCAACTCGACCTCGAAGTTCCCCGGCCGCTGGACGTTGCCCGACACCGACACCATCTTCGTGCCCGTCGACTTGTCCACGCCCATGGCGGCGAACCACTCGGGACCGTGCTCGATGATGGCCGGGGCGTTGCAGAGCGTCTCCACGTTGTTGATCAGCGTGGGGCCCTGGTAGAGGCCCTGGTTGGCCGGGAAGGGAGGCTTCAGTCGCGGGTTGCCACGGTTGCCCTCGAGGCCGTCCAGCAGGGCCGACTCCTCGCCGCAGATGTATGCGCCCTGCCCGCGGTGGACCACCAGCTCGAGGACGGTCTGCGAGCCGAAGATCCCCACGCCGAGGTAGCCCTTCTCGTAGGCCTCGATCACGGCGGCGTCGAGGATCTTCGCCTGGGTCTCGTACTCGCCGCGGATGAAGATGAACGCGCGCGTGGCCCCGGCGGCGATCGCGCCGATGATGCAGCCCTCGATCAGCTGGTGCGGGTTGCGCTGCATCAGGACGCGGTCCTTGAACGCGCCCGGCTCGGACTCGTCGGCGTTGCAGCACAGGTACTTCTCCATCGTGCCCTCGGGCATGAAGCCGGCCTTCTTGGCCATCGAGAAGCCGGCGCCTCCCCGCCCCCGCAGCCCCGAGGCCTCGAGCTGGGAAAGCACCTCCTCCTGGGGCATGTCGAGCACGGCCTTGCGAGCCGACCGATACCCGCCAAGGCGCTCGTAGACCTCCATCGTGTGCAGGTTGGGCTCGTCGTAGTTGGCGGTGAGGTTCTTGAGCTCGCTCATGGGGCCTCGCCCTCGGGGATGGGGGACTGGGGGCCCTCGTGAGTGGGGATGGGCGACTGGGGGCCGTGCTGGGCCCAGGGCAACTCGAACCCCTCGTCGGGCAGCCCCCTGCCCGGCAGCACCTCGCGGCCCTCCTTCAGGGCGGCCACCAGCTCGTGGGCGTCGTCCTCGCTCAGGGGACCCACGTAGCGGCCGTCGATCGACGCCATCGGGGCCATGTCGCAGGCGCCCAGGCACTCGAAGTTGCGCACCTCGACGCCCTCGAGCTCCTGGTCGCGGGCCTCCTCGGCGATCGCCTCGTACACGGCCCTGGCGTTGAGCAGATGGCAGGCCACGCTGGTGCACACGTACACGTAGCGCTCGCCCAGCGGCTCGGTGCGCAGCATGTCGTAGAACGTGGCCACCGAGGAGAGGTAGGCGGGGGTCACCTGCATGACGGCGGCCACCTGGTGGATCGCCTCGGGCGAGCACCACCCGTGAACCTTCTGGGCGGCCGCCAGTGCGGGCAGAACGGCCGAACGCCGCTCGGGATAACGCTGCATGGCGGCGCTGATCGAGGCCCGCAGCGCGTCCGGGACCTCCACCTCGGCGGGATCGGGGACCGGGGCGGGATCTCGCTCGAGATCGACCGGCTCGTCCCAGCCCAGGGGCATGGTGCGCCGATCCCTCATCGGTCGATGCCCCCGAGGATCGGGTCGAGCATCGCGATGCAGGCGATGAAGTCGGCGATCAGCGAGTTCTCGCCCATGCGCTTGAGCGACTGCAGGTTCACAAAGGATGGATCGCGCATGTGCACGCGTGCGGGCTTGGCGGAGCCATCGGCCACCACGAAGCACCCCAGCTCTCCCCGGGGGGACTCGATCGCCGTGTAGGCCTCGCCCGGCGGCACCCGGAAGCCCTCGGTCACGAGCTTGAAGTGGTGGATGAGGGCCTCCATCGAGGTGGCCAGCTCGTGTCGCGGCGGCAGCGCCACCTTGCGGTTGGAGGTGATGAAGGGCCCCTCGGGAAGGCCGTCCAGCGCCTGCTCCACGATCTTCAGCGATTCGCGGATCTCGGCCAGGCGCACGCGGTAGCGGTCGTAGTTGTCGCCCACCGTGCCCACCGGGATCCGGAACTCGAAGTCCTCGTAGGAGGAGTAGGGCATCGCCTTGCGCAGGTCCCACGGCTCGCCGGCGGCGCGCAGCAGAGGTCCGGTCACCCCCAGCGCCAGCAGCTCCTCGCGCGGCACGATGCCGTTGTTCTTCGTCCGCTGGAGCCAGATCTCGTTCTCATCGAGCAGCGCCTCGTACTGGTCCAGGCGCGAGGGCATGATCTCGAGCGCGCTCCGGCACTTGGCCTCCCATCCCGGCGGGATGTCCTCGAACACGCCGCCCACCTGGAAGAAGCGCGTGTGCAGCCGCTGGCCCGAGGACATCTCGAACAGGTCGAGCATCAGGTCGCGCTCGCGCAGGGCCCACCACAGCATGGTGACCGCGCCGATGTCCAGGGCAGCGGTGCCGAGCCAGAACAGGTGGCTGGCGATCCGGTTGAGCTCCATGTGGATCACCCTCAGGTACTGCGCGCGCGGGGGCACCTCCTCCTCCAGCAGGCGCTCCACCGACATGCAGTACGCCTGCGCGTTGAAGTAGTAGGCGAGGTAGTCCATCCGCTCCACGAAGGTGATCGCCTTCCAGTACTCCTGGTCCTCGCAGGACTTCTCGATGCCGGTGTGCACGTAGCCGATCAGCGGCTTGATGTCGCGCACCACCTCGCCCTCGAGCGTGCACAGCAGGCGCAGCACCCCATGCGTGGCCGGGTGGTGCGGGCCGAGGTTGATCGTCATCAGCTCGGTCTCGCGGTCGGGCTCGAGATCCATCTCGAGCCCGGTGCCGGCCACCGGCTGCTCCTCGATCGTTCCGAGCGAGATCGACTCCTCCCGCTGGCGGTACGGGGTATCCAGGCCGTCGTCAGTCATACCAGCGGGGCAGCTTGTGCTCGTTGAAGGTGAACAGCACCGGCTCTCCCCCCATGGGGAAGTCGCGGCGCTGCGGATAGCCCTCGTAGTCCTCGGGCATGAGGATGCGGCGCATGTCGGGGTGGCCGTCGAACACCACGCCGAAGAAGTCGTAGACCTCGCGCTCCTGGAAGTCGGCGGTGGGGAAGAGGTCGGTCACGCTGGGCACGACGGGATCGCCGACGCCCACGCGGGTCTTCACGCCCAGCCGCTCGCGGCGCTGCATCGACAGCAGCTGGTAGTGGACGCCCAGGCGCGGCTCCGAGGGCAGGTAGTCGCAGCCGTGCAGGCTGGCCAGGAAGCCGTAGGACTCCTCGTCGTGGTCGCGCAGGTGCTCCAGCACGTCGTGCACGCGTGCGGGCGCGACCTCGAGCGTGGCCAGCTCGTGGTGGTAGCTCGTGCCCACCACGGCATCGTCGTCCAGCACGTCGCGCACCCGCTGCGCCGCCAGCTCGAGTCCGGTCGCGTCAGGCAAGGTCGTCGGTCGCTTCCTCGGTGCCCTCTGCGCTGTAGCGCTCCCGCCATCCCTGGTCGGGACCGCTCATGATCTTCTCCTGAAGCTTCATGATCCCGTAGATCAGGGCCTCCGGCCGTGGCGGGCAGCCCGGCACGTACACGTCTACGGGCAGGAACTTGTCGGCGCCCGCCACCAGCGCATAGTTGTTGAACATCCCGGCGCTCGACGCGCAGGCGCCCATGGAGATCACCCACTTGGGCTCGAGCATCTGGTCGTAGATCCGCCGGATGATGGGCGCCATCTTGATCGACACCCGGCCGGAGAGGATCAGCATGTCGGCCTGGCGGGGCGAGAAGCGGATCACCTCGGCGCCGAAGCGCGACAGGTCGTTGCGCGGCGAGCCGATCGTGGTGATCATCTCGATCGCGCAGCAGGCCAGTCCGAAGCCCAGCGGCCAGATGGCGTTCTTGCGGGCCCAGTTCTGGGCATCTTCGAACTTGGTCAGCAGCAGCCGCGACTCCACGTAGGAGTCGAGATCCTCGCCCTCCAGCTCGCCGCGCAGCAGCTGCTGGGCCTGACGCTGCCTGATGCGCAGATCTCCCTTGGAGGCAGGCAACTTCGAGCGGGTCACTTCCATTCCAGGGCACCCCTTCTCCAGACGTGCACGAAGGCAATCGCCAGCAGCACGATGAATACCACGGTCTCGATCAGTGCGAATGTACCGATCTCCTCCAGGCGAACCGCTATCGGGTACAGGAACACCACTTCGATGTCGAAGAGGATGAACAACATCGCCACGAGGTAGAAGCTCACTCCGAAGCGGAAGCTCTTGCGCACGTCGGAGGGAAGGCCCGACTCGTAGGGCTCGCGCTTGATCTTTCCCGGGCGCTTGGGCCCGAGGAGTGAGTTCGCGAACGTGAACGCGACGCCGACTCCGACGCCGAGGAAGAGGAACACGAGTGCCGGCAGGTAGCTCTTCAGCAAGGCATCCCATGTATAACGCACGTCTGTGCGCCAGTGCTTGCTCGTGCGTAAGAGCGCTTGGGGCGTGACGTGAGCCAGGTGCACATGTACGTGGGCATAGCGGTGCTCGCCGGCAACGGGGCCGCGGGCATCGCCGGGGCGCTGCTGTGGCTGCGCAACCGGCTCTCCAACGTGTTCTGGTACCTGCTGCGCCTCGCGCAGGCCACCGTCGCGGTAGAGGTCGCGATCGGGCTGTTTCTCCTCGCGCGAGGAGAGACCGCGCCCGACGGCCTGCACGTCGCGTACGGGGTGGCCCCCCTCGTGATCTCCCTCGTCAGCGAGGGCATGCGCGTGGGCGCGGCCCAGCGTGAGCTGGAGGACGTGCACGACATCGAGGGGCTCGAGCGCTCGGAGCAGATAGCGATCGCCCGCCGTGTCGCCCGCTCGGAGATGGGGGTGATGACTGTGGGCACCCTGCTCATCCTCACCCTCGCCCTGCGCGCCTACCAGACCGGTGGAGCGTGACTCCGAGGGTTCATCTGGGTCGCAAAGGGGGACAATGAGGACGATGAGCAGTGCCGGCGGCGTTCTCGCCAGACATCTGAGGGCAGGATTTAAGGAGCGGGAGCTGCGTATCCCCGCGGATCTCTCCATGCTCCGTGACGCCCGGGAGTGGGCGGCGGGGGCGGCGGCCGACTTCGGCCTGGAGGAGGAGGAGCGCTTTCAGGTCCG
>Ga0136627_1000335_pt1 | contig 17083 bp, 14 predicted proteins | sample AntDrymUQ4892206_2_FD_104652 | JGI IMG/M metagenome (GOLD analysis project Ga0136627, IMG submission 104652) | Polar desert sand microbial communities from Dry Valleys, Antarctica - metaG UQ489 (22.06) | ecosystem: Environmental > Terrestrial > Soil > Desert | place: Antarctica: Dry Valley... | reverse complement strand
CGGCCTCCACGAGAGGCATCACTGGAACGGGTCGCTCGCGGACCACGCTACGGGGATCACGATCGATGGCCTCGCCCTTGTAGGCGGCCTGTCGCAGCAGACCGTCGCGCGTCCACTCTGCGAAGGCGGCCCGGATGACGATGCTCGGCTCAGTCCACCGTGCGGCGCGGATGGGCGGCGGGTCAGCGAAGGGTGGTGCCGTCACCCGTAGCGCATCCAGCCGCTGGACCAGGCTTCGCCGCGTGCGGGCATCCATGCCGCTGCCCACATGACCTGAAAAGATCAGCCGATGACCGTCGTAGACGCCCACGATGAGCGAGCCCAGGTCAGCGTGCGTGCCCTGCCCGCGCTCGTAGCCTCCTACGACCAACTCCTGTTCCTGTCGGATCTTGATCTTGAGCCAGGCATCGGAGCGGCCATCGGGTTCATAGCGGCCGCGACGCAGCTTGGCCACGATGCCCTCCAGCCCGCGTTCCTGCGCCGCCCGGAAGAACGACTCCCCGTCCGTCTCGATATGCGCCGCATAGCGCACGTTGGGATGCTCACGCAGGACACTCTTCAGGATGCGTTTCCGATCCACGAGGGGCACTTCCAGCAGTGACCGCCCATCCAGGTAGAGGAGGTCGAAGACGAAGTACACCAGCGGCGCGACCGCTTCGTCGCTCTCGCTGGCCCTCCCCCTGGCGCGCCGCTCGCCGCGCTTGGAGGCGATACCACGCAGTCCGGTACGGTCCTGGAGACGGCTGAAGTCCGAGCGACCCTCCTCGTCCAGAGCGACGACCTCTCCGTCCACGATGGCCGTCTGAGCAGCGATCCAGTCTGGCCGGGCCTCAGCGAGGTCCGGGAAGTAGCGTGCCGCGTCCTGCCTGTTGCGGGTCCACAGCCGCACACGCCCGTCGGCCACGACCGCCTCCACGCGATACCCGTCGAGCTTCAGCTCGAAGAGCCAGTCGGCGTCCGAGAAGACATGGTCCACGGCGGTGGCGTTCATGGGCGGGATGAAGGCCGGCAGGGGCGCCTTCGTGCCGTAAGCCTCGATATCAACGGCCAGCCCGGTGTCCGTCGGGGCGCCTGATGCCGCAGGCGGCGTGGCGGTCGTGACGGCGGGTCTGCCAGCTGCCACGTCCTCGTTGGTGCGCCCGGTCTTGACCGAGCGGGGGTGATCGGCCGCGTCCCAGCCACTTACGGCGTCCTCGTCTCGTTTGTGGATGAGCAGCCAGCTGTCTTCCTCGGCGTCCTTCGCGCGGATCCGAACGAGCGTGTAGCGACCGCGCAGCTTCTGCCCGAGCAAGCGGAACTTGAGCTCGCCAGAGCGGATGGCAGCGCCGGGATCGCTGGTCTCCTCTGGCTGGTATGTGCCCCAGTCCCAGACGATCACGTCTCCTGCACCGTACTTCCGCTTCGGGATGACGCCTTCGAAGTCGAAGTACTCCAGTGGGTGATCTTCTACGTGGACCGCCATCCGCCGCTGATCGGGATCGAGCGTGGGGCCCTTGGGCACCGCCCAGCTCATCAGGACGCCGTCTATCTCCAGGCGCAGGTCGTAATGGAGGCGGCTGGCCCGGTGACGCTGGACGACGAATCGACGGCTGGAGCTCGAAGGCGCCGCCATGGCCGCCGTGCCCTTGACGATGTCCGGATCCAGCGCGCCGGCCGGCTCAGGGGTGGCCGCGAAGTCCCGCTTGCGGCGGTAGCGGTCTAGCGACATCGTGCCGTCAAAGGAAAAGCCGGCCCCGGAAGCGGAAGCACACACCCCCCGGCGAGTGCTTCCGTCCCCCCAGGGAACCGGCTTCGCTCACGATATGACCTCCACCCGCCATTCGCCACCCCTTCCAGGGAGGGCAGGGTTGCAGCGGGCTTTCACCTGCTGCCAGGCCCGCCGGCATGAGCCCGCAGCGAGGTCGACGACCATCGCCACCCCGAGGCGTCATCCTAGGCTCACGCGCGGGTGCGTCGCGACCCGTCCTCCGGTCGCGCATTACAGGCGTATTCCAGATGCCGCGCGAGTGTCCTCGCAGTGTCCGGCACGCGCTAGAGTGGGCTCCCGCCGCGGGGCGCGGCCGGCCTCGGCCGCGGGGTGCGGCACGACCGTGCGACCTGGCCACGAACCGTCAGCCGCATCGTCGCCCTACCGCCTCGCCGACGCTCTTCGAGGAGGAAGCGTGAAGACACAACCCCTTGTCCTCGTGGCCGATGATGAGCCGCGCATCACCAAGCTCGTAGCGCTGACCCTCCAGGAGGAGGGCTTTCGTGTGGTCACGGCGAGCGGTGGAGAGGAAGCTCTCAAGAAGGCGGAAGAGGTGCGGCCGGACATCGTCCTGCTGGACATCGTCATGCCGGACCTCGACGGGATCGAAGTCATGCGCCAGCTGCGCGAATGGCGACCGGTGCCGGTCATCCTGCTCACGGCCAAGGGTGCCACCAGCGACAAGGCCAAAGGCCTCGACCTGGGGGCAGACGACTACATCGCCAAGCCCTTCCATCCCGACGAACTAGCTGCCCGGGTGCGCGCGGTCCTGCGGCGCGCCAGCGGTGTCTCACCCGGCGCGGGCATCGTGGCCTTCGGCGACATCGAGATCGACCTGGAACGCCGGCTGCTGCGCAGGGGTGGGGAACTCGTTCCCCTGAGCCGCACGGAGTGGCTGTTGCTCCAACATCTTGCTGCCCACGCCGGCAAGGTGGTACTGCACAGCGAATTGCTGACCAAGGTCTGGGGTCCCGAGTACCGCGACGACCTGCAGTACCTGCGCGTCTGGATCAGTCGCGTGCGGCGCAAGCTAGGTGCGCTGCCCGGCGAGCCTGGTCCCATCAGGACCTTCCAGGGCATCGGTTACGTGCTGGATACGGAAGGAGAACTGGGGACCGATACGCCGCCGCGGGAGACATCGCTCAGTGAGGCGCCCGTGGCTGCCGCCGCCCCGTCCGCGACCGATCATCAGGGAGCCGGCAGCAAGCCCGACTGACGAACGAGTCGCTGGCCTACCGCAAGGAGGCGCCGTCGACCGATAGCGGGTCGTCCGTTGAGTCTTCGTCGATCGGTGCGCCGATCAATTCGAAATACTCGATCTCATCATCGAGGATGAGATCAGCATCGCCGTCGAAGATCAGCCGACTATGCTCGTCATGTCCCGAGTACTCCCGCACGGATTCGAGATCGCGCCAGATGGTGACGTTGATGAAGCGATGTTCCGTGCCATGGAGGCGGCGGCCGAAGGCGCTGTAGTCGATGCCCTCGATCTCCGCCACCATGGGGATGGCACTCTTGCGAATGCCCTGATTGAACTCCCATTCGCGCCCAGGCACGACACCACATCGGTGCACGCGGATCAGCATGTCATCCCGGAGCCAGTGGCGTGGGTCAGGCGCCCGCGCCGGGACCCTTCGACTGCCCCAGGGCCGATGCCGCCGACTCATCTGATCCGCGGTTGACCAGCGTGACTGCCATGGCCGCCGCGGGAGCCAGAGCCAGGAGCACGAACAGGCGGTTCATCCCGGACATGAAGAGTCCGATGCCCAACCCGAGGGAGAAGCTGGTGCCCACGACGAGGGCCTGATCGGGCAACTCATCCAACGTGCGCGATGTCTGACCAGCCACATCCTGAGCAGTGGTCATGGCCGCCGGCAGCCGTTCGGCTGCGGTACCCGCCACGTTGCGCACGACGCCGACCGTGGCCTGGGCCGCGTCCTGAGCCTGGCTCATGACGCCCACGAGCGGGTTCGTGCCCTCGTCGCTATCGCTGCTGCTGCCGTTGGTCCGCTCGCTGGTGGTCATGTTCTCGGTCGCCATCGGGGTCGCCTCCAGGGGTTAGGGCGCGTCACAGCGCCGTGTTCGAGATCCTCTTGTGATCTTCTGATGGTGCGCGGCTGCCGCTGCCACCCGTGGGTGCCGTCCCGAGGCACCGCTTGCAACCGTGTTACAGGTGGGCGACTCGGCGCCGGCGCGCCATCCGACGCGGGCGATCGGCCTGCGCGGGCAAGGCCGCTGGGTGGTGTCGGTCCCGGTAGATGGCGGCCTCGCCGGGGGTTCCAGCGTCGGAGTCCGGCGGGGGAGTGGGCTGCTGCTCGCCGCCACCATCCTCGCCGGGCGGGTCCTCACCACCGCCGGGAGTGGGTTCGGGCGTGGGCGTTGGCTCGGCGGGCGGGGTTTCGGGTGGTGTCTCGGGCGGGGGAGTCGGCCGACAACCTGGCGGGTTGCCATTTGGACGACACGTCGGCCTCGGCGTCGGGTCGGGTCGCGGCGTACGCGTGGGTCGCGGCGTAGGCGTCGGGTCCGGCCGCGGCTCCCGCGTGGGTCGCGGCGTAGGCGTCGGGTCCGGCCGCGGCTCCCGCGTCGGATCCGCTCGCGGCGTAGGCGTCGGGTCGGGTCGCGGCGTAGGCGTCGGGTCGGGTCGCGGCGTCCGCTCCGGCTCTTCCGTCGCATCGGGCTTGGGCGTGGGCAGGCCACCCGACGGGAAAGGCCCGAATGACGGCGAGGGCGGTGCGCAACCCACGGGGTCGGCTGGGATGATGGGTCCGCCCCAGTCGCGGGCGCCCCACATGTAGGTCGTCAGCGTGCCGTATGCGGGATGCCTGATGCCTGTGCCGCGACGCGCACGCTCCGTCCATGAGCGCACGTCCGTGCGCCACTGATCGGGAGCGTCGTCCCGCTCAGCCTGGAGGGGATCGACGAACCATCGGCCACCGCAGGCCTGGCGGTAGAGGAGGCCCGGCTCATCGATCGCGTTGCGGCTGCCCGGCTCGGTGCCGGTGATGAACCACTCGCGCTCGGTGGCGCGAGTCCACTCGCCCGGAGTGCCCCCGGACCAGGCATCGATGGTGGACTCGACGAGGCCCTTGTCCGGCCGCTCGAAATCGGCCACCGGCTTGCCATCCATGTACTCCCGCAGGAAGGCCCTCCAGACCTGGCCCGGTCCCTGGGTACCGAAGATCTCGGCGTCGCCCACCGTAGGCGGCTCGTGGTCGCTATTGCCCAGCCAGACGCCGATGGCCAGAGCCGGCTCCGCCGGATCGTTCGGTAACGGCAGGAGCCCGTACGTCGTCAGGTCGCGGATGTCGTTGGTCGTGCCGGTCTTCACGGCAGCCGGCCGGTAAGCGCCGTCAGGTCCGTTGTTAAGCTCGAAGTTGGGCCCCCAGATGAAGTTCTCGGCGGGGTCCGTGTTGTCCTTCAGGATGTCCGCCGTGAGCCAGGCCGCCTGAGGGCTCCAGACGCGGTTGGTGACCGGCTCGTTGGCCTGGAAGATGGTCGCGCCGTTCTCGTCCTGGACCTCCAGGATGGTGCGTGGCGCGGTCACCACGCCGTTGTTGCCGAGGGCGCCGTACGCAGCCGTCAGTTCCACCAGGCGCACCTCCACGGTGCCGATGGCCGAGGAGAGGCCCCCCTCCGCGATGTGGTTGGGGCCGCGCAGGAAGTTCAAGCCCGCTCTGGCCGAGGCCTGACCGACCGCGTCGGGACCGACCCGGTCGATGGCCCGGATGGCGGGGACATTGAGCGAATACTTGAGCGCCTCACGCACGCGCACCGGTCCGCGCTCCTCGCGATCGGCGTTCTTGGGCTGCCATTCCCGCGCGAACGAGGTGGTGACATCCAGGAGGAGGCTCCCCGGCGTGAGAGCACGCTCGTCGAAGGCAGTGGCATAAAGGACCGGCTTGAAGGCGGAGCCGGGCTGACGGAAGCCGGCGGCGACATCGAACTTGGGATCGAACTTCTCCGAGGCGATGTCCTCGCGGTAGTAGCCGGCACTGCCCACGTAGGCCAGGATGTCGCCGGTCTTGTAGTCCAGGGCAGACATCGCGCCGTTGTGGATGCCCACGCCGCGCAGCGGGTCGATCCACTCGCGATCCTGGCGAAGGTTCCGTGCTTCGATAGCCTGGTCATAATCGACCGCGTCCATCTGGGGCAGGATGGTGGCCGCCTCGATGAACTTCTCGCCCAGGCTCTGGGCTTCCATGTCCAGCGTGGTGATGATGCGATAGCCGCCGGTCTCGGCCGGCTCGCGGTCGCTCAGCAGGAGGTCCAGGTCCGCCTTCATGGCCCATACGAAATGCGGCGCCTTGAAGACGATGGGCTGCTCCCCGATGAGGACCACCGGCTCGTCCAGGGCAGCTTCGAGCTGCGCATCGGTCAGGGTCGTCCAGCGCCCGAAGCCGTCAGCCAGCGAGCGCAGGATGAAGTCGCGCCGGACGATGGGTGGCACGTTCTTGCAGCCGGGTTCCGGATCCGAACCACAGGTGGGCACGATCAACCGTCCCGACTCGTCCTCTTCGGCGAAGCGGTACGGATCGAGCGTGGAAGGGGACTGCGGCAGGCCGGCCAGCAGCGCTGCCTCGGCGGGCGTCAGCTCGGCCATCTCCTTGCCGAAGTAGACGTCGGCCGCGGCGGCGATCCCGTACGCGCTGTGTCCGTAGAAGATCTGGTTGAGGTAGGCCGTGACGATGCGTTCCTTGCCCTCCTCGGGGCCATAGGCCTCGGTCACGAACTCGGTCAGATTGGCGGCCTGGATGATCTCCTTGCCCTTGCGCAACAACGTATCCGAGCCCGGCGTCAGGACATGGGCCGGCAGCAGGCCCACCTGCGGCGAGCGCACGAACTGTTGGGTGATGGTCGACCCGCCGCCGCGATCGCCGCCACCGCTGACCAGATCGGCCACGGCCGAGGCGATGGCATTGGGGTCGTAGCCCTCGTTCGACCAGAACGAGCGGTCCTCCACGGCGATGGTCGCGTCGAGGACCAGTTCGGGGACCTCCTCGAAGGTCACCACATCGCGCCGCTCGGCCTGGAAGCGCGCCAGCTCGACCGTGCCGGTGCGGTCGTAGACGACGGTGGGCTGAGCGAAACGCAGCTGCTCGAACCGGCTCACCTCGGGCAGATCGGCGGCCAGCGCCGCGAGCGTGGCAGAAGCCGTGCCGCCAGCCACTACGCCACCACCAGCGAAGACGACGGCGATGCCCAGGACCACCATGCCCAGGAAGAGCGGCACCATGCCGCCGGTACGCTTGGGCGCAGGCCGGCTCAGGGCGCGCGCGAGCGCCACGCGAGATGCCAGCGAATCGGAACCTGTGCGGGCCCTCGTGGGACGGATGCGTCGGGGTTGTGCTCTATATGCCACGGACTCGACTGATGACGGAGAACGATCAGGGATGCTCCCGGACCTCATAGCCTACTACGCCTCCCGGGGCGGGCCGGATGACCCGACGAGTCATCCCGGAGGGAGGCGGTCCAGCAGCCGGCGTAAGCGGGCCACGATGCGGCCGACCAGCCCGCCCTGCGCGCACGAGCCCGTCCACACCGGTCCCGCCCGCCCAGGCGAGCGCCTTGGCCGGCAAGGTCAGCGCACGCGGCGCTGCGCGGGTGGCGGTATCGAGGCCCGCCGCGCTCAGCGCGTCGTGGAGCGCCGCGGCCACGGTCTCATAGCCCGACGGCTTGCGTGAGGCTAGGCGCCGACAGCGCCCTTCCGTGGCGTCTCGCAGCGCCGCGCCATCTCAGCTCCGTTGCGGACGAGGCAGGGTCCAAGACCGGGTGGTGCCAGGCCCAAGGAGGACAGGCGGTGTGCCGTAAGGTCAGGTCGCCGTCGTGCCGCCTCGTTCGGCCGCCGCCAGCCGATCGCGGAGCAGCCGCAGGACCTCCCGTTCCTCCGCTGTCGTCCCATGGTCGGCCACGGACTCGGCGCGTCCCTTGGCGGACTCGGTGCGGGCCGTGGCGGAGGTCGACCCCAGGCGCTCATCCGCCCGCTTGCGGGCGGTCCGGACCATGGCTCCGTCAAGGTACGCCTCGATGATGGCCGGATGGACGTAGCACTGGCGGCACACCGTGGGCGTATTGCCCAGGCTCTGCGCCACCTGTTCCACCGCGCGCACCACGTTGGAGCGCAGCTCCCGCTCCGTGCCTGGGACGCTGCCGTCCAGAGCGCGCAGTGCCTGGGCTGCCAGCACGGTACCCGCCCAGGTGCGGAAGTCCTTGGCCGTGAAGGTCTGCCCCGTGACCTGACGCAGGTACTCGTTCACGTCCGTCGAGCTGACGTCCTGCACCTGCCCCTCCTCGTCGATGTACTGGAAGAGCTCCTGGCCCGGCAATTCCTGGCAGCGTCGCACGATGGTGGCCAGCCGCCGGTCGCGGATATCCACCTTGTGGTCGCGGCCTGACTTGCCTCGGAACTTGAAGGTCACCTCCGAGCCTTCGATGACAGCGTGCTTGTCGCGCAGCGTGGTCAATCCGTAAGAGCGGTTGTCGCGTGCGTACTCGGCGTTGCCGACCCGGATGAAGGTGACCTCCAGCAGCCGGACGATGGCGGCCAGGACCTTGTCCCGCGGCAGCCCACGCAGCCCCAGGTCCGCCTCGACACGAGCGCGCATGGCGGGCAGTGCCTCAGCGAAGGCGATGGTGCGGTCGTACTTGGCCTCGTCCCGGGTAGCACGCCAGCGCGCGTGATAGCGGTACTGCTTGCGACCGCGGGCATCACGCCCAGTGGCCTGGACGTGGCCGGACATGCGCGGCGAGATCCACACATCCGACCAGGCGGGCGGGATGGCCAAGCCACGGATGCGCGCCAGCGTCTTCCCATCGCGTAGCAGCGTGCCATCTGGTGCCCGATAGCTCCAGCCTCGACCCGCCCTGCGCCGAGTGATGCCGGGGCGGCCATCGGTGACGTAAAGGAGGCCCGCCTCTCGGGCGACTTCCTCGGCCTCCGGGCCGGCCGTGGCGGAGGGCTCGGGTGAGCTGGCCCGGGGGATGGGCTTGGACGTTCGACGTCTGGGCGGGCTGGCGTTCGGCATGTCGCTGAAAGGAGCGTAGCCCTCGGCACGAGCGGGACAGGCCCAGCTGAAGGCGGCAGTCTTGCAGGCATGTCGCAAGGTTGACGAAAGACCAGCCGAGGAACAGGCGATCGGCACGAGGCGCTCAGGCTCCGGCCGGGGTATGCTTCGGGCCGTTGGTCGCGGCGACTGACAGGTAAGACATGACCCCATACGACGCCCGGCGGGTCCCAGCCTGTCGCTGACTCCGTGGACGCCCCCGAGTCCACCGGGCCGCACCAGCTTCGCGGTGCCGCCCACGTCACCATCGCACCGTCCCTCCGCCCCAGCGTGGGGACCGGCCCTTACTGGATGCGCCCCAGCGTATCCGGCTGTTAGTCCTCCCTCGGGTATGGGAGAGCTATCCGCGGGTCGCCGCTACTCGCCGGGCATGAGTCACCCCGTCACCACGTGCCCGCGCGGTGTCTGGCAGATAGGAGGCACGTTCGTTGCCCGTTCAGAACAAGGGCGCCCAGAGGGCGTCTCGTCGCTTGTCCCTCGGCCCCATCTTCGTGGCCGTCATGGCGACGATCCTGGCCGTCGGTGGCGTGATCACCGACGCACAGCCCACGGAGGCCTCTAGCCGCAAGGTGGTCATCGTGGTAGGCCCCACGCACGGCTCGACCAGCTCGTTCCGCAACACCGCGCGCGACGTCGCTCGTACGGCTCGCTCCTACGGCGCAAGGGTCGTCGAGGTCTACAGCCCCTACGCGACGTGGTCGCGGGTGAAAGAGGCGGCCAAGGGCGCCAACGTGTTCGTCTACCTTGGCCATGGCAACGGCTGGCCCAGCCCCTACGCACCGAACCAGCCCTATACCAAGAATGGCATGGGCCTGAACAGTTCATCCGGCCGAGGCGACTACAACACCAAGTATTACGGTGAGCACTACATCAAGAGTGGCCTGAAGCTGGCCCAGGGCGCCGTCGTGATCCTGATGCGCACCTGCTACGCCGCCGGAAACTCCGAGGGCACCACGCCCAACTACTCCAAGTCCACTGCCCGTCAGCGAGTCGACAACTACGGCGCAGGGTTCCTGCGGACGGGAGCCAGTGTCGTCATCGCCGACATCATGGGCAACGTGGACTACGTCTTCCGGGGCCTGTTCCGCACGAACAAGACCATGAAGCAGATCTTCTGGAGTTCGCCGCGCACGACCAAGCACTGGAAGGTGAAGGTCAGAGGCAACGAGTCACCCTCCTGGGCTCGTGGGATCCTGGATCCACACCGGCCGTACCAGTACCACCGATCGATCATGGGAGATCTGGACTTCCGCGCCTCCGCCTGGCGCTGACGCCCGCCGTTTCCCCGCCGCTCCATCCGACCCGGGTCACGTACCCGGGTCGGATGCGTTGCGCCTGCGATGCGATTGAAGCGCGGCCCTCCCCCCGACCCGTCCTGCCGCAAGCCGGCGGCGCTGACCATCGGTCGAGCCCATCGATGAGGACAGGCTGACTCAGCTAGAGGGACGCATGCAGCCGGGAGATGCCCACGGGCAGGAACCTGGGGTTCCGGGCGCCCCGCCGCCCAACGGCGCACTGCCGGCCGCGCCTCCTCAGCCTGGCGCGCCGCCTCAGGAAGCTGTCAGGCGGCCACCTCCCGGCGCGCCGCTCGCCCCCTCAGGAGCACCCATTCCCCCGCCCGGCGCGCCGCTTGCTCCCCGGCCATCCACGGCCGCGCCCGTTCCCGTGTCGGCGCCTCAGCCGCCGCCCGACGCGCCGGTCGTCATGTTGGGAGTCAGCGTCAGGTTCGGTGACGTCCAGGCCATGGATTCCATCTCCATGGTCGTGCCCAGGGCGACCATCCTGGGAGTCATCGGGCCTAGCGGCGCGGGCAAGACGACGACCATCCGTGTCCTGACCGGGGCGGTCCACCCGACGGTCGGTGAAGTGCGCGTATTGGGCGACGACCCGCGGCGCTTCCATCGCGCGACCCGTGAGCAGATCGGCTACATGCCGCAGCTCTTCGTGCTCTACCCCGATCTCACCGCGCGCGAGAATGTGGACGTCATCGGCTCCCTGTTCGGGCTGCTCTGGCGCCGCCGCCGCCAGCGCACGCGGGAGGTGCTGGAACTGGTCGACCTGTGGGACGCCCGCGACCGACGTGCCTCGCAGCTCTCGGGTGGCATGCAGCGGCGGCTGGAGTTGGCCTGCGCCCTGGTACACGACCCGCAGCTGCTCTTCCTGGATGAACCGACCGCCGGTCTGGACCCGCTACTGCGACAGTCCGTGTGGAACGAGCTGCGGCGCCTGCGCGACGATGGTCGCACCCTCTTCGTCACCACGCAGCACGTCGGCGAGGCCGAATATTGCGATGCCGTGGCACTCATCTCGGAGGGCCGGCTGGTGGCGCTCGCCCCTCCGGAGGAGCTGCGAAGGCAGGCCCTGGGGGGCGACGTCATCGAGGTCGAGACGGAAGCGCCCATGGACCTGCGCCGCCTGCCGCCCATCCCAGGCGTCCTCTCTGTGCGACACCGCGGGGCGCGGGAGCTGCTCTTCGTGGCAGCCGAAGCCGGAGCCGCTACGCCGGACATCATCGGGGCCATCGAGACGGCCGGTGGTCAGGTGACCGCGAGCCGCGAGTACCGGCCGTCTTTCGACGAGGTCTTCACGCTGCTCGTGGAGCGGCACCGACAGGTCCTCGGCGTCGGGTCGAACGGCTCATGAGCGCCTTGTTGGGAATGGCCAAGAGCGTCACCCGCATCTTTTCCCAGACGCGCAAGGAACTCATCCAGATCATCCGCCGACCGGCAGCGTTCCTCAGCCTGGTGCTGGGACCGTTCCTGCTGATGGCGCTTTTCGGGGCCGGCTTCACGGGCGTGCGCTCGCCACTCGAGACCATCCTGGTGATCCCGAGCGAGGTCTCGCTTCCGCGCGACATCTCCTTCTACCAGGGGCTGACCGGCCCAGCCATGAACATCCGCTCCGTCATCGAGGGTCGCGACGAAGCCGCTCGCGCGCTGGACGCGCGAGAGGTCGACATCATCGTGGTGGCGCCAGCTGACGCCATCAGCGCCTTCCGCGATGGCCGCCAAGCCGACATCGAAGTGGCCTATAACGAGATCGATCCTGCCTTGGATGCATACGCGCGCGTGCTGGCTTACAACCTCTCTCAGGAAGTGAACAAGGAGATCCTGCGCCGTGCCGTCGAGGAAGGAGAGGCGTACGCGCTCACCCGGCTCGAGCTGGACGGGACGCTCACGGAGATCCCGCCGGAGGTCATCGCCGCGCCGACTCGCGCGACGGCCGTGAACGTGGCGCCCACCACGCCCACCATCGTCCAGTTCTTCGCGCCGGCCGTGCTGGCTCTCGTGCTGCAGCACATGGCTGTCACGCTGAGTGCGCTGTCGCTCGTCCGCGAGCGCCTGTCGGGGACCATGGAGATCTTCCGCGTCTCACCCATCAACTCCGTGGAATTGCTGCTGGGCAAGTACCTGGGCTTCGGCATCATGAGCGCTCTGATGGCGGCGGCCGTGGTCCTGCTCGTGGTGTACGGCTTGGGCACCCCCTTGCTCGGCTCGCCGCTGGTGCTGGCCGGCATCGTGGCGCTGGTCGTCTTCGCCTCCCTCGGGCTGGGGCTGCTCATCTCGGTCGTCGCCGACTCGGAGCGGCAGTCCGTCCAGCTATCCCTACTGGTCCTGCTCGCATCGGTCTTCTTCAGCGGCATCGTGCTGCCCGTGGAGGACTTCCGCCCGGAGGTGCAGGCGCTGGCCTACGGCCTGCCCGTGACCCACGGCATCACGCTGCTCCAGCAGGTGATGTTGCGCGGAGCCATCGCGACCGAATGGCAGGTAGCCGTGCTGGCGGCCAGTGGCGTGCTGCTGCTGCTCCTCACCGCGTTCCTGCTGCGCCGCCAGTTGATGCGGACGGTGCGGGGCTAGAGCTCAGGAGGCGTCGGCCTTGTCGGCCCCATCATGGCCGGCCACGTCGTTGCCCGCCTCATCGTCGCTGCCGTAGGTGAGGAAGCGGAGCACGAGTGACATCAGGATGCCGGCGCCGATGCCCAGGATGTAGAGACCGGACCCGATGGCCATGCCGACCGCGGCCACGGCCCAGATGCCCGCCGCGGTGGTCAGGCCGACCGCCCCCGACTTGACCTGGATGATGGTGCCCGCGCCCAGGAAGCCGATGCCCGTGACGATCTGGGCGGCCACCCGCGAGCCTGGATCGCCAGGCCCGAAGGCGTAGATGCCCACCAGCGTGAATAGCGCGCTGCCGATCGCGACCAGGACATGGGTGCGCACCCCAGCCGGCTTGTTCTTCGTCTCGCGGTCGAAGCCGACCAGCAGTGCCACGAACCCTGCCAGCGACAGGCGCAGGAGTCCTTCGAGCTCTGGGTATCGCGTCAGGAGGTCCGCCACGGCGTCCATCAGTCGACCTCGGGGCCGACTGGCTGGCCGTCGGCCACCGCGCGGGCGTAGACGTCCTCGTAGCCATCGGCCATGCGCTCCGCGGAGAAGCGCTCCAGGACGGAGGCTCGGATGGCGAACCTGTCCAGTCCTGCGACGTCCTCGACACGCGCGGCCATCGCCGCGGCATCGTCGGCCAGAAAGCCGTCGATCCCGTCGCGCACGACTTCCGGCAGCCCGCCCACGCCGCGCCCGATGACGGGCGTGCCGCAGGCCAGCGACTCGATGGCCGTCAGGCCGAATGGTTCGGGCCAAGTGCTGGGCATCAGCGTGGCGTAGCTGGCCGCCAGCAGCGCGTCGCGATCGGCAGGGCCCAGTTCGCCCAGCAGCTCGACATCCGCCCTCGAGCGGGCTGGCTCGAAGACATCCTGGTAGTAGGCGATCTCGCTGGGCAGCCAGGGGTCCTTGGCGGCGATGCGCAGGGTGCGGCCTGTCAGTCGAGCCACCTCGATCGCGTCAAGGATGCCCTTCTCCTCAGTGATCCGGCCAACGAAGGCCAGGCTCCCGTCATGGGCTGCCCCGAAGGGCATGTGTCGGAGGGATAGCCCGTTGTAGACCACGGCGGCCCAGGGCACGTCCGGGCGTTGTGCGGCCTGGCCGTGGCTGATGGCCACCAGGCCGCTCGGCCGGTCGCGCAGGATGCTTTCCGCGAACGTGGTGTCCAAGCGGCCATGGAACGTGCCGACGACGGGCGTCGTGGCTGCCCTGGCAAGGAGGACGCTGTGGAAGTCGAGGTGGCTGTGGATGACGTCGAACTCGGCCTGGTGGCGCAGCACCTGGAGTTGTGTGGCCACGAACCAGGGTGATGGATCCCCCTTGAAGCCCTGACCGCGCAGCGCGAGTGGCACCGTCTGGATGAGACGCCCTGGCGGCTGCGAGTCGCCCGATGCGAAGAGCACCACCTCGTGGCCGCGACGCGCCAATTCGCGCCCCAGCTCGTCGATGATCCGCTCGGTCCCGCCGTAACCGCCGGGCGGGATGGGTTCGATGGGCGGCGCGACCTGAGCCACGCGCAACGGCCTGTCCAGGCGCTCGGCAGCTACCGGTACTGGAGTGTCCATGCCGGCCAGTATCGCGCGTCCGCGCCTCAGCTCCCGCGGCGGCCCCCAGTGGCGCTGTGTCGGGGGACCGGTAGTGGCACGTCGCAGAGGGCAGGATCGCCCCTTGCCACGAGCCGGCCGAGAGCATGGCGGTGAGCGGCCAGCGGGTCGTACAGGGCGTCCGCCAGGCGGGCGACGCCGGGCAGCCTGGTCCACGGTCGGAGGAGCCAGGCGCCGGGCAGCACATCCAGGATGGCCAGCATGGCGCGGCCACGAGCCATGACGGCCCCGTCCCTCCGCACGACGTGGATCGAATCGGCCAGGGGATACGCGGCGGCGACCGTGGCCAGACCCGGCCGATCAAGGATGGAGGCTGCCGTTTGGAGCGCCACGTAGTGAAGGCGCCCGTAACGGTCCAGGCCGCGCAGCTGCCGTACCGTCCAGTTGCAAAACCCACAGTCGCGGTCGAAGAGCACGGTCAGCTCCACCTCGTGTCGGGAGGCGAAGGTCGTTGCGGTCGTCACGTGCAAAGGCTACGCCTTTCGCACTCGCTCGGCCCTCGGGAGGCTAGGCTGGGGTCGCCATGAAACAGCGCCCGCTCATGAACCCATCCAGCCAGCCTGCGGTCATCCGCATCGGCCGCGATGACCCTTTGCCCTCCGATGATCCGGTCATGACGTGCCCCGACCTGGACTTGGAGATGCTGGCCGAGCGCTGGTCGGTGCGCGCCGGACTGCCGGCCATGACCGCCGAGCAGATGCGCGGCGCAGACCTCCGCGCCCGGCGACTGGGGGTGCCCGCCGATCGACTCATGGAGCAGGCCGGTATCGCCGTCGCGGCGGGCACGCGGGCATTGCTCGCATCGACCGAACGGCCAGCCGATGCGGTCATCCTCATCCTCTGCGGTCTGGGCAACAACGGTGGCGACGGGCTGGTCGCGGCCCGGCATCTAGCCGCAGCGGGTCATCGCGTCGTGGCCGTCCTGGTCGGTCACGAGCCAGGGCCGACGACGCCCGACGCGCTGCGCAACTGGGAGCGCCTCAGCGATGTCTCCCTCGTGGAGCGGATCCATACCGCCTCGCCACGCGAAGTGCAGGTCCTCCTCAACGGCGTGGAGAAGGCCGGCGCCGTGATCGATGCGCTGCTGGGGACCGGCGTCAAGGGTGTCCTTCGCGAGCCGATCCGCTCGGCCGTGGCGGTCATCGCCCGCGCGCGGCTGGAGCGCGTACCGATCCTGGCCGTCGATACGCCGACCGCCGTGGACCTGACCGGAGGGAGGGCCTCCGATCCAGTGGTTCGGGCGGATGTCACGGTCACCTTTCACCGCCCCAAGACGGGGCTGCGCACGCGGGTCGGCAGGGCTCTCGCGGGGCGCGTGCTGGTGGCGCCCATCGGCATCCCTGCCGAGGCTGATCCGACTTGACCCGTCGAGTGCGCGACCGGGACGTATTGTTCCTGATGGCCGGTCTGGTGGTGGTCGTCCTGGCCACGAACGTGTTGAGTGCTGCGATACCCGGGCTGGACGCGGCTCTAGCCGGCGCGCCGATCCTCGTCCTGCTGCTGCTGGGGGGCACAGCCGTGGTGCTGGCGGGCGTCATCCGGCGGCCCCGACGTTAGGGCTCGCGTCCAAGAGTCGACGTCAGGCCGGGTCGCGTCCCAGGGACTCCAGCTTGCGCTCCTGACCGGAGAGCAGCCGCCCGATGTTGTCGGCGTGAGCGAGCCAGACCAGCCCCACGGCGCCGACGCCGAAGACGAGTGCCACGGGCGGGTTCAAGCCCAAGGCGACGAGCAGGAACAGCAGCAGCCCGGCCGCCGCGGAACCGAGCAGCGAACCCAGCGATACGTACCGGCTGAGCCAGATGGCGCCGAAGAAGACGGGCGCGCTGAGCACCACCGCGATGGGTTGGATGACCAGCATCGCGCCGATGGCGGCGGCCACACCGCGGCCGCCGTGCAGTCGCAGGAAGATGGAGCGGCAGGAGCCAAGCACGGCGGCGACGCCAGCCAGTGCCTGGATCAGCGCGTCGGCTCCCACCGCCCAGGCGAGGAGGACCGGCAGCGCCCCTTTGGCGATGTCCAGAAGGCCGACCGCCAGCCCGCGTCCAGGCCCCATGGCACGCAACGCGTTGGTGCCGCCGGTACGGCCGCTGCCCACCCTGCGCGGGTCGCGACCGCCGGTCACTCGCGCCACGATGACGCCCATCGGCAGGGACCCGATGAGATAGCCCGCAGCCACCAGCAGCACGCCCTGGATCAGCACCGCTTCCATGCGCCCGGAGTATATGGCCGCTCTGGGTAAAAAACGGCTAGACAAGCCCGTGCCCGGTCATCATCCCTGCTGAACCGCAGGGCATAAAGACCGGAGACGGGGTCATCGCCTATTTGCGGTGGCCCCGTTGCCATGCCCGGCAGCCCAGTTGGTACCATCCCCTGCGTGACCTCACCCTCGGCGGAACACTGACCCGTGGCCGTCGGCTCTTCCAACAGCTTTGACCTGGTGGTGCTGGGCGCCGGCACGGGCGGCTACTCGGCAGCATTCCGCGCCGGTCAGCTGGGCCTCAAGGTCGCTCTTGTCGATGAGGGCCCGCGCATCGGCGGCACTTGCCTGCTGCGCGGTTGCATCCCCACCAAGGCCATGCTCGAGTCGGCCGACCTGGTCGACAAGGTGCGGCACGCGGGCGACTTCGGGATCACGGTCGGTGAGAGCGGCGTGGACTACGCGGTCATCGCCAAGCGGCGCGACCAGATCGTGGACCGCCTGACCAAGGGTCTCGGCTCGCTCATCAAGAAGAACAAGGTGGAGCACATCCGCGGGCGCGGCGTGCTCCAGTCGGGCAAGAAGATCAAGGT
>Ga0136627_1000334_pt1 | contig 17085 bp, 16 predicted proteins | sample AntDrymUQ4892206_2_FD_104652 | JGI IMG/M metagenome (GOLD analysis project Ga0136627, IMG submission 104652) | Polar desert sand microbial communities from Dry Valleys, Antarctica - metaG UQ489 (22.06) | ecosystem: Environmental > Terrestrial > Soil > Desert | place: Antarctica: Dry Valley... | reverse complement strand
TCTCCGACGCCCTGGCGCAGGTGCGCAGGGAGTTGTGGGCGCAGGAAGCGACTTTTTGCGGGTCGCCCGGGGAGACCGACACGGTAAAAGTCCCGCGGGAGTTTGTGGAGCGACTGACCGACGCGGTTTGCTATGCGGCCTAGTGGCTAAAGTCGAGCTTAGCACCTCGAATAACGCATGCCTACGGGCGCGTTAGGTGTAGAGGGGAGTAAGGGAGGTGTGGGTGCCCATCTCTCCACGAATAACAAGCGTTCGGAATCGACGCGGCCGACCTCCACACGCCCTAGGCCCCTCAAGAACTCGTCCCGTTCTGCGGCTGTTCCGGATCTTTTTTCGGCTCCTATGGAGGCGTCTTACCACTCGGCAGAGTGTCGCTTCGCTCAGCCTCACCCTAAGGACGGCAAACACGAACTCTGCCCTCTGAGCTGGACTTTAGCCATCAGGCCGCATAGCAAACCGCATCGGTCAGCCGTTCCATGAACTGCCGTGAGACTTTTACCGCGTCGACCTCCGGCGGTGACCCGCGAAAACTCTCCTGCTCCTGCGCCCACAACTCCCTGCGCACCTGCGCCAGAGCATCAGAGAAGGTCGGATGGGGCTTGCGGTACCAGGCCGTTTGTCGGGCACCGTCCGCCCCCTTGGCCATGTGCCTGTGGGCGAACAGCGTGACCAGCGAAAACAGCCCCAGTAATGCCGGTGCGGTCCTCTGGATCGCCAACTCGGACCAGTGCCTCTGCGTCTCGAAGCCCAGGCGCTGGCGAACCTCCTGGAAGGTGGTCTCCATCTGCCAGCGCCTCGCGAACCACGAGATGATCCGCCCGGGGTCCGCGTCGAGGTCGGTGCATAGGAGCGCCTGGGTCTCGAACTCTTCTTTAGGATCGCGGATCAACACCCAGCGCAGGGGCACGGCGGGCAGCCCCGTGCTGTACCAGACGGCCGTGGCGGAGACCATCTCCACGGTGCGCTTTTTCCTGCCGTAGAAGTCCGCCACCGTGATCGGCGTCCACATGGTGGCGGAGTCTTCGCTCACCGCCGAAAGGTTGGGCAGCCTCTCGCCCTTCAGACGCGGTCTGCCCAACTGGTGGGGCCCTCGGAGCGGAGCCGGTTCGTATAGAGCAGCATCCAGCCGAAGGCGAGTGATGAACGTGATCGGCTTGGCGAGTTCTCTGCAACGCTCGAGCAGCTTCAAGGAAGCATACCCGCCGTCGGCGACGGCTACGATCTTGCGCTGTGGATACCAGCGCCTGAGCAACACGAGCAACTGCCACGCCCACTCGGTGATCTTCTTGTGCCGCTCTCCCTGCTCTCTGCAGTAACGCTCGGAAGGGGCCAGAGCGCATAGAAACGGCAGCGCCCAAACCCTAGACGCCCAGGGAATGGGCGCCAACAGCGCCACCGAAACCCATCTGAGGGCGCTCGTTTTGACGAAGTGGGAGTGGCTGGATCTGACCGGGTCGCGGTAGATGCCCTTCGCCTCTATCTTCTTGCCCTTGCGCCTCTCCAGTGTCTCATCGATGCCCACGACCAGAGGATCTCCTTCAGGCACGAAGGCTTCCACGAGCAATCCTAACAAGACGCGGCTCGCTTCCCGGCTCGACCAGAGGGCGCGGCTGAGAACTCGGTGGTAACGGCAGAAGCGTTTCTCTTTGTCCAGTCCCACCGCTCGCAGGGCAGAGGCTACGGTCCTCTTGCCTGGAGCGAGGATAGCGCCTGCCAAAAGCAGCTGGACATGCTGCCAAACGCGCTCGGAGAACAGTGGCGCGAAGGGATCCAAAACCCGTATCATTCCGGTCGGTAGGGTGCGCATCGATCACCTCTTTTAGCGGAGTGCAGTGACGAGCGTACCCTACCCTTCCCACTCGCAAATGGCCAAAGTCCAGTTTAGATCTAATCTTTTAAACAGTCTCGAGACAGGCTTGTCGATCTGCATCTTCACGTTCATGCCCATCTGCAGGAGTGGTACACCTACTTGCCGCAGATTGTGATAGATGACCGCTTGATAATAAAGTTCCGATCCCAATGCTGCGCGGCACTCGCGGATAATGGATGGCCATGCCCTAAGCAAAAACTCTACAGACTCTCGTGAGTTGTCCATAGTCATGCGAGCAAGGATAACAAAACCCAATGCGCAAGATACAGACAGCACCAGAACACTTTGAGATTCTAAGCTTTGGCCGCCCCCGGCTTCGGTCGGAGCTCCGCATTTGAACGGAATGATCTACCATACAGTCGCGGGTATTGGCGATTTCGGGGGCGCGAGATGGAGAAAGCAAGGACTTTACCGGACAACTTGCGACGATTGTTGGATCGTCTGGGCGACGGATTGGCGGAGCTCTACGGATCACGCTATCGGGGTTTGGTGCTTCACGGTTCTTATGCCAGGGGGGATGCTGGAGAGAGAAGCGACGTGGACCTGTTGCTCTTGCTGGATGGGACGGTTGACGTGATGCAAGAGATGGACCGCGCGCAAGACGTCAAGTGGCCTCTCGCCTTGGAGGCCGGATACACCGTGTCGTTGATACCGGTGAGCGTGGACGACTATCTGAGATCCCACGAACCTTACCTGTGGAACGCGCGAAAGGAAGGCTTTTCGGTCTCATGAACGATAGGGAGGCTCTGCTACAGAAGTCGGAGCGTTCCTTCGCCGCCGCCAAGATGCTCCTTGAAGCGGATAATCTCGACTCGGCGGCTTCCCGCGCTTACTACGCCTGGTTCTATATTGCGGAGGCCCTGTTGCTGTCAGAAGGGCTGCGCTTCTCGAGCCACGGTCAGGTCATTGCCCAATACGGGCTAAGGTTCGCGAAAGAAAATGTCCTTGATCGACATTTCCATCGTACCCTCGACGAAGCATACGAGCTGCGCCAGTACGCGGACTACGCTATCACCGCTGACCTGGATCCGGTCAAGATCGGTCAGATGTTGCAAGAAGGCGAACACTTCCTCAACACTGCTCGGATATACCTTGAACGTAAGGACGCGGAAGATACCGCCGAGCTGGAGTAGGCCCAACTCGACACTCGCAGAACGCTACTGAGCCCGGGAACCTTTCTATCCTTCGCGTTGTAGAAGGGTTAGGGAGCTCCGAGAGGGAGGATCGGCCGTAGGCCCGGAGGAAGCGACGCTTGTCGAGAGGGCGAAGGGTGGGGACGTTGCCGCGTACGAAGAGCTGGTGCGCGGGTATCAGACCGTGGCTTTTCGGACCGCGTTCACGATCACGGGCGACGCCGCCGAGGCCGAAGACGCCACCCAGGAGGCCTTCGTCAAGGTCTATCGAACTTTGAACCGCTTCCGGTCCGGCGCGCCTTTCCGTCCCTGGCTCCTGACCGTGGTCGCCAACGAGGCCAGGAATCGCCGCAGGGCCGCAGGCCGGCGGGCTGGCCTCACGCTTCGGGCTGCGGAGTACGGATCTCAGAGCGTCCCCCCTTCGCCAGAGACGACCGTCGTTGCCGAGGAGCGGCGGGCCGAGCTGCTCGGTGCGATAGAGGGGCTGCGGAATGAGGACCGGGAGGTGATCTCGCTGCGGTATTTCCTGGAACTCTCCGAAGCGGAGGCCGCCTCCGTCATGGGATGCGCGCGGGGTACGGTGAAGTCCCGGCTCTCGCGGGCCGTCGGCAGGTTGAGAGAAAAGATGATGGAGCGCAAGATGCGACCGGATAGGGATCTCGACAGGGAACTGCGGGACCTCGGTCCCCGCATCGAGTACCCGCCGGTGCCGGACCTGGCCCGGTCGGTCCGGAGCCGGTTGGAGACGGAGGCCGGTAGTCCCGGATCGCCGTCCCGATCCCGGCCGCAGCTCTGGTGGATCGCCGCGGCGGCCCTCCTCCTGCTCGCCGCCGTCCCGATCTTCTCGTTAGTGATCCGAGATATGGGTGGCGGGGCCTTGTCTGCCGGCGGAGGCGCGGCGGGTGGCGTGGCGGAATCTGGAGATGGGATGGGAGGATCTGACGGTGCATCAAGACCCAGTGCAGCGAACGAAGCAGCCTCTGGTTTGGGTTCCACAGTCCACGAAGGAGAATCGGAAGAGGACTCTGAAAGCGCTATACAGGCCGTACAAACACCCAACGACAAACCTGTGCCGGATGTGACCGGCGTGCCTGTGCTGAAAGCCTGCAAAGAGCTTAGAGCAAGAAACTACGTCGGTTACGTATTGGGCGAGGTCGTGGACGCCAACATCGAAGCAGGGCACGTCATCTCTCAAGAACCGCAAGAAGACGAAAAGGGGTTCAAAGGGCAACCGATCGAACTGATAGTGTCCGAACCATATCCCGCCGGAAAGCTAGGACGGGATCTTCGTTGCTACGATCTTACAGAGTACGGACCCGGTGGCAAACCCAACGTGCCGAATAATGTGCCGGACTGACCATGGTGTCATCGAAAGGTAAAGAGCCGATGGGCCTCCCCGAACCAAGACCCGCGTCGCCTCGTTTTACCTCCTCTTCTTCGTCCCCTTTCTCTGACCGGCCTTGCTCTGCTCTACCCCGTTCGAGGCGGGCTGGCCCGGAGGCAGGGTCTCGGTGTCCGTCTTTGCCCGGTAGCCGTCGGGCTGGCTCTCCTCGTCCGTTTCGGGCGTCTCCTGTGCGTTCTTGGCGGCCTCTAGTTTGGGCGCGTTGCGGTAGATCAGGAGGTTCTGGACGATGCTGATGACGTTGGAGGTCACCCAGTAGACGAAGAGGCCCGCGGGGAACCTTATGAGCACGATGCCGAAGACGAGGGGCAGAAAACGCATGATCCTCTTCTGCTCCGGGGCGGTGTTTTTCATGGCTATCTCTTGTGAGACCATCATGGTGGCGATGTACAGGATGGGCAGGATGTAGAGGGGGTCGTAGACGGTCAAGTCCTGGAACCAGAGGAGGCCGCCGGTCCTGAAGCTTTCGAGCTTGTCGAACTCCCGGATGGTGTAGTAGAGGACGAGGAAGATGGGCAACTGCACGAAGATGGGTAGGCATCCGCCGAGCGGGTTGGCCCCGCGCTCCCTGTAGAGCTTCATCATCTCCTGCTGAAGCTTCTGCGGGTCGTCCTTGTGTTCCTTGCGCAGTCCGTCCATCGCCGGTTTGAGATCCTGCATCTTGCGCATGCTCTTGACCTGGCGGATGGTGAGCGGGAAGAGGAACGTGCGCACCACGACGGTGAGCATCGCGATGGAGAGCCACCACGGCGCTCCCCAGCCGTGGAAGGTGGAGAGCGTAAAACCCATGACGTTGAAGAGGGGATCGAAGAGATCCCTCAAGAATTCCAGCATGTGTGTTGGTCCTTTGCCTCGTTGAAGATGGGCGCCCGGCTCGAAGGGCCGGTGCTACACCCAGCCGCCGAGGCCGGAGATAAGAACGATGAGCGGCCCGAAGAGCAGGGCCACCAGCAAGGGCCACCTCTCGCCACGAACCGAAAGACCCGGGGCTGACGCGAAGGTGCGGGCCGCGAGGACGCCGGGACCCATCCACGGCAACGGGTCGAGGCGCGCGGCGAGCCTGGAGGTCAGGCACACCGCGCCGCCAGTAGCGCCCAGGAACGCGAGCAGCGAGAGGCCGTAGCCTATGCCGGCGTAAGCCTCTTCGGGGCGCGCGACGTCGGCGAGGAGGCCGATCAAGACGAGGGCAAGCAACGGGCCCGCGCCGGCCCGGAGCCTGTCGTCACTCTTGAAAGCTCTGGAAAAGGGGAAATCCATACGAGAAGGGGATTGTAGCATCCGGGCGGCGGGCGACCTGCGCGAGAAAGCGGGCTGCGTTAAGCTGGTTGCCCTACCCGTGGGGACGGGTGGAGAGGTGCAATCTCTCGGAGAGGAGCAATCGTGGCGGCTGAGACGCAGACGATCCGGAACGTGTGCCTTATAGGGCACAGGGGCAGCGGCAAGACGCGCATCGCTGAAGGCATGATAGGCCTGGCTTCGGGCAGGGAAGGCCCCGCGAACGGCACCCTGGACAACTCCGAAGAGGAGAAGGAACGCGCCATGACCCTCGGCATGGGCGTGGCGTCCGTCGGGTGGAAGGGGCGCCAGCTCAACGTCCTCGACACCCCCGGCGACGGGGGTTTTATCGGCGACGCCTTCGTCGCCCAGAGGGCGGCGGATTGCGCGGTGCTGGTGGTCCACGCGCAGGACCCCGTCCAGGTCGTCACCGAGCGTGTCTGGCGCCGGGGCGAGAAGGAGGACATCCCGCACTTCATCGTCGTGAACCACCTGGACCGCGAACGGACGGACTTCGGGGCCGTCGTGGAGCAGTTGAGGGAGCGCTTCGGGCAGTCTGTCGTGCCGCTGAACCTTCCTGTAGGAAGGGAGAACGACCTCGCGGGCGTCTACGGGTTGCTCTCCGGCATCGCGTTCGTGGATGGGGAGCAGACCTCCGGGGTCCCGGCCGGCATGGAGGACGAGGTCGACACCGCCAAGACCCAGCTCTTCGAGGCCATAGCCGAGAGCGACGACACGCTGCTCGAGAAGTACCTCGAAGGGGAGGAGATCTCCACGGATGAGGCCTTCGAGGGTATCCGCAAGGGCATCGCCGAGGGCCTTATCATCCCGGTCCTTGCCGCGAGCGCGGAGCGCATGATCGGCGTCGACCGCCTCCTGGACGCCATAGCCGGCAGCGCCCCGAGCCCCGCCGACCGCCCCCGCTGGACGACGGAGGAAGGTAAGGAGGTCCCCTCCGACCCGGACGGCCCGTTCGCGGCCTACGTCTTCAAGACCTTCGTCGACCCGTACGCGGGCCGACTGAGCGTGCTGCGGGTCGTAAGCGGCCGGTGCCGCTCGGACGAGGCGCTCACGAACCCCCGCACGGGCTCTCAGGAGAGGCTCGGGAGCATCTCGCACCTCGTCGGCAAGGACCGCGAACCCGTCGACGAGGCCGTCGCGGGCGACGTCATCGCGGTCGCCAAGCTCAGGGACACGTCCACCTTCGACACTCTGTGCAAGCCGGAGAAGATCCTGTCCTTCGAGCCGGTCGAGTTGCCCGAGCCGACGGCGGCGTTCGCGGTTGGGGCGAAGGCGCGCGGGGAAGAGGAGAAGGTCTTCGAGGCGATCCGGCGCGTCACCGACGAGGACCCTTCGTTGACGTTGGAGCGCAACGAGAGGACAGGCGAGGACATCCTGGCCGGGCTCACCCAGATGCACGTCGAGCTCGCTCTGGAGCGGATCAACCGCCGCTACGGCGTCGAGGTGGAGGCGGAGGCGCCGAGGGTCCCGTTTATGGAGACGATCACGGCGGGCGCGAAGGCTCAAGGGCGCTACAAGAAGCAGACCGGCGGGCGCGGGCAATTCGGGGACGCGAGGATCGAGGTCTCCCCGCTCCCCCGCGGCTCGGGCTTCGTGTTCGAGAACGGCATCGTCGGCGGCGCGATCCCGCGCCAGTTCATCCCGGCCGTCGAGAAGGGCGTCGAGGAGGCGATGCGCGGGGGCACCATCGCCGGCTACCCGGTCGTGGACGTTAAGGTCCGCCTCCACGACGGCGCCTTCCACACGGTGGACTCCTCGGAGATGGCCTTCAAGGTCGCGGGTTCGATGGCCTTCAAGAACGCCGTGGAAGACGCCCGCCCCGTCCTCCTCGAACCCTACGTAAAGGTCGAGGTGCTCGCGCCCGCCGAACTGGTCGGGGACGTGATGGGCGACCTCTCCGGCCGCCGCGGACGCCCGATGGGCGTCGAGCAGCGCGGCGAGCGCCAGGTCGTGCAGGCCGAGGTCCCCCAGATAGAGATGCTCACCTACGCCCGCGACCTCCGCTCCATCACCGGCGGACGGGCCAACTTCCACGTCGAGCCGGGCCACTACGAAGAAGTGCCGCCGAACCTCGTCGAGAAGGTGCTGGCGGCCAACGAGCGGGAGAAGGCGACGGCGGGGTAGGTTTCAGGTATCAGGGAGGGGTGGCTTGATCGGGGTACGAGCCGGCGGCCAGCCCGGTTCGAACCCGCACCCATCGTGGGGTCGGACGAACGTCCCAGCCTCGCGGGACCGAGTCGGAGTTAAGGCATCTTGGTCCGTGCGTTGACGGCGGTGTTCTGGATAACCGCCGTGGCGGCCGTGTGCTGGGTGGCGGCGCTCGCGTGGGACTACGAACTCGTGGCCGCCGCCGCGTCTGGAGAGAAGGGTTCGCGGCTCGTGACCACGGTCCTGATGGGCGCGGTGGCGCTCTTGTCGGGTCTCCTGACCCTCTACCATCGGGGAGACGATGATGACGGAGACCACTACTGGACGGTGGCTGAGCTCTTCTACGCGGTGTTCCTGTTCCTCTCCCTGTTCTACGGCGTGTACAGCTTTCTCGGCTGGTTCTTCTACGCCTGAAGAAAGGCTTTGAGGCATCAGGTTTTGAGGTTTTGGACTACTGTCGCCGATGACTCCTCGTGTGTCTTGCGGCGACTCGTGAACGTGGGGCATTCGAGGCCCGTGGTTATCGTCACCCGCGGCGATGTGTTCGATCACGCCCCCGCAAACGGCCGAACGCTTCCGCGCCAGCCATCGCCAACATGGCCTTGAACCTCAAAACCTGATGCCCGAAATCGCTCCAGAATTAACGGGGAGTTTACGGTCAGGAAACATAGTCGCGTTTTGCCCTTGCTATGCTCTTGGCGGGTTCATATCTCGCAGACGAAAGGTTGGTATGGGAATCGAGCGCAGCATGGTAGATCCGCTCCGGGTGAGCCGTAAAGACTTTGTACGCATGGGAGGCTTGGGGGTGGCGGCGGTCGTCCTGGGCGTCGAGGCTTCGGCCGACCGGGCGTTCGCCGATCCGAGGTTCTCCTCCAACCCGTTCACGCTCGGGGTGGCGTCCGGGGACCCGATCCCCGACGGCGTCGTGCTGTGGACCCGGCTGCTGACCGCCGAAGGCGAGATGCCGAACCAGAAGGTGCGGGTCCGCTGGAAGGTCGCCACGGAAGAGAACATGCGCACGGTGGTCAAGAGCGGAGAGGTCTTCACCGGCCCAGATCGGGGCTACTCGGTGCACGTGGACGTGCGCGGCCTCAAGACCGACCGCGACTACTTCTACACGTTCAGGGTCGGCGATTACGTAAGCCCCGTGGGCCGGACCCGCACGACCCCTGGGTTCGGCGCCTCCCCGAAGGATCTCGCGTTCGGGTTCGTCTCCTGCCAGGACTACCAGAACGGCTTCTACGCGGCCTACGGGGCGATGGCCCGCCAGGAGCAGGACCTCGCCTTCGTCTTGCACCTCGGAGACTACATCTACGAGTACGGCCCCTCCGAGACCGCCGTCCCGACCCGGGAGCACAACGGGCCGGAGATCATAACCCTCGCCGACTACCGCAAGCGCCACGCGCTCTACAAGAGCGACGAGGACATGCGCGAGGCCCACCGCATGTTCCCCTTCATCGTCACCTTCGACGACCACGAGATCGAGAACAACTACGCCGACGCCATCCCGGAGGACGGCAGCGAGACGCCGACGATGCGGGAGTTCCTCAGGCGCCGCGCCGCCGGCTACAAAGCCTACTACGAGAACATGCCCCTGAGGCCCTCCTCGATGCCGCAAGGCCCGGACATGCGCCTCTACCGGCGCTTCAACTACGGCGACCTTGCCCAGTTCAGCGTGCTCGACACCCGCCAGTACCGCACGAACCAGCCGTGCGGGGACGGCTTCAAGGAGCGTTGCGCCAGGGCCCTGAGCGAGCGGCAGACCATGACCGGTCCCGAGCAGGAGCGCTGGCTCAAGGAAGGTATGAACCGCAGCCAGGCGCGTTGGAACGTCACGGCCCAGCAGACCATGCTCGCCGAGTACGACTTCTCCGGCGCCCCGGACGACCAGCCCGAGGGCGAGAGCTTCAACATGGACCAGTGGGACGGTTACGTCGCCGCGCGCAACCGCCTGATCTCCTTCTTCGACCGGAGCGGGGTGTCCAACCCCATAACGCTGACCGGCGACATCCACAGCGCCTGGGTCCACGACCTCAAGACGGACTTCGAGGACGAGACCAGCAGGACCGTTGGCACCGAGTTCGTCGGAACCTCGATCACTTCCTCGTTCCCCGGGGTCTTTATCCCCGTCGTCGAGGGCGCGCGGCCCGACAACCCGCACACGAAGTTCTTCGACGGCGCGAACCGCGGGTACACGAGGTGCGACCTGAACCGGAAGCGCTACCTGACGACCTTCAAGGCCATCCCCACAGAGCCAGGCCTGGGCAGCGTCGTCACCCCGGAGTCCGCATCCACCACCCTCGCCGCTTTCGTGGTCGAAAACGGGAAGCCGGGCGCCACGCAGGTGGAAGGGCAGACGACGCCCACTTCGAGCGCCCAGGGTGAGATAGACCAGGGCTATCAGCAATTGGCAGCTAGAAAGAACTGGTAGCCGAGGCCACGGTTTGCAGAGCACGAAGCTCCTGCAAACCGCTTTTACGGTGGCTAACCGATTCGGGCAGGCGCCGCGGGGACGCCCGCCCCGATCGGGCAATCCCGCGTTACGAGGCCCGCCAGCCCCCCTTCGTCCATCCCGTCCGTGCCCGGCGGGCGCATCCGGAGCACCATGTAGCGGACGTCGGCTGTGCTGTCGTGGACGGCGCCCGCGTGCCCTCCGGCGGCTCGAAGCCGGGCTCTCGCACGACGACGCGGCGCCGCGGTGGTGGACAGCCGGTGGGCTCGGAGATAGGATCTGCCCTCGGGTTGCAACCGTCGCGAGGAAGCGTGTTCGTGGATTTTATACGCAAGATGGTGCCCGGGGGCGTCGACCGCTATCTGGAGGGCATCGAGTTTCCGATCGAAAAGCAGGAGCGTACGGACCACCTGCCGAACAACGGGGTGCCGGGTCCGGTGGTGGACCATGCGCCAACACCTGCCAGAGGGCCGGTACTCCGGACCGAAGGATGTCCCGGACCGCCTAGGCCGATGAGGGAGATGCCTGAAAGCGGCCTGCGAGAGGAGCGATCCTTCCGCAAGCCGGGCTACGGGCTACAGGTTTCGGGCATCAGGAAAGACTTCCCGGATGGATGTTGGTCGCCAACCCGAGAGACCCTCGGACGAGGTGGTAAATACTTGTGAACTCCGCTGTGAGAGGGTGGGTGGCTCGGCGTGAGCGATTGGGTCTTCGGCGTCCTTGAGGCGCTCGGGTATCTTGGCCTCGTCCTCGTTCTGATCGCCGAGAACCTGTTCCCGCCCATACCCTCCGAGGTGATCCTGCCGCTGGCCGGTTTCTTTGTCGGGCAGGGAAGCTTCAGCTTCGCGGGGGCCGTCGCCGCCTCCACTCTAGGGTCGGTGCTGGGCGCCCTGGCGCTCTACGCGATGGGCCGCCACGGCGGCCGTCCGCTGGTGCTCCGCTACGGCTCCTGGCTGCGCGTCACCCCGGAGGCCCTCGACGCCGCGGAGGGCTGGTTTGCCCGTCACGGCGACGCCATGGTCTTGTGGGCCCGGATGGTCCCGCTGGCCCGAAGCGTCGTCTCCATCCCGGCCGGCATCGCCAGGATGCCGCTCGGGCGCTTTGCCGCCCTCACCACTTTGGGCTCCGCGGCCTGGAACACGCTTCTCATCGGCAGCGGGTGGGCACTCGGCGCCAACTGGGAGCGCGTGAGCGAGATCGCCGGCTCCTACTCGGACGCGGTGCTGGCCGCCCTCGTCGTGGCCGCCGCGGGCGCCGGCCTCTACTTCCTGTTCCGCCGCCGGGCGGTCTCCCGTCCCCGCCTGCACCGGCGCCTGGGGTGGGGGCTCGTCGGCGCGAGCCCGGCAAGCCTGGCGCTCTGCGCCCTGGTCGAGCCGCCGCTGGCGGTCGCGCTGTACGTGTTCACGCTGGTGGGGGCGCCCGTCGGCGCGACGCTCGTGCGCGGCGCGCGGCAGGACGGGTAGAAGGGACCCCGCGGCTACGTCATGGCGAATGAGACGTAGACCCAGACGACGGCGGCCGTCATCACCACGACCATGATCATCAGCTCTTTCATCGGCTTACTCCTCTCTGCGGTTGCGTCATCCGTCGCGCCCCTGGCCGTCCCCTGCCGCCTCCGCCCGTCTCGCGACCTTGCGGCGCCGGTAGAGGTACGCCCCGAAGGGGAGCGCGGCGACGCCCAGAACGATCAGGCCGGAGGAGCGGACGGTGGAGAGCAGTTCGTCCCAGTACTCCCCGAAGGCGTAGCCTACCAGGGCGTAGGCGACGGCCCACAGGACGATGGTGGTGCCGTTGAAGGCCGCGAAGCGCGGGTAGGACATCTTGCTCGCGCCGGCGAAGTGCGGGGTCGGGCCGCGCATGCCGGGGGTGAAGCGGCCGACCACCACCGTCTTGCCGCCGTGGGCCTGGAAGTAGCGCTCGGCCCGATCCAGGTGGCCGGTGTCGAGGAGCCGGGAGAGAAGGCGGTTGCCGGCCACCCGGTCGAGCAGGACCCGGCCGCCCAGGCGTCCCACCCAGTAGCTGGCGTTGTACGCGACGAGCGCCCCGAACGCCCCGACGAGCATCACGAGCGGCAGCGCCGTCCACCCGACGTTCGAGAGCCAGCCCCCGGCGAACATCACGACGTCGCCCGTGGCCGGGATGCCCAGATTGTCCCCGGCCGCGCCGATGAAGACCACCAGGTAGCCGTGCTCCAGAAACAGTTCCGTTATGAAGACCAGCAGGTTCTCTGAACGGCCGTCCTGCGCCAGCATCTACTCGTTCTGGCTCAGGAAGAGCAGGTAGAGGAACGTCAGCAGGGAGGTCAGGGCCGCGGCAAGGTACGTGCAGGCCGCCGCCGTAAGTACCCGCTTCGTGCCTCCGGCCTCGGCGTGCGAGAGGACCCCGTAGCGGGTCAGGAGGCCGTAGGCGCGGGTCGAGGCGTTGACCTCCACCGGCAGCGTGACCACGTGGAAGGCCAGCGCCGCTAGGAAGAGTATCGCGGCGAGCTGGATAAAGAAGGCGCCCCCGATCCCGATAATGCCAAGGAAAAACAGCGGCATCCAGACCTGGCTGCTGATCGACACGATCGGGAAGAGGCCGGCCCTGAGCTTCATCGGCAGGTAGCCCGCACCATCCTGGATGGCGTGGCCGCACTCGTGGGCCGCGACGCTCACCGCCGCCACGGAGTTCCTCCCGAAGTTGCCCTCAGAGAGTCGCACGGTCTTCGAGCGCGGGTCGTAGTGGTCGGTTAGTGTCCCCGGCACGGGCTCGACGCGCACGTCCGCGAGGCCGTTGCGGTCCAGGATCTGCCGGGCCACCTCGGCCCCCGTCAGGCCGCTGGCGCTCGCCCGCTTGGAGTACTTGGAGTAGGAGCTCCGCACCCACAACGCCGCCGCCCCCGAGACGAGCATGCCCAGGACCATCACTATCACGTAACCTAACATCGCATCCCTCCTTCGGGTGTCCCCAAAACGTCTCTGTCGCGGAGGTGGCGCCACCGGCGCTCCTCCGGTCCACATGATGACCCGCGCCGGTAAGAGGAGGGTAAGCGAGGCGGCATCCGTCGGCGCGGGCGGACCGGGATAGAATCCCGGTAGATCCCAGGGAGGTGAGATGAGACCGGGAACGCGAGTTTTGATCGTTGAAGACGATCGCCCCATAGCCCGCCTCGTCCAGCTCGAGCTGGAGCATCGGGGCATGAGGGTGATGTGCGCCCCCGACGGCCCGTCGGGGCTCGAGGCCGCGGAGACCTTCGGGCCTTCGGTTGTCGTCCTCGACATCATGCTGCCGGGCCTGGACGGCGTCGGGGTGTTGAAGAGGCTCCGGGGGCGGGGGGACCGGGTGCCGGTCATCATGCTCACCGCCAGGGACACGCCGGCCGACAAGATCCACAGCCTCGACGCCGGCGCGGACGACTACCTCACCAAGCCGTTCGACACGGGGGAGCTTCTGGCGAGGATAGGCGCGCTCCTCAGGCGGGCTGAGGGGGATGAGGTCTTGAGGGTGGCGGATCTGGAGGTGAACACGGCGACCCGGGAGGTCAGGCGTGGCGGCAGGGTGGTCGAGAACCTGACCGCCAGGGAGTACGAACTCCTTGAGTTCATGGCGCGCAACCCCAGGCGGGTCCTCGGCCGCGACCTCCTGCTCTCGCGGGTCTGGGGGCATGAGCTTGGGGTCGAGACCAAGGTCGTTGACGTCTACGTCGGCTACCTGCGCCGGAAGCTGGAGATGCCAGGGGAAGAGAGGCTCATCCGGACCGTGCGGGGCGCCGGCTACGCTTTGAGGGAGCCTTAGGGTGCCGATCCGGTGGCGCCTGACCGTGTACAACGCATTCTCCATCGGGGCGATCCTGGTGGCTTTAGGCCTCGCGTCTTTCCTGCTCCTGCGCGACGCGGCGCTCTCTGACGTGGAGGACGACGTCCGCAGCCGGGCCCTCGCCGCCGCCCGGACGGTGGAGTCTGGCGGCAAACTACCCCCCGACGAGGCCGAACGCTCGTCGCTCGGCGACGAGTTCCTGATCGTGCGCGACGGCCGGGGCAGGGTCCTCGATCCCGACTGGCTTAGAACCTCGTCGCGGATAGAGATAGAGGACCCCCTCTGGACGCGGGCGCTCCGGACGGGCGAGCCGGTGGGGGGTGAGGCCGACTACTCGCCGCAGGCGCCTGACTACGTCTACGCCGTGCCCGTGGATCCGCCGGAAGGTCAGGCGCGCGTGGTCGAGGCGGGCAGGTCCTACGGGTCGGTGACCGAGACCCTGGGCGCCTTCGCCCTGCTCCTGGTCGGGGCCGTGCTGGTGGCCCTCGTGCTCTCGGTGGTCGGCGCGTACGTGCTCGCCCGGGCCGCGCTCGCCCCCGTGGACGCCGTCGCGCGGTCGGCCAGGAAGATCGGGGCGGGCGATCTGGGCTGCCGCCTGCCCGTCGCCCGCCCCGGCGACGAGATAGGCCGCCTGACGACCACCATCAACGACCTGTTGGCCCGCTTAGAGGCGTCGTTCGCCAGGAGGGAGGAGGCGCTCGCCCGCCAGCGGCGCTTCGCCGCGGACGCCAGCCACGAGCTTCGCACCCCCCTCACCTCCATCGCCGGGTACGCCCGGATGCTCAAGAGCTGGGGCCTCGAAGACCGGGAGGCCGGACGCGAGGGGGTCGATGCAATACTGGAGGAGTCCGGGCGCATGAGGGCGCTCGTGGAGGACCTGCTCGCCGTGGCCCGCGGCGACGACGAGGGTATCCCACTGCAGCTCGCGGACGGAGACCTCGGGGCCGTTGCCGCCGAGGCGGTCGGCGCGGCCCGGGCCGCGGCGGTCGGCAAAGTCGTGATCCAGCACGTGCCGCCGAAGGAGCCGGTCGAAGCCGTCTTCGACGAGGCCCGTATCCGCCGGACCGCGGACATCCTCCTGGACAACGCCGTCAAGTACACGCCGCAGGGCGGGGTCGTGACCGTGGGCGTGGGTCGCGAGGACGGCCTGCTGCAGCTACGCGTCTCGGACACGGGCACGGGCATCCCCGCGGAGGACCTGCCCCGCGTGTTCGAGCGGTTCTACCGCGCGGACCCGGCGCGGTCCGAGGGCGGCTCGGGCCTGGGGCTCTCCATAGCCCGCCAGATAGCCAGGGCCCACGGCGGCGAGATCGAGGCCGCGAGCCGGCCCGGCAGAGGCTCGACCTTCGTCCTGAGCCTTCCCGAAAACGGTCCCGACGACCGGGGCTAAGAGCCAGGCCCGCTCTCGTCGTCGCGCGCGAAGCGCCGGCGGAGCTCGACGGGCCGTTCCTGAGCCTGCTCGCGGGCCCGCTCTCGGCGGCGGCGGACGCGGAGGTTCAGGAACTCGACGAAGACGGAGAAGCCCATCGCGAAGTAGATGTAGCCCTTCGGGACGTGCTGGTCGAAGCCCTCCAGGAGCAGGGCGAGGCCGATCAGGAGCAAGAAGCTCAGGGCCAGCATCTTTATCGTGGGGTGTCGGTTCACGAAGCCGCTTATGGCCTCGGCGGAGATCATCATCACAACGATGGCGATGATCACGGCGGCGATCATGACGGCGATCTCGTCCACCATCCCGACGGCCGTTATGACCGAGTCGAGCGAGAAGACGACGTCGAGGATCAAGATCTGCACGAGCACCCCGGCGAAGGTGGCCTGTGTCCTCGCGCTGGAGTGCCCCTCCTCGCCCTACAGGTTCTCGTGGATCTCGTAGGTGCTCTTGCCCAGGAGGAACAGGCCGCCCCCGATCAGGATCAGGTCCCTGCCGGAGATCTCCTGCCCGATCACGGCAAAGAGGGGCTCCGTGAGGCGGATGACCCAGCTCAGAGAGAGGAGCAGCAGGACGCGGGTGATCATCGCAAGTCCCAGCCCCAGGCGCCTGGCCCGGGCCCTCTGGTGCTCCGGCAGCTTGTCCGCGAGGATCGAGATAAAGACCACGTTGTCGATGCCGAGCACGATCTCCAGCAGCGTCAGCGTGAGCAGCGCGATCAGGTTCTCCGGGCTAAACAAGACGTCCAAGTGCCTGCGTCCTTTCTTCTGCGGGTGATCGCGCCATGTGCTACCCGGTAGTCCCCGGCCCTGCACGCCTCGCGGCGTCCGGATCGCGGGCCGCCCCATCGCCTCTTACCGTTTTCTTAAAGTGCGTCGGGATAATGGCGACGTTATGCACGCGACGATACTGGAGGAGTCGATGGCGGTTGCCGAGGCTTCGATACCCGACGCCGAAGTCCACGTCCCGGACCACCCGGACGCCCCGATCGAGCTCCGCGGAGAGTTCGACCTCTTCGAGTTGCGTCTTCTGGGCGAAATCCTCGACGGCCCGAAGGAGCCCGGGCCACCGATCCGGGTGGACCTCTCCGGCGTGACCTTCCTCGACGTGCGGTGCGCCCGCGAGCTTGTGGCCCGCTCTTTCCCGCGCGGCCGTCGGCTGATCCTGCGCGACCCATCCCCCCAGGCTGAGAGGAGCCTCAGGGCCTGCGTGAAAGGCCTGCCCGGCGGGAGCGTCACCGGGACCGGAAACGTCGAGGACGGGGGCTCCAGATGGACGTAGTGCGGCTGATCTTCTCGATCCTGCTGCCGCCCCTCGGGGTGTTCTCTTGCAGGTCGGTTTCGGGCTGCAGTTCTGGCTGAACATCGTGCTTACGCTGCTCGGCTACATACCCGGGGTAATTCACGCCGCTTACATCATCTTTACGAGGGATTGAGCGTGAACCCGAAGAGAAGGAGGATTTGATGCCAGATGGAGAAGTCCGGACGGACGAACCCACAGAGGAACAGGGGATAGGCCTGGTGGACAGGGCGGCGGACGAGGCCCAAAAGAGAGGCCTGGTAG
>Ga0136627_1000333_pt1 | contig 17119 bp, 13 predicted proteins | sample AntDrymUQ4892206_2_FD_104652 | JGI IMG/M metagenome (GOLD analysis project Ga0136627, IMG submission 104652) | Polar desert sand microbial communities from Dry Valleys, Antarctica - metaG UQ489 (22.06) | ecosystem: Environmental > Terrestrial > Soil > Desert | place: Antarctica: Dry Valley... | reverse complement strand
TATGGCGGACAGGCTGGGACGTTTCCCGTCGGTGATACCCAATTGGAGATTTTCTACCACCACCTCTTCAAGAGTGACACGTCGATAGCCGACCTTGCTGAAGAGCTGGGTATTGGCGACAAACTGGAGTGGCTTCCCTCCAACGTCGGATACTTCAGTGACGGCAGAATATATCCGCTCAATGGAGCCAGGGATGTACTGAAGCTCGGGTCGATTCCCTTTCGCGACCGGATACGTCTTGGCGCGGTCACCTTTTACCTCCAACACGTCAAGGACTGGAAAAAGTACGAAAAGATAACCGCCCACGACTGGCTCCAACGTGCTTTGGGCAAACGCGCCTATGACAAGACCCTTGGCGCCCAGCTCCGGGCGAAGTTCGGTCGGTACTATGACGAGGTGGCGATGGTCTGGTTCTGGGGCAAAATCTGGCTACGGACGACCTCGCGCAACAATCCGCTCGATCAGGAAAAGCTGGGATATTTCACTGGCAGCTTCCGCACCATGGTCGATGCCCTCGTCGCGGGCTGCGAACATGCTGGTGTGACGCTGCGGCTGGGCGACCCGATTACCTCACTGGAGCAGGTTGGAGACGACAAGGGATGGTCGGTGCGTACCGAGAGCATCGCCGACTCCGAAACCTTCGATGCGATGATCGCCACTGTGCCGTCTCCCGTCTTCCAAAGGATGGTCCCGAACCTTCCCCGAGATTACGCCGACCAGCTAGGCCGACTGAACTACGAAGCTGCAGTGGTTGCGATCCTCGAACTCGACCGGCCACTCACGGATATCTATTGGCTCAATATCGCGGACGACAACATGCCGTTCACCGGAATCATCGAGCACACCAACTTCGTCGATGCCAGCGTGTACGGAGGCAGGCGATTCGTCTACCTGAGCAAGTATCTTGAGCCGGACCACCCCTACTTCACCATGGACGACGATCGCCTCATCGACGAGTGTGTACCGCATCTCAAGAAGGTGAATCCCGAATTCGACCAGGCGTGGATCAGGAACACCTGGGTGTTCCGTGAGCGCGCCGCCCAACCGATCATTCCGCTCAATTACTCGGAGATGATTCCGCCGCACCGCACCCCGCTACCCGGACTCTATCTTGCCAACACCACGCAGATCTACCCGGAAGATCGCGGCACCAACTACAGCGTGCGGCTCGGCAACGACATCGCCAAGCTGGTCCAGGATGACCTGACGAAATCTGAACGAGCTCGGCCTAGTGACGACGCCAGTATGCCTGACGATTGAGCATCAGGTGCTCGACGGCTCCCCGCGCTTCCAGCGATGTGAGATACGCCGCGATGGTTGGCCGAAGCAGGTAGTACGACACATGACTTTGCATCGGCACGTCCATGGCATCGAAGACCTCGCTGGCTACCGTCTCCAGCGGTGCGGGTTCCACCAGCTGATTCAGGATCGCATCTGTGGTTTCCTCGACAATTGTCACATTCAGCGCGTGTACGGCTGCGAGATCCCGCTCGACCGGCCCGTGACCTGGGACGATCCAGTCGGCTATCGTCCTGGCAGCAAGTTCCATCGAGGCGAGATGACTATCAAGGTCGAACAGGTACGGAATTCGGAACTTCTCGATCGCGGCAGCCGGAAAGATGACATCTCCACAGAAGAACACGCCCTCGACGAGATAGCCCACCTGATTCGGTGAATGTCCCGGCAGCGACACGACGTCCACCTCCACGTCGGCAACATGCACAACCCCAGCGTCCATGACGACATGTACGGGCGATGGGCGAGCCAGAATGAAGCGCTCCCGGAGGGCGGCAGGCGGCGCGGCGCCCCCAAACAGCAACGATGGCTGAAGCTCGGGGTGTTGGAGAATCGTCGCTTCGATAGGCGACGCATACACCGCGGCATCCGTCCTCCTGACCATGAACTCATGACCACCGAAGTGGTCGGCATGGGCATGGGTGGTGAGGATAGCGGCGACACCGAGGCCCAGCTCCTCTCGCACGTGCCGCAAAAGCTTCCGGGCGTTCCCCTCATTTGCGCCAGTATCTACCAAGACGGCATGACTGTCGGACGCCCGGATGACGCCGACATTCACCCCACCACCGAAAACACCGACCCGATCTGTCAGTTGCTGGTACACCGACGCCCTTCCGTTCACCGCGAGCCGCAGCTGCCACCGTATACTTTTGGGCAATCTATCACAGCGACTGGCACATAATGGAAGGCGGGCAACGGTTAGTGAGACACATCGTGCAGGTCGAGCAGTTCACACGTGACTGGGTCGAGCACCTTTTCAACCACGCGGACCAGATGCGAGATCCTGGCCCTGACGAAAGATTGGTCGGCAACAGTATTCTGGCGACACTGTTCTACGAACCGTCGACCCGGACGCGATTGAGCTTCGAGAGCGCCATGCTTCGCCTCGGTGGCCACATCGTCTCGACGGAGAACGCGAGAGAGTTCTCCTCCGCCATCAAGGGCGAATCCGTTGAGGACACAGTTCGTATCGTGGCCGGATACAGCGATGCGATCGTCATCCGTCACCATGAGCAAGGCGCCGCGGCGCGGGCAGCCAGGGTATCACCGGTCCCGATCATCAACGGTGGTGATGGTCCCGGTGAGCATCCTACACAGGCGCTGCTCGACCTCTACACCATTCAGAACGAACTCGGCACGATCGACGGCCTGAACGTTGCCCTGGTCGGCGATCTCCGCTACGGGCGGGCGGCAAGGTCACTCGCGTTGCTCCTGGCGATGGCGAATGACACTACGGTCGTCTTCGTTGCTCCCCCTGCCGTGCCAATGGGGTCGGACGTCAAGGACAAGCTGACCGGCGCGGGTGTGCGCTGGGTGGACGAGACCGATCTCAACGCCGTCTTGCCAGAAGCTGACGTCGTCTACCAGACCCGAATCCAGCGGGAACGATTCGCGACGCCAGAAGCGGCCATGGCAGCTGAGGGTCACTATCAGTTCACCGCAGAGTCAATGTCACGCATGAAAGAACATGCGATTCTCCTGCATCCACTTCCAAGAGTCGATGAAATCGCTCCTGATGTTGACTCGGATCCTCGAGCCGCCTATTTCCGGCAGGCCCGCAACGGTGTGTTCATCCGGATGGCCCTGCTCAAGATGCTCATCGACCGCTAACGCCTGGCTCTCGACCCGCCTGGACCCCGTGCGATTACATCTGGCCCCTGCCGATGCAATGTTCGTGCCCGATCCCATCTGGACTGTTCCGCGCTTCGCTTGTGGGCGAGTGTCGACAGTCCAAGCCCAAGCACGAGCACTGCGAGAATCGCCAGCACCTGCACCACCCCGAAGAGGTCAGCAAACGCTGCCGCGAAGAAGATCGGCACGAACGCGGCCGTGTTGGAGAGCGCGAAGAACGTCGCGTACACCCGCGCTCGGATACCCTCGTGGGATCGCTCCTGGAGCATCGTTTGCGCGGGCACCAGGATAAATGCATTGCAAAGACCAAGCCCGGTCGCCATAGTCGCCGCCGCGATTGTCACGACCACTACAATTGCATCACCTCCTGGCCAAATTGCATCCATGAAGAAGCGCACAAGCGCAAGTCCCAGAAGCGTTCCGCCAGCAAGTGTGAGGGCAATATCGATCAACCAGTCTCGCCCGTAACGCCTCATCACCCTTGGAACCATCATGACGCCGATCAGGACCCCGATGCCCGCCGGCGCGACGATATATCCGATATCCTCCTTGTTCAGCCCGACGACGCCCGTGATGAACTCTGGTCCAAGTGCGGCAATCATCAGGAATGTCGTCTGCGCCAGCGTCAGGTAGCCGATCGCTCGCATCAGCATCGGGTCCTGGAGGATATACACCAGACCCTCCTTGGTGTCCCGCAAGATGACATTCATCCCGAACCCAGCGCCGGGCACGCCCACCGCACGGGACGGAGTCGCGGGCAGGGTCATCACCAGCCCGGCGCAGAGCAGGTATACAACCACAGTCGCCACGAACAGCTGATCGATTCCCACGAGCTTCACCAGCACGGGACCAGCGGCCGCGAAGCCCACAAGCTGCGCCGCCGTGAACGTCAGGTTGAACAATGCGTTTGCGGACATGAGTTGGTGACGCGGCGCGACAATGGGTATGGTCGCACCGAGGACGGGGGCGAAAAACTGACCGGCGATGCCGAACAGGAATGGGACGACGTAGTAGGCAACGAGGATCGTTTGTGGATGCCATGCAGGCTGGATAAACTGAAAGAGCAGGACCGCCACTGCCCGGGCGATATTGAGCACCGCCATAAGGGTTCGCTTGTTGATGCGGTCGGCCACAACGCCCGCCACGGGCCCGAACAGAATCGCCGGCAATGAGAATGCCAAAATCACCAGGCTGATCGCCGTATTCGCCTGCGCAACATCGTGGGTCTCAACCACGTCGCGCACGCGCAGCAGCAGCGAGAAGTTGATCATGTTCTGGGCGATCTGGGTGATCGCCTGGACCAGCCAAAGACGCAGAAACGCGCTGTTCCCGAGAACAGCGCGAATCGAATCCTCTCGTTGTGAGGACGAACCGGTGGTCGCCATCAGCTGCTCGTATCTTCAGGGGCGTCCGGCCCCCGGCTCAAGAACGTCTTCAGGCGCTTCTCGATGGTCCGCCTGGGCAACAACACCCGACGCTGACACGTTCGGCATCGAATACCGATGTCTGCCCCAAGGCGCACCACCTCCCAATCGTAAGACCCGCATGGATGTGGCTTGCGTAGTCGCACGATGTCTCCCAGGTAAAAAGGAATCGGCTCTTTTAGGACCATGACATCCGACTTTCAGCAATCCGCCTACATCAAGCCGGGGATCTTCATGCCTCCGGTGAGCGCGCCCATCTTGTCCTCCGCCAGCGCCGATGCCTTCTCCATCGCATCCTGAACCGCCGCGAGAATCAGATCCTCGAGCATCTCGACATCGTCGGGATCGACAGCGGACGGATCGATCTTCACGCTCAGCAGCGCACGCTGTCCGTTCGCCGTAGCCGTCACCACGCCGCCGCCAGCTGTGCCCTCGACGTTGGTATCTTCCAGCTCCTCCTGAATTTTTGCCATCTTGTTCTGCATCTGCTGGATCATCTTCATGCTTGGCTGCAATGTCGTTCCTTTCGCTGGTTCGAAGGGTTCCCACCGTGCTTCGAGGTGCGAAACCCAGTATCAAGAGAAGTATACCGGAGCGCCGGGTCTAGACTTCGATCATCCGGTGCTCGCCCTTCCCGCGCCTGATCATGGCGCGCGCCGCCTCAATAGCGGTTGCAGTGACTGGCTCGCCATCGAGCATGGCGGCGATCTCAGTTTCCGTCTCGGTAGCGTCAAGCGGCCTCACCGATGAAACCACGCGTCCGTCCTGCTCGACCTTTTCGATACGTGCGTGCCGATCAGCGACCGCCGCGATCTGGGGCAGGTGGGTGATGACGATCACCTGCCGGTTTGCCGAGAGCTCTCGCAGCCGCTCCCCAACCACCTGGCCGGTGCGACCCCCGACCCCAACATCGATCTCGTCAAAGACCAGCGTCGGCGTGGAATCGTGAGCGGCGACGATCGACTTGATAGCGAGCATGATCCTCGCTGTCTCGCCTCCTGAGGCGACTCGGCCAAGAGGTCGAGGGGTTTCGCCACGATTTGCCGCGATCATGAACTCGATCTCATCGATGCCTGTCCGACCGAACCGCACCCGACGATCCTCTTCAGAATCCTGAATGCTCAGGCCATTCCCGTCTTCGACTTGATCTACGCGAACCTGTATTGTCGCGCTTCCGAGGTGCAACGCCTCAATGCTCGCCTCGATCTCGCCAGCGAGACGCTCGGCTGCCTTGGTCCGGCGCATGGAAAGCTCGGTTGCATTCGAGACGAGATTCGATTCACATGATTCCAGGCGGGCTGACAGCGCCTCACGATCGAAATCGCCGCCAGTAAGGCGCTCGAGCTCTCTCGACGCGTTGTCGTGAAACGCAAGCACGTCTTCAATCGTCGCGCCATACTTTTTCTTCAAAGTCCTCAACGTATCGAGCCGGTCATCTACGATAGCAAGTCGGCTCTCATCGACTTCCATCCCATCCAGATAGGTTCGAAGATCGCGGGCCAATTCCTCAGCCAGGATCACGAGCTCGGCGGAGAGCTCGACCATGGAGATGGCCTGACTATCAATCTCGCCCACCCGCACCAACGACGCCGATAACGCCCTGAGCAGCGAACTCGCGTCGTCAGGCGTTGACGCATCCGTGTCGCTATCCACAAGCGCCACAAGCGCCCGCTCCGTATCTGCGCGAAGCTGCTCCGCATGCGCGAGCATTCGCTGCTCCTGCATCAGCTGCGCATCCTCGTCTGCCACGAGCAAGGCCGATTCGATCTCTTGCACCTGGAACGCCAGGAGATCACGACGGTGCGCCCGCTCCCGTTGGCCCCTGTCGAGTGACTCAATCTGCTCGCGGATCGCCAGAACGCGAGCCACCGCCCCAGCTACTTCCTCGACCAGTCCGTCAGTGCCAGCATAGTGATCCAGGATCTGCCGCTGCTCATCCCGGCGCCGAATAGAGAAATGGTCCGATTGTCCATGAATGTCGACGAGCGCATCTCCTACCCGCGACAGGAACGAAACCGTAACGATCTGCCCATTGATTCGCGCCACCGACCGACCGTTGGCATGAATCTCCCTGGTGAGAACCAGTTGCCCGTCGATAGCCTCGATTCCATGAGCCGTCAGCAGCGCTGAAAGATCGCCGTCCCGAAGTTCAGCTACATCAAATAGCGCCTCGATGCGAGCTCGATCCGTTCCGGTGCGCACCAACTCGACAGAGGCGCGCTCCCCCAAAACCGCACTCAGGGCATCGAGCAGGATAGATTTACCCGCGCCGGTTTCGCCAGTGAGGACGTGCATCCCTGACCCAAAGGTCAGACGCGACGACGCGATAATCGCAAAATCAGTGATTGAGAGTTCAAGGAGCATGAGCGTTGCCAGTGTGGTCCGACGCAAAAAACACGGCGATGGCACTCGAAGATAGTACCATCGCCGTCTCTCATGATTGCGCTGCGGTGAAACTGTCGCTAGTGCTGAATCGCCTCCAACACTGCATCCGGGCGGATCGGCAGGTCGTAAATCCTGGCGCCCACAGCGGAGCGAATTGCGTTGCCTACCGCGGCTGGACCCGGAATTGCGGGTGGTTCCCCGATTCCCTTCGCACCGTACGGTCCCTCAGCAGATGCCACTTCCACCAACAACACCTCGATCGGCGGGATCATGTTCGCCCGAGGCAGCGTGTAATCCAGAAGGCTGGACGCGTCGGGAGAGCCGGTATCGTCGTACTGGATTCCCTCGTACAGCGCCCAGCCGATACCCTGCGCTACGCCACCGTGAATCTGCCCTTCCACGGCGGCGGGGTTGATGGCAAAGCCAACGTCCTGCACGGCGACGTAGTTGGTCACCTCCACGCGCCCAGTCAGTTCGTCGACCTCCACCTCCGCGAGGTGGGCGGCGAAGCCGGGAGCGATGCTGCTGATCGCCGATGCGCCGCGGCCCATCACTGGACCAAATCCTCCGGAGGTCTTCATGCCCAGGTCGGCGACCTCCTTCAGCGAGATGCCTGAGTCAGGCACGCCCTTGACCCGCACCATGCCGTTGGCGAGCTCCAGATCGTCGACAGACGCTTCAAGAGCCTGGGCCGCTATCTGCTTGATCTGCTCGACCGCGTCATCTGCTGCCTTCTGGACCGCGACACCGACGGTGTACGTGATTTTCGAACCGCCGGTTCCTCCCGCATACGGTGCGGAATCCGTGTCGGCGGTTCGGACGTGGACATCGCCGGAGTCGATCCCGAGCGACTCTGCCGCGACCTGGGCAAACGTCGTGTTGGTTCCGTTCAGATCGACCGAACCAAGCATCACCGTGAGCTTGCCGTCGGCGTCCAGCCGGCAGGCGGCAGTCGCCGGTTCGAGTCCTCCCGGCCAACCGCCGACGGCGATTCCCACGCCTCTGCCCGGTCGAGTGTTGTCGCTTTTGTTCTGCCAGAGGGAATGTGCCTGCAATCGCTCCAGCGACTCCTTGAGACCGATGCGCGGCCAGACCCCGCCATTGGGACGCTCGTCGCCTTCCACGACACAGTTCTGAAGCCTGAACTCGAGTGGGTCGAGGTTGAGCTTGCCAGCTAATTCATCCATCGCGCACTCGATGGCGAACGTCGCCTGCTGTGCCCCTGGCGCACGGTAGGACCCTGAGCTTGGACGGTGCGTTTGCACCTCGTACCCATGCACCCGGAAATTTCCAAACCGGTAGTAGCCACCCAAGAGCATTCCGGCAATACTCAATGGCGAACCCGATGCCGCTCCGGAATCGAATAACAGGAAAGCATCCAGCGCGGTGAGCGCCCCGTCTCTCTTCGCCCCAAGCCTGATGTTGATCTTGCAATCTGGAGCGGGGTTGCCGGTGAGCAAGTCATCTTCACGGGTAAACTGCATAAGCACGGGTCGATTGGTCACCTTGGCCAGCGCGGCCACCAGCGGCTCGATGAGCACGAACTTGCCGCCGAACCCGCCTCCTACCGGCATTGGCACCACCTTGATGTCGTCCAGGTCCGAGCCGATGGACTCGGCCACCTTCTGCCGACCGTGGAACGCCGCCTGCGTGCTGGTGTAGACCGTGAAGCGCCCGAACATCTCAGGCACGACGAGGGCCACCTGAGGCTCGATATACCCCTGATGGACGACGTCCGACTTGATCGTGAACTCGACGATCTCGTCGGCGGCCGCGAAGCCTCCTTCCAGGTCACCGCGCTCGAATGAGATCGAGCTCGACACGTTCGGAGGCAGATCTTCGTCCGTACCGCCCGCGGCGGCGTCGGCGTTGTGCATCTCCGCCTCGTCGGCAAAGTCTCCCGAACCGCCTGTGTTGACCTTCGGCGCGTCTTCAGCGGAAGCTTGCTCGAGATCGACTAGCACCTCGAGCTCCTCATACTCGATCTCCACCAAATCCGCCGCGTCCCGCGCCGCCTCGTCGGTGTCGGCAAGTACCACGGCGACCGGATGGCCCACGTATAACGCTTCACCATCGGCGAGCACCGATAGCGGCGAAGCGCCGTTCTCAGCACGGACCACAGGCAAGTCGGGAGATGTGTACACACCGAACACGCCGGGTACCGTGAGTGCGGCTTCAGCATTCACACGAGTGATCCTGGCGTGCGCCATATCGCTGCCGATCAGATGCGCTCGCAGCATACCGGGAAAGCGAAGGTCGCCGGTGAATTTCTCCAAACCGGTCAGTTTGGGGGGTGAGTCGGCTCGCTTGGTGCGCTTGCCAACCGATGTATAGGTCGCTGCCATTCAGCACTCCTCTTCTTGTCCTTGGATGGGACGATTTTCGTGAATCCCGTGAAGCATCAGCTTTCAGCGTCTCACATGTTGGTCATTCCGGAAAGGGAGGAACGTCGATCTCAGTCCTCTTCATCCGAGGTAACCAGCACATCGCTCGGTCCCCACTCCCGAATTGCGAAAATCTTGGGGTCGAGATGATTGAGGAATCCATACCGTTCCATTGCCTCGCGCACACTAGCGGCGTTTGGGGCCTCCCACATCGAAAATATCCGGTCGTCCGTCAGATCGGTCGCGTAAGCATTGATCCATCGCGGCACAGAATCCTCCTTACCTAGGTCCTTCGCCATTTCCTTCAGTCGCGTGGGCGGGTCGGTGTGAACCTCTGAGTCGTCGGTCGGGCTATGCACCACCATGTACTGTGTCATCGGTTACCATTGCCTCCACAAATAGCGACAACGCAACGTCCAGTATCGACTGATCATGCTGAACGACAAACTCAACGCTGTCCCGTCTCCTGTCGATCGCAGTGACCATCACGTCCTCGCCGCGGAAGACGGCCTGGTCTCCAGGTACGACCCGGTGAAGACGCTCGGTCTCGACTTCCGCATATCCGCGACTGGCTAGCGCGAACTCGACGTCCGAGACCAAGGCTTCGGGCACCCCGGTCACCAATGTGTTCAGACCAGATGGCAACCCGAGCGCTCCCCAACGGTGACCATGGCCAATGGCACCATCTGCTTCCGAGTTTGCCAACATGTCACCGATTGTCGTAGCCGCCGTGGAGTCAATGTCGTATCCCGCGACAACAACCCCTGATTGCACGACATTGTCACCATCGGGGCAGGATCCGACGATCCTTGCCGGTCGGAGCTCCTCCGACTCGCAACGGACGATGACAATATCAGCTGCAAGACATCCTGTGCCTGCGCTGATCGTTGCGCACTCCAATCGCGAGTCGTCGGCGAATCGGACGTACACAACGTCGTCGGAACTGGTCGGTGGGTGTTCAGCACGCATCAGGTCGACATCCCGGTCTGAATATCCGGCCACTGCAATACCATCATTTCCAGGGCCGCTCTGGGGCGGACATTGGCGTCGAGATCGCGCAGGCATCGGTTAATTGCGGCCAATGCACGATGTCCACCCTCCATCGTTGGCAACCGGCACGTCGACGTGACAGGATGGGAGTTTACCCTTTCAGCATCCGCAGCACGCAGGACTAACTCTCGCCAGGCTACCTCTGCCGCCAACAGCTGTTCGTACACACCGTCGCGAGCGTCAGAGAATCGATCGGCAAGCTGAACCGCCCTTACCATGCGTGAATATCGGTCTGCCGCGATCCAGGAGGTCGCCAGGTGCAACGAGTCGAGCAGAACCACCTTGCGGCTCTCGTCTTCCAGCGCCATCAAGGCGACGCCTACACAACCGCGGGTGGCAACAGCAAGTAACGCCGCTTCATCCTGAGACGCTCCCCGAGCCAGCAACGCGTTTGCGACGACTGCATCAGGCACAGGAGACATGGTCACCATGGAACACCGGCTGCGCACAGTCGGCAGAAGGAGGTCCGCATCACTTGTGAGCAGAAGGATGACGACGTATGACGGCGGTTCCTCCAGCGTCTTGAGAAACGCCTCCTGGGCCGGCTCTTGCATCGTCTCCACATCATCGACGATCACCACCCGCCAAGACGACTCCGAGGGTCGCAACGAAACTTGGCGACCGATCTCCCGGACCGTCGAGATGTTGAGCGACATATTCTTCGACTTGCCTTCGTCCCGAACTGCCTGGTAGGCAAGATCGAAGCGAGCGACGTCAGGAAGAACGCCTTTGGCCACGCGCCGACAGGTGGAACATGAACCGCACCCTTCTCCAGCGCCAGAAGTGTGCGGGCAGATTAACGCTGACGCAAAGGATGAAGCCAGCCTGGATTTGCCTGTCGACGCTGGGCCTGAGATGATGTAGGCATGCCGAGGGCCCATACGCGCCGCGCGCTGCATTCGTTCGACGGCGGCTTCGTTACCCCATACGCCCCACAATGGCGCGGCGATTGTCTCATTCATCGCGATCAGGCTGCCTTGCGACGAACGGGCCGACGCCGCCCCTCCACCTTCGGCATCTCGACATCCTCACCTTCAGTCAAAGGCTGGAGAAACGCTTCGCGCTCCGACGAGGTGATCGACGCGTCTGGCTCAAGACTCTTGAGAAAGCTCGCCAGCTCATCGCCGAGCAGCACTGGATACTCCGGATCCTTGATGTCCAGCTCGACACTCGGATGAAAGAACACGACCACGCCACCAACTTCGAACTCAAGCTGCCGCTCGGCAAGATAGGTTTCAATTTCCTTGATTGAGTGATCTGTGTCGTCTCCGGGATGCCCCAATTGAGGACCACTGAAGGCAAGCAGCCGGCGCAGCCCTATTCCTTTTCTCGACCAACGTCGTCCGCGTTCAAGAATCGTTCCGTCGATCTCACGCATCGTGATCGCCAGCAGCCCGCCAGGATGCCAGAGCAGGTGTTCGGTCTTGCGCTTGCCGATAGGTGGAAAATGGACCAAAACGAACTTGTCCGAGATCTTGTCGCGCAGCAGCGCATCGAGAAACTGATCGTTTCGGGGATTCCGCGACCACTTACCGACCTGCTGCATGCCGATATTGAACACGATGAACCCTGCGAACATCGCGATGTAGGCCGGAACAAGCAACGCCGGATTCAGCGCGATCCACAATGTGGACGTCAGAATCAGGAAGCCGAGGAATGCCATCCGTCGAGCCCGTCGTTTTCGCGAGCTGATATACCCTTTGTGTCGAATTACGCGCATGTATCGCCTCATACGTTGATCCGGAACAGTGCACGCAAGTCCTTGGTCGCGCTCTGCCGAATTGTCGTTCATGCAAGTTCTAGAAGAAAAGTATAGCCTCCAACGATTGCGGAACGGCGGCAATGAAATCCTGTGGAATACCAAGCGTGCGTTCCAGCCAGAACCTCCCTTGAGCAAGGCCAAGAATGATGGCCAAAGCCAACGCGACACTTGCGGCAAGCGGTGCGTGCAGTTTCGCCAGGGTCGTGACCGTGTACTCGATCCGAAGGAGAGACACAACGATGACGAGCATGAGTCCCGTGACCGTGACCCACGCAGACGCCAACAAGGCTATCGCAATCACGGGATAGCTCCAACCTGGCGCCGAGGACAGGGACAGGTACGTCACTATCGATGTTGGCACGATCCAGACGAGTGCCGAGGTCGCCCGCCAGACAGTGTCGTCGCCGCTCAACTTCCACAACGATGTGCCAAGTAGCCACGACAGGAGAGACGTCAACGCGACTCCTGTGCCAAAGCCCGTGAAGAACCGAATCATGTTTTGGGGCTCGTAGAGTTGTCCGATGCCCAGATCAACGAACAGGGAGTTGAATCCATCTACCGCGAGAATCGCCACCGCGCCAGCCAGGGAGGCTACGACCGACACCGTTGGGATGACTTTGGTTATCAGGCACCCACTGGCGGCAAGCACACACCAGCACAGCAACGCTCCGCTGTAGATGCCAGTCATGCGCGAGTCAAACGGTAGCAGTTCACCGCCAACGACCAACGAATGCGTGGGTTGCTGCGCACACAGACCATGCAATACCGATCGGGAAGTGTCCGCGAACGAACCACCACTTTCGATCAAGAACCAGCACCCAGCTGCCAAAACGATGAACGCCACCATCCACAACTGGCGAACCGAACTCACCACTGTCGCTGATCGAAGTTCAATCTGATGCTTGAGCTTCGTCATCTGTACACTATAGGTGGAACGTTTTGTTGGCACGGTGGTTGGTTCCATAGCAAAGGGCGAAAGATTGGCATCACGGCGAACGACGCGCGGGCTACTGCGAACAGAGCACAACCGAGATCAACTCGCGATTGCACGCGGCCAATCGGGTCTGGTTATTCTATCGCTCTTTGTTGGTCTGTTCGCGATGCTCTTCACCATCGTACGCAATCGCCAGAGCGCCGCTGTCGACGCCGCGATCACGCTCCGGCTCCAGCGCCGACGCCATCCGGTATTCAATCGATTAATGCACATGGTCTCCTGGCCAGGGTTCCCTCCCCAGAGTCGAATCATTCCGCCTGCTCTTGCGGGAACCCTGTTCGCCTTCGGATACAGGCTGGAAGCGTTGTTCCAGTTGCTGGCGTGGGGATCGGGCGGCATCTCGTTCATCTTCAAGACGATCATGCGGCGCAGCCGGCCGGGACCCGACTTTCCTGAAATCCGCATCGCCGTCGCTCGTATCGGCGGAACCAGCTTTCCAAGCGGACATGTGCTCAACTATATCGGCGTGTACGGTTTCCTGACGTACCTTGCACATACGTGGATTCATCCCAGTCTCATTCGTCGCACAGTCGTAGCCATATTGGGAAGTCTACTGGCTCTGGTTGGGCCAAGCCGCGTGTACCTGGGTCATCATTGGTTCACTGACGTGACGGCGTCATACCTGCTTGGGTTTAGTTGGTTGATGGCGTTCACCTCGGTCTACCGCCGGGCCAAACGGTGGCAAGTCGATAGTTGGAGACTGCGGACCAGATAGCCCGTTCCTTGTGCTAAGCTTGCCGTAAACTGAACGCGTAGATGGAGACTCCGCCGTCTCCAGAATCTGCACAGCGAGTCCGGGATGTTGAGAGCCGGATCAGCAATCCGTCGACGGCGATCCCTCCGGAGCAGATGCCCGAACATGATGAATCATCAGTAGGAACATCCGGGTACGCCCGTTAACGCGCTCGCTCCGCCGTCCGGTGGAGCACGGAGTGGCTCATGCGTTTTTGCGTAGGGCAAACGAGGTGGTACCGCGGAATCTTCCGTCCTCACAGGTGAGGGCGGATTTTTTGTGGCGACTGGCGGCACAAGCGCATGACTCTAGAGGTGAGCAACGTGGCAACCGAAACCGATCTGACATTCACCGAAGTCTCAAACACGGTTGACTTCCCCAAACTCGAGCGCGACCTTCTCAAGTGGTGGAAAGAGCGGCGTGTCGTCGAGCAGTACCTGACAAAAAACGACGGCGCGGCGGGAAAATTCTCGTATATCGACGGTCCCATCACGGCCAACAACCCAATGGGCGTCCACCACGCCTGGGGCCGCACCTACAAGGACCTCTTCCAGCGATACAATGCAATGCTGGGCAAGGAGCAGCGGTTTCAGAATGGCTTCGACTGCCAGGGGCTCTGGGTCGAGGTCGAGGTCGAAAAGGAGCTTGGTCTCAAGAACAAGCGCGAGATCGAAGACTTTGGCATCGCCAACTTTGTGGAGCGTTGCAAGGAACGCGTATGGAAGTATGCAGCGGTGCAGACCGAACAGGCGATCCGGCTCGGTCAATGGATGGACTGGGATAACTCCTACTACACCATGTCCGAAGAGAACAACTACACGATCTGGCACTTCCTCAAGACATGCCATGATCGCGGCTGGATCTACAAGGGGCACGACGTCATGCCCTGGTGTCCGCGTTGCGGCACAGGCCTCTCGGAGCATGAGATCGTCACCGAGGGCTACCAGGAACGCACCCACCTGTCGGTCTATGTTGCGTTGCCGCTGGACGGCGAAGACGCCTCACTCCTCGTCTGGACGACAACGCCCTGGACCCTCGCCGCCAACGTCGCGGCGGCGGTGAACCCAGCACTCGACTATCTGCTTGTAGACCAGGACGGGAAACGATACTACGTGGCGAAGAATGCCGCGATGCAGGCGCTCAAGGGCGACTTTCAGGTCGTTTCGGAAGTCACGGGAGCCGATCTGGTCGACAAGACCTACCGCGCCCCATTTGACAGCCTTCCGGCAAACGCGGAAGTCACTCATCGGGTTATTGCGTGGAGTGATGTCAGCTCCGGCGAAGGCACCGGCATCGTTCACATCGCGCCAGGCGCAGGCAAGGAAGACTACGCCCTTTCCAAGGAGCACGATCTCCAGGTCATCGACCCGATTAATCAATTCGGGGTTTATGTCGAATATTTCGGCTGGCTGAGCGATGAGTACGTCCACGATGTCGCCACGAGAATCGAACGAGAGCTCCGAGACCAGGGCGTTCTCTACCGGTCACACCAGTACACGCACCGCTACCCGGTCTGCTGGCGCTGCAACACCGATCTTGTATTTCGCCTGGTCGATGAGTGGTTCATCAACATGGACGGTCTTCGCGATCGCTTGATGGAGGTCACGCGCGAGATCAACTGGTTTCCGTCGTTCGGCAAGGAACGTGAGCTTGACTGGCTCACGAACATGGACGACTGGATGATCTCCAAAAAGCGCTACTGGGGACTCGCGCTGCCGATCTGGGTCTGCGATGACTGCGAGCACTTCGACGTGATCGGATCCGAGATCGAGCTCAAGGACCGGGCGGTCGAAGGATGGGACGAGTTCGAAGGACAAACGCCGCACCGTCCTTACATCGACCACGTCAAGATCGAGTGTTCTGAGTGTGGCGGACGCTCGACGCGCACTCCCGACGTTGGTAATCCCTGGCTGGACGCCGGCATCGTCGCCATGTCCACGCTCGAATACCGTCACGACCGCGACTACTGGGAAAAATGGTATCCGGCGGATCTCATCACCGAGAGTTTCCCCGGACAGTTCCGCAACTGGTTTTATGCGCTGCTGGCGGAAAGCACCGCGATTGCTGACGTGAAGCCGTTCCGCAACGTGTTCACCTATGCCCTGATGCGGGACGAGCACGGCGAGGAGATGCACAAGAGCAAGGGCAACGCGATCTGGTTCGACGACGCGGCGGAGGAGATCGGCGTCGATGTCATGCGCTGGCTGTTCAGCACCGTGACTCCATCGGCCAACATGAACTTCGGCTATCACACCACCGATGAGGTACGGCGTCGGTTCATCCTGCCGCTGTGGAACTCCTACTCGTTCTTCGTCACCTATGCGCGACTGGATGGCTGGACACCCGACCAGCAGCCGGACCCATCCGATCTCACGCTGCTTGACCGCTGGATTCTCTCCCGCGTCAACCAGCTTTCCGCTTCGGTCCGGGAGCGCATGGACGCGTTCGATCCGACGGCGGCGGCCCGCCAGATCGAGCACTTCATCGTCGAGGAGCTTTCGAACTGGTATATCCGCCGCAACCGGCGCCGCTTCTGGAAACCGGAGAGCGACGCCGACAAGGTGGCGGCATATGCCACGCTGTACAAGGCGCTGACTACCTCGATCCGCCTCATGGCGCCATTCGTCCCGTTCATCACCGAGGAGATCTACCAGAACCTCGTCGCCGATGTCACCACCGATGCCCCCATATCGGTACACCTCACCGACTACCCTGCCCCCGATCACTCCCTGATTGACGAGAATCTGTCCCGCGACATGACGGCGGTGATCCAGGTCGTAAAGCTCGGTCGCGCGGCGAGATCAGAGGCGAATATCAAAGTGCGGCAGCCCCTGCCGGCGGTTCTCGTCCACACCCGAGACGCTCGCGACGCGGAAGCGGTGGTCCGCCTCAAGGATCAGATTCTGGAAGAGCTCAACGTCAAGCACGTTCGGGCGCTCGAAGAGTTGTCCGACGTGGTGGCGTGGGAGATCAAGCCGAACCTGCCAGTGCTCGGCCCGAAATTCGGAAAGCGGCTCGGTCGCATTCGGCAAGCCCTCTCTGCCCTGAATGCCGACTCGGTCGCGGAAGCGGTCAACTCGGGCCAACAGATCGTACTTGGTGTGATCGACGGCGACGAGATCGTCCTTCAGCCTGATGAAGTCCTCGTGGGACTGCGCAAGCGGGAAGGTTTCACCGCGGCGCAAGGGAACGGCGCCACCGTTGCCCTCGACACGGAGTTGACCGAGGAGTTGATGCAGG
>Ga0136627_1000332_pt1 | contig 17170 bp, 14 predicted proteins | sample AntDrymUQ4892206_2_FD_104652 | JGI IMG/M metagenome (GOLD analysis project Ga0136627, IMG submission 104652) | Polar desert sand microbial communities from Dry Valleys, Antarctica - metaG UQ489 (22.06) | ecosystem: Environmental > Terrestrial > Soil > Desert | place: Antarctica: Dry Valley... | reverse complement strand
GAAGGTGTCCACGTCGAGCATGAGGAGTCGGTTCCTTTCCCTTCGGGATCGGGCAGCAAGCCGACTTTAGAGCGTGGACACCTTCTGCTCAAATCTCCCACGGGTAACTCACACCAAGCGTTTGAGCGTGCTGTTGCTGCCCGTCCTCTTCGTCGTGCTCACGGGCGAGCCGCTCTCTGCCGTGCTCAAGGGGGCTGACATAAACGCCAACGACCCCGAGGTGCTCGCCAACGCGGTCTTCGCCCGGCCGGGCTGGGAGCGCATCCTCGTGCTCGGCGGCGGCTACTACATCATGCACCCCTCGCTGCTGCTGAACCCGGCGATAGCCCTCGCCTTCCTCGGCGGGCTCCCGTTCCTCTTCTGGAAGGCGAAGAAGGCTCTAGGCGCCCGGCTGCTGCTCGGGGTGCTGCTGCTCGTGACGGTCGTCTGCTTTTTCCCGCCGCTCACGACCTTTATCGGGGACAACGTGGTGCTGCCAGGCCAGATCTGGCGCCTCGCCTGGCCCATCCCGCTGGCCGCGCTGCTGACGGTCGGGTGGATGGCCTGGGAGGGCGCGCTCTACGCCGGAGAGCTACTGAACGGGCGGAACATCCGGCCCGGGCTCGCGCCGTTTCTGCCGCTGGCCCTCGTCTGTATTTTAGCCGTCGCGGTCGCGCCGGCGGCCTGGAACGCCGTGGGCCGGGTGCTCGACACGCGGGCTGTCCCCCGGGCCGCGAGCTACCCCCTGGACCCCGCCTTCCTCTGGATGCGCGACAACATAGACGAGCCCGCCGTCGTGCTCGCCCCGGACCTGGAGAACACCATCATCCCGGCGTACTCGTCCGATGCCAACGTGGCGAGCCTGAGGGGGAACCTGATCCTGCGCATGCTGCCAGCCCTGGAGGAGCGCGTCCCCGGCAGGATAGACCCGCCCCGCGGCGCCCTCGACGTGAACCGATTCTTCTTCGGAACGACCGTGACGGAGGCCGCGGACACCCTGCGCCGCTACGAGGCGGACTACGTCATGCTCCACGCGAGCACCCCCCTGGACGATCAACTCCCCGGCCTCATGCCGCTGGATACTCCCGGAAAACGGTACAGCATCTACAGGGTGGACCGGGCGGAGCTGCCGGGATAAGGTTTTGGGCATCAGGTATCAGCGGTTGGTTCTTGTACTGGCTTCGCGGCGTTCGATCCGGCCGGTCGGCATCGCTGAGGCGTAGGCTTTTGTCATGATTGTTCGGGACTACAGGGAGGACGACGCGGGGAAGATCTGCCGCCTCTTCTACGAGACGGTCCGCTCCGTCAACCTCAAAGACTACTCGCCGGAGCAGGTCCGGGCGTGGGCGCCGGCCCCACCCGACCCCGCTGCCTGGCACGGACGCATGTCCGGCCGGCACACGCTGGTCGCGGAGGGTGACGGTGGGGTGATCGGCTTTGTGGAGCTCGAAGAGGACGGGCACCTGGACATGCTGTACTGCCGCCGGGACGCGTTCGGATGCGGTGTCGGGTCGCTGCTCTACGCGGCGGCGGAGGAGAGGGCCCGAGGGCTCGGCCTCGTCAGGGTCTTTACCGAGGCCAGCATCACGGCCCGTCCGTTCTTCGGGCGGCGCGGGTTCGTGGTTGTGGGCCGCAACGTTGTGGTGAGGCACGGTGTCGAGCTGGTGAACTTCTCGATGGAGAAGATCCTGCGGCCGTCCGGGTCCGGATGCACGCTGGGTTAGTATTCGGAGGGTTATTCAGGCTACGGGGAGGTGAGGGGCTTTGGATATGGAGGCCCTTATGAGGAACGATGCGGGCATCGGTGGCAACCTCGGACTGGAGTTCGCGGAGCTCACGCCGGAGCGCGTCGTGGCGACGATGCCGGTGGACGAGAGGCACCACCAGCCGTTCGGATACCTGCACGGCGGGGTCAGCGTGGTGCTCGCCGAGAGCGTGGCGAGCGTCGGGGGTTACCTCAACTGCCCGCCGGGCAAGGCGGCGTTCGGGGCCGAGATCAACGCGAGCCACGTCCGGCCGAAGAGGAGCGGGACCCTCACGGCGGTCGGCGTCCCGGCCCACCTGGGACGCACGAGCCAGGTGTGGGAGGTCCACATAACGGATGAGAACGACAAGACGGTCTGCATATCGCGTTGCACCGTCGCGGTCGTGGACGCCGAACCGTCTTGAGGCGCGCCCAAATCCTTTTTCCGCTGTGGAGCTGCTGTGGGGCGCCGTAGACTTGGGACGAGCCACGAGGCGAACGGGAAGAGGAGCCTTACGACGAGCGGGAGGGTACGAAGCTGGCACGCGTCCGGATTGCCAAGACCTTCTAGGGGCGACGTCGAGGGCGTGAGCACCACGGACCTCCTGTTGGCCTACGGCGCCGAGGAGGGATCCGCGGCCTACGTGGGGTGTCGTGCGCCGCGTCCACGGCCGGCCCGGCAGCTTCGTCCTGCACCACACGGCGACGTGGCGCGTCGTGCCGGACACTGGGACCGGCGGGCTGCTGGGCCTGCGCGGTGAGGCTGAGATCTCCGTCGCGCCCGACGGCGGCCACTCTTTCTCGCTGGACTACGACCTGGCTTGATCCCCCACGCAGGCCCGACATCGGCCGCGCGGGCGATTCGAGATCCGCCCCCACGAGGGCGTGGGGCAACGGACGATTAGACAAACAAGGCGCGCCTTGTTTGTCTGCGAAACGAAGACCTTTGTGCTGCACCACAATGTGTTGTGATCGGCCCGTACTGCAGGGTAGGACGATCGGCCGGATAACTCAGGGTGCCGCATACGACTTTCCGAAACCCCCGACCTTCTACGCACTTGGGTAAATAAGAGCTAGAGCCCGACGACCTGGCAGGCCCCGACCTCGGAGATGCGATCCCACCGGCCAGCTCGACCATCGCGCGCTCACTACCACGAGGCGCGTCCGGTGGCCTCTCGTAGGGCCCGCAGGGCCGCCGTACGATCCATGCCGGTGCCTCCTATGAGATCGACCGCCGAGGAGTGGATCTGGTCGACGAGCGCGTTTACGCCCAGGTTCCTCGCCAGGTCCTCGTGCTCCTCGAGCAGCGTACTGGCCATCCTCGCGGCCTCCAGGGCCAGCCGGCGCGTCTCTTCGGGATCTCCAGAGGTCTGCAGGTAGTCGGCCAGGGCCTCCGTCGCCCGGGCCAGGCCGCGGATAGCCGCGGTCAGGAGGGGTTCGGGGGCGGGATTTTCGGGTTGGACCACGCTGAGCGCGGCGCGGGCCAGCGCCCGGACGTCGCGCACCGTCAGGTCTATCTGGTCGGCCGCGGCGGCGTAGAGGTCCATGTGTCCGAGGCTCCCCCGCCGGGGCGGGGCGAGGCGGGCGGTCTCCCGGCCGGCCGCGACGGCCTCCTTCAGCCCGGCCACCCGCGCGTCGATCTCCCTGGCCTTCACGTACGCCCCCTGGGCCCGCCCGGCGTCGCCGCTCTCGAGGGCCGACGCCACCTCTTCGAGCACGGCGGCCGACTCCTCGAAGAGCGGGTACGCGGCGTCTTCGACCATGCGCTCGGGGTCTACCGGGAGCAGCGCGTTTATGAGCAAGGCAGTGCCGCCGCCGATCAGCGCCTCCAGGAAGCGCTCGACCGGGAAGCCGACATCCGAGGGCGTGAAGGTGAACATCATGATCATCGCCGAGATTGCGGCCTCCTTCACGCCGAGGTCTCCCCCGCCCAAAAACACGGCCACCGCCATCGCCAGGACAACGAAGACCCCGGCCTGCAACGCGCCGACGCCCACGACGGACAGGAGGAGGTCGGCCATCGCGACCCCGAAGGCCACCGCGAGCGTCAGCTCGACCGCCCGACGGGTGCGCTCGCCTACCGCAAGCCCGAGCGCGATGACCGCCGCTATCGGGGCGAACGTTGGGCGATCTATCCCGAGGAGCAGGACGGCAAGGAACCACGCCACGCAGGCGGCCAACGCCGTCTGGAGGATCGGAAGCCATCCGCTCCTGAGGCGGAGGGCGCCCGAGTGCAGGCGGTGGCGAACTACTCGAACCATGAGAACTCACCCCCGGCCGCCTCCGGGTCCTCCCTCTCGTCAAAGAGGCCGAAGATGCGGAGAACCACGGCCTTGTTCTCTTCTGCCGACACGATGGCCTCTCCACCCTTGTTGCGCGCGCAATGGAGGCATCATACTATCCGGACGAAGCTCGTTGACAATTTCCGAGATCACGCCCTAACAGGCAGTACGGTGAGCAGGACGCGAACGCGCGATCGCCAGCTCCAGCTCGGAGACCGCTCCGGTGACCCGGGCGCGAAACCTGAGCCCGCGCCGGTTTGTACTTTGGCGGGCTAGTAACCTGAAATGCCTGAAATCTTCAGGTCGACAAAAACCTCCGCACTTCTTCGTTGAAGGTCTCGGCCCGCTCGGCGTGAGGGAGCAGCGCGGCGTCCCTGAAGATGCGGGGCTCCGCGCGGGGGTTGTTCCGCGTAAAGCTGTTGAGGTCCGAGACGGGGACGGTCTCCGCCTCCTGGCCCCAGCAGACGAGGCTCTTGTGCGGGACCCTCGGCCAGAGGTCCGGGATGCCGAGGTTGAGCTTGCCGGCGACGAAGGACGCCGGAAAGTGCCTGGACCCCGGCCCGTGGCCCGCCCGGTGGTAGTCCTCGACGACCCTGTCCGTGACGAGCGCGGGGTCGTGGTAGGCCATCTTCTCCAGGTAGTAGCGGATGCCCGCCCGCGAGACGAGGGCGTGGTAGAGGGTGTCGCCGAGGATCGGGGCCTCGAAGAGGCCGAGGACAGCGTCCCCGAGGAGGCCGGAGGAACGGTCTAGGGTCCCCTGGCCTGTGGGACAGACGAGGACGAGCTTCTTGAAGAGCTTCGGGCTCCGCACGGCGGCCGGAACGACGAGGGCCGCGGTGAGCGAGCCCGCGACGAGGTGGGCGCCCTCCCCGATCTCCTTGCGTACGAAATCTTCCACCTGGGAGGCCACGTCCTCAGGCTCGTAGCGTCGGCGGGGCTTCTCCGAAAGGCCGCACCCTAGCAGATCCAACGCGTAGACCCGAAAACTCCCGGAGAGTTCCTCGAAGTTCTCGCGGAACTCCAGCGACGACGCTCCGGCGTAGACGCCGTGGACGAGCAGCAGCGGCTCCCCCTCCCCCGCCACGGAGTAGGCGAGCGTCCGGCCGCGCCACCGGAAGCGCCGCGCCTCGCCGCCCAGCCCCGCCGGCGGACGCCCGGCCCCCTCAAGCCTTCTATTGAGCACCCAGAGCCCGCCGACGAACCCCGCCGCCACAGCCGCCTTCAGCCTGACCATCAAACCCCTCCGTCTCCCGAAACCTTCGGCGGACCGGATCGTACCCGATCTCTGCCGCCCGCGAAAAAATCTTCTTGACAAACCATCCATATACCTTGACAATTGAGTAATTAAGTCGGTTAAGTAAACGGCTTCACAAAACCATAACGGATGGGACTGGCGTGGACCGGGAGAGGTTGGTAGACGAGATCGTGTTGTTGTTGCCGGTGTTGGGGCGTGAGTTGGGGCGTCCGGTCCCGTTGGAGATGGAGGCGTCGGTGCGGTCCGGGGCGCCGGAGCACGCGTTTCCGTCCGACGCGCACGTCTCGCCGGGGCACATACAGGTTCTCATAGCGCTCGCGAGGGGGCCGTGTTCGGTCGGCCGTATCGCGGACGCTCTAGGGGTTTCGCGTCCGGCGGCGACGCAGCTCGTGGACAGGCTCGTCGAGCACGGCATGATCGAACGCCGCCACGACCCGGCGGACAGGAGGGTGGTGCTGGTTGACTACGTGCCTGGCATGCACGAGGTTGCGCACAGGATCATGGACGTCCGGCGCCGGCAGTTGAATGCCGCCCTCGACAGGTTGACGGAGCAGGAGGCGGGGGCCTTCTTCAAGGGCTTGAAAGAGATCACGGCGGCGCTCGGCCGGGTGCCCGGAGAGGATAACTAGTGCAGGCAGTCGTTCGCTGGTGTCTGAAGAACAAGTCCGTCGTCTTCCTGGCGGCCTTTATCCTGATAGCGGCCGGCGCCTACGCGACGACGCGCCTCAACCAGGAGCTCTTGCCCGACATCGAGTTCCCGCTAGTGACCGTCTCGACGCCGGTGCCAGGGGCCGGTCCTGACGTGGTGGACGAGCAGGTCACGCAGCCCTTGCAGGGGGCCGTGGAGGGGATAGAGGGCATCGAGGGCGTCCAGGCGACAAGTTCGCCCGGGTTCTCCGTGCTCGTCGTCGAGTTCGGGCTCGACGTCGACACCGAGCAGGCAGAGGATGAGATCAACGACGCCATCACCGGCGTCTCGCTGCCGGATCAGGCCGCAGCACCCGAGGTCGCCCGCCAGTCGGCCTCGCAGTTCCCCATTTTGAACGTCTCCCTGTCGGCGAAAGACGGGGACCTCGCCCGCGTGACGGAGTACGCCGAGGACGAGGCCATACCGCTCATCGAGGACGTCGAGGGTGTTGCCAGCGCTGACCTCGTCGGGGGTTCCGAGCGCCAGATCGAGGTGAACCTCAAGCCCGCCGAGCTCGAGGAGCGCGGCATCCCGGCCGAGGCCATAGTCGGGGCCATCTCAGGCTCGAACGTGAACGCGCCCGTGGGGGAGGTGAGCGTGGACGGACAGGCCACCCCGGTCCGCACCACCAGCGAACTGACCACGGTCGAAGAACTGCGCGACCTCCCCATAGGCGCCGCAGCGCCTACAGGTGCGCCCGCTGGGGCGACAGCGCCCCCGTCCGCGTCAGCACCCCCGTCTGCCTCGTCCGCGGCGGCGAGTCCCGCGCCGACGGCTGAGGCGCCCGAGCCGGTGCTGCTCTCGGACGTGGCGGAGGTGCGGGAGGTCAGCTCGGACATCTCCGGCGTCTCCCGGACCAACGGCGAGCCGAGCCTCGGCCTCAACGTGGTCAAGGAGCCGGAGGCGAACACCGTCGAGGTGGCCGAGGGTGTTACGGTGGCTTTGGCGGAGGTGCGGGAGGACCTCGGCGAGGACGAGGTGCTCGTGGTCTTCAACTCGGCGGAGGACGTCGAGGAGTCGGTGAACGGGCTCGTCGAGAAGGCGCTCATTGGCGGGCTTCTGGCGGTTGGGATCATCTTCCTGTTCCTGCGCAGCCCGCGGGCCACGCTCGTGACGGCGGTCTCGCTTCCGACCTCCATCCTGGCCGCCCTGCTCTTCTCCTGGGCGGACAACCTGACGCTGAACATCATCACCCTGGCGGGGCTGACCATAGCCGTCGGGCGTGTGGTGGACGACGCGATCGTGGTGCTCGAGAACTCCTACCGTTACGTCCAGGAGGGCTTCGAGCCGGAGGAGGCCGCCCTCAAGGGCACGACGGAGGTCGCGAGCGCCATCACCTCCTCGACCCTCACGACGACCGCCGTCTTCCTGCCCCTGGGCCTCGTCGGCGGCATCGTGAGCAAGTTCTTCCTCCCGCTCTCCCTGACGGTCGCCTTCGCCCTGCTAGCTTCCCTGATCGTCTCCGTGACCGTCATCCCGGTACTCACCAGCGTCTTTATCAAGCGCCGCGTGAAGCGCGGGGCGAGGGTCGAGGAAGCACGGGGGAACGATCGCGAGGCGCCCGACGAGGGCTACGAAGAAGACGCGTACCTCGCGGACGAGAGCCGGCGTTCGCGCCGGGGACGGCGGGGTCGCGGGGCGCTGCGGACGTTCGGGGTCGCGCTGCTGGTCCTTGGCGTTCTCTTCGCCGGGGCCGTGGTGGCGGCGGGGACCGGGCTGCTCGGCGGGGTGCCCGGTCTTCCTGCGGGCGTGGTCGATGCGCTGGGCGGCATCGCGGACGCGGTCCGTGGCGCGGTCGCCGGGGTGGACACGGGTTCGCCGGTGTTCCTGGTGGCGGCTGGGGCTGTTGCGGCGGTCCTGATCTTGGTGCTGGCCATCCTCGCCGTGCGGGCGGCGCGGCGTTCGGCGGCCCGCGGCGGCGGCCCCGGGGATGGGATGCTCGTCGAGCTCTACGCGCCGTTGCTGCGCTGGAGCCTCAGGCACCGGCTTGCGGTCCTCCTGCTGGCACTCCTGGCTTTCGTGGGCGGGCTCGCGGCCATACCGTTCCTGGCTGTCAGCTTCTTTCCGCCGAGCGAGGAGCGGCTCCTGCAGGCGACCGTCGAGCTCCCGGCCGGGACTGACATAGACGAGACCAGCGAGGAGCTGCGGCCCTTCGAGGACTTCATGAACGGGGACCGCGGGGTCGAGGGTTACCAGCTCTCCATCGGCGGCGAGGACAACTTCAACCCGGACTCCCCTTTGCGCACCGGGAACCAGGCGCAGGCCTTTATCGTCGTGGACGAGAGCGCCAACGTGCAGAAGACCCTATCCCGGCTGGCCGGGAAGGGGCGCGACCTCTACAACGAAGGCTTCCAGGTGCAGGTCTTGCAGCAGGGGCCGCCTGCGGGCGGGATCGAGGTCACCATAACCGGCGGCGACGAGGACGAGCTTCGGCAGGCCTCCGAGACCGTCGTGGACCGTATCGAACAGAATGGAGACATCACCAACGTCCAGAGCGATCTCTCAGAGGTCAGCCCGGAGATAGAGGTGTTCGTCAACGACGAGGACGCCGCAGAGGCCGGCCTCTCCCCGAGCGCCGTCACCACCTCGCTCGGGACCCTGCTCGGCGGCACGGGCTCCCAGGTGACGCTCGGGGACGAGCCCGTCGCCATCGGCCTGCCCGAGGGCTCCGTAGACTCCATAGAAGAGGTAAGGGGACTCCCGCTCGGTTCTGGGCAATCCGTGGGCGACGTGGCGGAGGTGCGGGAGGTCCAGGCGCCTTCGGCCATCAGCCGGTCCGACGGTGATCGGGCCGTGACCGTTACCGGCACCATTACGTCAGAGGACACAAGCTCCGTCTCGGGCGAAGTGAACGCTGCGCTGCCGACGCTCGATCTTCCCGACGGCGTGACCGCGGCTGTGGGGGGCGAGAGCGAGGACATCGAGGAGAGCTTCAGGAATTTGCTCCTCTCCATCGTGGTGGCGCTCGTGCTGGTGTACCTGATCCTGGTCGTCTTCTTCGGCTCCCTCATAACACCGCTCATCATCCTGCTCGCCGTTCCCCTCACCACGGCCGGGGCCTTCGGCGCGCTGCTCGTGACCGGCACGGCCCTGAGCCTGCCCGCGCTGCTCGGCGTGCTGCTCCTGATCGGCATCGTCGTCTCCAACGCGATCCTGCTCGTGGACTTCGCCGAGAACGCCCGCGACCGCCACGACACCGTGGATGGCGCGGTCTACGAGGCCGGGAGGGCGCGCCTGCGGCCGATCCTGATGACCGCGCTCGCGACCATCTTCGCCCTCGTGCCGCTCGCCTTCGGGTTTGGCGGCGGGGGGAGCGCGCTCATCTCCAGCAGCCTGGCGATACCCGTGATCGGGGGCCTCGTCACCTCGACGTTCCTGACCCTCCTCGTCGTCCCCGTCGGCTACTCGCTGGTGATGGGCGGCCTGCGGCGGAAGAAAAGATAGCTTGGAGGCGAGGCCGGACAACGGCGACCGGGCGCCCGACTTCGACCTGCTAGCGGCGGGCTCCGGGCGGCGCGTGGGGCTGCGCGACCTGGTCGGCCGCAAGGTCGTGCTCGTCTTCCATTTGCAGGGAACGGCGCCGACGGCGCGTGGGATCAACCGCGCCGTCAGGGCACGTTTCCCCGACCCCGCAGAGGTCTTTATCGCCAGCGTCATAGACCTCTCCGTCGTCCCGCCGTTCTACTGGATGACGGTCGGCCTGGTCCTCGGCAACGCCTACGAGCAGGTGACGAGGGAGTTGCCCCCGGACGTGGACCCGGCGGACTACCTCGTGATCCTGCCGGACTGGGGTGGGCGCGTCAGCCGCGACTACGGCGTCCGCAACACAGGCCGCGCCGCCGCCATAGTAATCGTGGACCGGGACTCGAACATAACCGTCTCGTACCAGGGAGAACGCCCCGTCGAGGCGGTGTTGGAGGCGCTCGAAAACGGCTAACGTGTTTTGTACGACAGCCCCGTAGCCGGGCAGGCTACAGACTGGTCGGAGTAGTACCCAGGCACAGGAGGGCGGCCATGACCATCAGAGAGGGAAGGCACCGGACCCCGGACAGGCGGCAGCAGATCCGGATGCGCGAAGCCCTCAAGGAACGCTTCGAGACCATCCCGGTCCACGTCCCCCGCAGCGAGGTGGAAGAACTCGGCGCCGAGATAGGCCTCGAAGACCCAACCGAAGCCGCCCGCCTCTTCGACCGCCTCAAAGGCGTCTCGTGGAGGGGAGATTACGTCCGCTCGGAGACGGGCTGGACCGCCGCGTGGGTGGAAGAAATTAGTTAGGCTTCAGGTTTCAGGCAGCAGTTTTCAGGCCTTTTGGCGGGACGTTTGGCCGACGCCCCGGCGCTTGACGCAGCGCATCAACAGCTCCTCCGAAGGTTCGACGTGGACGGCACACAAACCCGTATCCCACCGTAGGTGTAGATTCAAACTCGCCCAAGCTACCGATCCCCGCAAACGGCATAACCTCCGCATCGCTGCATACGGAGACTCGTAAACCGCGACCGGCACGCGCAACAATCCCCTGAAGCCTGAAACTTGATGCCTAAAGCCTACTTTCCAGCCTCACCGTCCCAGCCTTCTCGCTTCGGACTTCCACTTCGACCTGATTTTCGCCCCGCACGACCCAGACGTATCGTTTGGCAGAGTCCGAAGGCAGGCCCTGGAAGAACGCCGGGCCTTTCCAGCCGCCGCCGACGAGCGCGGAGCGCCCGGCGAGATGGCCGAGGTCTACTTCGGGTTCACCGGAGACGAGGCCCGCTCCTTCGGGCAGGGTCAAGGACGCCTTTACGGGTTTGACGAGCTTCTTGTCGGCGGCTACGCGGGTGACGTTTGTCGGCAGGTAGCCGGTGTTCTCGACGCGCAGCTCCAGGCGACTCACGCCGGGGGAGAGCTCTTCGGTTCTGAGGTCGGCCGTCAGGCGTGGGGCGGTGGAGGCGTGGGCGAGGGCGAAGCGGGCCAGCTTCTCGCACTCCGCTTCGAGAAACTTCGGGGGTGGGTTCTGGTGGGTGAACTTGGTCTTCCAGCCGCCGACCTCGACGCGGCCGAGCTGCGGGTGGTCGAAGGGGGTCCAGGGGGAGAAGCCGTCACCTCCCAGCTCACGGTCGTTCCAGGAGAGCATCGCCAGGGACGCTTCCTCCGGCGGGTCGCGGAAGAATTTTATGAAGTCCTTTACCTCGACGCCGGCCGCGGCGGGCAGGGACCAGAACTCTACCGTGAAGGCGAAGACGCCGTAGTAGTCGAAGGCCCAGTCGTCGAAGGCGCCGGTTATGAACCTGTCCTCCTCGTAGCGGAAGTCGTGGTAGACGGAGATGTTGGGGTAGCCGGTCAGGTCGGTCCCTCTGTCCCCGATGGCCTTGTAGACGGCGAGGTCGTGGTCTGGCATCTCCTTGTCGTCCCGGTCGGAGTAGGGCCTGAGGATGGCGCCGCAGAAGGTGTGGTGGCTGTGGATGGAGAAGACGTTCCTTCGGGCGAGCAGGGCGTCCACGTGCGCCCGGGACTCGGGCTCGGAGAGCGGGTACGGCCCCGCGCCGCCCTGGGCGGCGTCCTCCCGCCAGCGGTAAGGGTACTGGCGGTTCATGTCGAGGCCGTGGAGGGGGCGCGCTATCTTTTTATCGAAACCGTCGAAGTCCTCGAAGACGCCTTCTCTGTAGAGTCGGTAGTAGGTGGCCCCGGGCTCCGCCTCGTCCGGGGCGCGCGGGACCATGAGACGCGCGTCCCCGCCGGAGACGCGCCACTCGCCGCCCGGGTCCTCGACGCGCATCTGGAGGACGTGGCCGTCGCCATCCACGTCCTCGGGCTGGAGGCCGGGTTCGGGCTGGGGCTCGGGCCAGGGGCGCGGGTTCGAGCGCAGGGTGTGGGGCGTGGTCAGGTAGCGTTCGGCGCCGTCGGGGGAGAGGCGGGGGAGGACGTAGAAGGTTTGTTCGTCTAGAAGGCGGGTGACGAGGTCGTCCGAACCATAACTTTCCAGCAGGAGTTCGATCAGGTACAGCGCGGCCATCGAGCCGGTAACCTCGCCGGCGTGGGTGTTGCCGTCCACCCAGAAGGCCGGTTTCTCCCCGGCCGGGCCGGTATGGGTGTTGGTGAGCTCGGCGAGCCAGATCTCACGCCCCTCAACGCTCCTGCCGACGGATTCGACCCGGCACAGGGCCGGGTGCCCTTCCGCGAGGGCGTGCAGGGTACGCGTGAGGTCCTCGTGGCGCAGGTACTCGTCGAAGCTCGTCTTCATGTCTCCTCTGGGGTTTCGGGGTCAGGAACCCGCACATTATGGACGATTCCGGGCCGGAGGTTGCCCCTAGATGTGGCGTCCGGGATTGACATGCTCCCTCATGTTGGGTAACGTCGTTATCTCTCCCGCGATGCCGTTTCTAGAGGGCATCGGGGGTTATATAATTGTTGCATCAACAGGTCGGGTATGGTTAGAGGTGGTAAGGCGCTGGAGACCTCGGTAGGAACGGTCCTTTCGGGACGCTACAGGGTGCAGAGCACGCTCGGTTCGGGCGGGATGGCGGTCGTCTACAAGGCGCAGGACGCCATCCTCGGCCGGTCCGTCGCGCTCAAGACCCTGCACCGCCACTACGCCGAGGTGCCCTCCTTCCAGGCCCGTTTCCGGCAGGAGGCGCGGGCGATGGCCTCCCTCGACCACGAGAACATCGTCAAGGTCTACGACATAAGCCAGGACGGCGAGGTGCCGTTCATCGTGGTGGAGTGCGTGGGGGGGAAGGACCTCGGCAGCCTCCTCGGCGGCCAGGGCGCAGGACGCCTGGACGAGACGGTCGTGAGAAGGATGGCAGGGCAGCTTTTGAAGGCGCTCTCGTACGCCCACCGGCGCGGGATCATCCACAGGGACATAAAGCCCTCGAACATCCTGCTAACCGGGGAAGGCACCGTCAAGGTGGCGGACTTCGGGATCGCGCGCATCATCGAGGAGGACGATCTGGCGGGCGGAGAGCCAGGCGAGATCGTGGGCAGCGCCCGCTACATGTCCCCGGAGCAGCTCCGGGGCGAGGACGCCACGCCGGAGAGCGACATCTACTCCGCGGGCGTCCTGCTCTACCATTGCCTCACCGGAAGGCCGCCCTTCTCCGGCGACGTCAGGAGCCTCGCCCGCCAGCACATGCACGGCGAGCCCACCCCGCCGTCCCTGATCAACAAGAAGATCACACCGGGCATGGAGGCGGTGATCCTCAAGGCCCTGGAGAAGGACCCGCAGAAGCGCTACCCCTCCGCCGCCGCGATGCTCGACGACGTGGAGGCCGAAGAGCCCCCGGTCGTCCCCCGCGCGACGGGAACCACAAAACCCGCGACCCGCCGGCGGCGCGGCGGGCTCGTCCTGGCCTCGGTCCTGGCCCTCTTGCTCCTGATCGGCGGCGGCGCGTTCGCCTCCGGCTACGTGGGATCCCCGCCCGCCGGCGTCGAGACGGCCCTGAGCCGCATAAACCCCGTCGAGACGCAGGCGCCCACGCCCCCCGAACCCGCGCAGGAGACGGCCGAAGAGCCGCAGGCCGCGAACGAGGCGCCCGTCGAGGCCGCCGCCCCCGAGGAAGATCCCCAGCCCGTGGCCTCCACGACGGAGACGCCCGCCCGCGAGGACCGGACGGCCAGGACGGCCCGGAGGGCCCTGATTCCGGTGCCTGACGTCACGGCCTACTACGACTACTTCGCGGCGGACACCCTGGCCGCGAGCGGCTTCGACGTCGTGTACGTCAGGGACTATCAGGAGGGGTTTGCCGCCCGTGGCGTGACCTGGGCCACGGAGCCCGCCCCCGGTACCCTCGCGCCGGAGGGCTCGACCGTCACGGTCTACGCCACCCCGCAGGACCTGCCGCCGCAGCCGGTGTTTTAGAGCACGCCGCCTGCCGGCGGCTTGTCAGCATGCTTCGGCTTCGCCTTTGCTCTGAGCTTTTGAGGGTGTTGGCGGGGGTTTCGTCTTCGTGGGGACACCGTTCTACGATCCGGTCCGGTAAGCCTTGCTCCGCAGTGTGACGGTGTGGTGGAGGAGGAAGACGGCGATCGGCAGGGAGGCCGGGTCTCTCGGGTCGAAGGTCGCCCTGTAGCGGCGGTTCGTCAGGCCGCCGGAGAGGCGGACCGTTTCGTTGCCGACGGAGGCCGTGGCGGTGGCCCTGTTGCGGAGGAGGGAGATGCGGGCCTCGTAGCGGCGTTCGCCGGAGCGCAGCATCAGGAAGGCCGGGGAGTCGGTGGGCTCGGCGGTCAGGATGTTCTCGTCGCCGGTCGTCATCCCATAGGTCGCGTCCGCCCGCGGTTCGATCCACGCCGCCAGGTCGCCAGCCTGCAAGTGCGTCCTGCCGGCCTCACCCGCCGTAAGGCGCCCGAAAGGCTCGCCAGCCGGGGTCAGCAGGATCAACTCCGGTGTGACCACGCCGCGGGCGCGGGCGGCGAAAGAGCCGCCCAGGGTGCTGGCGAGGTCCTCCCACGCGGTCAGGCTCTCGCTTCGGTCATCCATGAGTAAGATCATACGACGAAGGAGGCGGTGGGGTTTTTTCCGGCCGCGGCCAAAGGCTGACAGCTACCGCCCCGAAGTGTTTAGATTACCCCGGTACAGACGAGGAATTTGGAGTCTCATGGAGCTACAGAACAAGGACGATATCCGGAACGAGATCCTGCAGTTCTGGCTGCGCAGCGCCTGGGTGTACCCGTTCGAGGGGCCTGACGGGCGCAACTACCTGCGCCTGACCCCCGGCGGCCGGCTGAAGGTGCGGCGCCGGATCGGCGAGTTGGAGAAGGCTCTGGGCGTTGAGGGCGAGGAGTTGGCGAAGCAGGAGGAGGCCGGCACCCTCCCCGTCGAGCGCGAGAAGCTGGAACTCGCGATGATGGTCCAGGCCTACGACTCCGAGCGCCGCTTTATCCAGAGCCAGGGCGGCGTCCTCGGGACCCCGGCCGTGGCCCTGGAGGAGGACGAGGCGGCGGCGGAAGAGGCCGAGTAGCCCGAGAAACCGGGCGCCCCCGCCCGACGCCCGAAGCCGCGCCCCCAAGGGGCGTCCAGATGTGGTGTTCTGGCCTTCGGGGGCGCACTCCAGATGGTATCGGGGCCACGCGGAAAGGTGGCGCACCACCCTCGCCCGTGATAGGCTCTCCTGGCGATGCGTCCGTCTCCGGCGGGGCGTCCGTCGCTAAGGAAGAGAGAGGGGGGACCTCTCCAGGAACGCGCAACGTTGGTGTCGTCGGGTCGTGCCGGAGATCGCACGCGGAGGGTACGGAATCTTGAGCCTCATAAATCGGAAGAAGAGAGACAGGCGAGCCGACCGCGGAAGCGGCTACGGGGATTACCGTTCCGGTTACGGAAGCACGGGCAGCCGCCGCTCGCGGCGCCGCGGCTTCGCGGGCCCGATCATCATCGTATGCGCCCTCGTGGCCGTGCTGGTGGCGGCCGACTACTGGATGAACTCCGGCAACGTCCATCGCGGCGTCGAGGTCGGCAACGTCTCTCTGGGCGGCATGGAGCCGGACGAGGCCAGGGAGGTTGTCAGGGAGCGGGCGCTCGGCCCGCTGCAGGAGATAGAGCTCAGCGGCCCCGACCGCTTCTCCCGCTCCGCCGAGGAGCTTGGGGTGAACTTCCACGTGGACGCGACCGTCGAGAAGGCCTACGCCGTGGGCCGCGAGGGTAACGTCCTCGAGCGTTTGGGCGAGCGGCTCCGGGCCGCCTTCCCCGGCATCACCATAGACCCGAACATCGGCTACCGCTCCGAGAAGGTTCGGGCCGAGGTCGAGGAGATAGCGTCCCAGGTCGACACGCCGCCCCAGGACGCCACGGTAGAGGTCGTCGGCTCCGAGGTCGAGGTCGGCGAATCCCGCGAGGGCTACAGGCTGAACGTCGAGGACACGATGACGAGCGTGGACGAGGCCATCGACGGCATGACCGGCGAGGCGAAGATCCGGGGCGAAGTACTCGGACCTCAAATCACGACCGCCGATGCCGAGACGGCCGCGGAGAAGGCACAAGGCGCCATTGCCCAGCAGCTCGTCTTCGAGCACGAGGACAAGAACTGGACCGTCTCCCCGGCCGACGTGGGCGCGAGCCTCGACGTCGGGCCGAACGACGGCAAGATCTCGGTGAACCTCAACCGCGACCGCATGAGCGACCGCCTGGCCGCCGTCTACTCCGACCTGACGGTAAAGCCGAAGAGCGCCTCCTACGACTTCGACGACAACGGCAACGTCGTCGTGCTCTCAAGCCGCGAGGGGCGCACCATCGAGTGGGAGAACCTGCTGAACTCCGTGGAGAACAACATCTTCGAGGGCAAGCGCGAGTACCAGGTGAGCACCACCGTCGAGAAGCCCGAGTACACCACCACCGGCCTCGAAGCCAAGAAGCCGACCGAGCTTATCGGCTCCTACAAGACCAACTACACGGCGACCACCGACCAGGGCGCCGAGCGCGTCGCCAACCTGGAGACCGCCGCGAATGCCGTGAGCGGACAGTTCGTGGCGCCTGGTGAGACCTTCTCGATACTCGACTACGTCACCGACCTCGACTACGAGCAGGCCCACGTCATCGTGGATGGCGCCGAGACCACGGCCGACGGCGGCGGCCTCTGCCAGGTCACCTCCACGCTCTACAACGCGGCCCTGTACGCCGGCATGGAGATCACGGAGCGCCATCCGCACGCCTCGCAGTTGCCGTACATAAGGCCGGGGATGGACGCGACGGTCTGGTACGGCGATACGAGGACCGAGGCGGACGACCTGGACATGAAGTTCGAGAACACCTCCGAGGGCTACGTGCTCATCCAGGAGACCGTCTCGGACGACGGCTACATATCCGCCAGCATCTACGGCGTCCCGGACAACGTGGAGGTCGAGATGTCGTCAAAGGAGGTCTGGATGACCGAGGACGCCTCCGAGTGGACCACGTCTTACACGAGGAGCGAGGACGGCGAGGTCGCCTACAAGGACTCGTGGAACACCGACTACGACGCCCTCGTCGACGACAAGGGTAAGAAGATCCCAACCCCCAAGGTGCCGATAGCCGAGATCGACGGGACCTATAACGGGGTGGATTTTAGTGCCTTGAGTAATTAGCGTTCAGCCGCAAGCAGGAAGGAGAGGCTCCCGGTCACAAACCGGGAGCCTCTCTTTTTATGTGATATATGAAAGTTCCTCTGCCGCCTGGCGGCGTGCTGACGGCTGACTAGCTGAGGGCTGGTCATAAATAGCGTGCGGCGCCGGGCGAGCACCTGACCCGACGCGAAATGCCTCCGAGGATGGCGTGT
>Ga0136627_1000330_pt1 | contig 17199 bp, 18 predicted proteins | sample AntDrymUQ4892206_2_FD_104652 | JGI IMG/M metagenome (GOLD analysis project Ga0136627, IMG submission 104652) | Polar desert sand microbial communities from Dry Valleys, Antarctica - metaG UQ489 (22.06) | ecosystem: Environmental > Terrestrial > Soil > Desert | place: Antarctica: Dry Valley... | reverse complement strand
CGGCGGGTTCTTGTCCGGCGGGTTCTTGTCCGGCGGGTTCTTGTCCGGCGTTTTGCTCGGCGCCGCAGGCGGCGAACACGAGCAAGGCCGCCATGAGCACCATCAGAGCGAGAACACGTCGAAGCGAGTCAGTCGGCGACGAAGTTCCTCTCACTCTCACCCCTCAGCCGATGAACAGGCTCAAAAACAGAAACATCCCGAGTCCGGCCGCGAGGCCGATCACCAGTTGCAGGATCGCGCCCCGCCCGCCGCCGGACTCCCCCCCGGACATCCCCGCGTCGGCAGTCGCCGCGACGATGAGCAAAACCTCGACGACCTTGTCAATGTTGCCGAGGGTATCGAATACCCCCACGCGGAAATACGACAAAATAGAGGCGAAGGCAATCGCGATCAAAAACGCGCGTATGACAGGCCGGAACCGCGCCACGGAGGAGATGGGCAAATACAGCGCGGCGACAAGGACGACATAAGCGAAGAAGTTGCCGACGAAAAGGAACTGGAACAACGGCAGCATCGCCCCGTTCCCCAGAAAACCCTCGATAAGAAACAGGTAAATGTGGATGATCGCCGTCGCCAGCGCCAACATGATCACCCCAACCTGAATGGGTTCGATGCTTGTGCGCTCCTCGCTTCGATCCATGATTTCGCCTCCTGATTTCCAGCAATCCCTTTTACATCTATACCACATCGGCGATATGCTCGACCGGAAAGTTGCTTCGCTCGGCGAGGATCGGCGACCAGCCACCGAGTTTCGTGTCATGGGCTGCGCCGGATGGCGAGGCGCACGGCTGAGAGTCCCGCGAGGGCGAGTGTGGTGAGGAAGGAGATCAAAATTCCCGCCCGGAGCGACCGAGATTCGTAGCGAAGCTCCACGGTGTGTTCTCCGGCGGGTACGGGAACGGCCCGGAAGAGGAAGTTCGCCCGCTCGACCTCGACCCGCTCGCCGTCCACGTATGCGTTCCATCCCGGATAATAAACCTCGCTCATCACGAGGAGTCCCGCCGCGTCGGTGGAGGTCTCCACTTCCATGCGGTTCGCCTCATACTCCGTCACCGAGGCGGTCGAGGGGGCTTCGGGTGTTTCGAGGTTCGGGGGCGGACTTTCGAGAAGGGCGGTTTCGCGTGGATCCACATCCCCCGCGTCGAGGAGGTCGAGGATTTCTTGTCCGGCGCTCCGGCTGTCGGAGAAGATTTCGCGCTCCGGATCCGGGCCGACCTCGCGGGCGGAGTGGACGATCCACGCCCTCCCCGCCGCCCCCTCGTTCTCGAAGATGTTCACCCCATCCCCGAGATACACGGATTCCGATATCTCGGGGTCGAAATAGTACCGGTTCGGCGGGTTCTTCGGGGCGGCGGTGGCCGGAAGCACGACGTACCGGACATCGAGGAGGTCGAGGAGCGGCGAGTATGTGCCTCGGGAGAATATTTCGGCGTCGTGATAATTTTGCTCGCGGCCGTTCATCTTTTCGAGATACTCGTCGAAGCGGGCGAGGTGGACGGCGTTGTATCCTTGTACGTTGTAAAGATTTCCCCCATGCACCGTTGCCCGGTTCGACGCCTCCATCCTCCGAACCGTGATATCCGAGAAGTTGATGTTCAATGGACGAAGCTCCCCACTCGCCCCGAACTCCGGGGCGTGGCTCACGTACCGGAACGGCGGATTCTCTTCGGACTGCAAAAAGCGAGTCGCGTTCGTCGGCGAATAATATTCTTCGAGGTCACGCTCGACTATCTCGCGGACGCCCGCCTCCTCCGATCGGTCATCGAGGGCCGCCATGCCCGCTCCGTTCAAATCCACGAAGACGGCGAGCGCGAGAAGGACGGCGAAAGAGCCTCTCGGAACCGCCCATCGTCGCGGGAAAAGCGCGTATGCGGTCGCGAGCGCGGTCGCCGCGAGGAGGGCGAGGAAGGCTCCGGGAGCCATTTGAACGCCAAGGTCGAGGAGGCGCGGCGCGGAGTCCGTCCACGCGGTCGCGTCCACCGGGGATTCGACTTCTTCGCTCGGGCCGGGGGTGTATCTCAAATCGCTTCGGGTGGCGACGAAGAGCGCGGCGAGGATGGGGAGGGATATGACGGCTCCTTTTCTCCCCCTTTCGCCGAGGTGGGATATGGCGGCTCCGGCGAGCATCGCGGCTCCGAGGAAGAAGACGACCATGAAACGTTGTGAGCGGTACGGGAGGAGTCCTTCGAGCATCGGAAGCTCGTAAAGCGCGGTGTGGATGAGGGTCGTCCCCCTCCCCGAGAGCGTGAACGCCACGATGGAAAGCCCCGCGAAGAAAGGCACGCCATACCGGACGGAACCGCGTCGGAGCGCGAGGAGCGGAGCGCACAAAGCGAGCGACACGACCCCCGCCCCGACATAAAAATCACTCGGGGGGAGGATGAGCCGCCTCCATCCCTCGCCCCCGAGTCCCCCGGTCGGAAGCACGTCGTACCCGTACCCCCCCGCGAGCGTCGAAAGCCCGTTGTATTCGAGCCTCGGAACGAGTCCCGCCGCCGCGAACCCGAACCCGAAAACGAGAACGAGAACCCCGACGAAAACGCCCCCGAAAATTCGTCTAGGCACGCCCTCCGCACTTTCCGGGGGGAACAAAAACGCGCGGTATGCCACGTATGCGCCGAGGACGAGGAGGGCGTAATACGCGCCTTGTCCGAGCCACGACGCGAAGATTTGGCTCATCGCGAACCCGGATAAGGCGCACCATAAAACGCGGTCGAGGAACCTCCGGCTCCGAATAGCCATCTCCGCCCCGAGGATGGAGACGGGGAGCCACACCATCACGCTCGAGAACGCGAAACAACACGTGTTCCGCACGAAAATATAGTTCCCGAACTCATACGCGACCGCCGCGACGAGCGCGCCGGACGTTCCCATTTTCAGCGTCCGGGCGAGCGCGAAGGCGGCGAGTCCGGCCATGAGGAGGTGGAAGAAAGCATAGCTTTTCGCGGCGGCGGAAACCGTGGGAAGGAGCGTGAAGAGAACCATCGCCGGGAGGTACGTCCACCCGGAGAGCGGGTCGGCGGCGAAGGGCGCTCCGGCGAACTGGCGCGGGTTCCATCCCGGAATCTCCCCCGCCCGGAGCGTCTCTCCGAGGAGCGAGTACCACGGATAAAACTGCGTCGCCGCGTCGAGGCCGACGTACATCGTCTCCCCGAAAAACACGCTCCGCGCCGAAAAAACGGTGAGGAAAACAATGAGAACCACGGCTCCCACGTCGGCGAGGAGGGTCTCGCGTCCGCGAGTCGCCCTCCGCATCCGGGAAGCGACGTTCCCCCTCCATGCTTCGAGCCGTTTATTCACGCGGCGACCCGGCTCGGGGTTTCACGCCGGACGAGGTCGCGCACCCCGCCATGATCCAAGATCCGAACCCCGAAAGTGCGTCTCTACGACGATGTGTCGGTCGCGCCCTCATGGGAGCCGCTATCCCTTCACCTCGTGGACGATGCTCTTTTGTCGGAGCAATTTCTCGGCCTCGGCGAAATAGTCGCGTACGCTTCCCTGACTTTTTATCCACGCGATGTACCGTTCGATGCCTTCGGAGAGTTCCACCTCCGGGGCGTATCCGGCGGCGGAGGCGCGGGAGATGTCCGGTGTGAGATGTCGCATCTCACCGGGGCGGAACTCGCCTCTCGCGAGAGGTTCGATGTTCGTGCCGAGCGCGGACGAGACCATCTCCGCGATGTTTCGGATGGTCGTTGGTCGTCCGGTTCCGATGTTCACCGGAAGGCCGTCGAGTTTATCCGACTCGGCGGCTATGAGGTTTGCGCGGGCGATGTCTTCGACGAAGCAAAGGTCGCGGGTTTGCTCGCCGTCCTCGTAAAGAATCGGCGGGTTTCCGCTGAGAAGCCGCGTGCAAAAAATCGCGATGACCCCGGTGTACGGATTGAAGATGGATTGCCGCGGCCCATACGTGCATGAGTACCGGAGCGCGACGGTCGGGATTCCGGTTTGCCGTCCCCACGAGAGGGTGAGACGTTCTTGATCCATTTTCGTGATCGCATACACCATCTCCCCCCCGACCGGAGCCTCCTCCGGCGTCGGAGCGGACTCCGATGGCGCGCCGCACACCGGACACCGGACGGAGAAATCCCCGGCGGCGAGCCGCTCGGTCGGGCGCATCTCCGGGAAAACGAGGCCGTGCGCCGGACACGAGACCGCCCCCTCCCGGTACACGGCTTGCGAGGAGGCGACGATGATTTTCTCCACCGGGAGATTTTCGTCGCGGATCGTTTCGAGCATTTGCGCGGTTCCGAGGCTGTTCACGTGGACGTACTTCGCCATCTCGGGCATGTATCCGCCATACGCGGCCTCATGAAAAACAATGTCCACGCCTTCGAGGGCATGTCGCACGGCTTCGCGGTCGCGGATGTCGGCGTGGCGGAATTCGGCCTCGGGGTTCATCCACGGCGGCTTTCCGTTCCGGTGGGTTTGCGGTTCGAGGTTGTCGAGGACGCGAACCGAATACCCCTCGGCGAGGAGGAGGTCGGAGAGGTGCGAGCCGATGAGGCCCGCGCCCCCCGTCACAAGAGCGAGCTTCTCACGCGCCACGGCCACCGCCGGACTCGCCGCTCTCGGACTCGCGATTTATGCCGCCGCCTTTTTTCTCGTCCTCGGCGGGACGGTCGCGTGTCTCCCCGCGATCCACACGCCCTTCGTCGTTTTCCTCGCGCTCGACGCGGGAGGGTTCTTCATCGCCTCGTTCGGCGTGTCCGGCATCTTCCTCACGCTCGGCGCGGACATCGTCTTCTTCGCGGTTTTCGGAAGCGGCGTTTTCGTCGCGTTCGGCGCGGGTGGGGTTTTCGCCTCGTTTGGCGTGTCCGGCATCCCCTTCGGGTTCGGCGGGGGTGTCGTCATCTTCATGGGCGATGTCGTCTTCGCGTTCCGTGTTCGCGTCGCCCCTCTCGCCCGCCCCTTCCGGCTTCGCGAGTTCGCGGTTGGCGACGATGACGAAGATTATGGTGAAGAGGATGGCGGAGGCGGCGAGTATGGCGAGAAGTATGAGGGCTTGGATTGGCATGGGTACGCCTCCTTTACGTGAAGATGAGGAGCAGTTTGCTGAATTTGCTCCCGCGTTCGGAAAGGGCTTCGAGACGCGGCCGCAATAATCGGTCGAGTCCGAAGTATCGGCCCGGAGCGATGCCGAAGAGGGCGACGGCGAGGACGACCATGAGTTGATAGCTCCATTCCCACTCGACTGGGTCCGGAATCCCGGCCAGCCCGACCATCAGTTGCAAAGACATCCCGATCGCCGCCAAAGCCCCTAATCGGCTCATGAACCCGAGGCATAAACTCAAAAATATGAACGCCTCCGTGAACCATATGACGTATCCGAACCACGCGATGTTCGGTCGGACGACGTTCTCGATGAACATGCCGTTCATTTGCTGCGCGACGCCGATGGGGATGCTCAGTTCGGGGCCTTCGTTGTCGCGGATGACGTCGGCGGTGAAGAGTTCGCGCGGCTCGTCGGAGTAGAATTCCGAGATGCCGATCCAGCCGCACAGCCCCAGCGTCTGCTCGAGCTCGCCGTCCGGCCCGGCCTCGGAGAAGGCATACCCGTCCTCGCACCGGAAGTCCGGGGGCAATTTCCACCAAAGCTGCGTGAAGAACAAATACCCCATCCCGATGCTCGCGACCGCGATGGCGATGACCATGAGGCTCCCGTCAAGCCCCGACCGCGGCGAGCGGGGGCCGCCCCTCCGCCTCCGGCCATCCTCCGGATTCGTCTCCGACATCTCGACTCTCCTTCCGCTAGTTTTCCGCGCCCGCCGGAAAGCACCGGCGATCCCGGCTTTCCTATCCTCGAACTTCCGCCAAATATCCCAAACCGATTCCCCGTGAATGGCTTCGACCGCCGCGGCGCGACCCGTCGCACATTTTACGAGAAAGCATGGCCTTCGCCGCAAAGAAGGAAATTTCCCGTGCCGCCTCACCCATCATGCCCCCCCGCAAACTCCCCGACCCCGTCCGACATCTCGTCCATCAGCCCGAGTTTCTCGAGAGCGGCCCGAGTCGCAGCAAGGTCGGAGCGCTCGAAAGCCGGGCCAGCGAGGCGCCGGAGGTCGTCGGCCTCGTCTATGTCGAAGGTCGCCTCGAGGAGCCCGACCGAAAGCCCGGCCCTTTCCGCCCGCTTTATAACGTCGTCGAGTTCGGTCCCGGTGCTCATCGGGTCTTCGAAGATATTGTGGGGGCGTCTCATCGCGACGAGATAATACCCCCCGTCATACGTCGGCCCGAGGACGACGTCCCGCCCGCCCTCGAGGAGCCGGAAAGCCTCGGCGACAACCTCGACCCCGACGTGCGGCGAGTCGGCCGCCATGAGGACGACCCGACCCTCCCCCCGCGCTTCGGCTCCGACGAAAAGGTCTCTTTGCCTCCGGGTGAGGTCCCCTTCTCCTTGAAAAAGGACTCGCCCGCATTCGCCGACGAGTTCCTCGATCTCCGGCCACGAGTCGGGGGGCGTGATGTACCACCCGAGCGGGAACGGAGCGTCCGAAAAGCGGGCGCCGAGGTCGGTGAGGAATGCTTTATAAAGCGCGACGGCCCGCTCGTGGCCGATCGTGTTCCCGAGCCGCGTCTTCGCGAACCCCGCTCTCGGGGCGCGGGCGATGATGTAAATGGCGTCCGTCATAAATCCCCTCCGCCCACCGGAACCTCCGCGACACGTCCGAGCATGGGGGCGCAGTCATCATCATGGGGGCGAGGCGACCGCACTCCCGGAAAAAGCCATGCTCCGGCTTCGATCCGGAGGCCGTCGAGCCGCATCATCGCGCCGCCTTCTTCCCGGGGCGCCACCGGGAATACCGGAAGGTCGCCAAAATAATGCGGTATCCGGCGCGGAGGCTTCCGGAGATGGTTCCGCCGACCTTCGAGACTCCCCCGGCCCTCTTCCGGTAACTCACCGGAACTTCGTGGTACCGGAATCCGGCGCGGGCGGATTTCACCATCATCTCGACGGGCCATCCGTATGTCATCTCGGCCATGTCGAGGGCGAGAAGATCGTCCCTTCGTATGGCGCGCATCGGCCCCATGTCGGTGACCTCCATCTCGTACATGCGGCGCATGAGGAAGGCCCCGAGATTGTTCCCGAAGATTTGCTGCCACGTCATCGAGCCGGACTGCCGATTTCCAGCGGCCCGCGAGCCTATGACGAGGTCGGCCTCACCTTCGAGGAGCGGTTCCAAAACTCGCGGCATGTCCTCCGGGTCGTCGGCTCCGTCGCCGTCGAGGAAGATGAGGATTTCGGCGTTCTCGGCGGCCATCGCACCGGCGAGGCATGCCCGTCCGTATCCGGGGGTGTCTTCGCGGACGACCCTCGCCCCGGCGAGTCGGGCGGCGTCTCCGGTGCCATCGGTCGAGGCGTTGTCAACTACTATGATCTCGTCGAGGAAAGCGTGCCTTTTCAAGCTCTTCACAACGTCGGCTATGGAGGGTGCCTCGTTGAGTGACGGGATGACGGCGGATATGCGCGGCGAGGCTTCCGGGTCTGAGACGGCTCCCCCCCGCTCGCCCTCTCTCATTGCGACGGATGGCTCTCGGGGGTTGTGATCACGGTCGTGCATGCGTTTCCGGCTTTCGGCACGTCCGAAGGGTCGCTGAGTTTGTATTCGAGCATTTTTTGTATGCGCTCCACTTCCTCGTCCCCGCCCCGGACGACGGGGCAGTATTCGTCCGGCTCGTCGAGGTTTCTCCGTATGGCGCGGCGGCTCGCGCACCCCCCGCCGCAGCTTTCGCGGAAGCGGCACGGCTCGCACGCCTCCGGGAGCGTCCGGGACTTCTCGAACTCTCGGGAGTTCCATATGTCGTGGCCGTTTTTGAGGTGTCCGATGACTCCGGCGGCGGCGGGCCAATACGGGCATGGGGCGATCGTTCCGGCGGGGAGGGCGCGTATGCTCCGGGTTCCGCATGGGCTTCCTCGCGTCGAATCGAGGCCCATGATCGCGTTCACGAGCGGCTCGCTGCACACGACGACCGGGCCGGCGGCGAAGAGATTCGCGAAGCCCTCCCAAAACTGCTCGTACGAGAGGGTGAACTCCTCGCCGATGACGGGCTGGTAAACGTTCACGCGCAAATCACATCCCATCCCGAAAGCGAACCGGGCGGTCTCCCCCATCTTGTCGAAGTTCGTGTTCATCATCACGGCGGCGATGGAGGTCGGTATGCCGAGCCTCCGGCACCGCTCGACGGACTCGGACGCGGCCTCCCACGCGCCGGGGCCTCGGAACTCGTCCGTCTCCTCCTTCGTCGGGAAGTCGAAGGAAAGCTCGACGGAGTGGAAGCCCGAAAGCTCCTCGTCAGAGAGCATGTCGAGGGAGTATCCGTTCGAGGTGATGGCGGTCTTCACGTCGCGCTCGCGGAAGAGGGCGAGCATGTCCCGGTATTCCGGATGGACGCCGTTCTCCCCGACCCCGAGGTTCACGGAGCCGACATCCAAATTGTCGAGGATCGTCTCGACCTCCGGTATCGAAAGCCGTTGCTGGGTGAGGGTGGGACGGTAGCAATGGGGACACGCCAAATTACACTCGTTGGTCAGGCCAATGCCTACGGCTACGGGCAATGCTTGCTCCTCTCGAACTCTCCGTCAGTCAATGATACGCCACCATGCCATGCAAACACAGGCGACCGTGTCCACGCAATCGAGTATGTGTGGCGCATATTACATATATCTTAAATATTTTCTACGACTGTGGAAAATTCGCGGATCACTGCACGTGTATCATGGGCGAAACGAACTCGCGGCGACCTCGGGAGGGATATGGCATCGGTCGAAGAACATTACGAAGGACTTCTCGCGCAACATTACACGTGGATGCGCGGAGACTTCGAGACGCGGGCGGGCGAAAGCCGGGACTTCTTCGAAAAGTCCGGCGTCTCGCCCGAAAAAAGCGGGAAAGCCCTCGACCTCGGGTGCGGGTCGGGTTTTCAGACGCTCGCTCTCGCCCGCCTCGGCTTCGACGTTGTGGGCGTGGACTCGAGCGAGGCGCTTCTTCGGGAACTCGAAGGGCGGTCGGAGGCGAACCTCGGGGTTCGCACCGTTCTCGGCGACATGCGAGAACCTCGTACATACGCCGAATACGCCCCCTTCGAGGTCGCGGTGTGCATGGGCGACACGCTCACGCATCTCCGCTCGAAGGGGGAAGCGGCGAATCTCATCCGGGACGTGTACGAACATCTCGAAGAGGGCGGTCGCCTCGTCCTTCAATTCCGCGACCTCACACGCGAACTCGAAGGCGCCGACCGCGCCATCCCTGTGAAGACCGACGACGAGGACCGGGTCATGGCAACCTTCCTCGAATACGAAGCCGAGCATGTGAATGTCCACGATATGGTTTTCATCCGCGAACCCTCCGGCTGGAAGATGGAAAAAAGTGCGTACAAAAAAGTCCGCCTCGGCGCGGAGGAAGTCGTTGAGTTCATGGAAAGGGCGGGCTTCGAGATCGTCGAGCATAGTGAAAACGAAGGTTTCACCGCGATCATCGGCAGGAGATAGCCGCCTCGAAAAAACTCGCGGGTCGGGAGCCGACCGCCGCCGAAGCCTCCGCCCGCACCGAGTCCGGTCGGAGAAACGAAGGTGGCGAGGGAGCGTTTCCAGATTCGGGATCACACACCGAAACGATAAACGTACCCATGCTCGAAGGAGAGATCGCTTTCTTCGAGCGTTTCGATGGTTTTGAAAAGGAGCCTCGGAAGCGTCTCCGCCGAGAGGCCGAGGAGGCGGTCGAGTTCCTCTTTTGGCTCCGGTTCGGCGAGTCCGGTCGCGTAATTCACCGGGAATCCCGCGAGCGCGTACGGCATTTCGAGTTCCCCGGCGAGGACGGCCTCCGGGCCGCACGTCTGGCTCGTCGCCGCGACTCCGAGGTTTTTCAATGCCCGTATCTCCGATGCCGTCTCGAACCTCGGGCCGTTCGTGTGGGCGTATACGCCGCCGATGTCCGCCTCGATCCCGAGATCGTCGGCGGCGAGCTTCATCTTTTCCCGGAGCTTCGGGGAGAATGGCTCGACCGCTATGAGATGGCCCCGGCCCGGCTCCCCCGGCTCCGTGAAAATCGTGCATGGCTCGCCGTTCGGGAGTCGGTTCTCCGGGAAATGCAAATCATCGAAGATGACGGTCTTTCCGGGGACTCCGTCCACCGCGCCCACGCTCGTCGTCGCGAGGACGGCTTTCGCCCCGAGTTTTTCGAGGGCGGCGAGGTTCGCCCGGTGTTCGATGGTGTGCGGGAGATGGCGGTGTCCCTTTCCATGACGCACGACGCCGCCGACCGTCCATCCTCCATGCTCGAAGACGGCGACTTCGGCCTCCCCGAAGCGGGTTTCGACGGTGTGCGGCTCGAATTCGACGGGCATTTCGTATGTGCCGGAGCCGGTGATCACGCCGATGGAGATCATGGCCGGAGGCTCCCGAATTCTCCGGACCGAAGCACCCCGGCCTCGGTGGCACCCTTCGCCAAATCTTCGACGATGTCGAGGTCGAGCCATACCTCCTCGCCTGGCAGGCGGGTTTGGTCAATGAGGCGGACTTTCCCATCCACCCGATCTATCGTCCGCACAAAGCTTCCTTTCCCGAACACCACACACCCCGGAATGTACCATCGGCTCGGAATAATTCGCAACGACCCCGAAGCGGGTACCATGAAAGAAACACGGCGATGCACGAACAAGGAGTGGCTTTGAAAAACATCATCATATCACTGCGAATGCCTATTTTGCTCGCAGGAGCGATGCTATTTTTCGCCGCGTGTGGAGGAGGAGCATCCGAAAGTTTCGAGGAGGGAGCTTCGGGCGAAGAGTCAGCGATGGAAGAAACGACGGGGAGCGCGGACTCCGGCGGGCAAGAATACCCGGACATCCTCGAAGCCGAACTCGAAGCGTCGGAGGATACATATTCGGTGGATGTGACGGTCTCCTCCCCGTATGACTCGCCGGAGCGATACGCCGACGGATGGCGAGTCCTCGACCCGGACGGAGACATTCTCGGCGAGCACGAACTCATGCACGACCACGCGAGCGAGCAGCCGTTCACCCGGACGCAAACCGGACTCGAAATCCCCGACGGTGTCGAGGAAGTCACCGTCGAAGGCCGCGACCTCGAAAACGGATACGGCGGCGAGACGGTGACGGTTCCCGTGGAGGGCGGATAGTTTTTAGAGGGCGCACGTCCGAAACCCGGCGAATATGTCCCGCCTGTCCGGGGTCGCGAAGTTCCGCCACGTGTTCCGAAGCATCCGCGAACGTGTCGCCCACGCCCCACCACGCAATATTTTATGGTTCCCAAACCACGGCTCGGAATAATCTTTGTACGGGTCGGCGGCGAAGCCGGGATACGGGCCGAAGTCGTCGGCGCACCACTCCCACACGTTCCCCATCATCTGCCGAAGCCCGAACGCGCTGTCGCCCTCCGGGAACGCCGCGACGTCCGCCACCCCGAGAAGCCGCCCGTCGAGGTTCGCATGCTTCGCCGTCGGCGGCGCGCCGCCCCACGGATAAAGGCGCTTCGACTCCCCCCCCGGCTCCGACATCGAGGCGGCGTATTCCCACTCCGCCTCGGCCGGGAGGCGGCGCCCCGCCCATCGGCAATATGCGTCGGCTTCATGCCAGTTCACGTGGATGACGGGGGCGTGCGGGTTCATCGGCCCCGTCTCGTCGAAGTGGCGGATGTTCCATTCGTTCCCGTTCTTCGACCAGTAAACCGGGTGTTCCGCTCCGGCGGACTCGCGCCATTTCCATCCTTCTTCGCTCCAAAGTTCTCTCTTCGTGTATCCGCCGTCGTCAATGAAGGCGGCGAATTCCTCGTTCGTGGTCGGGGCGAGGGCGATGGAGAATGGCTCGACGGTGACGGGATGCTCCCATTTCTCGTTGTCGAAGACGAAGGTGGACGGGTTCCGGGGCGCGCCGAGCATGAACTCCCCGCCGGGGACGGAGGCGTCGCCGGGATGCGGGCCGCTCGGCATTCCTTCGAGGATGGACGGGTCGGCGTCGGAGAGCGGGGGCTTCGGAAGTCCGTGTGTATTTCTCGTATACGTGAAGGCTTCGCCGTGCATGTCCTCGTGGAAGGTGGAGAGGCGGGCGAAATAGTCGTCCGCGTCGTCGGGGTCTTCCGTTTTTTCGAGGGTGAGCTCGAGGACTCGCCGCATGTATTCGAGGGTGTTTTCGCGGGAGAGGAGGGGGAGCGTCCACCGGGTGTCGTGGTGGACTTCCATCGAGTCGTAGAGTTCGTCGGTGTTTTCGAGGAGGGGCGAGGGGGCGAACTTCTCGTCGGTTATTCGGAGGAGGTTCCAGTGTTCTTGGAACCATGCGAGGTGGCCGATCTCCCACAGGGGCGGGTTCACGATGCGGAGTTCGGGCCCCATCATTTGCTCGTCGTCGAGGTCGGAGATGAGGTCAAGGGTCCGCTTCCGGGTGTCGGTGAGCATGTCCGAGAGTTCCTTCGTCCGGGTGTCGCCCATGTTCCACACGCCTTTCCGTTCGCCAGTCTTCGTCCTCGTGCAATGTTATCTGAATTTTGTGCGACCATACGCGGCGATGAATATTTTGCTCACAACTCCCGCAGCCCCGGGATCCCGCCACGGAAACCGCGCCACCGCCGAAAGATGGACCGCGTTCTTCCGCCGGATGGGACACTCGGTCTCCGTCGAAGAAGAATGGACGGACGGAGATGCGGACATGATGGTCGCGCTCCATGCGCGGCGGAGCCACCCCTCGATCCGCCGCTTCGCCGCCGCCCACCCGAACCGGCCACTCATCGTCGCCCTCACCGGAACCGACCTTTACCGCGACATCCACACCGACGGCGACGCTCAAAAATCCCTCGAACTCGCGACGCGCCTCGTTGTTTTGCAAGAAGCGGGAATCCTCGAGCTCGATCCCCGCCTGCAAAGGAAAACAAGCGTCGTCCGTCAGTCGGCGGAGTCTTTCCGACGCGAAGAACCCGACGCGGACGCTTTCGAGGTGTGCGTCGTCGGCCATCTCCGGGACGAGAAAGACCCGTTCCGAGCCGCCGTCGCCGCCGACCTCCTCCCCACCGAATCGCGCATCCGGGTTGTCCATCTCGGTGGCGCGCGCGAGGAGCTTTTCGCGTCGAAGGCAAGGTCGCACATGGCCGACAATCCCCGGTACCGGTGGCTCGGCGAGGTGTCGCATGAGCGGGTGCGGGAGATCCTCGCCCGGACGCGCCTCCTCGTGCAAAGCTCGTTCATGGAGGGCGGCGCGAACGCCGTCTCCGAAGCCCTCGCGGGCGGGGTTCCCGTCATCGCGTCGCACATCCCCGGCAACGTCGGGATGCTCGGCGAGGATTATCCGGCGTATTTCCCGGCGGGCGACGAAAGACACCTCGCCCGCCTTTTGCAAAGAGCCGAGAGCGACCCGGCTTTTTACGCCCTCCTCGAAGAGAAGTGCGCCGCCCGACGCGAACTCTTCTCCCCGGAGAGGGAATACGCCGCGCTCGAAAGGCTCCTCGACGACGCGATTCGTTGAAAACGGCATCTCGGATATAATCCGGGGCATGGACAAAAGAGAGAAGATACGGCTGACACAATATTCCTCGAAGGCTGGCTGAGCGTCGAAGTTCGCTCCGGGGGTCCTGGAGCAAGTACTCGATGATCTGAAACTCGGCGCCGCGCCGGACGCGAACGGCTCGGTCTCGAGCATGGACACCCGCGACGACGCGGGCTTCATCCCGTTCGGGGGCGGGCTGCTTTTGCAATCCGTGGATTTCTTCCCCCCGATAGTGGACGACCCGTACAAATTCGGGCAAATAGCCGCCGCGAACGCGCTGTCGGACATATACGCGATGGGCGGGGAGCCGCTCACGGCGATGAACCTCGTCGGCTTCCCGGCGAACCTCGACATGGCGATACTCCGCGACATCCTCGCGGGCGGCCTCTCGAAAATAGCCGAGTCCGGCGCGAAACTTTGCGGCGGCCACTCCGTCGAGGACGCCGAGCCGAAATACGGACTCTCCGTCACCGGCTTCGTCGAGACGGACAAGGTGGTTCGGAACGAAGGCGCGGAAGCCGGGGACGCGCTCGTGCTCACGAAGCCGCTCGGGTTCGGAATTTTGACGACGGCGGTGAAGCGCGAACTCGTGACCGAGGATGACATCGAAGCCGCCATAAACGCGGCGGCGACACTCAACAAATCGGCCGCCGAGGCGATGAAAGAGGACGATGCCTCGGCGGCGACGGACGTCACGGGATACGGTTTCCTCGGGCATCTCGCGGAGATGCTCCGGGCGAACGAGGGAATCGGGGCGGTCGTCCGGCTTTCGGAGGTTCCCGTCCACGAGCGGGTCGCGAAGCTCGCCGCCGACGGATGTTATCCGGGCGGCTTGAAAAACAACCGGGAGTATCTCGGAGGCTATGTCGCGAGCGACGGCGTCTCGGACGAAGAGGCGCTTCCGCTCTTCGATCCACAGACGAGCGGAGGTCTTCTCATTTCCGTGCCGGAGGATTCGAAGGCTTCGCTTTTGCGGGCTCTCGACGTTCGCGGCGTTTCGGCGGCGGTTGTCGGGGAGGTCGTTTCCGGGTCGGGGGTTCGGGTAGTTTCGTGATCCCTCGCGGATAAATTGTTGAAAAATCACTCATTTGAGTGATGCGGCGCGTACTCCACATAGACTAATCTGGCTACATCGAGGTGCGGGGCGGGGTCTTCCACTAAAGGGGAACCTTATGAAATCCGCGCTTCGGGGAGGCAGAGATGTACTTGTCGAAGGTTCACGGCTCGTTGCTTTCGCCGCTTGTGAAGAAAGGCGGGAGCATGTCGAAAAGCATTTCGGCGAGGAAGGCTCGAAGTGCTTCGTGACGCGCCGCGAAGCCGGCAGCCGTGGGAGGAGTTCATCGAGATGGAGGGCAAATTACCGGAGAGGGGCGTGGGGTCCGTCTCCGGCGGGGCGGGCGGGGATCCCCTCGAGGCGGTGAAGCGGAAAGTTTATCTCGCGTCGCTCGCGATCAGCGCGCCCTCGCTCCCCCTCCTCTGGCTCGCGCTCCGCGACACGGACCCCTTCATACATTTCGTCCTCCCGCCAATGGCTCTTTTCTGCGCCGTGGTAGCCGCCGCGCTGTGGCTCGACATCGCCCCGGTGCGCCTCATCGAGCGCGTAACTTTCGCCGCGGTCTCGGTGTTTGCCTTCCTCCACCTCATACATGGCCTCTCCACCACGAGCAGCATCACCGAGCTTCGAGCCGCCGCCGAGGTGACGACTTTCCCGACTTTGATCGTCCTTTATGTCATCGCGTACCTCATCTTCGACACCTCCGACGGGCTCCGGGCGTCGCTACTCCTTTACGGCGCGAGCCTCGTCCTCGTCCTCACGGGGGCGGCGTCGAGCGGGTTCGGCAACCTCGAAGGCTCCGAAATATCGTGGATGGCGCAGACATACGCCTTCATGGGGGCCGTGGTCGTGCTTTTGTATGCGACGGCTTTCGCAAAATCGCAGCTTTCACGGGAGCGCGCCGTCACCGAGGCGATGAGCCACCTCGCCCTCACCGACCAGCTCACGGGCGTCTCGAACAGGCGCAAACTTTATATGGATCTCCAGCGCGAGGCCGAGAGCGCGGTCCGATACGACCACCCACTCTCGGTGGTCCTCCTCGACCTCGACCACTTCAAAAAAATAAACGACTCCCACGGCCACGGCCGCGGCGACGAAGTCCTCCGCGAGGTCGCCAAAACCATCTCCTCCCTCCTCCGAAAGGCCGACCACTTCGGACGCTGGGGCGGAGAGGAGTTCATCCTCCTCGCCCCCGAAACCACTCTCGAGAAAGCCTCGGACCTCGCCGAGCGCCTCCGACGGGCCATCGCGGACATTGACCTCGACCAGCCCGACATCACAGCCAGCTTCGGCATCGCCGAACACACCCCCCGCGACACCCCGGAATCACTCGTCAAACGCGCCGACGAAGCCCTCTACAACGCGAAGGCCGCCGGTCGGAACCGCGTGTATTTTTAGCTGTCAGCACGCTCCGCGGTTGGCTTGTCGGCGAAAACGAAGGACACCGACGCTTCGCGGCGAGAACGCCCGCCGCATATTCGAGGCCGCCTCATGCGGAATACGGCGATCTCGCATGCGTTCTCCACGACCCGGCCCCCGGTCGGAGGCCGGGTGAATAATTCCGCGCGGCCGACGGATGATGTCCGGGAACGCGCCTTCGGCGGACGAGCCTTCAGCGGACGCGCCGCCGATATCTTCACCAAAAACCCGGATACCGTATAAAATCCTCGTTTCGTCGTGCAAGTCATCCTCGATACCGCGCTGCCTTTCTTCGCCCTCGTATTCTGCGGATACGGCGCGGGCCGCCTCGGCCTCCTCTCCGAGGCGAGCGCCGCCGGGCTGAACACATTCGTCTTTTATTTCGCCCTCCCGGCCTTCATCTTCTCCCTCCTCGCGACGACGCCCGTGGATGACGCTTTGAATGCATCTTTCGCGGCGGCGTACCTCATCGCCGGACTGGGAACCGCCGCCGTCGCGGCTTTTCTCGGGGTGTGGTTTTTCGGGGCTGGAAGGGGAGCCGCCGTGCTTCGCGGGGCTTCGGCTTCGCTCGGGAACACCGGGTATATGGGGCTTCCGCTCATCGCCGCCGCGTTCGGGAGCGAGGCCGCCATCGCCATGGCGCTCGGCCTCACCCTCGAAGTCGTCGTCATGATGCCCCTCGCCATCGTCATCCTCGAAGCCGACAAAGGCCCGGAAAGGAGACTCTCCGAACTCATCTCCACCGTCGCCTCCGCCCTCGTCAAAAACCCGCTCATAATCTCCATCGCCGCCGGTGCCGCCGTCTCGTTCTCCGGCTTCGAGCTTTTCCCACCCGTCGGAAACTTCGCCGAGCTCCTCGGCGACGCCGCCGGGCCGTGCGCCCTTTTCACCCTCGGCGCGACGCTCGCCGGGCGCGAAATCTCCGGCGGCCTCGCCGAAGTCTCATACCTCACCTTCTTCAAACTCGCCGCCCACCCCGCCGCGATGTGGCTCACGATGTCCCTCTTCGGCGTGAATCCGCTGTGGACGAAGGTCGCCATCCTCGGAGCCTCGCTCCCCGTCGCCGCCAACGTCTTCATCCTCGCCCGCCAATACGATGAATACGTGGACCGGACGTCCGGCGCGATCCTCGTTTCAACCATCGTCTCCGTCATAACCGTCTCCGCCCTCCTCATACTTCTCGCGTGAAAGGCGGGAGTGGGGAGTCGGGAGGCACTCGCTCCGCTCGTTTCGGG
>Ga0136627_1000329_pt1 | contig 17248 bp, 31 predicted proteins | sample AntDrymUQ4892206_2_FD_104652 | JGI IMG/M metagenome (GOLD analysis project Ga0136627, IMG submission 104652) | Polar desert sand microbial communities from Dry Valleys, Antarctica - metaG UQ489 (22.06) | ecosystem: Environmental > Terrestrial > Soil > Desert | place: Antarctica: Dry Valley... | reverse complement strand
CTCTTGGCCGACCTGGACGTCGGGTCAAGATCCAATAACGACGACGCCTACCCCGGCCGAGACGGCCGATTAGCCGCTCGCGGCTAGCTCGCTCACCGACTTGAAGTATCGCCCGTGCGTTCGTTCAAGCGATTCGCGTGACTCGGCGCCGAGCAGGACCACCTCGATGCTGCGCTCACCGACCCCTTCCAGCTCCCGCTGGAAGCGCTCCTTCTCCGCTACCTGACGATCCTTCTCCCGGAACTCCTTGAGTTCGAGCAGCTCACCAGTGCTCTGGTCATACGCAAGGAGAAAGTAGGCCATCAGGTAATGGTACCTCTCTCAATCTTGTGTAACAGGGTGTCCAGTTGCTGAAGCAGGCCTCGGACTTCGGCTTCGCCCTCGGAAACCTCGCGTCTTGCTTTCACTACCTCGGTCGTGTGCTCGGCGATGCTGATGGCCTCGTCACCAAGCAATTCATCGATGTAGTTCTGCCCCGCTCGAGAAAGCTGCTCCAGGGACGCCTCCCATCGCTCGACGGACACCTGCCCCCTTTCGACTCGGTCTATGCGGTCGGAAACAGAGAGGAGCAACCCCACAACGTGGGAACGCGTGACATCTACCGCGATCCGCTCAGAAGGGTGGCTCGGAGCTTGACCGTACCGAATCTGGCGTCCCCAGGAGTCGGCGAGTCGTTCCATCATCTGGGCCCACAGGTCTTGAAGGCGAGTTCGTACCTGGATCTCGACTTGGTGGCCAGCAACCCTGGCAACGACGTGAACGGCTCGGTAGCCGTGACTTGGGTGGACCCTACGGTCCTTCGCCTTGGCTCCTTCTGGCAAGGCGGCCAAGATCCTCTGCACCAACTCATCTTGGGTGTCACGTGTCATCTCCACGACAACCCGGAGTCCGGCTATGTCCTCCATCTGGGTGAGCCGCATTGGATGTTCACGGCGCAGCTTGTCGACGATCGTCCCCGTCGTCTTCGTCCTCGAGGTGGGCTGGAGGCCAAGGCTGCGCAGGGCTTCCGACGCCTTCCGGAGAGGTTCTGAATGCTCGGCTCGGAACTGCTCGAGGAGCGTGAGGTCATCGGTTGTCGCGTGGTACGAGGGACGGGCCAGGCGTTGACCTAATTTGTCGATCTGCGTCCGGCTCGGGGCATCAGTCACCCGGATGACCGTAGGACTCCTGACACAATGACGCTCACGCCTCGCCGACAGCGCGACAGCGTCCGCCCGAGTTACTCCGGCGGGCCCGGGGCCGACTCGTGGCGATCCTGTTAACATCACACGTTCCCTCAACCGACGTCCGCGGGCGCCCACATCGGGGACCCCGTGGCACAACCGAGAAGACGCTCCGCCGGGCCTGCCCGTGCGGAGCGTTCGCGTGAGTACGAGAAGAACTGAGAACTGAGAACTACCAATGGCGAGCAAAGCGATCGTCGGCGAGAAGGTCGGCATGACACAGGTTTGGAGCGATGGCGACCGCGCCATCCCCGTGACCGTGCTCAAGGTGCCGCCTGTCCGTGTCGTCCAGGTGAAGACGCATGAACGCGATGGCTACGCCGCGCTCCAGGTGACGTTCGGCACGGTGAAGCCGGAGCGGCTCAACAAGCCCACGGCAGGGCACTTCGCCAAGGCTGGTGTCGAACCCGGCCGCAAGCTCGTGGAGCTGCGCCTCGACGATTCCGACGGGTACGAGATCGGCCAGGAGCTCAAGGTGGACCAGCTCACCGCCGGCGAGAAGATCGACGTCACCGCGGTGAGCAAGGGCAAGGGCTTCGCCGGCGCCATGAAGCGGCACAACTTCTCCGGCCAACCCGCCTCCCACGGGAACCACAAGAAGCACCGGTCGCCGGGCGCCATCGGTGCCTGCGCCACGCCGGCACGCGTGTTCAAGGGCACGAAGATGGCGGGCCAGCTCGGTTCCCAGCGGGTCACCACCATGAACCTCGAGGTGGTGCAGGCCGACGCCGAGCGCGACCTGCTGCTCGTCAAGGGCGCAGTCCCGGGCCCGCGTGGCGGGCTGGTCCTCATCCGGGACGCCGTGAAGGGCGGGAAGTGACGATGGCAACGGTCGACGTCCGCCGTGTCGACGGCTCCACCGCCCGGTCGATGGAGCTCGACGACACCGTCTTCGGCATCACTCCCAACACCTCGGTGATGCACCAGGTGGTGACGGCCCAGCTGGCCGCAGCGCGCGCCGGGACGCAGTCCACCCTGACCCGGGCCGAGGTGCGGGGCGGTGGAGCGAAGCCATGGCGCCAGAAGGGCACCGGGCGGGCCAGGCAGGGTTCGTCACGCTCGCCGCAGTGGGCGGGAGGTGGCGTGGCGCTGGGCCCCAAGCCCCGCAGCTATCGCCAGAAGACGCCCAAGAAGATGGTGCAGCTCGCGCTGCGCTCGGCGCTTTCCGACCGGGCCGCCACGGGCAAGGTCGCCGTGGTGGAAAGCTGGACGTTCGAGGCCCCGAGGACCAAGGATGCCGTCGCTGCCCTCGCCGCCTTGGGCGTGGAGGGACACGTGCTCGTCGTGGTGGACCGCGACGACGAGGTCGTCTCCAAGTCGTTCCGGAACCTTCCCGAAGTCCGGGTCCTCCTGGCCGGCGAGCTCAACGCCTACGACGTTCTCGCCAGCGACTGGATCGTCTTCACCGCCGACACCCTTCCCGGTCAAGCTCCGGATACCAGTGATGAAGGAGCGGTCGGATGAAGGACCCGAGGGACGTGATCATCAAGCCCGTCGTCTCCGAGAAGTCCTATGCACTGCTCGACGAAGGCGTCTACACCTTCGTGGTTCATCCCTCGGCCAACAAGACCGAGATCCGCCAGGCCGTGGAATCCATCTTCGACGTGCGGGTGACCAACGTGAACACGCTCAACCGCAAGGGCAAGCTCAAGCGCAACCGGCGCCAGCCCACCTTCGGGAAGCGACCCGACACCAAGCGGGCCATCGTCACGCTCGCCGCTGACGACCGTATCGATCTGTTCGAGAGCTGAGCGAGGGACGACGATGGCACTTCGCAAACGCAAGCCCACCAGCCCAGGTCGGCGGTTCCAGACGGTCTCCGACTTCTCGGAGGTCACCAGGGACCACCCGGAGAAGTCACTGCTCCAGCCCAAGCCGAGGACCGGCGGGCGGAACTCCTACGGGCGCAAGACGGCGCGCCACCGGGGTGGCGGTCACAAGCAGCAGTACCGCGTCGTCGACTTCAAGCGCACCAAGGACGGTATCCCGGCCAAGGTGGCCACCATCGAGTACGACCCGAACCGCAATGCCCGCATCGCCCTCCTGCACTACTTCGACGGCGAGAAGCGCTACATTCTGGCGCCGGCCCGCGTGGGCGTGGGCACCGTGCTGCAGAGTGGACAAGGGTCCGAGATCCGAGCCGGTAACGCCCTCCCGCTGCGGTACATACCGGTCGGCACCACCGTCCACAACGTGGAGCTCAAGCCCGGCGGTGGCGGCAAGCTGGCGCGCGGAGCGGGCATGAGCGTGCAGCTCGTGGCCAAGGAAGGCGATTTCGCCACCTTGCGCCTGCCGTCCACGGAGATGCGCCGCGTTGCCATTGACTGTCGTGGAACGGTGGGGGAGGTCGGCAACGCCGAGGTGGACCAGGTGAAGCTGGGCAAGGCGGGACGCAACCGATGGAAGGGCGTCCGTCCCCAGACCCGAGGGGTGGCCATGAACCCCGTCGACCACCCTCTCGGTGGCGGTGAGGGCAAGTCCTCGGGCGGCCGGCATCCGGTCTCCCCGTGGGGCAAGCCCGAGGGCCGGACGCGCGACCGCACCAAGGAGTCCGAGAAGCAGATCGTTCGCCGTCGCCGCACCCGGGGCTCGCGCCGATGAACCAGACGAGAAGGGTCTAAATGCCTCGCAGCCTGAAGAAGGGACCGTTCGTCGACGACCACCTGCTCAAGAAGGTGGACGACCTGAACGCGTCCAACCAGAAGCGGGTGGTGAAGACATGGTCCCGTCGGTCCACCATCATCCCTGACATGGTGGGCCACACCATCGCCGTCCACGACGGTCGCAAGCACGTGCCCGTGTACATCACCGAGTCCATGGTGGGCCACAAGCTCGGCGAGTTCGCCCCCACCCGCACCTTCCGCTACCACGCCGGCCAGGAACGGGCCGGCCGACGGTGAACGACATGACGGTGACGACATGACGGCCACGAAGACCAACGAACGCGAGGGGACGCGAGCGGTGCTCCGCCACTCGCGCGTCTCGGCCTACAAGGTCCGCCCGGTGCTGGATCTCATCCGGGGCAAGGAAGTGCAGCGCGCCCGGGAGGCGCTCCAGTTCACCGAGCGGGACGCGGCGCAGCTGGTGGACAAGCTGCTCCGGTCGGCGGTGGCGAACGCCGAGAACAATGACGGCCTCGATCCCGAGGGTCTGTACGTCTCGGCTTGTTACGCCGACGAGGGCCCCACCATGAAGCGGTGGCGCCCGCGCGCCCGAGGCCGGGCCACCCGGATCCGGAAGCGCACCTGCCACGTGACGGTGATCGTGAGCCGCCTGCCCGACGAGCAGCTGGCCCGCATCGAGGCTCGTCAGGCTGGCGACTCCTCCCGACGGGCCCGTCGGGTGGCGGGCGGCCGTCAAGGCCGCCGTGCCGCCGGAGAGCAAGCACAGGATTCGAGCAACGCTGACGAAAGGGGTGAACCGACGCCACCGCAGGAGCAGCGCGAGGGCGCCGGCGACGAGTGATGGGTCAGGACACGTAGTGGGTCAAAAGGTCAATCCGTACGGGTTCCGCCTCGGCGTGACCACCGACTGGAAGTCGCGCTGGTTCAACGAGCGCGACTACCAGGACCAGGTGGTCGAGGACTGGAAGATCCGCCACTACCTCATGGGTCAGCTCGAGCGCGCCGCCGTCAGCCGCATCGAGGTCGAGCGCACGCGTGATCGTCTCCGCATCGACCTGCACACCGCTCGTCCCGGCATCGTGATCGGGCGACGTGGCGCCGAAGCCGATCGGCTCCGCACCGAGTTGGCCAAGATGACGGGCAACGCCAAGGTCCAGCTCAACATCCAGGAGATCAAGCAGCCCGAGCTCGACGCCGCCCTCATCGCCCAGGGCATCGCCGATCAGCTTGCCGGCCGAGTGAGCTTCCGCCGGGCCATGAAGCGCGCCGTGCAGACCGTGCAGAAGGCCGGCGCCCAGGGCATCCGCGTGCAGTGCTCGGGCCGTTTGGGCGGCTCGGAGATGTCCCGCAAGGAGTCCTACCGCGAGGGGCGGGTGCCCCTGCACACGCTGCGGGCCGACATCGACTACGGCTTGCGCGAGGCGCGCACGTCCGTCGGCCGCATCGGCGTCAAGGTCTGGATCTACAAGGGCGACATCCTGCCCTACAAGCTCTCCAGCGAGGACAAGATCAGCCGCGAGGCCGCCATGGCGGTGGGAGAGACGTCGGGGCAGAGCCGCCCGCGGCGGATCATCTCCGCTGGCGGAGGCCGTCGCCGACCGGAGCAGGGCGAGCCGGGCACGGTTCCGCCCGAGACCGCGGCACCGACGGAGGAAGAGGCGGCTGCTGCTGCGACAGCCGAGGCCGATGCAGCGCAATCGGACACCACCGAGGCGGGCGAGGCCAAGCCGCTCATCAAGGAGGTCGACCCCGACATCGAGCGACTTCTCGCCGAGGAGGAGGACATCGAGCGCCGCACCCGCGAGCATCACGAAGCTCCTCACTTCCGGGACTACTGATGCCGGGACCACTGATGCCGGGACTACTGATAATGCGATTTGGGGAGGTCATGGGCTGATGCTCATGCCCAAGAAGGTGAAGCATCGCAAGCAGCATCGGGGACGCGTCTCGGGCAAGGCCAAGGGTGGCACCTTGGTGAGCTTCGGCGACTACGGGATACAGGCCCTCGAAGGGGGCTGGATAACCGCTCGCCAGATCGAGGCCGCCCGTATCGCCATGACTCGACACGTGCGCCGCGGCGGCAAGGTCTGGATCCGGGTCTTTCCGGACAAGCCGGTCACCGAGAAGCCGGCGGAGACCCGGATGGGCTCCGGCAAGGGCAGCCCCGAGCACTGGGTCGCGGTGGTGAAGCCCGGACGGGTGATGTTCGAGCTGGCCGGCGTGGAAGAGGATCTGGCCCGAGCGGCGCTCGAGCGGGCCATCCAGAAGCTGCCCATCAAGGCCAAGTTCGTCGTCCGTCGCCAGCAGGAAGGAGTGGAGGTCTGATGCCGAGTCGCAAGGCCGAGGAGCTCCGTTCCCTGGACGACGGCGAGCTCGAGAGGCGCGTGGCCGAGGCCAAGCAGGAGCTGTTCAACCTGCGCTTTCAGGTCGTCACCGGGCAGCTGGACAACAACGCCCGGATCAGCCAGGTGAAGAAGGACGTGGCCCGGATGAACACGCTCCTCCGGGAGCGCGAGATCGCCGAGGCCGAGAGCCTGGAAGGGGCAAGTGATGTCTGAGGGTCAGGCCAACTCCGAGACGAGTGCCGAGGTCGTTTCCCGAGCGAACCCACGAAAGGTCCGCGAGGGGACGGTCGCGTCGACGGCCATGGACAAGACCGTGGTCGTGAGCGTCATCGAGCGCGTGCGCCATCCCCGCTACGCCAAGACCATGCAGCGCACCAAGCGGCTCCTCGCCCACGATGCGCAGAACGACCTGCGGGTGGGCGACCGGGTGAGGGTGCAGGAGACGCGCCCCCTTTCCAAGCGCAAGCGCTGGCGGGTCGTGGAAGTGCTGGAGCGGGCCAGGTGATCCAGCAGGAGTCACGGCTGCGGGTGGCCGACAACTCGGGAGCCAAGGAAGTCCTGTGCATCAAGGTGCTCGGGGGCTCGAAGCGGCGTTACGCGTCCATCGGTGACATCTTCGTGGCCACCGTCAAGGACGCCATCCCGGGGGCGGCGGTCAAGAAGGGTGAGGTGGTGCGCTGTGTCGTGGTCCGCACCAAGAAGGAGAAGCGGCGGCCGGACGGCAGCTACATCCGCTTCGACGAGAACGCCGCCGTACTCATCAACGAACAGCAACAGCCCAGGGGCACCCGGATCTTCGGCCCCGTCGGCCGGGAGCTGCGGGACAAGCGCTTCATGCGCATCATCTCCCTCGCCCCCGAAGTCCTGTGAGGTGTCCATGAAGTTGCGCAAGGGTGATCGAGTGAGGGTGCTCTCCGGGAAGGACCGGGGCAAGGAGGGCGACATCAGCCGCGCCCTGCCCGAGAAGAACAAGGTGATCGTGGACGGGGTGAACGTGGCCAAGCGCCACCAGCGTTCGACGAAGCAGACCATGCAGGGCGGCATCATCGACAAGGACATGCCGCTCCCCGTCTCGGCCGTCGCCATCCTGTGCCCGACCGACGGACCCACCCGTGTCGGGTACCGGATCGAGGAGACCGCGAGCGGAGGCCGGCACAAGGTGCGCATCTGCAGGAAGTGCGGAGGGGATCTGTGATGGCGACCGCCACCACGAGCTCCCGGCCACGGCTGAAGCAGCGCTACGACGAAGAGGTGCGCGCCCAGCTCAAGGAGGAGCTCGGGCTCTCCAACATCATGGAGGTCCCGCGCTTCGAGAAGATCGTGCTCAACATGGGCGTCGGCCTGGCCGCCCAGCAGTCGTCCCTGCTGGAGGGCGCGGTTCGTGACCTGGCTGCGATCTCCGGCCAGAAGCCGCTCGTGACCCGGGCAAGGAAGTCGATCGCCGCCTTCAAACTCCGGGAGGGGAACCCCATCGGCGCCAAGGTGACACTGCGGGGCGACCGCATGTGGGAGTTCCTCGATCGTCTCATCGCCCTGGCCATACCGCGTGTTCGAGACTTCCGCGGTCTCCCGCCGAACTCCTTCGACGGGCGCGGCAACTACACATTCGGGGTGGTTGAGCAGCTCATTTTCCCCGAGATCGACTACGACCAGGTGGACGCGGTGCGCGGCCTCGACGTCACCATCGTGACCACCGCTCGAACCGACGCCGAGGGCAAGGCTCTCATCCGGGCGTTCGGTTTCCCGTTCAAGCGTGAAGGTGAGAACTGATATGGCCAAGAAGGCGCTCATACAGAAGCAGCAGCGCAAGCCCAAGTACAAGGTGCGGGGCTACACACGCTGCCGACGATGCGGACGGCCCAAGGCGGTCTTCCGCAAGTTCGGTCTGTGTCGTATCTGTCTGCGCGAGCTGGCGCACGCCGGTGAGCTTCCCGGCGTCGTCAAGGCGAGCTGGTAGGGGAGGGCGCGTATGACGATGACCGATCCCATCGCCGACATGCTCAGTCGGATCCGCAACGCCAACACGGCGATGCACGACACCGTGCGCATGCCCTCGTCCAAGCTCAAGGAGTCCCTGGCCATCGTGCTGGAGAGAGAGGGCTACATCGAGGGCTTCAGCGTCGGAGAGAACGACGACCGTCCCGGGAAGGCCCTCGAGATCCGGATGAAGTACTCGCCGGAACGTGAGCGGACCATCTCGGGCCTCAAGCGGGTCTCCAAGCCGGGGCTGCGCGTCTACACCAAGGTCGACCGCCTGCCCAGGGTTCTCGGCGGTCTCGGTGTCGCCGTGCTGTCCACCAGCCAAGGCCTCATGAGCGATCGTGAGGCTCGCCAACGGCGCATGGGTGGTGAGGTGCTGTGCTACGTGTGGTAGCCCGTCGGCGCCCCGCCCGAAAGGTCTGACATGTCGAGAATCGGACGATCCCCCATCCCGGTACCCGCCGGCGTCGAGGTGTCCGTGGCGCGCCGGCGCGTCACCGTGAAGGGCCCGAACGGCACCCTGGAGCGCGCCATTCCGGGCGAGATCGACATCCGTCAGGAGGAGACCGAGGTCCTGGTGGAGCGCGCAGGCGACGACCGGCGCAACCGGGCCCTCCACGGGCTCACCCGCGCCCTGGTCAACAACATGGTGCTCGGTGTCACGTCGGGCTTCACCAAGGAGCTGGAGATCGTGGGGGTGGGCTACCGCGTGACGTCGCACACCCCGGAGCACCTCGACCTGGCACTGGGCTTCAGCCACGGCGTGGCCGTCGACGCCCCGACCGGGATCAGCTTCGAGGTGCCGGTACCCACTCGCATCCTCGTCAAGGGAGTGGACAAGGAGCTGGTGGGCCAGGTGGCGGCCAACATCCGCAAGATCCGCAAGCCCGAGCCCTACAAGGGCAAGGGAGTCCGCTACGCCGGCGAGCACGTGCAGCGCAAGGCCGGGAAGGCCGGCAAGTAGATGACCCGCCACAGCGAGGCGCAGCTCCGCATCAGACGCCATCGGCGCGTGCGCAAGAAGGTCACGGGCACGGGCGAACGGCCTCGGCTGGCTGTGTTCCGATCCAACCGGCACGTGGTGGCCCAGGTCATCGACGACGAGACGGGGCGCACCCTGGCCGCCGCCTCGTCGGTGGAGAAGGACCTGCGGTCGGCCAACGCCGGGAACAAGGCGGGCGCCACGGCCGTCGGGCGCCTGGTGGCCGAGCGGGCCAAGGCGGCCGGCGTGTCGCGGGTCGTGTTCGACCGCGGCGGATTCCGTTATCACGGGCGCGTGGCCGCCCTGGCCGATGCCGCTCGCGAAGCCGGCCTGGAGTTCTAGAGACGATGAGAGGAACACATGGCTGACGGTCAGTTCGAGGAACGAGCCATCGGGAGGCCCAACAGGGTGGCCAAGGTGGTGAAGGGTGGCCGGCGCTTCTCCTTTGCCGCCCTCATGGTGGTAGGAGACGGGCAGGGCAAGGTCGGCCTCGGTTACGGCAAGGCCAAGGAAGTGGCCCTCGCTATGCAGAAGGCCGGCGAGGACGCCCGCAAGAACGTGTTCGGGGTGCCGCTGGCCGGTTCCACCATCACCCATCCCATCATGGGCGTGGCCGGAGCAGGGCGGGTGCTGCTCAAGCCCGCCGCGCCGGGTACTGGCGTTATCGCCGGCGGAGCGGCCCGGATCATCCTCGAGGCGGCGGGCATCCACGATGTGCTGGCCAAGTCGCTCGGGTCCTCCAACGCCATCAACGTGGCTCACGCCACGATCGCCGGCCTCAAGGCGCTGAAGTCTCCCGACGACGTCGCCCGCCTCCGGGGCAAGACGCCCGAGGAGGTCACCCCCAAAGGCGTGCTGGCCGCCTACCGCGAGTCCAAGCGCGGCCCGCACGTGCCCGAGGTTGTGGCCTGATGACAGAGATGTTGCGCGTCACCCAGAAAAAGTCGGGCATCGGTACCAAGCCCAAGCACCGGGGAACGCTGCGCGCCTTGGGCCTCGGCCGCATCGGCAAGGTCAACACCCTGCCCGACCGTCCGGAGATCCGGGGCATGATCGCTCGCGTCCCCCACCTGGTGGTCGTGGAGGCTGTGGTGGAATCATGAAGCTGCACGAGCTCCGGCCCGCTCCCGGGTCCACCAAGCGGCGCAAGCGGGTGGCGCGTGGAACCGCCGGCCGGGGAGGAAAGACAGCCGGCCGCGGCACCAAGGGCCAGGGCGCACGGAGCAAGGTGAAGCCGGGTTTCGAGGGCGGCCAGCTCCCGCTCAAGCAGCGGATCCCCAAGCTGGGTGGCTTCAAGAACCCCTTCCGGGTCGAGTACACGGTGGTGAACCTCGACGGCCTGCAGGACTTCGACGGGGACGACGTCAACCCCGAGTCCCTCCGGGCCAAGGGCCTGGTGCACAAGCACGGGCTGGTGAAGGTTCTCGGGCGTGGCCGGCTCGACCGGGCTCTGCGGGTGAAGGCCCACGCCTTCTCGCGCTCGGCCGAGACGGCCATCACCTCGGCGGGCGGTAGCGTGGAGATCATTCCGTCCCCGCCCGGGCGGCCGGCGGCCAAGGGCAACGCCCTCACCAACCGTTAGAGCCGACCACCCCAGGAAGCAGCCATGCTCGCCAGCTTCAAGAACATGTTCAAGATTCCGGATCTCCGGAACAAGATCGTGTTCACCCTTCTGGTGATCATCCTCTTCCGGGTTGGGTCGCACGTGCCGGTGCCCGGCATCGACTTCGACGCCGTGCAGCGTCTCGAGGAAACGGCCAAGGCCGGAGGCGTGCTCGGGTTCTTGAACCTGTTCTCGGGCGGGGCGCTCACCCGCTTCGCCGTGTTCGGGCTGGGCATCATGCCCTACATCACCAGCTCGATCATCGTGCAGCTCCTCGGCGTGGTGATCCCCAAGCTCGAGCAGTGGCGCGACGAGGGGGCCGTCGGGCAACGCAAGATCACCCAGGCCACCCGGTACCTCACCGTGGCTCTCGCCATCATGCAGTCCACCGGTTTGGCCTTCGCCTTCCACAACGGTTCGTCGGGCTTGGGCATCGGCGACGACGTCGATCTCATCCCGAACTTCACCGTTCCCCGGGTCCTGTTGGTCGTGATGTCCATGACGGCGGGGACTGCTTTCGTCATGTGGCTGGGTGAGCTGATCACCCAACGGGGCATCGGACAGGGGATGTCGATCCTGATCTTCGCCAGCGTGGTGTCCGGTCTCCCCGCCGGCGGCGCGGCGGTGAGGGCCGAAGGCGGCGACGTGAAGTTCGCCATCATCCTCTTCGTGACCCTGCTGCTCATTGCCGCCGTCGTCTTCGTGGAACAGGGCCAGCGCCGCATCCCGGTGCAGTTCGCCAAGCGGGTGGTGGGGCGGCGCATGTACGGGGGGCAGAGCACCTACATCCCGCTCAAGGTCAACCAGTCGGGAGTGATCCCCATCATCTTCGCCAGCTCGGTGCTGTACTTCCCCGTGCTGCTCTCCAACGTCGTTCCATGGGAGGGGGTCAGGGAGTTCATCAACGACAACCTGGCCCAGCCCACGAGCATCTACTACATCGTGCTCTACGGCGTGTTCATCATCCTCTTCGCCTACTTCTACACAGCCATCGCCTTCGACCCCCATAAGCAGGCCGACCTCATCCGCAAGCAGGGTGGTTACATACCCGGTATTCGTCCCGGGGAGCGCACGGAGCGCCACCTGGCCGCCATCCTCAATCGCATCACGCTGCCGGGCTCGTTGTTCCTCGCCTTCATCGCCCTGCTCCCGTCGATCTTCCTGGCCGCCTGGGACGTGAACAACTACCCCTTCGCCGGCGCCACGCTGCTCATTGCCGTGGGGGTGGCCCTCGAGACCATGAAGCAGATCGACAGCCAGCTCATGATGCGCAACTACGAGGGCTTCCTCAAATAAGTGTCCGAGCCGCGGGGGCCGAGGCTTCTCATCTTCGGCAAGCAGGGCGCAGGCAAGGGCACGCAGTGCGTTCGTCTGTGCCGTCACTACGGAGTGCCCCACATCTCCACCGGTGACATCTTCCGGGCTGCAGTCCAGTCCGGATCAGAGCTCGGGGAGCGCCTCGACAGCTACATGGATGCCGGCGAGCTCATTCCCGACGACCTGGTGTTCGGCGTCGTCAGCGAGCGCCTGGACGAGGACGACGCCGCCCGGGGCTTCGTCCTCGACGGCTTCCCCCGCACCATCGGCCAGGCCACCAAGCTCTCCGAGCTGTTGGCGCCGGCCGACGTGGACCTGGTTCTCTCGCTCGAGGTCCCCACCGAGGTTTCCCTCCGGCGCCTGGCCGGTCGCCGCGTGTGCCAGGGCTGTGGCACCAACTACAGCGTGTACAGCCCGCCCGAACAGGGCTGGAAGTGCGACAATTGCGGTGGCGAGGTGGTGTTGCGAAGGGATGACACCGAGCACGCCATCGCCCGGCGCCTCAAGCTCTACGAGGAGCAGACGCAGCCCCTGGTCGCCTGGTACCAGGAGCAGTCCAAGCTGGTGGCCATCGACGGGATCGGCCCACTCGATACCGTCACCGATCGCCTGATTCGAGCCATCGACCGCAGGTGGCCCACAAACCAGGTCAGGTCGGCACAAGTGGGATCGGCCCAGTGAGAAGGAACAAGGAAGAGATCTCCAAGATGCGCCGAGCCGGCCGGGTCGTGGCCGAGATGCACGATCGCACCAGGTCCGCAGCTCGCCCCGGGGTCACTACCGCCGATCTCGACAGGGTGGCCCGAGAGGTGCTCGAACGGCGTGGGGCGCGGTCGAACTTCTTGAACTACCACGGCTTCCCGGGAGTGATCTGCACGTCGCCGAACGACATGATCGTCCACGGCATCCCCGGGACGTACCGGCTCGAGGAGGGCGACATCATCTCCATCGACTGCGGAGCCATCATCGAGGGCTATCACGGTGACGCCGCGTTCACCATGCCCGTCGGCGAGGTGGAGCCCGAAGCGCTGAAGCTCATCGATGTCACGGAGGAGAGCCTTCGCAAGGGGATCGAGCAGATGGTCGACGGCCACCGGCTGTCGGACATCGGCCACGCCGTCCAGAACGTTGCCGAGGCCGCCGGCTACTCGGTTGTGCGGGAATACGTCGGTCATGGCATCGGGACCGCCATGCACGAGGAGCCGCAGGTGCCGAACTACGGAGACCCCGGGAAGGGGCCCAAGCTCCGGGTGGGCATGGTCTTCGCCGTAGAGCCCATGGTGAACATGGGAGGCCCGGGTACCCGGCTGCTGGACGACGGCTGGGCTGTTGTGACCGCCGACGGAAGCCTGTCGGCCCATGCCGAGCACTCCATCGCCATCACCGACAATGGTCCCGAGGTGCTCACCGTTCCCGACTCCTGACCGTGCCGGTTTACCGGCCCAGTTTCCCGGCGGGGCTCGACGCGATATCCTTTCCGGTCGACCTGGCGCGCCACCGGGGTCTGCCCCCCAGGGAGTCACACCAGTGCGCCGGGCGGCTTATCTGCAGACAATTCTCTTGAAGTTCCAGTCCGCCCGACGTTTCCGAGTCACAAGTGCCCGGAGGTACACCTGCCCAAGCCCAAGGAAGACGCGATCGTGCTGGAAGGCACGGTGCTGGAGCCACTCCCCAACGCCATGTTCAAGGTGGAACTCGAGAACGGACACAAGGTTCTGGCACACAGCTCGGGAAAGATGAGGATGCACCGCATCCGCATCCTGCCGGGGGATCGCGTGCAGGTGGAGATCACGCCCTACGACCTCTCCCGAGGTCGAATTACCTACAGGTACAAATAATGAAAGTACGACCGAGCGTCAAGACGATGTGCGAGAAGTGCAAGGTGGTTCGCCGCCACGGCCGGGTACTGGTCATCTGTTCCAACGCCCGCCACAAGCAGAGGCAGGGATAGCGCATGGCTCGCATCGCAGGAGTTGACATCCCCCGTGAGAAGCGGCTCGAGATCGCCCTCACCTACATCTTCGGGGTGGGCCGCTCCAAAGCCCAAGAGGTCTGCCAGGCCACGGGCGTGAACCTCGACACCAGGGTCCGAGACCTCACCGACGATGAGGTCGTCCGACTCCGTGGCTGGATCGACGCCAACATGAAGGTGGAGGGCGACCTGCGTCGAGACGTCCAGCAGGACATCAAGCGAAAGATGGAGATCAGCTCCTACCAGGGTGTCCGGCACCGCCGGGGTCTTCCCGTCCATGGGCAGCGCACGCACACGAACGCCCGAACCCGAAAAGGCCCGAAGCGCACGGTTGCGGGCAAGAAGAAGGTCAGGAAGTAGAAGATGCCCAAGCCCAAGCCAGGTGGGAGAAGGCCGCGCCGCCGCGAGCGGAAGAACGTGGCGTACGGCGTGGCCCATATCAAGAGCTCGTTCAACAACACCATCGTCTCCATCAGCGACACCGAGGGGAACGTCATCGCCTGGGCGTCGGCGGGGAACGTGGGGTTCAAGGGATCACGCAAGTCCACCCCCTACGCCGCCCAGCTGGCCGCCGAAGCCTGTGCCCGGCGGGCCATGGAACACGGCATGCGCAGGGTCGACGTGATGGTGAAGGGACCGGGCTCGGGGCGTGAGACCGCCATCCGCTCCCTCCAGAGCACCGGCCTGGAGGTGTCCGGGATCAAGGACGTCAGCCCCATCCCACACAACGGTTGCCGGCCCAAGAAGCGGAGGCGCGTGTAATGGCTCGGTATACGGGGCCGGTCTGCCGGCTGTGCCGTCGGGAGAAGATGAAGCTGTTCTTGAAGGGCCCGAAGTGCGACACCATGAAATGCCCGATCGAGCGCCGGCCGTACCCGCCTGGCGAGCACGGGCGTGACCGCATGCGGCAGGGCTCGGAGTACCTGGTCCAGCTCAGGGAGAAGCAGAAGGCGCGCCGCATCTACGGCGTGCTGGAGAAGCAGTTCGCCAACCTCTACCAGGAGGCCAACCGCCAGCAGGGCATCACCGGCGAGAACCTTCTGCGCATGCTCGAGCTGCGCCTAGACAACGTGGTGTTCCGGGCAGCGTGGGCCTCGAGCCGGAACCAGGCCCGTCAGCTCGTCCGCCACGGTCACGTGCTGGTGAACTCCAAGCGGGTCACCATCCCGAGCTACCGCGTGCGTAAGGGAGACGTGGTATCGCTCAAGCAGCGGTCCCGCGAGCTCATCGTCATCCGCCACAACATGGATACGCTCGACCGTCAGGTCCCACCCTGGCTCGAGCCGGCAGGCGGCGAAAGCGCCACCGACTCCTTCGAGATGGTCGTCCGCGACCTGCCCCAGCGGGACCACATCGACGTGCCCGTCCGGGAACAGCTCATCGTCGAGCTCTACAGCAAGTAGCGAGAGGAACTCATGCTGATCATCCAGCGCCCCACCGTCGAGGCCCTCGACGAGGAAGAGGCCAACCACCAGCGGTTCTCGGTCGGCCCCTTGGAGCCCGGCTTCGGCCACACCCTGGGCAACTCGCTCCGGCGGGCTCTGCTCTCGTCGATTCCCGGGGCGGCGGTGACGCAGCTGCGCTTCGACGATGCCCTCCACGAGTTCAGCACCCTGCCGGGGGTGAAGGAGGACGTCACCGACCTCATCCTCAACTTCAAGGATCTGGTACTGCGGTTGGAAGGTGACGAGGCGGTCACGGTGCGCCTCGATGTCCGGGGCTCGGCAGCGGCCACCGCCGGCGACATCCAGACCACCGCCGAGGTGGAGGTCCTCAATCCCGGGCTCCATCTGGCCCAGATCAACGACCAGGGACGCCTGGCCGTCGACATTACGGTGGAGCGGGGGCGGGGCTACGTTTCGGCCGACCGCAACAAGCGGTCCTCCACCATCGGCGTGATACCGGTGGACTCCATCTTCTCCCCCGTGCGCCGGGTCGCCTTCACCGTGGAGCCCACCCGTGTCGAGCAGTCCACGAACTTCGACCGGCTTGTGCTCTCCATCGAGACCGACGGCTCCATCTCTCCGAAGGAAGCACTGGCCTCGGCGGGCGACACCATGCGTTCGTTGATGGGGTTGGTCGCCGACATGAGCGAGCAGCCCCAGGGTCTCGAGCTCGGTGACCTGAGCATGGTGAGCAGCGGCTCGCCCGATCTCGACCTGCCCATCGAGGAGCTGGACCTTTCGGAGCGCCCTCGCAACTGCCTGAAGCGGGCGCAGGTCAACACCGTGGGAGAGCTGGTGGAGAAGACCCACGACGACCTCCTGGCCATCACCAACTTCGGCCAGAAGTCGCTCGACGAGGTGCTCCAGAAGCTGGACGAGCGCGGCCTCAACCTCCGCGACAACCGACCGGAGTAGGGCGCACTCATGCCTGGTAGGCCGAAGAAGGGGCACCGCCTCGGTAGTGACGCCGCGCATCAGAAGGCCATGATGGGGAACCTGGTCGCGTCGCTCATTGCCGCCGAGGCCCTCGTCACCACCGAGACCAAGGCCAAGGCCCTGCGCCCGGTCATGGAGAAGGTCATCACCAAGGCCAGGAAGGGCGGCGTCCACCGTCACCGCCAGGTCGTGGCCTTCATCCGGGACAAGGACATGGCGCACAAGCTGTTCGAGGACATCGGGCCTCGCTACGAGGATCGCCCCGGTGGCTATACCCGGATCCTCAAGCTCGGCCCTCGTCACGGGGACAACGCCCCCATGGCCCGCATAGAGCTCGTCTGACCTCCTTCGAGTGACCCTGTTCGAAGCGGGGATACCTCCCCCTTCGGCACCGGGCGCCTCGGAGTTGGGCGCCTCGGAACCGGGTTCCGGGCTCAGTCGGCGCATCCGGATGACGGTCGCCTACGACGGCAGCGGTTTTCACGGCTTCGCCGCCAATCCCGGTGTCATCACCGTGGGGGGGAGTCTGTCCGATGCCATCGCCAAGGTTCTCGGTCACCCGGTGGCGCTCACCTGCGCCGGACGCACCGACACCGGCGTGCATGCCTGGGGCCAGGTGGTGCACTTCGATACCGACAGCGAGGCCGACGTGGACCGCCTGCAGCGGTCGCTCAACAAGATGCTCGCCCCTGCTGTGGTGGTGAGGGAGGCGTCTGTCTGCCCCCCGGCCTTCGATGCCCGGCGCTCGGCCACCGGTCGTCGCTATCGCTACACGGTGCTGAACCGTCCGTTGCCCGATCCCTTTCTCGCCCCCGTTGCCT
>Ga0136627_1000328_pt1 | contig 17249 bp, 16 predicted proteins | sample AntDrymUQ4892206_2_FD_104652 | JGI IMG/M metagenome (GOLD analysis project Ga0136627, IMG submission 104652) | Polar desert sand microbial communities from Dry Valleys, Antarctica - metaG UQ489 (22.06) | ecosystem: Environmental > Terrestrial > Soil > Desert | place: Antarctica: Dry Valley... | reverse complement strand
TCGGGCTGGGGGGCTGAGCTCGACGAGCGAGGCGCGCAGGTCCCTGCCGACGGCCGGCGCTGCGGTGCTCGCGCCCGAGCGCGTAGACGAACACGTTCGTGTCGTAGAGGAACCGCCTCAACGAGCGAGGTGGTCCACGCCACCGAGCTCGTCGAGCATCTCGGCCTTGACGTCCTCCCAGTCGGGTTCGCGTCCTTCGAGAAGCGGCTCCGCGAGGAGCGCGCGAGCGGCCGCACGGCGCGCGGCCTCACCACCCCCGAGCCGCTCGTCGATCGCGTCGCGCACGATCGCGCCGATCGGCGCGCCGGTGCGCTCGGACTCACGCCGGAGGCGACCGAGCCGCTCCTCGTCGATCAGCACCTGAAGTCGCTGGTCAAGGGCCATATGAGCAGACCTTAACATGCGGCGGAGCGGCGTAGACCGCGCCGGGCCCCGTCGTTGCAGGCCGCGCCTTCGAGAGAGACCTCGCGGCCACCTGCACGCACCATACATGCAATACAAGCGCTTCGGGTGTAGCCTGTGGCTACGATGGCGAAGACGATCCAGATACGCGACGTGCCCGACGACATCCACCGGACCCTGCGGACTCGCGCCGCCGCGGCCGGGGTCTCGCTGTCCGAGTACCTGCGCGGGGAGATCGTCAGGGTGGCGGCGCGGCCGCCGGTGGCCGACGTCCTCGCTCGAGCCGGCCTGCGCGGCGGCGGAGCGAGTGCCGAGGAAGTGGTCGAGGCGGTGCGCGCCGGCCGCGAGCGTGGATAGGCGTGCTCGTCGTGGACACCTCGGCCGTGCTCGCCGCACTCGTGGCCGAGGTGCCGAACGCGGCGCTGGTGGAGAGGCTCGGCGCCGACGGCGATCTGCACGCCCCGCACCTGATCGATGTCGAGCTGGTCCATGCGCTGCGCCGCCTCGTGCACCGCGGCGAGCTGGCCGGCGATCGTGCTCAGGCCGCGCGAGCGGACTTCAGCGATCTCCCGATCGTCCGCTACCCCCATGTCGCGCTGCTCGATCGAATGTGGGAGCTGCGCGACAACGTCACGGCCTACGACGCCGCGTTCGTCGCGCTCAGCGAAGCGCTCGGCGTGCCACTGGTCACGACTGACGCACGGCTCGCCTCCGCGCCCGGTCACAAGGCCGAGGTTGAGCGCTTCTGATCGGCGGACGAGCGACTACGAGCGGCGACCACAGCGTTCGGTCGCTGCGCGATGACCACCAGAGTGGCACCGGCCCTGAGTCACTCGTGAATAACGGCGTGGCGGACGCTCCGCGCGGCCGAGCACGCCTATGCCTCGTCCCCGTTGCCACCCCGCAGCGCCCTGGGCACCACGAAGCGGATCCCTGAGCGCTCCTCGTCGACCGAGCACGTCTTGTTGTCGATCAGCCCGACGCGCTTGGCGCTCGGCACGATCGTCATCTGGTTGAGGTAGTCCTCGTGGCCGCGCTTGCGCGTGAGCAGCCAGAGATAGCCGGAGTCGTTGAGCCGGGGGCGGTAGCGGACCAGGGCCTCCCGGGCCTGCTCGAGCGAGCTCACCATCACGATCGCCCCGTCGAGGCGGCCGGCGCGCACCAGGCCGCGTCCGAGCACGCCCTTGACCTCCTCGCGCAGCCCGGTGCCGACGTCGCCCGCGATCTCGACGCGCTCCTGGGGTGCGACCCCGAGCTTCTGCACGACGCTGCGCTGGGTTGACTCGCTCGGGCTCATCTGAGGTCCAATTGTGGCACCTGGAGCCCGCGGCCTGGGAGCGATGCACGGCGCCATTCGCGCCCGCGCGCGCCCCGCGGGCCGATAAGGTGCGATCAAGCGATCAAGGAGGCAGCAGATGGGATTCCTGGACAAGGCCAAGCAGATGGCCGAGCAGGCTCAGGAGAAGATCGAAGCGACCCAGCGGCAGTTCAACTCCAACCAGGCGGCGAAGTCCCAGCCGGGGGAGCCGGACGCGGCGCGCTACGACGCCAGCGGCCGCCCGATCGCCGATGCCCCGCCCGCCGCGCAGCCTCCCGCGCCCGCGGGCGAGCACACGGCAGGCGACCCGGCGACCGCGCAGAGCGTGGCCCAGCCCCAGCCGCCCGCGGCAGCGGAGCCGATCGAGGATCAGCCGAGCTCTGCGGCCGATCCGGCCGAGGCCACCGAGCCCGTTCAGGCCCCGCCGCCGCGTGGCGGAGCCAACGCCTCGCCGGACCCGTTCAAGCCGATCGGGTGAGCGCCGCGAGCCTCAGCACGCCGCGCCGATGAGCATCGGCGGCATCCTCACGGCGATGGTCACGCCCTTCGACGGCGCCGGTGGGCTGTCGGAGGAGCGCGCGGCGGCGCTGATGCGCCACCTGCTCGAGCACGGCTCCGACGGCCTCGTGCTCGCCGGGACCACCGGCGAGGGCTCGACGCTCGACGACGAGGAGAAGCTGCGCCTGTGGGAGCTCGGCGTCGAGGTCTGCGGCGGGCAGCGGGTCATCGCCGGCACCGGCTCCAACGACACGCGCCACACCGTCGAGCTGACCGAGCGCGCCGCGGCCACCGGGGTCGGCGCGGTGCTGGTGGTCACCCCCTACTACAACAAGCCCAATCGCCGCGGGCTGGTCGCGCACTTCCGGGCGGCTGCGGGAGCGACCGACCTGCCGGTCATCCTCTACAACATCCCGTCGCGCTCGGTCATCGATCTCCCCAACGACCTGCTGGCAGAGCTTGCCCGGATCGACAACGTCGTGGCGGTCAAGCAGGCGCGCTATCAGGACTGCACGCCGATCGACGGCCTCGACCTGATCGCCGGCAACGACGACATGCTCGCGCCGGTGCTCGACATGGGCGGGACCGGCGGGATCCTGGTCGCCTCGCACCTCGTCGGCGGGCAGATGCGACGCATGATCGACGCGCCCGGCGAGCGCGCCGAGATCGCCGGCTCGCTGGCGCCGCTCCTCGATGCGCTGGCCGTCGCGCCGCCCGTGGTTGCCGTCAAGGCCGCGCTCGGGCTGCTCGGCCACGATGTCGGCGGCGTGCGGCTGCCGATGGTCGAGGCCTCCGAGGACGAGCTCGCACGCATCAGGACCGCGCTCGAGGCCCAGCACCTGCTCGAACCCGCGCGGGCATCGCATTGAGCGGCAAGCTGCGCGTGCTGCCGCTCGGCGGCCTGGGCGAGATCGGCAAGAACATGACCGTCATCGAGTACGCCGGCAAGATCGTGGTGGTCGACACCGGGCTGCGCTTCCCGGCGCCCGACCAGCTCGGCATCGATCTCGTGCTGCCCGACTTCGCCTACCTGCGCGAGCGCGCGGCGGACATCGAGGCGATCGTGCTCACCCACGGGCACGAGGACCACGTCGGCGCGCTGCCCTACGTGCTGCGCGAGATCGAGGACTGGCCGCCGATCTACGGCGGGCCGCTGACGATCGCGATGGTGCGCTCCAAGCTCGACGAGCACAAGCTCAAGGACGTCCCGCTCGAGGCGGTCCACCCGGGCGAGGAGATCGACGCCGGCCCGTTCACGATCGAGCCGATCAAGCTCGCTCACTCGATCCCGGACATGTTCGCCTATGCGATCACCTGCGAGCTCGGGACGACGCTGGTCACCGGCGACTACAAGTTCGACCAGACGCCCGTCGACCGGATTCCCGCCGACGTCGCCCGGCTGGCCGAGCTCGGCCGCGACGGCGTGCTGCTGCTCTTCGGCGACTCGACCAACGCCGACCGTCCCGGCTGGTCGATCTCCGAGTCGGCTGTCGGTCCCCAGCTCGAGCAGACCTTCGCCCGCTGCCGGGGCCGGATCGTGGTCACCTGCTTCGCCTCGAACATCCATCGCGTCCAGCAGGTCGTCGACGCCGCGGCGACGCTCGGGCGCAAGGTCGTGCTGGTCGGGCGCTCGATGCGCAAGAACGCCAACATCGGCCGCCAGCTCGGCCATATCGCCGTGCCCGACGGGATCCTCGTCGAGCCCAAGCGGATCGAGGACTTCCCCGACGAGAAGCTCGTGATCGTCTCGACCGGCAGCCAGGGCGAGCCGCTGTCGGCGCTGCGCCGGATGGCCGGCAGCGAGCACCCGCACGTCGACCTGCGCAAGGGCGACACGGTGATCTTCTCCGCGACGCCGATCCCGGGCAACGAGCGCGCGGTCAACGAGACCGTCGACCGCCTGTTCCGCCTCGGGGCCGAAGTGATCACCGCCAAGGACGCGCCGATCCACGCATCCGGACACGGCTATGCCGAGGAGCTGAAGCTGATGCTGAACCTCGTCAAGCCCCGCTACGTGATGCCCGCCCACGGCGACCACCGCCGCATCCGGCTGCACATGGCGCTCGCCGAGGCGGTCGGCATCGCCCCCGAGGCGCTGTTCGCCGGCGAGAACGGCCTGCCGCTGGAGATCGACGCCAAGGGCGCGCGCTTCGGCAAGCCCGAGCGCGCCGGGCTGATCTTCGTCGACGGCGTCAACGTCGGCGACATCGAGAACGTCGCGCTGCGCGACCGGCGCATGCTCTCCGCCGACGGCATCTTCATCGTCGTCGCCACGGTCTCCGAGCAGGACGGCAGCTCGGTCTCCGAGCCCGAGATCATCTTCCGCGGCGTCCCCGCGCCCGGCGACGACAGCGTGGTCAGGGACCTGCGCGACGAGGTCGAGGCCTCGCTCGACCGCGCCGCCAAGGACGACGTGCGCGAGATCGATGCGCTCCAGAGCCGCCTGCACGACGACCTCGCCGCGTTCGTCTACCGGCGCCTCAAGCGCCGCCCGATGGTCCTTCCGGTCGTCGTCGAGGTCTGAGGGCCCGTAGCGAACCCTGAGCCTGGGTCCACCGGACGTACGGGCTACGCCCGGTGGGACGGCTGGGCGGGCACCGCCGCGGTATCGGCACGGGATGACCGCTCGCCCTCCGCCGGGCCGGGCACGGAGGCGGGCAGCTCGACCACCAGCAGCGCACCGCCGCCCTCGGCCTCGTCGATCGCCACCGTTCCGCCGTGGGCCTCGACGACCGCCCGGACGATCGCCAGCCCGAGGCCGCTGCCCCCGTGGGCGTTGCCGGCCCCCGAGCGGGCGCCGCCGTGGGAGGAGCCCGAGTGGGCGAAGCGCTCGAAGACCCGCTCGCGCAGCTCCGGGGCTACGCCCGGTCCGCGGTCGGCCACCTCGAGGCGCACCTGCTCGGCGGACCCGCGCACCGAGGCCACGACCGGCGTGCCGGCGGGCGTGTGCAGCAGCGCGTTCTCGAGCAGGTTGAGCACGAGGCGGTGAAGGTCGTCGGGCACTCCCTGGACCGTGGTCAGCTCGGCGGGCAGGTCGAGGCTGATCGGATGCCCGCCGGCCAGTGGCCCGACCTCGGCGGCGGCGTCGCGCACCACCGCGGCCAGGTCGACCGCGCGGCGCGGGGAGCGCCGGCCGGCATCGGCACGCGCGAGCAGCAGCAGGTCCCCGACCAGCCGGCGCATCCGGCGCGAGGAGCGCAGGGCCGACCCGGCGGCCTCGGCGGCGGCCTCGCGGTCGCTCGGCCCGTGCGAGGCACCGAGGTCCTGCTCGAGCAGCTCGAGGTTGGCGAGGATGCTCGTCAGCGGCGTGCGCAGCTCGTGCGAGGCGTCGGCGACGAACTCGCGCTGGCGCTCGAGCGCCGCCTCTGTCTCGCCGCGCGCGGCATCGAGCTCGCGCAGCATCTGCTCCAGCGTCGCCGCGAGCTCGGCGACCTCGTCGTCGGCCTCGGGGTGGGGAAGGCTCTTGGCCGGATCGCGCGTGCGCGCGACCTCGCGTGCGGCGCGGGTCAGGTCGGCGATCGGGCGCATCGCCCTGCGCGCGACCAGGAAGCCGGCGAGAAACGCGAGCGCGGTGCCCCCGAGCACCCCGAGTGCGAGGAACAGGTGAAGCCGGGCCGTCGTGGCCTCGATCGCGCCGCGCGGCTTGGCGTACTGGACGAAGGCGACGGTCCCGTCGATCGGGTCGGGCTGGAGGTCGAAGCCGTTGATCGGGTCGAAGCTGCCGGCGAACAGCGGTCGCGACACGACGCGGTACTCGCCGGCGTCGGTCACGCCCTCGAACGGCGTGCCAAGCGGCGGAGTGCCGCGCGGGAAGCGGCCGAGCACCCGCTCGGATCTGTCGATCACGCGGATCACCGCGTCCCCGGCCGCGGCCGCGCGCAGCAGCTCGCCGTTGTCGACGGCCAGCTCCGGCGCGCCGGTGTCCTCGTCGGGGCGGACCTGCAGGCTGTCCTGGAGGTCCGCGGCGGTGGCGCGCAGGTCGTCGTCGAAGCCCGCCATCAGGCGCTGGTCTGTGACCGCGCCGACTACGAGCGCGAACAGCAGCAGGATCGCGAACGTCAGCCCGGCCGAGACGACGGCGAGCTTGACGCGGATCGGCAGCCGCAGCCGCGTGCGCCGCAGTGCGCTGCGTGCGCGGCCGCTCATTCGGCGGGCCTCAACACGTAGCCCGAGCCGCGCACGGTGTGCAGCACGCGCGGCTCGCCGTCGGCCTCGAGCTTGCGGCGCAGGTTCGAGACGAAGACGTCGATCGTGTTGGTCTCGGCGTAGGCGTCGTAGTCCCACACCTCCTCGAGCAGCTTCTCGCGCGAGACCACCAGCCGCTCGTTGCGGATCAGGTGCTCGAGCAGCTCGAACTCGCGCCCGGTCAGCTCGAGGTCGCGCTCGCCGCGCAGCGCCTCGCGCGTGTCGGCGTTCAGGCGCAGGTCGCCGGCGACCAGGAAGGCGCTGCCGCGCGGCGGGCGGCGGCGCAGCAGGGCGCGCAGACGAGCCAGCAGCTCGGCGCGGTCGAAGGGCTTGACGAGGTAGTCGTCGGCGCCCGAGTCGAGCCCCTCGACGCGCGCGTCGAGCGCGTCGCGGGCGGTCAGCATGAGGATCGGAACGTCGCCCTCCGCGCGCAGGCGGCGGCAGACCTCGACCCCGTCGATCCCCGGGAGGCCGAGGTCGAGCACGACGGCGTCGGGGGTGAAGTCGCCCGCCGAGGCGAGCGCGGTCTCGCCGTCGAGAGCGAGACGGACCTCGTAGCCCTCCATGCCCAGCGAACGGCGCAGCACGTCGGCGATGTCGCTGTCGTCCTCGACGACGAGCACGCGCGGAGATCCGGCCATGGGTCGGATGGTAGGAGGGACCGGGCGTGCGCCGTCGAAAGATCGCAGACCAGCCATGGCCCGCCGCCGAAGCACCCGCGCGCCCGCCCGTCGTCGCGCCCCCAAGGCGCGTGGCCTGCGCATGCCCGCGCTCGAGCAGCGCCACTGGGACCTGATCGGCCTCGGCCTCGTCGCGCTGGCGGCCTTCCTCGCATTCGTGCTGTATCTCGGGCGTGCCGGCGGCGAGCTGGGCGAGGCCGGCGAGAACGGCCTGCGCTTCCTCTTCGGCGCGGCGGCCCACCTGACGCCGGTCGCGCTGCTGGGCGCCGGGGGCGTGCTCGTGATGCGCCCGGCCCTGCCGAGCCTGCGGCCCTTCCGCTCGGGCGCGGTCTGCCTGGGCCTTGGCATCACGCTCGGGCTCGCCGCCGGCTCGGTGGGGCTTGGCCCCGGCGCCGCCGAGCACGAGCCGCTGCTCGATCCCGGCTACGTGGGCGAGCGCGGCGGTGCGCTCGGCGAGCTGCTGCTCTGGAGCGCGAGCACGCTCTTCTCCTCGGTCGGCGCGCACATCCTGTTCGCCTTCCTGATGCTCGGCGGGATCCTGCTGCTGACCGGCGCCTCGATCGCCGGCGTGCTCGGCGCGACCGGGCGCCAGGTCACCGCGACCGGCGAGCGCGTTCGCCGGTCGACCGCCGAGATGAGCTCGGCGCTCACGCGCGAGCGCCCGCGCCCGCTGCATGGCGGCGCGGACACCGAGCCGCTGCACGAAGGCCCACCCGAGCCCGCCGCTCTGCGCGGTGAGCCCTCCGGGCCCGCCCCTCGAGAAGAGCCGGTGGTCCACGCGACCCATGTCGAGGCGCTCGCCCTCGACGCCGCCGAGCGTTACCCGGACCTGTTCGCCGACGAGCAGGAGCCCGCCGAGCCCCCCGTCGAGGAGGAGCCGTTCGCGGCGTGGGAGGAGCCCGAGCAGGAGCTCGAGGAACCGGCGGCGGCCTCCGGACAGCCCTCCGATCCTGTCGAGGACGAGCCCGGCGTCACCGCCGAGGACGATTCCGCAGCGGGCGAGCCGGTGCAGCAGAGCCTGACACCGATGGGCAACCGCCGCACGAGTGGGGTCACCGAGTCCGACGACCTCGACTACGCGCTGCCGCGCGCATCCGCGCTCAAGCGCTCGCCGGTCAAGCGCAACCAGGCCACCGGCGCCGATCCACGCATCGGGGCCCAGCTCGTCGAGGCGCTCGGGCACTTCGGCGTCGACGCCCAGGTCGTCGGCGGGGTCAGCGGCCCGCACGTCACCCGCTACGAGCTCCGCCTCGCGCCCGGGATCAAGATGTCCAAGGTCGCCGGCATGCGCGACGACCTCGCCTACGCGCTCGCGGCCGACGACGTGCGCATCCTGGCCCCGATCCCCGGCAAGCGCGCAGTCGGCGTCGAGGTCCCCAACCGGGTGCGCAACATGGTCAGCCTCGGCGACGTCGCCCAGGAGTCGCCCGAGGGCTGGTCGCCGCTGACGGTCTGGCTCGGCAAGGACATCGACGGCCGCGCGATCGGGATCGATCTCGCGAGCCAGCCGCACGTGCTCGTCGCCGGCACGACCGGCTCGGGCAAGTCGGGCGCGGTCAACGCGATGCTCGCCTCGATCCTGATGCGCGCGACGCCCAACGAGGTGCGGCTCGTGCTGGTCGACCCCAAGCAGGTCGAGCTCAACCTCTACGAGCACATCCCGCACCTGCTCACCCCGGTGATCACCAGCCCGCGGCTGGCCGCGAACGCGCTGGCGAACCTGATCAAGGAGATGGAGGAGCGCTACTCGCTGATGAGCGAGGCGCGCACGCGCAAGCTCGAGGAGCTCAACCGCCTGCGGACCCGCGAGGGCGAGCGGCCGCTGCCCTACATCCTGTGCGTGATCGACGAGCTCGCCGACCTGATGATGATCGCCCCGGGCGAGGTCGAGGACGCGATCATCCGCCTGGCGCAGAAGTCGCGCGCGGTGGGCATCCACCTGCTGCTCGCGACCCAGCGCCCGAGCGTGGACATCATCACCGGCATGATCAAGACCAACGTGCCGGCGCGAATCGCCTTCGCCGTCTCCTCGCAGACCGACTCGCGCGTGATCCTCGACCAGAACGGCGCCGAGTCGCTGCTCGGCAAGGGCGACATGCTCTTCCGGCCCGGCAGCGGCACCAAGCTCAGCCGCATCCAGGGCGCGTTCGTCACCGAGGACGAGATCGAGAAGATCACCGCTCACTGGCGCCGCCAGGGCGAGCCCGAGCTGCGCGAGGAGCTGCTCGAGGCGGTCGAGGCGCCCGAGGAGGAGGCCGCCGAGGGGAGCTTCAACCCCGACCGGGACGACCTGCTCGCCGAGGCGATCCGCACGGTCGTGCAGATGGACACCGCGTCGACGTCGATGCTCCAGCGCCGGCTGCGCGTCGGCTACACGCGGGCGGGGAGGCTGATCGACATGCTCGAGCGGCGCGGGGTGATCTCGGGCTACGAGGGCTCGAAGGCACGCAAGGTGCTCGTCAGCGAGGCCGACCTGCCACGCGCGCTGGCCGCGCTCGAGCAGCCGGCCGTGGCCGATCCCGTCGGCGCCGCGCCCGACGCGCCCGGCTGAGTGGTCCCCGCCTCAACTACCGTCGCGCTCGGCGGCGCCTGAGCGCGTCTGGCGGCGCCCGCTTGGATCCTTCCCCGACGGCGATCCACCCACCGATTGCGGCCGATCCAGGCTGAAGCGCGCGGCGCTGCGCCAGGTCCGCCAGAATAGGGCCAGGGATGCCTCCGATCGGCGAAACCCTCCGGGACGCGCGCATGCGCCGGGGGCTCGACATCGCCGACATCGAGCAGCGCACCAAGATCCGCGCGAAGTACCTGCGCGCGCTCGAGGGCGAGGAGTGGGACCAGCTGCCGGGCCCGACCTTCGTGCGCACCTTCCTGCGCACCTACGCCGAGGTCGTCGGGCTCGACGCCGCGCTGCTGATCGAGGAGTTCCGGGTCTCCCACGAGCCCGAGCAGGCGGAGCTGGCGCCACTGACCGGCCCGCCCGCCGCAGTCGGGCGCGAGCGCCGGCGTCCTCCCGGCCCGCCCCCGCGTGCGGCGATCGCGGCCGTGCTGGTGATCGCCTTCGTCGGGTTCCTGGTGGTGCTCGGCCTCAGCGGCGATAAGCCCGAGGACGGATCCAATCCGACCCGGACGACACCGGCGGCCGAACGCCCGCGGCCACGGCCCGACCGCCGCCCGGCGCCCGCACGCGGGGTCACCGTGCGCATCGCGCCCGAGCAGCCGACCTACGTCTGCCTCGATACCGGCGAGCAGAGCGAGGTCCTCTTCGAGGGCACCCTCGAGGCCGCGCGCACCTTCCGCGACCCGCGCCGGCTGCGGCTGAACCTCGGCAGGCGCGCGGTGCGCGTCAGCGCCAACGGCGAGCCCTTCCCGATCGACGACAGCCCCGAGCCGCTCGGCCTCGAGGTCGACCGCTCGGGCGCCAGGGAGATCGTCGACGGCCTGCGACCGTGCGGGTGAGCCGCGGCGGAAGCCACGGATGAGCGTACGCGCGGGCATCGTGGTGACCGGGACCGAGGTGTTGACCGGGCGCGTCGCCGACCGCAACGGCCCCTGGATCGCCGGCCGGATGCTCGAGCTGGGCATCGAGCTCGCCCACATCACCATCTGTGGCGACCGCCCCCGGGACTTGGAGGCCCAGTTGCGCTTCCTCGAGGCGCAGGCAACCGATCTGATCGTGACCACCGGCGGGCTCGGCCCGACCGCCGACGATCTCACGCTGGAGGTGGTCGCGCGCTTCAGCGGCCGCGGGCTCGCACGCGATCCCGCGCTCGAGGCGCGGATCGCGAAGATCCTCGAGCCGCTGCTCGCCCGCTGGCCCGATCTCGACGCCGAGGCCGTGCGGGCCGGCACCGCCAAGCAGGCGCTGGTGCCCGCCGGGGCGGCCGTGCTCGAGCCCGCCGGGACCGCACCGGGAATGATCGTTCCCGCGCGTCGGGCGACCGTCGTCGTCCTGCCGGGCCCCCCGCGCGAGCTGCAGGCGATGTGGCCCGCGGCGAGCGCAAGCGAGGCCTTCCTGGCCGTCGCCGGCGCGGCGGGCGACTACCGCCAGTCGACGCTGCGCCTGTACGGGATCCCCGAGTCCGAGATCGCCGAGACGCTGAGGCGCGCGCAGGGCACGGTCGAAGGGCTCGACGCGCTGGAGATCACGACCTGCCTGCGCCGCGGGGAGGTGGAGGTCACAGTGCGCCACGAGCCCTCATCGGAGGAGGCCTGGCGGGCAGTTGCGGACCTGATCGCCGAGCGACACCCCGACACCCTGTTCTCGACCGATGGCGCGACGATCGAGGACGTCGTGGCCTCGCTGCTGCGCGGGCGCACCGTGGCGACCGCGGAGTCATGCAGCGGCGGGCTGATGGCCGCACGGCTGACCGACCGCGCCGGGTCATCCACATACATGACCGGCTCGACGATCGCCTATGCGAACGAGGCCAAGACCGCGCTGCTCGGGGTCCCGGCGGGGCTGATCGAGGCCCGCGGCGCCGTATCCCCGGAGGTCGCCGACGCGATGGCCGCCGGAGCGCTGGAGCGCCACGGCGCCGACGTCGCGCTGGCGATCACCGGTATCGCGGGCCCGGGCGGGGGGACCGAGCACAAGCCGGTCGGCACGGTCTGCTGGTGCGCCCGCACCACCGAAGGTGCGCTGCTGGCCGAGCGTATGCGCCTGCCCGGCGATCGCCGCGAGGTCCGCGACCGCTGCACGACGGTCGGCATGCACCTGCTGCGGCGCCTGCTGGGAGGCGAAGCTGACCCGCCGGCCTGAGCGGCGCGGGGCATGTACTGCGCCAGCACCGGGATCAGCACGCTGGGAGGCGAAGCTGACCCGCCGGCCTGAGCGGCGAGTGCGGCTGTTCCTCGCGCTCGACCTGCCGGCCGAGACGCGCGCGGCGCTCGCGCCTGGTCGCGCTCGACCTCGAGGATGCGGGCGGCGGCGCCGCGGCCCTGCACGCGGCGCTCGCGACGGCGCTCGCGAGCGCCGGCCTGCACGAGCCCGAGACGCGCCCGTTCTGGCCCCACGTGACGCTCGCCCGCGTGCGCGGCCGCGCACGCGCACGACCGCTCGCCGCGCGCCCGCCCGCGCTGGCGCCCTTCAGCGCGGCGGCGCTGGTGCTCTACCGCAGCGACATCTCGCGGGCGGGGGCTCGGTACACCGCGCTCGAGCGGCTGGAGCTCGGCGCGTGAGGGCGCCTCCAGGGGACTCGTCACGCACTCGGGGCAGAGTCGTAACCAACGTCACCCGCAGCGTCCGATCCGCCTCCTAGCCTGGCCTCTCCAAGACTTTCGAAGGAGAACCGCATGGACAAGGACCAGGAGAAGGCCGCCAAGGCCCGCGAGGCGGCACTGAACACCGCGATCACGCAGATCCAGCGCTCGTTCGGCGAGGGGTCGATCATGAAGATGGGCGACGATGCCTTCAAGGTCAGCGTCTCGGCCATTCCCACCGGCGCGCTGTCGCTCGACCTCGCGCTCGGCGTCGGCGGCCTGCCGCGGGGGCGGATCGTCGAGATCTTCGGTCCCGAGGCATCGGGCAAGACCACGCTCATCTACCACGTCCTCGCGGAGGCGCAGAAGCAGGGCGGGATCTGTGCGTTCATCGACGCCGAGCACGCCATGGACCCCATCTATGCCAAGCGCATCGGGGTCGACGTCGACGAGCTGCTCGTCTCCCAGCCCGACCACGGCGAGCAGGCGCTCGAGATCGCCGACCTGCTGATCCGCTCGGGCACGATCGACGTGGTCGCGATCGACTCGGTCGCAGCGCTCACGCCGAAGGCCGAGCTCGAGGGCCAGATGGGCGACCAGACCGTCGGCCTCCAGGCCCGGATGATGAGCCAGGCGATGCGCAAGCTCGCGGGCAACCTCAACCGCGCCAACACGCTCTGTGTGCTGACCAACCAGATCCGCGAGAAGGTGGGCGTGATGTTCGGCTCGCCCGAGACGCAGCCCGGCGGGCGCGCGCTGAAGTTCTACTCGTCGCAGCGCCTCGACATCCGCCGCATCGAGACGCTGAAGGAGGGCACCGAGGCTGTCGGAAACCGCGTGCGCGTCAAGGTCGTAAAGAACAAGGTCGCGGCGCCGTTCCGCCAGGCCGAGTTCGACATCGACTACGGCACCGGCATCTCGACCGCGGGCTGCCTGATCGATCTCGGGATCGAGCACGACATCGTGACCAAGTCGGGCTCGTTCTTCTCCTACGGCGACGAGCGCCTCGGACAGGGGCGCAACAACTCCAAGGCGTATCTGCGCGAGCACCCCGACCGGATGCGCGAGATCGAGGCCAAGATCTACGCCGCCGTCGGCATCGGCGTCGAGGAGGAGCCGTCCGTCGCCGCCGTCGACCAGCCCGTGGACGCTCCCGTCGACCCCGGCCCCGATCTCGAGGAGCGCGCGGCCTGACCGACCCGGCGAAAGAGCTCCAGCGCGTAGTCGAGCTCTCCTACCGCGCGCTGAGCGGCCGCGACCGCACCGTCGCCCAGCTACGGGCGTGGCTCGAGCGCAAGCGGATCGAGCCGCACGCGATCGACCACGCGGTCGCCGAGCTGCGGGTCGCCGGGGCCATCGACGATGAGCGCTACGCCCGTCGCTTCGCCGAGGACAAGCGCGAGCTGGAGCGGTGGGGAGTCGACCGCATCGAGCGCGAGCTCGCGCGGCGCGGGATCGAGCCGGAGTTGATCGTGGCGACGCTCTCGACTCACGACCGCGAGGACGAGCTCGCCGCCGCGCTCGCGCTGCTGGACGAGCGCCACCCGACCGGCGAGGGAGACCGCGAGCGCGATCGCGCGTGGCGGATGCTCGTGCGCAAGGGCTACGGCCCCGAGGTCGCCTACGACGCCGTGCGCGCCCACGCCCGCCGCGATGCGGCCTGAGGCGGGGCGCTCGTGAATCAGCTTGCCGGACGCAGGGGTGCCTGCCTGGGAACCTGAACCTGGCACCCGGCGCGCTTGCGATGCCAGCCGCGCCCGAGTACCCTCAGATAGACGAGCGGCGGCCAGCGGCCGCCGCGAGGCGGAACACTCAGAATAAGGCACTTTGCAGCGGTTTTGAACCTTCCGACAAGTGATCGACCAAACATGACCAGAGAGCGGCGGCGACGACGACAAGAGCGCGAGAGGAGCGAACCGGCGCGTCGCTGACCCACCCGCGCGCCTTCGGAGGCGCGCACCCGCCAAAGCAACCCTGACGCCTCGCGGCGCCGAGCCGACGGCTCGACCCGGAGATCGACCCGGCCCCGACGCCGGGAAGGAGGCTGCTATGGAGATCCTGCTGACAGCGGCAATCGCGGCGGCCGTGGCCGCGGCGGTGGCGCTGCTCGCGGTGCGCTCGCGCGTGCCTGCCGCGGGCGGGCCCCCCGCAGCCGAGCGGCCGGCCCCCGCCCGGGCCGCGCCGGATCTCGCCGACGGCGTTCGGCCTGACGCTCAACAGGTCGCGTCCCCCCGCGCGGCGCCCGCAGGCAGCCAGACCCAGGCCCAGGCCCAGCGCACCGCGGGCGACGAAGACCTCGCCGCCCGCAGGTCCGAGCTCGCCCGCCTCGAGGAGCGCCTGCGCGCCAAGGAGCAGTCGCTCGACTCGCGCCTGGCGGAGGCCGACCGTCGCGAGACCTCGCTCGAGGACCGCGACCGCAATTTGACCACCGAGGCCGACCGCCTGAGCGAGTCCAAGCGCGAGCAGCTGCGCGAGCTCGAGCGCGTGGCCGGGCTGAGCGCCGGACAGGCCAAGCAGATCATGATGCGCGAGCTCGAGGACGAGCTGCGCCACGAGGGCGCCCGGCTCGTTCGCCAGGTCGAGGACGAGACCCGTAACGAGGCCGACCGGCGCGCGCGCAGCATCCTCGCGACCTGCATGCAGCGAGTGGCGGGCGGACACGCGGTCGAGACCACCGTCTCGGTCGTAGAGCTCCAGTCGGACGAGCTCAAGGGGCGCATCATCGGCCGCGAAGGGCGCAACATCCGCGCCCTGGAGACGCTCACGGGGATCGACTTCATCATCGACGACACCCCGGGCGCGGTGCTGCTGTCGGGCTTCGACGGCGTCCGCCGCGAGATCGCCCGCCTGGCGCTCGAGCGCCTGCTCCAGGATGGCCGCATCCACCCGGCCCGGATCGAGGAGGCATACCACCAGGCCGCCGCCGACATCGACACGCGGATCGCCGACCTCGGTGAGCAGGCCGCGCTCGACGCCTCGACGAGCACGCTGCGCCCCGAGCTCGCGAAGCTGCTCGGACGCCTGCACTTTCGCACCAGCTATGGCCAGAACGTACTCGCGCACTCGATCGAGTGCGCGCGCCTGGCGAGCCTGCTCGCGGCCGAGCTCGGCGCCAACACGAAGGTCGCCGCCCGCGCGGCGCTCCTGCACGACATCGGCAAGGCCGTCTCGCACGAGGTCGAGGGCCCGCATGCGCTCGTCGGCGGCGAGCTCGCCCGTCGCCACCACGAGCAGGAGGCCGTCGCGCACGCGATGGAGGCCCACCACGACGAGGTCACCCCACAGACGATCGAGGCGGTGATCGTGCAGGTCGCCGACGCCGCCTCGGGAGCGCGACCGGGCGCCCGGGGTGAGTCGCTGGAGCGCTACGTCAAGCGCCTGCACGAGCTCGAGGACATCGCCGCGCGCCATACCGGCGTCGACAAGGTCTACGCGATGCACGCCGGCCGCGAGGTGCGCGTGATCGTCAAGCCCGAGGACGTCGACGACGACGCCGCGACGCTGCTGTCGCGCACCATCGCCCGCGAGGTCGAGAAGCGCCTGGAGTACCCTGGCCAGGTCAAGATCACCGTGATCCGCGAGCAGCGCTCCACCGACTACGCGCGCTGAGCGGTCGACCCCAGGAGGAGCGATGGCACGCAAGGGCAGAGCCGAGCGAGTCGGCAAGGCAGGGCTGACCGGGTGGCGGGCGCCCGTCGGAGACAAGCTCGCGGGCCCCGTCTCGGGGCGCACGCCACTCAGCGAGGAACAGGTCCGCGCGATCGTGGGAGCGACGTTCTTCGCGCTGTCGGTCTACTACGTCTACTCGACGGCGGCGGCCGCGGCGCGCGAGCTGCGCGGCGGCTAGCCCAATACCTCGGGCAGTTCGCCCGGGGTCAGCGTTGCCAGCAATCCGTCCTTCGCGGGCGTTTCGTTCGCGCCGGTGGCGATTGGCCCAGAGTTCGTTCGACCCACCGCATGCGTGCCGGCGCTTTTACTACCCGCGCGACGAGCCGACCGCCGGCGCGCTGCCCAGCCCCACGGTACTCCGCCAGGAGCGTGGCTGCCCGACGCGAGCGGGCCCCCGGGGCGGTCGTCTTTGCGCTACGACAAGGATTGTGTCTCTGAGTCAACGCCCTTGTCTCAGGGACACTTTTCTTGTCGTAGAGGAGAGGGGCCGGTGAGCGGACACGCGACCCGCGAGTCGGGAAGCGTCAGCCGCGCCGGCGCACCAGAGCTCGGATCGGCACGCCGAGCGGCGAGAGTCGGCGACCCGGGGAGCCTGTCAACGCGAATGCGGCCCGGCGGCTCAGGCCACCACCCGCGCCAACGATCCGGGCGGCCGTCACCCAGGGATCGGTCGCGCCGGTACCCTCGAACCGATGCCGCGCTACCACCTGACCACCTTCGGCTGCCAGATGAACATGCACGACTCCGAGCGGATGAAGGGGATGCTCGACTCACTCGGCTACGCCGAGGCTCCCGAGCGCGATCAGGCCGACCTGATCCTGTTCAACACCTGCTCGATCCGCGAATCGGCCGACACCCGCTTCCTCGGCCACCTCGGGGAGGCCAAGCGGCTGAAGTCCGAGGACCCGGCGCGGATCGTCGGCGTCGGCGGCTGCTGGTCGCAGTCACTCAAGGAGCGCGTCTTCGAGCAGTTCCCGTTCGTCGACGTCGCCTTCGGGCCCGGCCAGGTACACCGCCTCGCCGAGTTTTTGACCAGCGACAGCCTGACCGCGCAAGGCTACTTCGAGTTCGAGGGCTTCACCGGCCACCTGCCCGCCAAGCGCGCGCGCGACTTTCAGGGCTGGGTGCAGATCTCGGTCGGCTGCAACTGCGCCTGCGCCTACTGCATCGTGCCCTCGACCCGCGGTCGCGAGGTCTCGCGGCCCGCCGGCGAGCTGATCGCCGAGATCGAGCGCCTGGCCGCGGACGGGGTGCGCGAGGTCACGCTGCTCGGCCAGAACGTCAACTCCTACGGGCGC
>Ga0136627_1000327_pt1 | contig 17273 bp, 15 predicted proteins | sample AntDrymUQ4892206_2_FD_104652 | JGI IMG/M metagenome (GOLD analysis project Ga0136627, IMG submission 104652) | Polar desert sand microbial communities from Dry Valleys, Antarctica - metaG UQ489 (22.06) | ecosystem: Environmental > Terrestrial > Soil > Desert | place: Antarctica: Dry Valley... | reverse complement strand
GCTGACCCACGAAGCGATGCGCCAAGCCGCGCGCCGGTACGGGACACCACTCTACCTCTACGATCTGGTGCGTCTGGACGCCGACGCTCAGGCCATCCGAGATGCGTTCCCGGATCCCTGGTTACGTCTCTATGCGCTCAAGGCCAACGGACTGCCGGGGCTCTTGGAACGGTTGCCGGGTATCGGCTTCGGGGCCAGCGCCGTGTCCGGAGGCGAGCTCCAGCTGGCGCGCCGCGCAGGATTCCCGACGGCCCTGACCGCGTTGGAGGGGGTGGGCAAGAGCACCCACGATCTTGAGAGGGCGGTAGCACAAGCCAGGGCGGGCCGCCCGTTGCTGTGGGTAAGCGTGGAATCGGCTGAGGAGGCGGCGGTGCTGGCCCGCCTCATGGCCGGCGCAACGAACCGTGCTGGACGGCCTACGGGCAGGCGAAGCGATCGCCACGAGTTGCGGCTGGACGTGCTGGTGCGCCTCAATCCACAGGTCCGTCCCGAGACCCATCTCGGACTCGCGGTCGGCGCGGCCGATTCCAAGTTCGGAGTGCTGACCGAGGAGCTCGCAGAGGTGATCGACGCGGGGGGCGGGGTGTCCGGGCCGCTCCGCTGGCGAGGGCTCCACGTCCACGTCGGCTCGCAGCTCGGTGCGGTCGACGCGTGGCGCTCGGCCATGCGCGTAGGGTTTCGCGTGCTGGGACTTCAGCGCGCGTCGCTACCGGACTTCGACACGCTCGACTGCGGCTCCGGCTTCCCGGTCGATCATGGGCTGGTCGGCTCCGTCCCGAGCATCCGGCTGTTCGCTGCGGCCCTGCACCAGGAGATGAACGAGCTTCCGGAGGATGCCCGACCCAAGCGGCTGGCGATCGAGCCCGGCCGGGCGGTCGTGGCCGGCGCCGGCTGGCTCGTGGCGTCCGTGCTGCACGTGCGTTCCCGGGAACGGCCCATCGTCGTGCTGGACGCGGGCATGACGGAACTCATCCGACCGGCGCTGTATGGCGCCGAGCACCCGCTCCTCGCGCTGACGTCGATGAGACGGGCGATCGAGCCGGCGTCCGGGGACGGCGAGCCGGCGGCCATGGTCCGCGTCGATGGGCCTGTCTGCGAATCCACGGACCGCCTGGGAGAGGCAGCACTGCCACCGCTCCGGCGCGACGACCTCGTGGCCATCGGGGTCGCTGGCGCGTACGCCTCGTCGATGGCCTCGACATACAACGGCCGGCCGCGACCGCCGGAGATAGCCTGGGACGGCGTGCGCCTGTCCCTGCTTCGCCGGCGGGGACGCATCTGATCTCCGTGGATCGGTCGCCCCGGCGCCGATGCGGACGTCTCGCTAGTACCCTGTGCCGGTGAGTGACCAGGACTCCCACGCCCGCCGCGCTTTCGCCGAGCGTTTGGCCAAGCGGCCCATCCTGTTCGACGGAGCCATGGGCACGCTGCTCTTCAGCCGCGGCGTGCCGCAGCGCAGCGCCCTCGACGAGCTGGTCATCAGCCAGCCTGACCTCATCGGCGCCATCCACCGTGAGTCGATCGCCGCCGGGGCGGATGCCATCGAGACCGATTCGTTCGGGGCCAACCGCTTCCGCCTGGAGCCATTCGGCCTGGCCAAGGATGCCGCTCGTCTCAATCGCCGCGCCGCCCAACTGGCACGTGAGGCGCGCGACGTGTCCGGCCGCGACGTGCTGGTGGGCGGCAGCATCGGGCCGCTGGGTCACGCCGTGCGCGGGCCGGAGCGAGCGTCAGACGCGGACATCCGGAGCGCGTTCCGCGAGCAGATAGAGGGGCTGCTGGAAGGTGGCGCCGACCTGCTCGTCTTCGAGACGTTCAGCGACCTGGACGAGCTGCTGGCGGGCATCGCCGAGGCCCGCACGCTGGGTGATCTGCCCATCGTGGCCCAGATGACCTTCGGCGAGGACTTGGTGGCCATGGACGGGACGAGTCCGCAGACGGCGGCCACGGCGCTGGCTGCGGCGGGTGTCGATGCCGTGGGCGTGAACTGCGGCGCTGGGCCGCTCGTCTGCCTGGACGCGCTCGACCAGATGGGGCTGCCCTCGGCCAGTCTGGCACGGTCCATCATGCCCAACGCTGGTTTGCCCCAGCGCGTGGAGGGGCAGTTCGTCTATGCCGCTGGGCCAGCCTATTTCGGCGATGCCGTGGCTCGTTTCCTGGCCGCCGGCGCGAGGATCATCGGCGGTTGCTGCGGCACGACCCCGGAGCACGTGGCGGCCATGCGGCAGGCGCTCGACCGTACCCTAGCACGCGAACAGGGCACGGCCGCGGCCACGACCGGCCCACTGGGATCCGGGGCCACGCCGCGTGCCACCATCGCGGAGCGCGCCGCCAGCGGTCCTGCCCAGGAACCGCCGCCGGCCACGGAACTAGCACGCGCCCTTGCCCAGCGACGCTTCGTGGTCAGCGTGGAGATCGACCCGCCGCGCTCCGTGCGTATCGAGCGCACCATCGAGGCCGCGCGCCTCCTTCAGGAAGCGGGCGTCGACCTGGTCAACATCAGTGACAGCGCGATGGCCCGAGTGCGCATGGGTGCGCTGGCGGTGGCCTTCGGCATACAACACGATCTGGACCTGGAGTGTCTGGTCCATCTCACCACGCGCGACCGCAACCTGATGGCGCTCGAATCAGAGTTGCTGGGCGCCCATGCCCTGGGCGTGCGCAACATCCTGGCCCTCACCGGCGACCCGCCGCGCGTCGGGGATCTGCCCACCGGGACCGGCATCTGGGACATCGATTCGACGGGCCTCATCGGCATCCTGCGGCGGCTCAATCGTGGCGAGGACCAGGCGGGCAAGCCCATCGGGGCGCCGGCCGGCTTCACCATCGCCTGCGCCCTGGACCCCACGGCGCCCGACCTCGACCACGAGGTGGAGCGACTGGCGGGCAAGCTGGACGCGGGCGCCGACCTGGTCATGACGCAGCCCATCTACGCGCGCGAGCAGTGGGAGCGATTCATGGAGCGCGCCTCCGTGCGCTGGGGCGACCGCCTGCCTCGGCCCGTGCTGCTGGGCGTCCTGCCCTTGCATACCGCGCGTCACGCAGAGTTCCTGCACAACGAGGTGCCGGGCATCACCATCCCCGACGAGGTGCGGGCGGCCATGCACGCGGCCGGCGAACGTGGCGCTGAGGTCGGCCTGGAGATGTCCCTCGAGCTGCTCTCCGCGATGCGACCGCTGGTGGACGGCACCTACATCATGCCTTCCTTCGGGCGCTACGAGATGGGCGCAGAACTGGCGCGACGCATCCGCCTGGCGCTGCCCGAGGCCGCCCTGGCGTGATCGGTGACGCCAGGCGTCGCGAACGAGGGACGGCTTGAAAGGCCGTCGGGCGGTCAGCTTGGCCGGCACTGCCATCGTGATCTGGCTGCTGGCCTTGCCGTCGATCCTCTCAGCGGCGGGGCCGCCCTATCCCGATCCTGTGGAAGGACAGGTGGTCTACGACTTCGCCGATGTGCTGGCTCCCGCCACGGAGGTCGAGGCCACCGACACCATCGAAGGCATCGAGGCGCGCACCGGGGCTGAGGTCGTGGTCTATACGCAGGTCAAGCCGTCGAGCGACACGCCAGCCAAGGCCGAGGAGGACGCCATCGCGCTGATGGACCAGTGGGGCATCGGCCGAGCGGGCTTCGATGACGGCCTCGTGATCCTCTTTGATATGGACGAGCAGGCGGGCTGCCACGGTCAAGTGCAGCTCTACGCGGGATCCGGCTATCGCGCCACCTTCCTCAGCAACGAGGAGCGCCAGGCGATCTTCGAGAACGAGATGCTGCCGCTCCTTCGAGATTGCGACCTCGATGGCGCCCTGACCGTTGCCTTGCAGCGTGTCGATGCCAATGCCACCCCGGAACATGCCGCCAGCCTGGAGAGCGGACGGCAGATCAACGCGGTGCTCGGCCTGGTCGGTGCGCCCCTCGCGTTCCTGCTGCTGGTGGGCTGGGCAGGAAGCTCCTGGCTGCGTTACGGCAAAGACCCCATCTACCTCGACGACGCTTCGATCCACACGTCGGCCCCTCCCGCCGAGTTGACGCCGGCCGCCGGCGCGCTCCTGGTGGACGGTCGCTCATCGCGCCGTGTGCTGACGACGGCCATGCTGCACCTCGCCAGCCGCGGTGAGCTGGCCTTCCGCCAGCATGACGGCCTCTTGCGCGACAAGGTCGGGGTCTTCGTGCTCGACCCCCAGGGTGATGACCCGCAGTTGATACGCAACCGACGCAAGCTGCCCACGTCGGCCGCTGAGGACTACGCCCTGGCGCGTCTCCAGACGCTCGGTCGCAAGGATCGGGAGGGCTACATCGAGCCCGACGAGCTGCTCAAGTTCGGGAAGTTCGTCGACAAGTTCCATGACCGACTCGAGACCCACGTGGCTCGTCAGAAGTGGTTCAAAGAGGCCCCCAGCAAGTCCATCAAGCGTTGGAGCTACCGCGGTGGTGTCGCGCTCGTGGCGGGCTTCGTGCTGGGCGTGCTGGGCTTCGTGCTACCTTCTTCGGGCATCCTGCTGATGGGCGTGGCGGTCGGCGCGGCGAGCGTCGTCGTGCTGGTGCTGGCACGGGTGATGCCCGCCCGGACGATGCCCGGGGCGATGCTCTACGCCATGCTCGCCGCTTACAAGCGCACGCTGCACAAGACCATGGAACAGGCACGCTCCATGGACCAGGTGGTAGCGGAGGCGCGACTGCCCTGGCTGGAGACCCCGGACCAGGCCGCCGTCTGGTCAGTCGCCCTGGGCCTCCAGGGCGACGTCCAGAAAGTGCTCGAGCGCAGTGTCGAGGACGTCAACCAAGGGCGCGCGACCTCGGGCGCGGTCTGGGCTCCGATCTGGTACAGCGGCGACAGCGGTTCGACCCCCAGCGGGTCGGGTGGCTTCGGCGGCTTGGCGCCAGGGCTGATGTCTGCCTCGGCGGTGCCGGACTTCGGCGGCATGATGTCGGCCATCGGCACCGTCGGTAACTCCCCATCCTCGTCCGGCTCCGGTTCCGGCGGCTTCAGTGGCGGCAGCAGCGGCGGTGGCGGCGGCGGATCCGGCGGCGGCTTCTGAGCACCCTCTCTAGGGCCTCGCGATAGACTGCCGCCATGGGTGCTGCCGAGACGATGGAGACGTTCTTCGAGAAGCTCAACGAAGGTGACCGCAAGGCCGCCGTGGAGCTGATGGACGAGCGTGCCGAGATGCGCGTCCACGTCCTGGGCAATGTGCGCACGCTGCGCGGCGTGGAGCAGGTGGGCGGCTGGTTCCTGCGCGCCGACACCGGCTTGCGCATGATCCCCGGCGAGGTGCGCGAGACGGGCAGCACCTACGAGGCGGACCTGCTGGTGTTACGTCCCGGCGCCCCCTCACAGCATCTGGACGCTATCTTCCGCGTGGAGGCAGGCCGAATCACGGCCATCAACCTCGCCCCAAGATAGAGGCCGGCTCAGGCTACTCGTCGACGGGCGCTTCGCTCTCCACAGCGGCGGGCGACGGGGACTCACCTCCGGGACACTGGAAGTCATCCTCGGGGATGAGCAGCTCCTGGCCTTCCCGGAGGCGGTCGACGTCCTCGATCGCGTTGAAGCAGGCGATCTGCTCGACGGTCAGGCCGAACATCCGCGCGATGCGCAGCATGTTGTCACCGCTCGCCACGGTGTAGACCTGCGGCGTGGGCTCCGGCGACGGGGTCGGCGTGGGCGTCGGCGTGGCCACCGCCGCCAGCGAGGGGGACGGTGTCGGATCGGCCGGATCGGTACCGGCCAGGAAGCCCGGCAGGAAGAAGAGGACGAGCGCCGCCAGTGCCAGGCCCACGGCCGCCACGGCGATGGGCGTCGTGCCCCGCAGTCCCAGGCGTGTGGTGAGCGTGGGATACGCCTCGTGACGTCGCGGCTGGCTCCACTCGGGCGCGTCCTGCGGGCGCCGTGCCGGCGCCGGTCGAGCCTGCTGCGCCAACCGCCGGGAACCCCTCTCTGAGACCCGATCCGGCGCGCCCGGCTCCGTGGTCCGGAGAGCAGGTCTGCTGCCCACCGGCTGTCCGATGCGTGAGCGGCTTGCCAGGAAGGAAGGCGGCGACGCGGCCGGTGCCAGGGGCGCCGTGGGTCCATCGGCGGCGTCCGGCCCGGATCCACGCTCAGCATCACCGCCGCCCACGCTCAAGTCGCGGTCGGGCGCATCGGGCGGATCGTCGTCGAAGGCGCCCATCTGCTCGGCGCTCCAGGGTGGCGGCGCTGCCCAACCGCGGGATGTCTGGTCTGCGAGGCGTGGCGACGCCGGCACGTCGCTGGGTCCCGCCAGTCGAGCTGGAGTGGGGCTTCGTCGTCGCGTGGCGACGGGATCCGCCGCGGCGCGTGCCGCCCAGTCGAGGAAGATAGGGCACGCGGCGAAGGCCGGCGCCAGGCAGTAGGTCTCCTGGTGGGCGATGGCCCGCGGCTGCGGCTCTGGCTCGGCGAAGCAGCGATGACGCTCGTCGGGGACATCGAGGCGCCGGTCACGATCGTCGGTCAGGGCCACGAACGGACAGGCCTGCGGCTCCTGGACGTGGTGCGGCGTCCGGTCGCTCATGGAGTCCGATGATACGGCGAGCGGCCCGCGGCGTCCCGCCCAGGGATCCGCTGCCGCGCGCTCAGCGGCTCATGCTCTGGTACCGCCGTACGCCCAGCGGGCCGAACACGGCGAGGATGACGCCGATCCAGATGAGCGTGACCAGGGCAGGCTGTTCCGCTGGGAAACCCGCCGAGGCGAACGGGTTCGGATTGCCCCAGAACTGGCGCGTCGCGGCGGTGAGCGTACTGACCGGATTCCACTCCGCGACCGGCTGAAGCCAATCGGGCAGGGTGCCGGGCGGCACGAAGACGTTGGAAACGAAGGTCAGCGGGAAGATGGTCGTGAAGGAGACCTGCTGTGCCACCTCGACGGTGGGCACCACCGTGCCAAGCCATACGCCGATCCAGGACATGGCGTAGGCGAAGAGCAGCAGCAGCCCGACCCCCGCCAGGAACTCCGGGATACCGGTGCGGACGGTCCAACCGACCGCCAGGCCAGAGAGCATCAACACGATGAGGATGCCGCCGTTGTAGACGACGTCCGAAAGGGTCCGCCCGGTGAGCACGGCGGAACGCGCCATGGGCAGGGAACGGAAGCGGTCGATGATGCCCTTGTTGATGTCCTCCGTCATGCCGATGGTGGTCGTGGCCGCGGCGAAGGCGATGGTCTGCGCGAAGATGCCGGGCATCAGGAACTCGCGATAGGCGCCCGCCTGGCCTTCATAGCCGGGCAGCGGGATGGCGCCGCCGAAGACGAAGGCGAAGAGCAGCACGAACATGATCGACTGCAGGATGGCGAAGATGGCCAGCTCCGGGATGCGTGGGATCCGCTTCAGGTTGCGCCACGAGACGATGAGGCCATCTCGGACGGCCTGACGGAGGCCGCCGCGGCCGGCGGCGGGTCCGGAACGTTCCATCGTGCTCATGCTGCCCTCCGGGACTGGGGTTCAGGGGAAGGATCCCCCTCGGATGCATCAGCGCCCTCCGCGGCGTGGCCGGTCAGGGAGAGGAACACGTCATCAAGGGTCGGGCGGCGCAGGCCGATGTCGTCGATGGCGATGCCCGCCTCGTCGAGATCGCGGAGTATCTCGACCAGCCGCTGCGCACCGCCGTTCGAGGGGACCGTCAGGCGTCGTGTGTGTTCGTCAACGGAGACTCCGCCCTGGGCGCCGCGCGAGAGCAGCTCCACCGCCCGAGCGATGTGCTCAGGCCCGCGTACCACTACCTCGATGCGCTCACCACCGACCTGCGCCTTGAGCTCGTCTGCGGTGCCCCGCGCGATGATCTTGCCGTGATCGACGACGGCGATGGTATCGGCCAGGGCGTCGGCTTCCTCAAGGTACTGGGTGGTCAGCAGGAGGGTGGTCCCCTCGCGGACCAGGCCGCGGATGACCTCCCACATGTCCATCCGGCCGCGCGGGTCGAGGCCCGTCGTGGGCTCGTCCAGGAAGAGCAGCCGGGGCTGTCCGATCAACGCGCTGCCCAGGTCGAGCCGGCGCCGCATACCGCCCGAATAGGTCTTGACGGTGCGGTCCGCCGCCTCCACCAGACCGAACTGCTCGAGCAGTTCGTCGGCGCGCTTGCGCGCCTCGGCGGACGGCAGTTGATAGAGGCGGCCGAACAGCCACAGGTTCTCGCGTGCCGTCAGGTTCTCGTCGACGGCCGCGTACTGACCGGATAGACCGATCACACGGCGCAGCTCCTGAGCCTGGTGGACCACGTCGAAGCCGGCCACGGTGGCGCGCCCGGCGTCCGGGCGTAGCAGCGTCGCCAGGATCCGCACCGTGGTGGTCTTGCCCGCACCGTTGGGGCCCAGCAGCCCCAGCACGGTCCCCTCCGCGACGGTCAGATCGACGCCGTCGAGTGCCCGGACCTCGCTCTTGCGAGACTTGTAGATCTTGACGAGGCCCTCGGCCGTGATCGCATCCAAAGCGTGCTCCCTCACAGCGCGTGACGTATGCGAGGTCGGGTGGCAGGACCGGCCTCAGGCAGAGCCGAACAGGGATCGAACGAACCTTCGAGCGCAGGCTCAGGCTATCGCCGATTCCTGCCAGGACATGTCCAGATACGAGGAGGTCCCCCGCCCGGGTCGCGGCCCTTCACGGCCAGCCGCGAACCAACACGAACGCCCCCCGCGTTCGTCGAGCCGAAAGTCTAGTCGGCCAGCGCGAATCAGGTCGAGCTCACGCGAGGGTCCGGGAAGGGAGTGTCGGGCCTCCGGACATCATGGCGCGCCCGGACGCTGTGGCGCCTTGTTGCGTCGGGCGCATCAACGGGAGGAGGACAGGCGAAACGGCCGTTCGACCTTTCGGCATCACCTCTCGCCGGAAGGGCTCCTCCTTCCAACGTCGCGCCCAGCGCATCAACGCGAGGGTGAAGTGTGGGAGGCGATCTATCCGACAGGCCCCATGGACTCGGAAAGAAGCTTCGTTCGCCGGTTCGTGCGCGGCGCGCAACGCATGGCCGGGCCGACTTCCTTCAGCCGGCAGGGTCAAGCGGCTGCGTCGTCGGCTGCGGACTCGCTCGCGTCCTCCGGCTCGGGGACCTCCTGGGGCGGTCCCGCCCGGACGACCATGCCAGCCCCGACCGTGTCGAGCGTCGTCTCATCGATGAGGATGAAGCCGCCGGTCGTTCGACTCAGCTCGTACTTGTCCAGCAGCAGCGGCGTGCTCGTCCGGATCCTGACACGGCCGATCTCATTGAGTCCGAGCTCGGCGGCTCCCTCGTCGCGATGCAGCGTATTGACGTCCATGCGGTAGCGCAGATCGTCCACCACGGCCTTGACGGAGCGGGTGGTGTGCTTGAGGGAGTAGCGACTGCCGGCGCGCAGGGGGGCATCGGCCATCCAGCAGACCATCGCCTCGAAGTCCTGGGTCACAGCCGGCTGGTTGTGCGGCCGGCAGATCATGTCGCCGCGCGAGATGTCGAGCTCGTCCTCCAGCAGCATCGTCACCGAGAGCGGCGGCATGGCCGTCTCGACCTCGCCGTCCATGGTCTCCAGGCGTTTGATGCGTGTCCGATGGCCGGAGGGCAGGACGACCACCTCGTCGCCCTTCTTGAAGACGCCCGCCGCTACCTGACCGGCGTAGCCCCGGTAGTCGTGATGAGCTTCGGTCTGGGGACGGACGATCCACTGCACGGGGAAGCGCACGTCGATGAGGTTGCGGTCGGAGCCGATGTAAACGTGCTCCAGGTGATACAGCAGGGAGGGCCCTTGATACCAGGGCATGGCCAGCGAGCGCTGGACGACGTTGTCGCCGTGAAGCGCGGAGATGGGGATGAAGGCGATGTCATGGACATCCAGGCGCGACGCCCAGTCCGCGAACTCCTGTTGGATGGCGTCGTAGACGGCCTCGTCATAGCCCACCAGATCCATCTTGTTGACGGCCACCACCAGGTGCGGGATGCCCAGCAAGGAGGCGATGAAGGCGTGACGTCGAGATTGCTCCAGCACGCCCTTGCGGGCGTCCACCAGGACGATGGCCAGGTCTGCCGTGGAGGCGCCGGTGACCATGTTGCGCGTGTACTGGACGTGGCCAGGCGTGTCGGCGATGATGAATTTTCGTTTGGGCGTGGCGAAGTAGCGGTAGGCCACGTCGATGGTGATGCCCTGCTCGCGCTCGGCCCGCAGGCCGTCGGTCAACAGCGCGAGGTCGACCTGGCTGTAACCCCGCCGCCGGCTGGTCTGCTCGATGGCCGCCAGCTGGTCCTCGAAGATGCCCTTGGAGTCGAAGAGCAGGCGTCCGATGAGCGTGCTCTTGCCGTCATCCACCGAGCCAGCCGTAGAGAAACGCAGGAGATCCACTAGAAGTAGCCCTCGCGCTTGCGGTCTTCCATGGACGTCTCGGAGAATGCGTCGTCGGCGCGGGTGGCGCCGCGTTCTGTGATCCGTGCGGCAGCCACCTCGGCGATGATCTCCGCCACGGAGGCCGCCGTCGAGTTGACCGCGCCGGTGCAGGTCATGTCGCCCACCGTGCGGTAGCGCACGATCATCGACTCGACCGCCTCGTCCGGCCCGTTGGGCAGGAACTCGCTGGTCGACAACCACATGTTGTCGCGCCGGAAGACCGGCCGCTCGTGGGCGAAGTAGATGCTCGGCACCTCGACGCCTTCGCGCTCGATGTACTGCCAGACGTCCATCTCCGTCCAGTTGGAGATGGGGAACACGCGCATGTGCTGGCCGCGGCGGAGGCGGCCGTTGAAGAGGTTCCACAGCTCCGGGCGCTGCGCCTTGGGTTCCCACTGGCCGAACTCGTCGCGCAGTGAGAAGACACGCTCCTTGGCGCGCGCCTTCTCCTCGTCGCGTCGCGCCCCCCCGAACACGGCGTCGAAGCGATGCTCCAGGATGGCGTCCAGCAGGGTCGTCGTCTGCAAGCGGTTGCGCGAGGGATTGCCCAGCTCCTCCGCCACGCGACCCTTGTCGATGGACTCCTGGACAGAAGCCACGATCAGTCGCTCGTTCAGCTCGGCCACGCGGCGGTCGCGGAAATCCAGGACCTCCGAGAAATTGTGGCCCGTGTCGACGTGCATCAGAGGAAAAGGAAAGCGGGCCGGTCGGAAAGCCTTCTCGGCGATGCGCAGCAGCACGATGGAGTCCTTGCCGCCAGAGAACAACAGCACCGGCCGCTCGAACTCGGCGGCCACCTCGCGCATGATGAAGACCGACTCGGACTCCAGTGCGTCAAGGTGAGAGAGGCTGCGGCGCAGGGCGCGCTCGGATAGGTGGGCGGGTTCGATCATGCGGGGGTTAGAACCATGCTGAAGCGGGCCGGACGATGACGACGGGGGTTCCCGTGGGCGTCGCGTAGTATAGCCGCCGTGTCAGATGCCCCACCCGAACGCGTCCCGGTGACGCCCCCTGACCAGCCGGGCCGAGCCGGTCGTGCGGGGAGCGGCGGTCGGGCTCGGGTGTCAGATGCACGCCAGCGTACGGGCCTCAGCCCCAAGGCTTTCGGCGCGAGCGTGTTCCTGCCCATCATCTGCGGCATCGTCGTCCTGGCCGTGTTGGTCGTGGCGCCCGGCGTGGAGAGGGTGCCCATCCTCGGCGCGACGCTCGTCGCCATCGCGTCCGGACTCGCCGCGACGTCCATCGGAGTGTACGGCGGCGTGCTCGTGCCGGGACTGCTGCTGCTGGGTGTCGATGCCCGTTTCGCGGCGGCCACCTCGCTCTTCCTCCAGGTCCTGGTCATCCCGCTGGGGGCAGCCAGCCACTACCGGCTGGGGAACGTGACGCGGACCATCGCCATCCCGCTCATCGTGGGCGGCATGATCGGCGCCGCCATCGGGCCGCTCTTCGCGGCTGCCCTGCCCAAGGACCTCATCGCGCGGATCGTGGCAGGCATGATCATCCTGGTCGGGTTCGTGGTGCTGGCCACGCTGCGCTGGGGCGGGCTGGGCTCGGTGCGGGCGGAGGGCGACGTGCCGCGTGCCAGGGTCGGCCTTATCGGTGCCGTGGCGGGCTTCTCGTCGGGTATCTCCGGGGCGGGCTGGGGGCCCATCGGCGTGAAGCTGCTGATCCTCACACGCATCGACCCGCGGCAAGCCATCGGCTCATCCCTCATGGGCCGCATCTTCATGGCGGCCACGGCCGTCACGGTCTACGTGGTGAGCGCCTCCGCCTTCACCGATGTGACACCCAACTGGTGGCTGGTCATACCGCTCCTGGCTGGATCGGTGGCGGCCATGGTGCCGGGCGCCTATCTCCTGAGCCGGCTCGGCCGCGAGAGCGCGACCATCGGCATCACGCTGCTTTCCATCGTCCTGGCGCTGCCCACCTTGATCTGGGGTTGAGAGGGATCCCGTGGGTCAATCGCCGCGCGGGACCTGAAAGACAAGGAGCCACTCCGGATCGCCGGCCACCGAGACTGTCACCGTGGCCTGTCCGCGCACGTCGCGAACGCGCTCGTTCTGAGGCTGGGATGTCGGACCACAGGCGACCTCGGTGACGCTGGGCTCCGAGCCCGCTGTGGCGACCGTCACTTCCACGCGTCCCTCGCCCAGGCACTGCTGGTGGAGCCGGTAGCGACCGCGAACCTGGAAGGTGCCCGTGTCCGTACCGTCCGGGTCGGACGTGAGCTCGAGCACGGGCTTCCAGCGGTCCCCGGGCGCGAACGGCGCCAGCGTGACCGACGCGGTCGGCGGCTGGCTCGGCGGGGGAACGCTGGCCGTGCGCACCGGTGCACCCGAGGGCGGCCCGCTCGGCAGTCCAGCGGCGTCGGAGGCGGCGGGCGAGCGGCTGGAGGACGCGGAGTCGCCGCAGCCTGCCACCACCGCGACGAGTCCCAGGAGCATTGCAAGTCGGTTCATGGCCCCTCCTTCTTACGGTCCCGCAAGCCTAGCGCCTGCGCCTGCCCCGCGACAGGGGCACAATCCACCTGGCCGACGCTCGACCCCCTACCGCGGCTCCGCGCCTTAGAACGCGGCTCGTCCGCAGCCCACTTCCGAGCGTCGGCGATAGGAGTCTCACGATGAACAGGTTGCTCAGCGCCATCGCTCCGCGCCGCACGGTCCACGCTCACTGCGACATCCCCTGCGGCGTCTACGACCCGCAGCAGGCCCGCATCGAGGCAGAGAGCTGCTACAAGATCATCCAGAAGTACAACGACTCGTCCGACGAGCTCTTCCGGCAGCGCTGCACGCACGTCAAGGAGGAACGCGCCGAGCTGACCAAGCACCACATCGACGTCATGTGGCACGACTACTTCAAGCCGGAGCACGTGGAGAAGTTCCCGGACCTCCACGACGTCTGCTGGAAGGCCTCCAAGCAGGCCTCGCAGGTCAAGCGCACGGCCGATATCGCCGAGGCCCAGAAGCTGCTCGACCTCATCGACCGTATCGACCACATGTGGCGCGAGACCGGGGGCGCCGAGGCGACGCGCATGCAGCAGCTGGAGCCCGTGGGCGCCTCGGGCGCACCGAAGTCCGACGCCATCAGCGACTCCAAGGCGGCCGCAGCCGACGCCAAGCCCGCCTGAGCCGCACCACTGAGGGCCGCCTGTCGCTCCGTCTGACGCTCCGTCGCGCGGCTTCTCTCGCCATGGCATCCGCGGCGCTCGTCGGCCTTGGGGCGGCCGGGCGCCGCTTGCTTCCGGTCATCATCCGGGTCGCCCGATCGTGGCCTGGACGTGTCGCCGTGACCGGTGGGAGCATGGCACCCGGCCTGCTGCCCGGTGACTGGCTGCTGGTCGATCCGCCCCCGCTCTCCGCCAGGCCACCGAGATCGGGCGACCTCGTAGTCGTACCCGACCCGCGCCGGCCGCAGCGCCTGCTCGTGAAGCGCGTCGGGGCCGAGCACCAGGACGGACGGTTGCGATTGGTGGGTGACGTGCCCCGGGCCTCGACCGACTCGCGGACCTTCGGACCGGTCGATGCGGTGGCCGTCCTGGGGCGGCCCTGGTGGCGCTACTGGCCGCCGTCCAGGATCGGCCGCGTCAGCTGATCGTCAGGCGGCGAACGTGCGCCCCAGCAAGCGCACCATGTCCAGGTCGAGTGGCAGGAGATCCTGAAGCATCAGGCGCTGCACGCCGGCAGCCTCGAATTCGGCCACGCGCTCCATGGCCTGTTCCGGTGTACCCATCACCCAACGGCTGCGACGATCCTCCAGCCAGGCGTCGGCGTCCGCCTCATCACTGCCCAGGAAGTCGATCTGCTCGCGCACCCGATCACGCAACTCGGCCTCCGTCTCCGCCACCAGCACCCCGGTCATGGCCGAGCGGGTGACCTCAGCCGGGTCGCGTCCAGCTGCGCGGCACGCGTCCTCCAGGCGGGAGCGCAGCGCTCGGGCGGCCTCCGGCCGCGCTGACACCAGGTTGTACTCATCGGCGTAGCGGGCAGCCAGAGCCAAGGAGCGTGGCTTGCCCTCGCCGCCCATGATCAGATTCGGATGACGCCTACCGGGCCGAGCCACCGGGCGCGGCACCAGGCGTGCGTCCTTGACCTCGTACGTGCCGCCCTCATAGCTCCAGCCATCGGGCTCGGTCCACAGGCCGTGCACGATGGCCAGCGTCTCCTCCAGCAGATCGAAACGTTCTCGGAGCCCGGGGAATGGGATGCCCTGCTGCTCATGCTCGAGCCGATTCCAGCCGGCGCCCAGGCCGACCTCCAGCCGCCCGCCGCTCATCTCGTCGACCGTGGTGGCGACCTTGGCGAAGACGCCGGGGATGCGGAAGGTGACCGGCGAGACGAGGGTGCCCAGGCCGATGCGCTGAGTCTCTCGAGCCAGTCCGGCGAGGGTCGCCCAAGCGTCCGTGGTGGGCCGCCCGGCCGCTCCGGGAAAGCTGGCGTAGTGGTCCGAACGGAAGTAGGCCTCGAAGCCACTCTCTTCCGCGGCCCGCACGATGGCCAGGATCTGCTCGTAGCTGAGGCCCTGCTGGGGCTCCGTCATGAGCGCGAATCGCACTGTCGTCCTCCTCCACCGATACCGCGGAACGCACCGGATCATCCGTACTGGCAGGATGGTCGTGATGGAGTATCACCAGCCCGCCGAGGAACCGCCCGCGTCGCCCGGCGCGCCCGTGGCCATGAGCCACCGGGCGCGCATGGAGATCCTTTTTGCCATCCTGCTGGCCCTCTTCCTGAGTGCCCTGGACCAGACCATCGTGGGCACGGCTCTGCCGCGTATCGTGACGGACCTCGGCGGCAACGACCTCTACACCTGGGTGGTGACCATCTACCTGCTCACCGCCACCATCACGGGTCCGGTCTACGGCAAGCTCTCCGACCAGTTCGGCCGCCGCCCGCTGCTCATGATCGGCGTGGGCCTCTTCCTGCTCGGCTCATTCCTGTCCGGGCTGTCAGGCGACATGTTCCAGCTCATCCTCTTTCGCGGCATCCAGGGGCTGGGCGCGGGCGCCATCTTCCCCATCGCCCTGGCCGTCATCGGCGACCTTTTCACGCCCCAGGAGCGTGGCCGATACCAGGGCTTGTTCGGTGCGGTCTTCGGCCTCTCCGCTCTTCTCGGGCCGGCCCTGGGCGGTTTGCTGACCGACACCATCGGCTGGCATTGGGTCTTCTTCGTCAATCTGCCCATCGGGGCCGTGGCCATGGCCATCATCTGGCGTCTCCTGCCCGGCGGCCGACCGGAGGGTGTCACCCGGCGCATCGACTATCTCGGGGTGTTCCTCTTCTCCGCCGCGCTGGTGCCCATCCTCATCGGGCTCACCAACAAGCAGACGCTCGACTGGTTCGATCCGTGGGTGGGCGGCCTGATCGGCATCGGCCTGGTCATCGGGCTGCTCTTCCTGTGGGTCGAGTCACGGGCCGCCGAGCCCATCGTCCCCCTGACGATGTTCCGTGACCGAACCTACGCAGGCTCGATGGCCGCGGTCTTCCTGGCTTCGTTCGGATTCTTCGCGGCCATCATCTTCCTGCCACGCTGGTTCCAGGTCGTCAACGGCTCCAGCGCGACCGAGTCGGGCTACCAGGTCCTGCCGCTGCTGGCGGGGCTCATCATGAGTTCCGTGGTGTCCGGCGCTCTGGTCAGCCGCACCGGTCGGTACAAGGGCATCCTGCTGGGCGCATTGGTCTGCCTGGCGGTCGGCCTGTGGCTCTGCACCGGCCTGCGCGCGGACACCGAGCTGCCCGTACTGTGGGCATGGATGTTCATCACGGGTGTGGGCATCGGGCCCACCCTGTCGGTCTACACCATCGTCGTCCAGAACGCCGTGCCACGGGAACGACTGGGCGTGGCCACCAGCAACCTGACCTTCTTCCGCCAGGTCGGAGGGACGGTGGGCCTGGCCATCGCCGGCACGATCTTCGGCACCACGCTCAGCTCGGAGGCACCCAGCCAGCTGCGCGGGCGTCTCCTGCAGGCGGGCGTGCCGGCTGAGCGGATCGACTCACTCAGCGAGCTGGCGGCCGGGCGGGATCTGGACCAGGACGATCTGGCCGGCGTGGGCGACCTGAGCGCGCGCATCCTCGACGCCGTGCCCGAAGCGTTCCGGGCCACGGTGGAGCCCTTCCTGCCGGTCGTGGAGGAGGCCATCCACGAGGCGTTCTCGCTGGCCGTGGGGGAGACCTTCTGGTTGGGCGTGCTGGCCACCATCGCGGCCATCGGCGCCACCTTCGTCGTCCGCGAGCAGCCCTTGCGTGGCCGCCTCGAGGTGCCCCAGGCCGCGGCCACGGCCGCCTCGTGACAGGACCGCGCATCATGCCCATCCCGGCCGGACTCCTGGCACCAGGGACGGCCGACGCTTCATTCCAAGCGGTAGCCAACGTGGATGACGTGCCGCCCGGCCAGATGCTGAGGGTCACTAGCGGCGACCTGGATCTGCTACTGATGCATACCGACCTCGGCCTGGCCGTGACGGAGGATCGCTGTCCGCACATGGCAGCACCACTGTCGGTCGGGCGGCTCGACGGGTGCGAGGTGGATTGCCCGCTGCACAAGGGGCGCTTCGACCTGCGCACCGGAGGCACCGTCCGCTTCCCCACCACGGGCGGTCTTGACCCCGACGGCGGTTACCACCCGCCGTGGGCGCCACCGGGCGCGCCAGCCAAGCCTGAGCCGAGCGACGACAAGGCGCGCGCGCGCGCCGCTACCCGCGTGAGACGCCTGCGCTACTACCCGGTGCGCGTGCGGGGTGATGCCATCGAGGTCGCCATCCCCGGCTGACGCTCCACGGTGGCACGCCACTTGTCGTGGCGCGGGCCGAAGCGGGAGGTGACACCGTCCCCGGCGTAGCGATCCGCCGCCATCAGGTCGAAGGCGTGGACCATGTCCTCCATCAGCGAGTAGCGACCCGGGACGTAGGCGCGTGAGCG
>Ga0136627_1000326_pt1 | contig 17276 bp, 15 predicted proteins | sample AntDrymUQ4892206_2_FD_104652 | JGI IMG/M metagenome (GOLD analysis project Ga0136627, IMG submission 104652) | Polar desert sand microbial communities from Dry Valleys, Antarctica - metaG UQ489 (22.06) | ecosystem: Environmental > Terrestrial > Soil > Desert | place: Antarctica: Dry Valley... | reverse complement strand
CGTCTGGAGGACCTGCCGGTTCGCGTCGAATTGCCCGGCGCGCTCGGCGAGGAGGTCGCCGCCTTCGTCGAGGGCGAGGCCGGCTGGCAGGTGGTCGGTGACGACGGACCGCTGATGCCGGTGCTGACGGTCGCGGCAGGCCTGCGGCCGGGCGTGGCGACGGTGGTGGTGACCGACGGCCCCGCCGACCAGGCGGCGGTGCGCAGCGCGTTGCTTGGCGGTGCGTTGGACGTCGTCGCGTGGCCACAAGAGCGGGCGCGGCTGCTGGAAGCGCCACTGCGGATCCGCGCCACTCCCGCGGGTGGCCGTACGCCAGCGGTGTGCCGCGTCGCCGGTGCCGGCGGCGGGGCGGGCACGTCGACGATCGCGCTGACGGTCGCGGCACTGGCGGGGTGGTCGGGCCGGCGGGCGCTGGTGGTCGGCAGCGACGACCTGTTGGCGCTGGCTGGGTTCCCGCCATGGCGTGGCCCCGGCGCGGCTGAGCTGGCGGTGCTGGATGTCGCTGACGCGGCGGCCGAGGTCGCGGGGCTTGCTCAGCCGGTGCCGGGCGTCGATGGACTGGCTGTGTTGGGCGGCGGCGGCCTGGTCAGCGGTGTCGCGGGTTGGCCAGCTGATCTCGTGGTCATCGACGAGCGCGTGCCGGCGGCCCTGGAGCACGCCGACGTGGTGATGGCACGCCCGGACAAGAGTCTGCGAGCCGCCGTCGGGGCGATGGGACAGGTGCTGGTCAACGGGGACGGCCCGCTCGACGCCGCGGGGACCCGCCGGATGCTGGGCCGCTCGCCGGCGGGGCGGCTGCCGACGTCGGCCCGAGTCGCCCGGGCCGGTGTTGCGGGCCGGGTGCCGTCGGGTCTACCGGGGTCGTGGGTGGCCGAACTGCGCTCGTTGTTGGAAGGCGCGCCGCGATGAGCGCGGGCGTGCAGCTGGAGCGGGTGCGCCAGCGGGTGGCCGAGGACCCGGCGCTGGGCACGACCGCCGACGTGCCGCCGGCGTTGGCGACGGTCCGCTCCGCGGTGGCCAGGGCGGTGCGGCAGGAGGGCGTCCTGTTGCCGCCCGACGAGCTGGCCCGCTTGGTCCGCGAGGTCACGGACGCGCTGGCCGGTCTTGGCCCCGCCCAGCCGCTGCTGCGCGACCCAGCCGTGACCGACGTGCTGGTCAATGGCCCCGACGAAGTGTGGGTGGAACGCGACGGGCGGCTGGAACGCACCAGCGTGCGCTTCGCCGACGCGGCGGCCGTGCACGCGGCGGCGCTGCGGACGCTGGCGCCGCTGGGACTGCGCCTGGATCGTGGACGCCCTTGGGTCGACGCCCGGCTGCCCGACGGCAGCCGGCTGCACGCGCTGCTGCCGCCGCTGGCCCCCGGCGGGCCGGTGATCTCGGTCCGTCGCTTCGCCGCCGTCAACCACACCTGGGAGGCGCTGCGGCGGTCGGGCGCCGTGCCCGGCGAGGCCGCGACGCTGCTGCGCCAGGCCGTGGCGGCCCGCCGAGCCATCGTCTGCTGCGGGCGGACGGGAACGGGCAAGACCACGTTGCTCAACCTGCTGCTGGCCGAGGTGAGCGACGACGAGCGGGTGCTGATCATCGAGGACGCACCTGAGCTGCGTCCCCGCTGCCGCCACGTCGTGCGGCTGGAGTCGCGCCCCCCCAATGCCGAGGGCGCCGGAGAAGTGACCATCCGCGACTTGGTGCGCCAGTCCCTGCGGATGCGGCCCGATCGCATCGTGGTCGGTGAGGTCCGCGGCGTCGAGGTGGTCGACATGCTGCAGGCCCTGGCCACCGGCCATGAAGGCTGCATGACGACGGTCCACGCCCGCGCTGCCGACGAGGCGCTGGTTCGTCTGGAAGGCATGGCGCTGTTGGCGGGACTGCCGCTGCCCGCGGTCCGTGCACAGCTCGCGGTCGGCCTCGACCTGCTGGCCGTCCTGTCGCGCGGACCGGACGGGCGGCGCGGTTTGGTGCAGATCGCCGAGGTGCAACACCGCGACGACGACGGGCCGCTGCGCGTGCGTCAGCTGTGGCAGCGGGAGTCCTGGACGTGACCCGGACAGCCGGCGCAGACCAGGCCATGTACACCGAGCTGCAGGCCGCCCTGGAGGCCGGCGCCGCACCCAGCCAGGCTCTGACGGCTGTCGCCGCCGACAGTGTGCTGGCCGCGGTGGCGCGAGAGCTGCGCTTGGGTCGCTCGCTGGGGGACGCCGCTCGGACGGTGCAGACGGGACATCCCGCCGCCGATCTGTTGGTGCGGGCGCTGGCGGTCGCCGAGTTGACTGGTGCGGGTGCGGCTCAGGCGACCGAGCAGGCCCTGGCGGCCGTGCGCGACGAGGCGTCCCTGCACCGGCTGATCGAGGTGCGCACCAGCCAGGCGCGCGGCGCGGCGATTATCCTCGCCGCCCTGCCACCCGTCGCCTGGGTGCTGTTCGTCGCCGTCGACCGGGCCACCCTGCGCTTCTACCTGACTGCGGGGGGCGCGCTCAGCGGGCTGCTGGCGGTCGCGCTCGGGGCGTCGGCGTGGTGGTGGATGCGCCGGTTGGTGACCAAGGCGGCCGGGGAAGCGTTGACCGCCGACCCGCTCGCCGTGGCCGCACCACCCCGCGACTGGACGCGGGCCGCCGCCCTCGCCGTTGCAGTCCTGCTTGTCGGCGCGCTGACGGTCGGGCTGGGCTTGGCGGTCGTGGCCGCCATCGCCGTCGCGGCGGTGTCGCTGCGCCGGCCCGCTATGGCCCGGACCGGCAACCAGTCGGGCGGCGCGGCCGAAGCGGTGGAGCTGCTCGCGGTCGCCGTGTCGGCGGGCCTGCCAACCGGGGCCGCGCTGGCTGCGGTGGCGCCGTTCGCCCCACCTGCTGCTCGCTCGGCCCTCTCGGCGGCTGCCCGGCGTGTGCGCAGCGGATGGGACGTCGACACCGCCCTCGACGGCACCGGCCTCGCCGCCTTGGGCGCAGCCTTGGGCGCCGCAGCCCGCTGGGGGGCTCCGGCCGAGCCAGCCCTCCGCCGGCTGGCCGACGACCTGCGCGCCCAGCGACGTACCGCCACCGAAGTCGCCGCCGAGCAGCTGCAACTCCGTCTCGTCTTCCCCACCACCCTGCTGACCCTGCCTGCGTTCATCGTGGGCGTCGTGCCACCGCTGCTGTGGTCGACGCTCGGACGCTGACGGGTTCGGCCCGACTGCAAGGAGCCGCACATGCAACGACTGTCCACGATCACCGGCAACCAGCCCGCAGCCGGGTCGGGCGAGCCCGACGCCACCATCGACGGGATCGCCGACGCGCGCGGTCACACCGCCGGTGGGCCGCTGGAACGCCTGCATCACGACGAGGAGGGAGCTCAGGCCGTCGAGTACGCGATGATCGCCGGACTGGGTGCCGGTGTCATCGGCATCCTGTACAAGATCATCACCAGCACCGGCCTCATCGAACGCCTGGTGACGGCGCTGCTGGAGGCGCTGATCCAGCTGGTCACCAGTTGGTTCTAGCCGGGCCTTCGGGGAGCGCGCCGCCGGCGCGCGCTCCCCGTTCGGGCCCGTTGACCGGGAGGTTCGCGCCGGCTGGTGCGCCCTGTGCGGCTGGTGCGCCCTGTGCGGCCGGTGCGGCCGATGACCGGGGCAGCCAGAGCGTCGAGTTTGCCCTGATCCTGCCGGGCGCGGTGCTGCTGTTGAGCCTGCTACTGCACGGCGCCCTGCTGGGGGCCGACCTTGTCGCCGCCCAGACCGTGGCGGTGCAGGCGGCGCGAGTCGCCGCCGTGGACGACGACGCGGCAGTGCGGGAGGCCGCGGCCGAGGCGGCTGGAGGCCGACCGTTGCAGGTGACGCTGGAGCCCGACGCAACGCGGCGCGCGCCGGGAGACATGGTCACCGCGACGGTGCGGCTGCGCAGCAGGGCCTTTGCGCCGTTCGGTGCGACGGTGTGGTGCCCGGGACGGGCGGCGATGCGGGTCGAGGACACATGAACCGTGATGGCGGCGGCGAGCTGCGGTGGCCGATGCACCGACGCGCCCGATCCGACCGCGGCGACGAGCTGCGATGGCCACCGCGCCGACTCGTGCACTCCGACCGCGGCGGCATCGCGGTGTGGCTCGCGATGGCGCTGTGCCTGTGGCTTGCAGGCGGCGTGATCGTCGTGACGGCGCTGACCGACCTCGGTGTGGCGGTGGCTCGAGCTCGTGGCGCCGCCGACGCCGCGGCGTTGGCCGGCATGGCCGCTTCGCCCCTGGCCGGCGGTTCCGGCGCTCCGCGACCCGCTGCGGTCGAGGCCGCTGCCGCCAACGCCGCCACCCTGGTCGCCACCGAGGAGGACGGTTGGCCGCTGCGCTACGCGGTCACCGTCAGCGTCCAGCCGCTCAGCCCCCTGGTGGTCGCGATCGCCGGACCAGTGCAGGCAAAGGCGACAGCCGCGGTGCGGCCTGCCACCGACCCCGAAGCTGCGCTCGGCCTGCGGCCTCGCTGACCGGGCCCTGCCACCGATCCCGAAGCTGCGCTCGGCCTGCGGCCTCGCTGACCGGGGTCAGCACGGGTTGACCCCGAAGCTGCGCTCGGCCTGCGGCCTCGCTGACCGGGGTCAGGCCCGCTCGGCCAGCACCGTTTGCAGCAGCGCCAGCGCGCCGGCCTTGTCCAGCGGCTCATTGCCGTTGCCGCACTTGGGTGACTGCACGCAGGAGGGGCAGCCGGTCGCGCAGCCGCACGCCGCGACGGCTGCCAAGGTCGCCCGCAGGTGGGCGTCACCGCTGCGATAGCCGCGCTCGGCGATGCCTGCGCCGCCGGGGTAGCCGTCGTAGATGAAGATCGTCGCCTCCCCGGTGTCGGGATGCCATGGCGTCGACAGCCCACCGATGTCCCAGCGGTCGCACATGGCGAACAGCGGCAGCAGGCCGATGGCGGCGTGCTCGGCGGCATGGGCGGCACCCGGCACGCGTTCGGGTCCCAGACCCGCCGCGTCGAGCACGGCCTCGGGAATCGTCAGCCACAGCGCCTGGGTGACCAGGTGCAGGCGGGGCAGGTCCAGCCCCACCACGCCCAGTGACTCGTCGGTCATCACGCGCCGCCGCTCGTAGGCCAACACCTGGTTGCCGACCTCCACCCGACCCAGGTGCATCCGGCAGCGACCCCAGCCCAGCGACTCGGTGACAGCCAAGACGTTGACCTCGGTGTCGCTGCGCGGCTGGGTGTACTCGTCGCCGTCGTACGGCAGGGCCACGGCCGTGCGCTGGCGCAGGTCGAGGGTGTCGATCCGCCAGGTCCGGCCTTGATGCAGATACACGGCGCCGGAATGGACACTGCGGTAGGCCCGCGCCTCGTCGGCGTCACCGATCAACGCGCCCGTGGCGGCGTCGACGATGTTGAAGGGGTCACCTCCGGCGCTGCGGATCGAGACGGCTGCCGCCGGCGAACCGCGACCGGCCCAGTACCAGCGCCCAGCGCGCTCGCGCAGCGTGCCCGCCGCGACCTCCTGCGCCACCAACTCCCCGACGTCGGTGCCGAACACGGCCTCGCCGGACTCCAGCGGGAGCTCCCAGGCGGCGCAGCGCAGGTGAGGGCCGAGCACGTAGGGGTTGGTCACATCGACCACCGCCGCCTCCAGCGGCCGACCCCACAGCTGCGAGGGGTTGGCCAGCAGGTAGTGGTCCAGCGGATTGTCGGCCGCGACGAACACCGCCAACGCCTCGCGGCCCCGTCGACCCGCGCGGCCGACCTGCTGCCACAGCGACGCCACCGTGCCCGGCCACCCGGCGACCACCACCGCGTCCAACGAACCCACGTCCACGCCCAGCTCCAGCGCGTCGGTCGCGGCGACCCCCCGTAGCGTGCCGTCGATCAGGCCGCGCTCGACCGCTCGGCGCTCTTCAGGCAGGTGTCCACCGCGGTAGGCCAGAACGGTGTCTGGGTCGGCGCCCTCGGCGGCCAGCAAGCGGCGGGCCGCGGCAGCCACCAGCTCGGCCCCTTTGCGGGACTTGACGAAAGCCAGCGTGGCGGGGCCGTGCGCCACGATGCCCGCCAGCAGCCCGGCGGTCTCGGCCAGCGTCGATCGGCGTGCACCCGCTGCCTCGTCGGTCAACGGCGGCTCCCACAACGCGAAGGCCACCGGCGGCCGTGGCGACCCATCGTCGACAATCTCGGCGACGTCCAAGCCCGTCAGGGCATGCGCGTGCTCGCCGGGGTTGCCGATTGTCGCTGACGCCATCACGAACACCGGGCGCGCCGAGTAGTGGTCGCAGACGCGTCGCAGCCGTCGCAGGATGGCCGCCACGTGCGACCCGAAGACCCCCCGCGCGACATGGCACTCGTCGACGACCACCAGGGCGAGGCGATGCAGGAAGTCACCCCAGCGGCGGTGGCCGGGCAGCAGACCGACGTGGAGCATGTCGGGGTTGGTCAACAGGACGTTAGCGGTGCGACGGATCGCCTCTCGCTCGGCTCGCGGGGTGTCGCCGTCATAGGCGGCGGCACGCACGTGGGGCAGCCGGAGGTCGCGCAATGCCCGCAGCTGATCGTGCGCCAAAGCCTTGGTCGGCGCCAGGTACAGGGCGGTCGCCTTGTCGTCGCGCAACAGCCGTTCGATCAGCGGCAGCTGGTAGCACAGCGACTTGCCGCTGGCGGTGCCGGTGGCGACGACCACATGGCGGCCGGACCGCACCTGCGCCAGCGCTTCGGCCTGGTGGCTGTACAGGGTGTCGATGCCGAGCAGCCCGAGGCGCGCAACCAGCAGCTCGGGCACGTCTTGTGGCAGCGCCACCGTGCGGGCGGGTCTGGCCGGCAGGTGCTGGAGCGCGGCGATGCGCGGGGCGCCACGGGCCGACGGCACCGCGTTCGACAGCGCCTCGTCGAGGCTGCGCAGCAGCGAATCCGCGTCCACCCCACGAAGGCTACGGCGCGCGGTGGCGGGCCTAGCCTGAAGCGTTGCCCTCAAATCCGGAGGCACCGCTTCAACCGCTCGGCTGGCGCTCGGGTGTTTCGCCCGTTCAGGGGTAGGAAACCCTCGCGGGGCCGGTGCACTGCCGGGTTCGTGGTTGTCGTTGACGCGCGTGCAGACGCGTGCAGAGGAGTAGCTGTTGTGGAGTTGAGCCTGAACCACCGCAAGGAAGGCGACCGCACCGTGCTGGAGGTCGGTGGCGAGGTCGACGTCTACACCGCGCCCAAGTTGCGGGAGAAGCTGGTCGAGCTGGTCGGCGAGGGCAACTACCAGATCGTGGTCGACATGACGAAGGTCGAGTTCCTCGACTCGACCGGGCTGGGGGTCCTGGTCGGCGGGCTCAAGCGGGTCCGGTCGCACGACGGCAGCCTGTCGCTGGTGTGCAACCAGGAGCGCATCCTCAAGATCTTCCGCATCACCGGCCTGACCAAGGTGTTCCCCATCCACGACACGCTGGACGAGGCCCTCCAGGACACCGAGTGATGGATGGCGTTGAGTTACGGTTGCCGCCCGACGTCGCCTATGTCGGCCTCGCGCGGCTCGTCGTCACTGTCGCCGCCCGTTCGGCCGGCCTGCCGGGCGAACGCATCGAGGACTTGAAGATTGCGGTAAGCGAAGCCGTGGCCAACGCCATCAAGTCGCACCTCCGACACGCCGTCGCAGCCCCGATCCGCCTCACCTTCGGCACCCCCAATCCGGGCTTCTTCTCGGTCAGCGTCACCGACGCCGGCGGCGGTTTCGACCCCGCCCCCGCAGAGGACAACGGCACGCGGAGCTGGGCGGCGGAGAGCGGACTGGGGGTCACCCTGATCCGGGGCATGGCCGACGCTGTCGACTTCCGCCGCGACGAGGGGATGGTCGTGCAGATGCGGTTCTCGCTGACGCACAACGGGATCGATGCGCTCAAGCCCCCGGCCACGTGAGCGGGGGCTGATCTCGCAGTCGCCGCCCTGCCGTCAAGCGCGTGTGGGGTTGGGTGGGTGACCGTCTAGCATCCGCAGGCGAGATGTCCTCAGTGAAGACCAGCAGCGACGACCGCATCAGCGCCACAGTTGCGCGCTACGACGCAGTGGCGGCCGAGTACCAGGAGGTCTGGCGGCAGCACCGGCCCCTGGATGCGATCCGGAAGTTTGCGGCGCTGGCGGGGCGGGGCGCGCTCGTACTCGACCCGGCCTGCGGCCCCGCGCTCGACGTCCGGCTGCTGCGCGACGCCGGCCTGATCGTCGCTGCCGGTGACCGTTCCCACGAGTCGATGCGCATGGGAAAGCTGCTGTTTCCCAAGGGCGCGCTGGCGCGTTGGGACTTCCGCCGCCTTCCCTTCGCTGATCACGCCTTCGATGGCGTGTGGGCGCCAGCGGCCCTGCAGCACCTTCCGCGAGGACAGATCCGTGCCGGCCTGGCTGAGCTGCGCCGGGTGCAGCGCCACGGGCCGATGTTCGTGTCGTTTCGTGAGGGGACCGGCGACCTCGAGGCGGTCGAAGATCCGCCCGCGGGTACGGTCTACGCCACTCCCGTCCGCGGCGAGGAGTTGTACGCCCTGCTGGTCGACGCCGGCTACGACGAGGTGGAGATCGAGGTGCGGCCCGACCCGCTCGAGCGCAGCGGCGTCACCTGGGTCTACGGCTGGGGTCGCCTGCCGGGTGATGGCCACGTGCGTGCCATTGCGAGGAAGGAACAGTCGTGAACGACGACCTTCGCGGCTTCTCGGAAACGCCGGTCACCTCCACGGGCGGTGAAGCGCGGGCGTTGGTGGATGTACGACGGGTATCGGGTACGACAGGTCGCCACCGAGGGCGACGTCGACTGATCCGGCTCGCCCGCTGACGGCTGGCCGCAGCCCTACAGCGACCATCCGGGAAGGTCGCGCCCGGCCAGCTCCCGGAGACGGTCAGCGTCGTCTTGCAGCGCTTCCACCAAGCGGCGACGCAGCCGTTGATCCAGTTGCGTCGGGTGCTCGGTGCGCCATCCCCGCAGGTCGCCAGTGGGCGCGTTCGGGTCCACGCCGGCGAATCCGAGCAGCGACCTCAGCGCGCCGCTTCCCTCTGCGCTGAGCTCCTCGTGCGCCACGATGGCGATCTGCTCGCAAGGGTAGTGAGGCGCGCAGCCGGCAGGACCGATGCCATACGGCCGGCAACCCCTGGGTGGGCCGGCGAGGTGTAGCAGGGTGAAGACTCGCCGCGAACCGGAGCTGACGCGTCGAAGTGGCCGGCGTACCAGTCCAGTCCTCGATACCAGTTGCCGGCCTGCGGGTCCTCGGGCCCGACAAAGAAGTTGAGCTCCTTCGGACCGCACATGGCGATCTGCGGATGGCCGTCGAGGTAGCGGTGGACGGCACTGGTCCCGCACTTCATGGCCTCGATTACGACCAGGTTGGGCAACGCCGCTGTCGCCGAGCTCGGCTGGATGCCAGACATCAGCGTTCCAGTCCGGTGCTAGTGCGGCGAGCCTGCAGCGCGTTCCGGCCGGCTGCCTATCGCCGACTGACGGCGCCGCTCGATGCGTTGTTGCAGCGCGTACAGCTCCAGCGGCAGCTTGTGATGGTGCACCGCCAGTGGCGCGCGACGGGCCGAGGCCTCGATGCGTCCTTCGATGCGCCGCCGCCAGGAACACCGAGCCAGGACCGATTGCGGCTCGTGCAAGTAGATCCCCAGCAGCGGCCTCGCGGCGCGGCCGCGGCCGACCTCGTCGACCTGCACGGCACTGACCTCGTTCCAGGCCACGGCACCGACGCCGGGAAGGTGCAGGCCGGTGGTGTCGTAGCCGACGACCGGCTGGCGGCGGACGAGGTTGACCACGTTGCGGAATGCGAAGACGGTCCACAGCGTTGCCAAGGATGACCACGCGATGACCCAAACGACATCGCCGCGGGACAGGCCATCGGACACGAACAACGCCACGATGGCGCCCGCGAACACCGCCCCGCCGGCGGCGGCAGCGGCGGTCAGGGCGAGCTTCCAGGGCACGGGACGGACGACCTCGCCACCCCTTGCTTCCACCTTTGCCCAGTCCGCAGACGCCACGGCGTCCATGTTGCCACCCGAAGTCCGACGAGTACTGTGAGAGAGCAATGGCCAAAAACCTGGTGATCGTCGAGTCGCCCACGAAAGCCAAGACGATCGAGAAATACCTCGGGCCCGACTACCGGGTCCTAGCCTCCTATGGCCATGTTCGAGATCTGCCGCGCAGCGACTTCGCCATCGACATCAACGGCGACGCGGCGCTCCTGCGCTACGAGATCCCCAAGTCGTCCAGCAAGCACGTCAGCGCCATCCGCAAGGAAGCCAAGGTCGCTGACCGCGTGTTCCTCGCCACCGACCTTGACCGGGAGGGCGAGGCGATCGCGTGGCACGTCGCCGAGGTTGCGGGCGTGGACACCAGCGCCTCCAACCGCGTGGTATTCGCCGAGATCACCCGCGACGCGATCCTGGCGGCGTTCGCCGCGCCACGGCGCATTGACGGGCATCTCGTCGACGCGCAGCAGGCCCGTCGCGCGGTCGACCGGATCGTGGGCTATCGCCTGTCGCCGACGCTGTGGCGCAACGTGGCCAGCGGAATCTCCGCGGGTCGCGTCCAGTCGGTCGCCCTGCGGCTGATCTGCGACCGCGAGGACGAGATCCGCGCCTTCACCGCGCAGGAGTACTGGTCGCTGCACGGCGACTTCCGCCGCGACGCCGAGCAGTTCTCCGCCGATCTATTCAGTGCCGGTGGGCTGCGCGTGACCAATCCCAAGACGCTGTCGGAGCGCGCCGAGAAGGGCACCGAGGGACGCTACCTGTTGATCGGCGACGCCGAGCAGGCGGCGGCGTTGGCCGACCGCAGCCGTCAGGTCCGTGTCTGGACGGTCACCGACGTCACCCGACGCGAGATCAAGCGCAATCCTTCCCCGCCGTTCACGACGTCGACCCTGCAGCAGGAGGCCGAGCGCAAGCTGGGCTTCTCCGCGAGCCGCACCATGCGAGTGGCGCAGCAGCTGTACGAGGGCATCAATGTCGGTAACGAGACCGTCGGGCTGATCACCTACATGCGCACCGACTCGTTGAACGTGGCCGACTCGGCGTTGGCAGAGCTGTCCCAGGTGGTGGCCGAACGCCACGGCGACAAGTACACCCTGGACAAGCCACGCCGTTATCGCGGCAAGACCAAGGGTGCGCAGGAGGCGCACGAGGCAATCCGTCCCACCAGCGCACGTCGACTTCCGGCTTCGCTGGTGCGCCGCCTCGACCGCGATCAGCACGCGCTGTACGAGCTGATCTGGAAGCGCACCGTCGCCACCCAGATGGCGCCGGCGGTCTTCGACTCGCTGCGCGCGGACTTGGTCGGGACCGACGTCGGCAACGCCGAGCTGCGCTACCGGGCCACCGGTCAGGTCCTGCGCTTCGATGGTTTCATGGCCCTGTACATCGAAGGTAGCGACGACGACGAGGAGGGCCAGGGCACCCTCGCCGGCCTTCCGGATCTGGAAGACGGGCAGCAGCTGGTGCTGACCGACGTGCGCGGCGAGCAGCACTTCACGACACCGCCGCCCCGCTTCACGGGCTCCAGCCTGGTCAAGGTGCTCGAGTCCGAAGGCATCGGCCGCCCATCGACCTACGCCTCCATCATTCAGGTGCTGATCAGCCGCGAGTACGTGCGCCTCGACCAACGCCGATTCTTTCCCACCCCGCTGGGTGAGGTCGTCGTGGCGTACCTCAAACAGCACTTCGCCGAGGTCGTGGACGTGTCGTTCACGGCCAACATGGAGGCCGAGCTCGACGAGATCGCCGAGGGCAACGAGGCGTGGGGCCCGGTCGTCGGTCAGTTCCTCGCCGAGGTGGACGACTGGATCGCCGAGCGCAAGCCCGAGCGGCCCCGCATCCCCATCGACGGCGCGGCCTGCCCCGAGTGCGGCGAGGCGATGGAGAAGGTGTTCTCGGGCAAGTCACGCCAGTGGTTCGCGTCCTGCCACCGCTGGCCCGACTGCAAGGGCACCATGCCGCTGGACGTCTTCGGCAACGTCACCACCGTGGAGGAACTGCAGCCCGACGACAGCGTCGCCTGCCCGGAGTGCGGCAAGGGCATGATCCGCCGCGACGGTCGCTACGGGCCGTTCTACGGTTGCCAGGACTACCCGAACTGCAAGGGCATCACCAACGTCGAGAAGCGCATCGGCTTTGCGTGCCCAAAGTGCAAGCAGGGTGAGTTGACGGAGCGGTTGAGCCGCTACGGCAAGCCGTTTTACGGCTGCAACCGCTATCCCGACTGCGACTTCGCGATGTGGACCCAGCCGCTGGCGCAGCCTTGCCCCAACTGCGGCGGGCCGCTCAAGCCGCCGCGCAAGAACGCGAAGAATCCTGTCGCGGTGTGTGCCTTCTGCGAGGCGAAGGTCGCCGTTGACGCCGACGCCCCACGCGTGGTCGCCCAGGAGTACGTACCCCGTCGGGAAGAAGCCGCGGTCTGACGCCCGCTAGGCCGCGAAGAGGCCGCGGTCTGACGCCTGCTCTGACGATGGCCCGTCAGGCCGCGGAGCGAGCCACGCCGATCAGGCCGGTGCCGCGGCCCTGCTCGGCGGGAATCGCCCTCACCCGCAGGGACAGCTGGGGGCCGGCGTGGCGGCGTGCGGTGTTGGCCAGCGCCGCTGCTGGCCCCGCGACGCGTTGAGCCAGCGCGCCGAGCAGGGGGCCGACCCGCGTCCACACCCGGTTGGCGACGGGCTGGGCAACCCGGCGCACGGGACCCAGGTGATAGGGATCGCCCTCCATCCGCCAGACGCGAACCTCGGCGCCGTCCGTCGCGAGACGGAGCAGGTCGGTCAGGGTCGGGGCGTCGACCGGGCCGACGTGCGGCGCGTACCCGGACCAGCCGCCGAGGTAGCCGGACTCGTCGGGCGTCGACAGCACCAGCAGGCCGCCGGGTTCCACGCGGGCGAACAGCCGTCGCAAGAAGGCGAGCTGCTCGGCCGGTGTGATGTGCTCGAGGATCTCCATGCCCATCACCAGCGCGGCCGTCGCCGTACTCACTTCGTCCAGCTCGGCGTGGACCTTCACCTCGGGAAAGGCGCGTAGCGCCACGGCCCGCACGGCCGGGTCGCGGTCGACCAGGTGCAGCTCGGCCTTCAACCGCTGCGCGACCCAGGCGGCCAGCGCGCCGGTGCCGCTGCCGACGTCCAGCACCGGTCCGCGAGCTGCGAAGCGGTCGGCCAGGTCGGCTGCGGCCAGGTAGTTGGCGACATGGCGGTACAGCGACCGCTCGGTGCTATGGCCGCCGACGTCGCCGCCTTCGTGATTGACGTAGCCGTTCCCGCGGGCGAGGTCGGCGGCGACTAAGAACGGCTCGACCTCGGCCATGGCGACGGTGAGGTCGTCCACGAGGGGGCGTAGCGATTCGGCGGCGTGATCGGCGCTGATCTTGGGGGCTCCACCGGTAGGCTTGTGCGGCTCGCCAGCCTAGCGAACGGCGGCGGGCGCAATCGGAAGGAACAGCCACATGACCGGCGACGAGCGCTCGGGCGCACCGGTCTCGACATGAGCGGCGCAGCGGACGGCACCCAGACGGGCGGGGCCGCATCCGGCGGCGTGCGCGAGTTGCTGGCCGACCGCAACTACCGCAACTACTTCTCGGCCTCGCTGGTTTCCAGCCTCGGCGACTGGACCGGGCTGGTGGCGCTGCAGGCCCTCATCTCCACGCTGTACTCGGCCAATCCCCGTTTCGCGTTGTTCGGCCTCGGCGGCGTGATGATGGCCCGGCTGCTGCCAAGCCTGCTGGTCGGCCCCATGGCCGGTGTGCTGGCCGACCGCTACGACCGCAAGCGGTTGATGGTCAGCATGGACCTGGTCCGGGGGGCGCTGTTCACCCTGCTGGCCTTCTCCCGCAGCCTGACGACGTTGTTCGTTCTCACCTTCGCCATCGAGTGCCTGTCGCTGCTGTTCATGGCGGCCAAGGACGCCTCACTGCCGATGCTCGTGCAGCGGCGGCAGCTGACACGGGCGAATCAGCTGAACCTGCTGCTGGCCTACGGCACGCTGCCGCTGGGTGCGGTCATCGCCACCGCCATCACCACGCTGCTGGTGGCCTTCGGACTGACACCACAGATGTCCACGGTCGTCGCTCTGCTCGTCAACGCCGGCAGCTTCTTCATCGGTGCGGCCCTGATCGCTCGCGTGCACCTGCCCCCTCGCGAGCGCGCGGTCGGCGACGAGTCCGAGAGTCGCGGCGTGATCGAGGAGCTGCGCGAGGGAGTCGAGTTCATCCGGGACCTGCCGCTGATCCGCTCGCTGATCATCGGCGTGGTCGGCGTGGCCTTCGGGGCGGGGGTCGTCGTCAGCATCGGGCCCGAGTTCGTGCGCGAGTCCCTGGGGCGCCCAGCCACCGACTGGCCACGCATGATGACCTCGGTGGGGGTTGGGCTGGTCGCCGGAATCGTGGCCGTGCCGCTGGTCACCAGGCGGATCAGTCAGGAGCGGCTGTTCCCCCTCTGCCTTGCGGCCACGGGGGTCATCGTGGCCATCATCTCGACGGTGCCGACGTTCGCCATGGCGCTGGTCTTCGCCTTCGTGCTCGGCGTCGCGGCCGGCCTCGGCTTCGTCATCGGTTACGAGTTGCTGCAGCGCAACACCACCGACGAGGTCCGTGGCAAGACGTTCGCGGCGTTCTACACGGGCACCAGGGTTGCGCTGTTCTCCGCGCTGGGCATCGCCCCGTTCGTCGCTGGTGCCGCCAGCGGCGCGCTGTTCCTCAACGGGCGGTTTCTGCGGCTGTCGGGCATCCGCATGACCATCTTCGCCGGCGGCATGGTTGCGTTGTACGCGGCGTTGGTGGCCTTGCGCGGCATGTACCGGGCCCTGCGCGTGGAGCGACCCACGCCCATGCGCATCCCTGGCATCCCTTCCGCCGGGGGCCCGAGGCCTGGACTGTTCATCACCTTCGAGGGGGTGGAAGGGGCCGGCAAGTCGACCCAGGTCAAGGCGTTGGTGAGCGCGCTGCATGACGAGGGACACGACGTCGTGGTGACCCGCGAGCCGGGCGGCCCGCCGGTCGCCGAGCGCCTCCGCGAGGTGCTGCTGGATCCCAACTCGCAAGGCATGCACCCGCGCACCGAGGTGCTGCTGTACGCCGCCGCCCGGGCCGAGCACGTCGAGCGGGTCGTGGCCCCCGCCCTCGCCGAGGGCAGGACCGTGGTGTGCGACCGCTTCATCGACAGCTCGCTGGCCTATCAGGGCTACGCCCGTGACGTTGGCGACGCCGACGTGCTGGAGATCAACCGCTGGGCGGTGGCCAACCTGCTGCCCGACGTGGTGGTGCTGCTCGACCTGGCCGCCGACGAGGGGCTGCGGCGCATCCGTGAGCGCGCCGAGCAACGCCGGCGCAGTGGTCGTCCCCGGGGTCCCCGACCCCTGCGGCTGGGCGCCGCCGATGCGGGCGACGAGGACTGGCGTGAGCAGACGACGCCCGATCGCGTGGAGTCCGAGGACCTGGCCTTCCACCGGCGTGTGGCCGACGGCTACCGGCAGCTGGCCGAGCGCGACACCGAACGGTTCGTGGTGATCGACGCCGCCGCGAGCACGCACACCGTCGCCGCCCAGGTCCGCGTCGCGCTGCGGCCGTGGCTGCCTCAGCCACCGGCCGAATCGTCCGAGCCGCCGCACACCCGACCCGAGGCCGGGTAGGCGTGGCCTCGCCCACGTTGGTGGTGGAACCGTGGGACGTGCCCGCCCAGCGCCAGGCGGTTGCGGTCCTGCGAGGCGCCGTCGAGCGGTCGGAGGTCAGCCATGCCTGGGCGCTGGTCGGCCCTGCCGACGTCGGGCAGGAAGCGGCGACGCGCTGGCTGGCCGCCGCGCTCAACTGCGGGGCGATGGTGCCGCCGTGCGGCGGCTGCGACATCTGCCGGCGTTGCCTGCGCGGCGCGTACCCGGCGCTGCGGGAGTTCGCGCCCACCGGTGCGATGTACCGCGTGGACGAGGTGCGCGAGCAGTGGTTGCGCACCGCCTTTCACACCCCCTCGGAAGGCACCTGGAAAGTCCTGCGCATCGCGCACGCCGACCGCATGAACGAGGCCGCCGCCAACGCCTTCCTCAAAGGGCTGGAGGAGCCTCCCCCCAGAACCGTCTGGGTGCTGGAGGTGACCGACCCCGACGAGCTGCCGGACACGATCCTGTCGCGCTGCCGGGTGGTGCGATTCTCGGGCTGGGGCGCCGACGAGCTGGACGCCGAGGCTCGCCGGCTGGGGCTGGACGACGCGACCGAGCGTGCGCTCGCGGTGCGCGCCGCCATGGGTTCGCCTCGGGCCTTGCGCCGGCTCGCCTTGCCGCAGGGGCGCGACGACCTGCGGGCGCACCGGTCCATCCCCTCCCGGCTGCGCGACGAGGGTCCCGCCTTCGCGCTGACAGCAGCCCGCGCCCTGGACGACGAGGTGAAGCGACGGACGGCGGCGCTTCGCGCTGAGGGCCGCGCCGAGATCGAGACGGTGGCGGAGCGCAGCGGCGACGAGCTGCCTCGTGGGGTGGCCAAGCAGATGACCGAGCGTCTCGCCCGACGGGAGCGCGAAGTCCGCGTCGTCACGCTGCACGCCGCGCTGGACGACCTGCTCGGCTGGCTGCGTGACTGCCTGCTGGTGGGCGCGGGCGGGGATCCTGCGGCAGCGGTGAACGCCGACGCGGCCGAGCTGCTGCGCCGCGACGCTGAGGCGCTGGGGCCTCGACGCCTGCTGCGGGCCTGCGATCTGGTGCTGGCCACGCGCGATGATCTGGAGCTCAACGTCGGTCAGGGCCTGGCCCTGGAAGCGCTGCTGCTGCAGTTGTCAGCCCTGATGCTGGATCAAGCCGCCGAGACGCCCAGCGGCTGAAAGTCGATGTCGGGGTGATCCTGCATCGCCCAGTCCAGGGCGTAGTCGGAGGCCAGCAGCACCAGCCACCTGCCCCGCGTGTCGGAGCACACCAGCGTCCCGCGCTGCCCCGTCAGCCGCTGCGCCTCGGCTTCGGTGACCCCTCGGGCCAGCTGCCACGGTGCTGGGGTCATCAGTACCTGGCAACCGAACTCCGTGGCCAGACGGTAGGCGGCCACCTCGAACTGCAGCTGGCCGACGCCGGCGAACAGCGGCTCTTGGTCGCCGAAGTCCGGGCGGCGCAGCAGGTGGACCACGCCCTCCTCGTCCAGCCTGGCGATGCCGCTGCGGAACTGCTTGTACCGCCCGGTGTCGCGATTGCGCACGGTGACGAACCGCTCCGGGGCGAACGTGGGGATCGGTGCGAACGCCACCTTGGGGCCGGCGTACAGGGTGTCACCGACGAGCAGCTCGCTGGCATTGACCACGCCGACGATGTCGCCGGGAACCGCCTGCTCGACGGTGGTGCGATCACGCGCGAACAGCTGATGGGCGTACTTGAGTGTGTAGGGGCGCCCGGT
>Ga0136627_1000325_pt1 | contig 17319 bp, 20 predicted proteins | sample AntDrymUQ4892206_2_FD_104652 | JGI IMG/M metagenome (GOLD analysis project Ga0136627, IMG submission 104652) | Polar desert sand microbial communities from Dry Valleys, Antarctica - metaG UQ489 (22.06) | ecosystem: Environmental > Terrestrial > Soil > Desert | place: Antarctica: Dry Valley... | reverse complement strand
GAGGAACCCTGAGCGACCGCGGCGGCGGCTGTGGCGAGCGGGCGGGTAGCCCCAACCGGTTCGGTGCGTGCGGCGGCGCCGGCCGTGCAGCATACGGTCCAGCAGATAGTGCGACAGCAGCGACATTGGCGTCTCGCTACCCGGCATTCCCGAGGTCCATGCGCCGAGGGCACCGGCAAACCGGGCCGTCGGGTTAGTCCAGCTCCAACGAGCGCTACGAGCACGGCTTTCTCGGAGGGTGAGCGACGGGGCTCGAACCCGCGACCACCGGGACCACAACCCGGAGCTCTACCAACTGAGCTACGCCCACCAAGATGACTGCCGCGCCAATCTAGCAGCGGACGGGACCCTCCAAAGGCGCCCGGCCGCTGGAACCGGGACGCTCGTCGCGCTACAACCGGTCGAACGCGATGTTGATGCTGATCGACACGCACACGCCGCCGGACGACGGCGGCCGGCCCGAGGGCGAGCCGTGGCTCGTCACGGCACTCGGGTGGCTGCTTCCCTGGCCGGCGCTGATCGTGTGGCTGTGCGTGGCCAGCCGGGTGGTCGACGGTTGGTTCGCGGTGCTGTGCATCTTCGTCGCCATCGGCCTCGCGGCGTGGCGCGGCCTGCGCTTACTGCCCACCGAAGGACTCAACCAGAGTCAGCAGTGAGGATCGGCTCGCCGTCCGCGACACCGACGCCAGAATCGTGGTGCTCGAGCGGGCCTGAGAAACCGGCCCGACCATCGCTCTGGACGCGTCGACGTCGCCCGACGATGGTCAAGGCGCCCCGCCGGACTCAGGCGGGGTCGAGTCGCGCAGCGTCCACGTCTCGCGCACGAGCATCCCGGCGGCCAGCGCGAGGGTCGCCAGGAGGCTGCCCGCGCCCAGCACGAGGCTCGGCCCGAGCGCCTCGCCGAGCGGGCCGGCCATGACATAGCCCAGAGGAAGCAGGGCGAGCGAGCCCATCCAGTCGTACGCGGAGACACGCGAGAGCAGGTGCGGCGGGACTCGCTCGGCCAGCGCCGTCTCCCAGGAGACCCTTGCGCTGCAACGGACGCTCGAGATGCGGTTCACGCGGGTTACGCTCGTGGATCCCGCGAAGGGCGAGCGCCTCACATGCGACGTGCAGCTCGGCTTCGTCGCTCCCGACGGCGCCGCCGGCAGGCTCGTGCCGGGGGCGGCGATCATCGAGAGCAAGTCACGCTGCGGCGCCGCGACGGCCGACCGCGAGCTGCGGGCGCTGGGAGTCCGGCCGATCGCGGGCTGCAGCAAGTACTGCCTCGGGGTCGGGCAGACGTATGCGCAAGCCAGGAGCAACGTGTTCCGGCCGCTCCTGCGCCGGTACTTCGAGCCGGAGAGCGGTGCCCGTGCGTTCCTCGCAACTGCCTGAGGGTGAGGAGATCGTCGCCGGCCGGGTGGCTCTCGAGCTGCTCGGCGGCGGGCGCCGCTACGAGGCCTACCTCGCCTGGGACGAGCACCTGCACGCTCTGGTGGTCGCGAAGCTCCTGCGCCCGGGCCTGGTGGGCGACGACCGGGCGCTGGAGGCGCTGGAGGCGCTGGCCGCGGAGGCCCGCCTGCTCGGCGCGCTCGCCCACCCGCTGCTGCTGCGCTCCTTTGGCGCGGTGCTCGACGGCCCGCGGCCGCACGTCGTGCTCGAGCACATCGAGGGCCCCCGCCTGTCGACGCTGATCCGGCGCAGCGGCCTCGCGCTCGAGCAACTGCTTCCCCTCGGCCTGGATCTCGTGCGGCTCCTGCGCTACCTCGCGGCCGAGCAGGTCCTTCATCTCGACGTGAAGCCGCGCACATCATCATGGCCGGGCGGCCGCGCCTGATCGACTTGAGCGTCGCCCAAAGGGCGAGCGACGTGGGCAAACTCAGCGCACCGGTCGGCACCGAGCCCTACATGGCGCCGGAGCAGTGCGAGGTCGCGCGCTTCGTCGAGCTCGCGCCGGCGGCCGACGTCTGGGGGCTGGGCGCGACGCTGTTCGAGGCGTTGAGCGGCGCCCCTCCCTTCCCGCCGGACGGACAGCGCTTCCCTCAACTGCGCCGCGCTCCGGGACCACTGCCGCGCCACGTGCCCGACCGGCTGCGCGCCCTGGTGATGGACTGCCTCGCGCCGGACCCGGCAGGCCGTCCCGCGCTCGCCGAGCTGAGCGAGAGCCTGGAGACGCTGGTGGCGCACCTGCCGCCCCCGCACGTGAGCCTGCTGCGGCCCCGGCGGCGCCGCCCGCCTGCGCGGGCTGGATTCGGCATGAGAGCTTTCTCACGGCGCGCTCACCGCCCTATCACCCGCGGCGACGACGATGAAAGGGCAATCGACCCAGCGGAGGAGATTCCGATGACGGCTACTCGACCGGCTGACTACTCAGCCGACTGCGTCGGCAAGCACAGGCAGATCCCCGGCTTGCTCGCGGATCGGCATCGAGATCCGCGGGCAGTCCTCCAAGCGGTTCCCGAAGCAGGCGTGGAGCATCGAGCTGCGCGACCGCAAGGGGGACAACCGCGACGTCTCGCTGGTGGGCATGCCGGCCGACGACGACTGGATCCTGTACGCCGGCTACAACGACAAGACCCTGATGCGCAACGTGATCGCGTACGACACGGCGCGCCTCATGGGGCGCTACGCCAGCCGGACGCGCTTCGTCGAGGTCCGGCTCAACGGCCGCTACCACGGCGTCTACGTGCTGATGGAGAAGCTCAAGCTCAACGAGGACCGGATCGACCTGCCCGAGCCGGCCCAGCTCCTGGAGTGGACGTTCGGCTTCCAGGCCAAGAGCAAGGGCCCGCTACGTCCGGCTCCCGATCTCGAAGTACTTCATGCTCTACGAGGACCCCGAGCGCGAGGACATCGGACACGCCCGGCGGGCACAGGTCCAGCGCAGCATCGGCAAGGCCGAGCGCGCTCTCTACGGCGCCGACTTCCGCGACCCCGAGCGCGGCTGGCGCCGCCACATCGACGAGGCGGCCGCGATCGACTTCGTCCTCGTCAACGAGCTGTTCAAGAACCAGGACGCCTTCCACGGCGGGCTGCGAGGCGACATCCTGCGCGGCGTCCGCCGCCGTGCGAGCCGTCTCTCGGCGACGGGCGCGGTGCGGCGGAACTTCGCGCGCTGGCCCGTGCTGGGCACGCGCATCTGGCCCAATCCGCCCGCGGCGGTCCGGCGCACGACGTACGCGAGCGAGGTCAGCGCCCTGCGCTCCTGGCTCAAGCGCCGGATCGCCTGGCTCGACGCCAACGTGGACGAGCTCCAGTCGGGCCGCACCTGATCAGCCGGCGCTCTGGGCCACCGCCCGGAGCGCCGCGATCCCCGGCACGAACAGGTACTCGCCGCCGCGCGTGGTCACGAAGGACCGCTGTCCGCCGAGGAAGAACGGCGGCTCGCCCTCCACGGTCATCTTGCCGGTGCCGGCCGCGTCGCCCAGCAGGAAGTCCTTGTCGCGGCCGAGGTGGAAGACGTTGCCGTCGTTGAGCCACTGGATCTGGACGCCTTCGAACTGGCGCGAGATGCTCGCCTGGAAGCACACGAACACGAGCCCGCGCTCGCGCCCGTCATGCTCGGTCGCGTCCGCCGGCAGCGGTGGGCCGTAGGGCATCCCCCGGCGGATCATCCGATGGCGGAAGGTGAGGCGCCCCTCGAAGCCGAGCGCGTCGCGGGGGTTCGCCCGGCGGACGTGCGCGCCGACCGGGCAGCGGCGACCGTCGGGATCGGCGTCCGCATAGCGAAAGTCGTTGGCGCCCGGGGCGGCAGCGTGAAAGCCCGGCCGCGGCGCATCGGGGGAGAGCACGAGCGGAGTGCCGTTCCGCCAGCGCCCCACGACCTTGGCCGCGAGGAGCTCCTCGTCGCCGCCGTCGTAGAGGCGGGCGCCCTCGCGCAGCGCCCGCCGGAACAGCGCCACGTCCTGGTGCAGCTTGCGCCACACCATGTAGGTGCCGTTGCGGCCGAACGGACCGATGGGCGCGGTGGGCAGCCGGCGCTGCGGATCGACGCGCGAGTCCTCGTCCTCGTACCCGAGCACGAGCTCCCCCGCCGCGAGCGCGCGCCAGCGGCCCTCGGTTCCGGGCACTCCTCCGCCCGGCGCCTTGTCGTCGTTGACGCCCTCCACCGCCGGCTGGGCGAAGCCGTCGGCGTAGCCGAAGTGCTCGCGCGCTCCTTCGAGCAGCTGCGCGTGCTCCTCGTGCACGACGGCCAGTCCGCCGGCGTCCTCCATCCCGTCCCGCAGCTCGGACAGCGCGCGTTCGAGCGCGTCCCCGTTCTGGGCGTTGATCGTGCAGAGCAGGTGCGCAGTGCCCCGCCCGAGTCCGGCTTCCCAGCCGGCGGGGTCGCTCTCGCCCGTGTCCCCGAGCAGCCGGGCGCGAGCGGCCATGCCTGCGCGGAACTCCGCGGAGAAGCTTGCGGCGACGGCGTCCGCGACCCCCAGCGCACGCAGGCCGCCGTAGGAGAGCGCGAGGTTGAGCGCCGAGGCGGGCTTCGCGCCCGCCCACGGCGCGGCGGTCGTGACGCGGCCCAGCAGGCCGCGCAGGAACGCGCGCCCGCGCGCCGCGTCGTCCACGCGCAGGAAGAGGTAGGACGTGCGGTCGTAGGCGTTGCCGTAGGCGCGCAGGATGTCGCCCTGGATGTCGGACAGCTCGAGCGCCGCCGGGCTCACGGAGTCGCGAGCTCCTCGACGAACGCGCGCTGCAACGCCGCCGGCTCCATTCCCTGGGAGCGCAAGGCGAACGCGATGGTGCGCTCGCGCCGCTCCAGGCTGTGCCGGACCCGTGCGACCGTCGCTCTGGGGTACGCGGCCACGAAGATCCCCGTGTCGATCTTGTTGTGCAGCAGGTACGCCTTGAGGCCGGCGGAGTCCGCCGGGCAGCCCGCGCAGCGGCCCCAGATCTCGAGCGCCTCGGCGCCGATGCCCGCGCACAGCTCGTCGAGATAGCTGTCCAGCGGCCCGTCGAAGCAGCTCGTGAACAGCAGGTAGGGGCAGCGGAGGCGATCGGCGTGTCGCTGCCCGGGCTCCCGGACGAAGTCGGGCACCACGACCCAGCGCCCGAAGTGGGTCCGCGGCAGCCTGGCCAGCGGACTGCCTCGCTCGTGCAGCGCCTCCAGGTGAGCCCGCAGCTCGGCCTCCGACCCCGGAAGGATCGGAGTGAGCACCGTGAGCGCACACGCCTGCCCGGATCGGTTGGCGTTCACAGGCACCGCTGCACGTCGGTCAGGAAGCGCCGCCAGGCGTCCGCGAAGGCCTCTGGCTCCATGGCGTCCGCCCGCGCCGCGAGCGCGGCCAGCTTCGCCTCGACCTCGAGCGCGGCGGCGACCATCGTCGTCGTCGCCTCCGGATAGGCGGAGTAGAAGTGGCTCGCCTCGATCTCGTGGCGCCGGATGTACGCCTTGAACGGCGCGGTCGGGAGCGGCTTCGGGAAGCCGTAGGAGGAGCCCCACAACGTGTTCATCCCGCGCGTGAGGATGTGGGAGAACGCGTCGATGTACTCCTCCCAGCCGCCGTTGAAGTTGCTCTCGAAGAAGAGCTGCGCATGCCTGAGCCTCTGCTCCGGTGCCGACGGGCCGTTGGCCGGCAGGCGGCGGATCAGCGTCCAGCGGGCGAAGTGGATGAACGAGAGCTGCGCGAGCTGCGGGGACGGCCCCCGGATCCGCGTCGCGTAGAAGAAGAACAGCGGGAGCCACGCGCGACCCCACCATCGCACGGTGCTGATCACCGTGATGGCGAGCGCGCGGCCGTGCACGTTGCGCGAGGCGGTCCCCGTCGCCGTCCGTCCGGCATCCGCGGCATGAGCGGTCACGGCACGCGCGACGCTACGCCACCCGCGACCGGCGCGTCAAGGCGCTCGCGGCTCGCGGTAGGCGGCCGCGTACTCCCGCCAGCGGTCGCGCTCGGGGGTGAGCGCCGGCTGCCACGGCTTGACGCCGTCCGCCCAGTGGATCAGCCCCGGACCCTGCGGCGGCGTGCGCGTCGGCACGAACACCCACGCGCCGGGCACCGTGGCGCGTGCCGGGCCGTGGAGGTGGTGCAGGACCTCCAGGTCGTCGAGCCCGAACGCCTGCACCAGGGCCGGCGCCTCGCCGCTGAAGTTCTCCCGGCGCCTGCGCTCGAGGTCGAGCACGAGCACGTCGTTCGTGAACGCGTCGAAGTCGAACGCATGGCGGGCGTGCGCGATGCGCCGCAGTTCGGCGGCGGCCTCGGCTCGGTCCCCCAGACGGGCCGCGGCCGCGTGGATGACACCGAAGCCGCTGACGCCGCGGAGTCGCGGCGCCGCCAGGGTGCGGCCTTCCAGGTCCAGGGCGGCCAGCTCGGCGATGTCGCCGGTGGCGACCGCCGGCAGCGACAGCAGCACGACACGATCGACGGCCGGCAGCAGGTCGGCGAGCAGCAACCGGATCACGCCGTCGGCCCGCGGCCGGATGCCAGTCGTCGTCTCGAGGTCGCGGACGACCCCGCGCGTCGGGACCCACGTGAACGTCAGCCCCGGGAAGCGACCGGCGAGGCGCCGCTCGATTGCGTCCGTTCCCGGCCGAGCGAGGACCCAGAGGTGCAGCGGGCGCGAGGCGTGATCGAGCAGGGAGGCGACCAGCACGGACAGGCTGAGGCCGGCCTGCTTCGGCAGGATCACCGCGCAGTGGACCGGCTCGCCCGTCGGACTCTCGGGCGCGGGCGCGTGGATGACCGATCGCGCCACGAGGGCTCGGACCTTGCCCGCGACGTCGGCCGCCACCGGCGGCAGCCGGCTCGGAGCGGTCCGGTGCGCCTCGGCGGCCGCCACGTCGGCGGCGGTGATCTCGCGCCAGAGCGCGTACACGTCCGCTTCGTCCCGGCCGGTCAGGATCGCGGCGAAGACCTGCTCGAGCTTGGCGAGCAGGCCGTCGCGCATGGCGGCGAACGCGTCGTCGCCGATGTCGATCAACCCGTCGAACCGGATGTCCGAGCGGTTCTTGGGCCGGAGCTCGACGTCCACCCCGATGGAGCGCACCGGCAGATAGCAGTGCAGTCGTGCGGTGACCACGCCCCGATGCTCGCGCCGGTAGGTCTCCAGCAGGTCCAGCGCGGCATGGACGTTGGCGACGAAGGAGCGCGACCGCACGGCGGCCCGGCTGTGCTTGTACGTCACCGCCCCGTCGGGCACGTCGCTGGCGGGGATGTCCACGTAGGCGAGGGGCGCTTCCGCCGGCGGCCCGGTCTCGAGATCTCCGAACACGGTGTCGATCGTGGTGGTGAGGCAACCCGAGAAGAACGCCGGGACCTCGAGCGAGAGCAGGAGGTGGACCGTCGTCCAGTCACGGCAGCCGACCGGTCCGTACCGCTTCAGGTAGTCGATCGCCGCCGGGGTGAGCAGGTCGCGCTTGTTGCAGTGGAAGGAGACGAAGATCGGGCGCAGGTTGCGGTGCAGCGGGAAGCCGTGGCGCATGTTGAAGAGCGCGTGCATGTACCAGCCGAAGGCGAGCACCCAGGTGTCCTCCGGGATCGGCTCGTACATCGAGGCGTCGCGGTGCACCGTGATGACCTGGAGGTCGGCGTCGACATCCCGTCGCTGTCGCTCCGGCCGGGTCCGGGCGCCGAGCTGCGCGAGCAGGTCCACGAGGTCGTCACGGCCGTGCAGCCGGACGCCCCGATGGCGGACGAGATGCCCGAGGGCCGCGATGCTCTGGATGTGATCGCCGAGATTGGCCGATGCCTTGCTCGCCGACGGATGGCCGTAGTCCATGACCGCGAAGGTCCGCCGTCCGCCGACGGGCGGCGGAGCCGAGGGCGAGTCGGGATCGGCGGCGACCCAGGGCGCCATCCAGTCGCGATGCATCTCAGCGCGGCGCCACACGGACGGGTCCTCGCGCACGTGGCGTTCGAAGATCGCGAACACGTCGCGCGCGAGGCCGGCCTCGCCGAAGCCCCAGACCGCGGTGAGGATCTCGAACCAGCTCCTGGCCCTGACCTCCTCGGGATCCGCGGCGACCAGCTCGCGGATCTCCCGCAGCGCGTCGTCGGCCGCCACCGAGAGCCCGGACCGGACGTATTCGGCCGGAGCCACCGCGGCCCACGACAGGGAGGGAACGGAGCGGAGCTCCGCCCAGGCGAGCTCCCGGTAGCCGCGCTTGAAGGCAACGATCCCGCCGCAGAGGTGCCCGAGCGTCGCCGTCGACGGGTGCGCGCGCAGCCCCTCCGCGATCGACTGGGCCCGGTCGTGCTCCTGCGCGGCGACGAGCGCGCGGACCTGGGCGGCGACGGCGCGCTCCAGGGTCTCTCCGCGCTCGAGCGAGCGCAGCAGGGTGCCTCGGGTGCGGGGCGGCGGAGCGGTGGGCGGCGGCTGCAGGCGGTCATCCGGTGCCGGGCGACCGGAAGAGCGGAGCCGGCGGACCGCACGGCGCATCCGCGCGGGAAGCTGGCGGCCGGCCAGGCGGCGCGCGCCGCTCACGCAGGATCCCGGACGACGTGCAGCCTCCCCAGGCGCTCGAACCGGAAGCCGTCACGCTCCGCGAAGTACTCGTCGACCGCGGCCCGGCACCCCGACCACGCGTAGTAGTCGTCGAGCACGATGCGCCCACCGGGTGGGAGCAGCGGCGCGATTCGCCGCAGGCACGTCATGGTCGACTCGTACCAGTCGCCGTCCAGATGCGCCAGGGCCACCGGCTCGTCGAGGTCGATCGTGTCCTCGAACCGCCCCCGGATCAGCTCGACGCCGTGCTCGGCGGCGGGCACGCCGAGCCGGCTGAACGACTCGAGCACCTCGCGTTGGAGATCGTCGCGGTAGCCGTAGTAGGTCTCGCCGCCCACGCCCTTGGCCTCGCCGCCGGCGATCTTCCGGTAGCGAGCGTGCACGTCCGGGCCGTCGCGCTCGGTCGGCGGCGGGATCATCCCGAACACGTCGTAGACCTTCATCGGCCGCTCGACGGCCTTCGCCGATGCCATGACGATGGCCGAGCCGCCGCGCGCGGTGCCCGCCTCGATCAGCAGGCCGGGCAGGGCGTCGCGCTCGAGCTCCCGCACGCTCGCGGCGAGCTCCCGCAGGTTGTGCGGCTTGAGGTAGGTCAGGTGCTCGGACCGCGCCCGGGCGATCGTCGCCTCCACCGTCTCCGGCAGCGCGTAGGTGACCTGGTCGAGCCGGTCCTGGACGTCACGCAACTGCCTGCGGGCGGTCCGGAGCTTGCGCTTGACGTCGCGCAGCTCCCCCTCGACCTCGGGCGCGGCCCATTCCGCCGCCCTGCGCCGGGCCCGCCGCGCCACGCTCCTTGCCTTGTGCGCATGCCTGCTCAACGGGTCCTTCCCGGGCGAGATCGGTCGGGCGAGGCAGTCTACTTCCGCGCGATCACCACATAGTTCTTGGGCAGTCCGGACCCGACGAGCTTGTAGCGGAGATCGAGCCGCGCGAGGACGTTGGCGGCGCGGCCCGCCGCGCGCCTGGCGACCCTCGCCGTCAGCGCGAGCGCGAGGCCGGTCGGCCCTCCGCCGTAGTCACCGCGGGGCTGGGAAGCGACCTGCTCATCACCCGCGCCTGGCGGCGGCGTAGATGGCCATGGGCCGAGAGCATCGCGCATCGCGGCTCAGCGCCGGCCGCGGCCCTGATTTTCGAATAAAGTCCGCGCATGCCACCCGCTCGCGAACACATGTCGCGCGACCTGTTGACCGTCGAAACCGGTCTGCCGCTCGCCGAGGTCGCCGCCCAGATGGTCGCACGGGAGGTCGGCGCGGTGCTGGTGCTCGACGGCAGTGCCCTGGCGGGCATCCTCACCGAGCGAGACGTGCTCCGGGCGGTCGCCCGCGGCATCCGCGAGGACGCGGTCGTGAGCGACTGGATGACCGCCGACCCGGAGACCATCGAGCCTGACGAGACCACTGATCACGCCGCCACGCTGATGATGCACGGCGGCTTTCGACACCTGCCCGTGGTCGAGCGCGGCGAGGTGGTGGGCATCGTCTCGATCCGCGACCTCATGCGACTCGTGCTGGCCGACTCCGCGCCGCGGGGCGTCTAGCCCGCCCGCCCGCTCGCCCGCCCGCATGAGCGAACGCCTCCGCGCCATCGTCGACCAGCTCGGCGTCCGCCCCGGTGATCGGGTCCTGAAGATCGGTTGCGGCCACGGCGTCGCCGCGAGCTTCGTCTGCGAGCGCCTCGAGGGCGGCCGGCTGACGGCCATCGACCGCTCGCGCAAGATGATCGAAGCCGCGACGCGACGCAATGCCGCCCATGTCACCGCCGGCAAGGCGGAGTTCCTTCTCGCCGACCTCGAGGAGCTCGAACTGGGCGACCGCCGTTTCGACAAGATACTGGCCGTCCGCGTTGGCCTCTTCCACCGCGATCCTGACCTGGCCAATGCCTATGCGGAGCGCTGGCTCGCGCCGGACGGGGCGGTTCTGACCGTCTTCGACACGCCCTGAGCACTTGCCCGCGGGCAGGGCACGGGGGTGGCTTCCCGCCCGGTCGAGGTACGGGTAGCCACCGTCGATTGGTCGCCAAACCGTAACGACTCCGGGCTCGCGGGCGGTCAAGATGACGCATCCCATAGATCCTCCCTCTGGATCTCAAGGCCCATCCCCCAGGACTGCCCTTTCCTCCCCGGCGTCCGCGGGCTGAGCTGCTCCCACAAGGCCGTCGCGTCCCCTCCCCCGGACGCGGCGGCTTCCCGTGGGCGTGCTATCACCGCATGGCGGAACTTGGCAAGGGACGCTCGTGGACGCGGGAGGAGCGGGCGCAACGTGAGCGCGTGCGCCGTGACCCGCTCGACCCGGAGCCGCTGCTCCAGGGGATCCACGATGCCGCGGGGTGCGGGGTCATCTGAAGCCGTTGCTTTCCGAAAATAGGGCCTCGAACGCGATCTCGGGGAAACGCTGTCGCGGCGCCTGGCCGCGAGTCTGCTCGGCGTCAGCCACACCGCCCTCGGGCGCTGGAACTCGACAAGCCGGTCGCGGAGGTCCGGCGCGTGATCGGAGAGGATTCGCAAGCCGGCCGCGACCTGCGCCAGAACTCACCCTTCGCCGGCCTGCTCTCTGAAGCCGAGCGTCGCCGAATCCTTCAACCGGTGACCTGAGGCGATCGTGCGCCGCGTCGACTTCGAACACGGCACCGTGCCGTCGCCGGGCGCCGCGGGATCGATCCCCGACCGTTCGACGGCGTCCGGCACGGTCGGGTTCATCTGGGAACCAGGCCCTGCGCCCACGTGACGACGGCCTCGGCCGATCCAACGGCTGCTCGTCGGTCAAGCGGCGAGTCCAGTTCGTCATAGCGCATCGTCACCGCCCATGGATTGAGCCAGACCACGTCACCGACGCTCTGCGGTACCTGCGCGACAGAGCCGACGAGCTCGAACAGGTAGCCCAGGTCGTGGGTTCTCGGGATCTCGGCCTCAGAGGCCGCAAGCACCGCCTTGACCGCCTTCTCGGCTGCCTGCTGCGCATGGAAGCCGATCACGCCGTCATCCTGATCAGGATCGCTCGCCAGCAAACGCGCGGCGGAGAGGTCCGCGCGCGCCTTGGCCAGCAGGAGGCGAGCCACGTCGCGGTGCTCAGGAGTCGACAAGCAGACGACCTTCTCTCAAGGCTCGCTCGACCATGGTCCCACGAACAACTCGCCGCCGGGCGGCCTTCTCCCGATCCACCACCACTACGTCGATCGGCACACCGAGACCGTGCAGCTCGCGACGGAGACGCACCGATTCGGCGGCGGCGTCGCCCACGTCGGGTTCGATCACCAGCAGGTCGAAGTCCGAGCCGTCATCCGCATCGCCTCGCGCTCGCGATCCGAACAGGAAGACCTGCGAGCGCGGTGGAACCGTCGCGCGCAGGCGCGCACCAATCTCGTCGATGACGTTACGCGGGCTGACGAGCAGACCGTACCGCGGTGCCCCGACATCCTCGTCGGCCGTCGGAACCAGAGCGACAGGCGAGCGCAGTCAGCCGAACGCCGGCATCATCCGGTCGGCCACGAGCCGAAGCTGGTCGTCGACCCCGGGCACGTTCTCCACTTCCTCGCCGGAGAAGAACTTCACGAGGTGGGCGTCGGAGAGCGCAAGGATCATGTGGTTCACGCCGGCTGGCTCGATGTCTGACTTGATCTTCTCCACGCACTCCTCCGGCGTACCGGCGATCGAGAGCTTCTCCGCCAACTCGGGACGGAACCTCTCGATCGCGCCCTTGACGTCGCCGGCGCCCAGCGCGTCGACCACCGGCTGGACCTCGTCAGGCGTGATGCCGTGCCGCGCGAGCTGCTCCTCGGGCATCGAGGAGATGTAGAACGCGACCAGGATGCGCGCGGCCTTCTTGGCCGCCGCCGAGTCCTCGCCGACGACGGTGACGACCCAGGCGCCGATGTCGAGCGCGTCGAAGTCGCGGCCGGCCTTGTCGGAGCCCTCGCGGACGTGCTCGACCGCGTAGTCGTAGGCCTCGCGCGAGTAGGAGAGGGCGTGGTGCATGCCGTCGGCGATCTCGCCCGCCGCGATGAACGAGCGCGGGCCCTTCATGGCGCCCATCATGAGCGGCATCCGCTCCTGCACCGGCCGGGCCGCCGTGAACAGGCCGGAGTACTCGAAGAAGTCGCCCTGGAAGTCGATCTTGCCGTCCTCCAGGAACGTGCGCATCACGTGCAGCGCCTCCTTCAGGCGCGACAGCGGCTTGCGGGACGCCCAGTCGATGCCGTACTGGTGCATGAGGCCGAAGTTGCCGGTCGAGACGACCGCCTCCACCCGCCCGTTCGTCAACTCGTCGAGCGTCGCGAGCTGCTGCACGATCAGCGTCGGCTCGCGCAGGAACACGTGCGTGACGTTCGGGCCGAAGCGGATCCGCTCGGTCTTGTCGGCCGCGGCGGCGAACAGGACCGCCCAGTCCTTGTGCCAGGTCTCGTCGACGGAGTAGCAGGCGTGGAAGCCCAGCTCGTCCGCGGTGCGGATCATGTCGATCGAGTCCGACAGCGGGTAGTCCGGCAGCATGCAGTAGCTGAAGCGCATTCCTGGGTTTCTCCCTAGTCGTCGGCCAGTTCTTCACCGGAGACCACGACGGTCGCCCAGTGTGCGTGCATCCACTCCAGGTGGTCGTGCCGGCTCGCCGCGATCCGCTGGGTGTCCCAGTTCGGGAAGTCCTGCTGGCGGACGTGCTCGGTCATCAGCTTGGGGTCGACCTCGAAGATGTGCTCGAAGCGCATGATCGCGACGTCCGACATCTGCTGCGGGGGCGGCGGGGTCTTCTGCTCGCCGGCGCGGAACGGCTTCACTTGAGGTCCTCCTCGAACGAGCCGTCGAGCCCGTACTTGCCGGGATTCATGACGTTCAGGGGATCGAGCGTCCGCTTGAGCGACTTCATCACGTCGTACGCGCCGCCGAGCTCGTCGGGCACGACGTCGACCTCACCCTCCCGGCACGCGCCGTGGCAGGCGCTGATCGACCCGCCGTGGGCGACCGCGACCGCGGCGATGTCTCGCTTGGCCTCGATCCACATCGCCCAGCTCTCGTCGTCGAGCTCCTGCTCCCAGATCCCGACGTCGATCTCGGTGAGGTAGTCGACGCCGGTCCGGGCGCTCGTGTAGGCGAACATCCCCCAGTCGTCGAAGACGTCGGAGCGCTCGCGCAGCCGCGCCACGATGGCGTGCCACTCGCGCCGGACGGCGGCCAGCTCGGTCCAGTTGATCGCGGCGTCCTCGCAGTGCCAGCTCATCGGCACGACCTGACCGGCCTTCGTGCGCCCGTGCAGCGGCGTCGCGTAGCGGTCGTGGCGGGCCGCCCAGTCGCCCTGGGAGATCTCGTCGCCGAGGTAGCGGGCGCCGTTCTCGCGCGCGATCCGCATCAACCGCTTGCCGCCGGGGCGCACCTCGTCCTCGTTGCCGTAGAGCACCGCGCACACCAGCGCGCGGACGTTCTCGGGCTGCGGGATGTAGGCCTCGTCGTCGCGGCGCAGGTACGCGACCTTGTGCTCGTCGAAGAGCACCGCGCCGGCGAACGTCGCGCAGTCCGCCCACGCCAGCTCGCGCAGCGCACGATGCGCGGTGTCGTAGTCCTCGAAGGCCCAGAACGGGGAGAGCTCCGCCTCGGGCTTGGGGTAGAGCTTCAGCGTCGCCTCGGTGGCGACCCCGAGCGTGCCCTGATGGCCCATGAACAGCGGCTTGAGCGTGTAGCCGGTCGAGCTCTTGGACACCTTGGGCCCGCCGCCGTCGCCGAAGCGCACCACGTCACCCGTCGGCAGCACGTGGATGAAGCTCAGCACCAGGTCGCGCGTGTGGCCGTAGCGCGAGCCGATCAGCGACCAGCCGCTGGTGCCGATCCGGCCGCCGACCAGCGAGCACGGGTAGGAGGCGGGATCGTCGGGATAGATCAGCCCGTGGCGAGCCAGCACCTCGTTGAGCTTGAGCATGTTGACCCCGGCGCCGACCGTGCAGGTCCGGTTCTCGAGGTCGATCTCGTGGATCCGGTCGAGGCGCTTGAGGTCGAGCAGGATGCCGTGGCGCAGCGGCACGGCGCCGTCGGTCAGGCCGGTGCCGCCCGCGCGCGGGACGACGGGAATGCGGAAGCGGTTGGCGATCCGCACCACCTCGGCGACCTCCTCCGTGCTGCCCGGCAGCACGACCGCGTCGGGCAGGTGGTCGGCCCAGCGGTGCACGGGGAACGGCGCGGGCACGCGGGCGCGATGCATCCGCGCCGGCTTGGTGGTGATCAGGTGCTCGGAGCCGAGGACCTGGGCGAGCTCCGCCAGCGCGCGGTCGTCGAGCGCGCCCGGGGTCGCGACGGCGCTCATTCCGCCACCGCCTCGCTCGCGCCGGCTCGGCCGCCGACCTCGATGCCGAGCGACTCGGCGAGCAACTCGTGGATGTCGACCACGTCGATCGCGCGTCGCCCGCCCGCCTCGGCCAGCGGCCGCTCCGACCACGGGCAGGCGCTGACCAGCGTGTCGACCTCCAGTTCGGCGGCCTGCTCCAGCCGCCGGTCGGAGATCCTGGCGGTCAGCTCGGGCTTCTCCACCGGCAGGCCGGCACCGCCGCCCGAGCAGTACGACCACTGCGTCACGCGGTCGACGTCGCGGAAGTCCAGGCCGGGAATCGCACGCAAGATCTCGCGCGGCTCGGCCCAGATCCCCTTGCGCTTGTTGAGCCGGCACGGGTCGTGATACGTGATCGAGCGCTCGATCGGCACGCTCGGCGTCAGGCGCCCGTCGCGGATGAGCTCCGCGAAGAGCTCCACGGCGAGCACGATCTCGATGTCGTCGTACTCCTCCCCGAAGTACTTGGGGTAGTCCTCCGTGAACGTGATGTAGTCGTGCGGGTCCAGCACGATCACGCGCTTGACCCCGACGGCCCGCCAGTCGTCGAGGTTGTGGCGCGCGAAGCGCTTGGCCTGCTCGACGTAGCCCATCTCGGCGGCGGGCCCGCCACAGCACCACTGCTCGCGCATGAGGCCGAACTCGAAGCCCGCCCGCTGCAGGATCTGGGCGACCGCGCGGGGGACGGAGGTGCGGTAGAAGGCCGCTTCGCAGTCGACGAAGAGGACCGTCTCGCCGCCCGTGGGGATGTCGAGGCCGGCCGCCCAGTCGGCGACGTGCGCCTGGTCGACGGGTATCCCGCCGTCGGCCTCACCCAGCACGGGCTCGTGGCGCCGGTCGTCGGTGAGCAGGTTCCAGCGCTGGTAGCCGGGCTGGTGGATGCCCTGATCGACGGCGAGCGCGCGGACGGCCTTGACGAGATCAACCGTGCGGGTGCGGAAGCGGTAGAAGTCGCCGGTGAACAGCGTGTTCGGGCAGCGCAGCTCGCACGCGCCGCACTGCGTGCAGTTGACGTAGTCAGAGGCGACGTCCGCGACCGACAGCTCGCCCTTCTCCATCGCCACGACGTTGGCGTGGAACGCGGTCGGGGTCCACGACTCGTTGCGCTCGACCTGCATCACCGGGCAGACCTCGCGGCAGAACTTGTGGCCGGAGCTGAAGCAGTTGTAGGCGGCGTTGCGCCACTCCTGCACGAACTCCTCGGTCATGGCCTCGGGTTGGTGCCCGTTGCCCCCGGCGTGGGTGCTCACTTGGGTCCTTCCGCTCGTCCGGCTCGACCTGCGAAAACCTATCGCGATCTGCGTGGGCGTGTTCGGCGACCGAGCAGCTGCCCGCCGGGGAGGAGCTGACCGAAGCGCGCCGGTGCATCGCACGAGAGTCTCCGGCCGGCGCGCGGCGCCCTGTCGCGTTCCGCAGCCACCGCGGCTCCTCTTGCTTTCGCGTTCTCCACGCCTATCCTCCGACGAACGAATCGCACGTCGGGGGTGGGAGGCGAAGGTGAGAAGGACGCAATGGAGCGTGCGGGCGCTGGCCGGAGTGGTCGTGGCGCTTGCGGTAGCCGGCCCCGCGTCGGCGCAGGCGCCGACCCTGGACGGGGTGACGATCGTGGGTGTTCCCGCCGTCGGCTCGACCGTGCACGCCGCGGTCTCCGGCACGGTCGCCACGACGGCGCTCAAGTACCGGTGGTGTCGACCGCGCGACGGGCGCGCGGGCAAGTGCGCGCCAGGGCGCCCGCTCGGCACGAGTCAGACCTACGTTCCCGTGTCAAGCGACGTAGGTCACCCCCTCGTCGTGATGGTGAGCGCATCGATCGGCACGTTCGACATCGAGGTCGTATCGTCGCCCACGGCAGCTGTCCTTCCCGCGCCGCCGCCCGCGACCACGCCGCCGGCCACGACGCCGCCGCCGGCCACGACGCCGCCGCGCACCACCACGCCGCCGCCCACCACCACGCCGCCGCCCACCACCACGCCGCCGCGCACCACTTCCCCGTCAGGCACCACTCCGTCGCCGTCGACGGGCGACAACGGGCCTGCGCCGACGTTCGGATCGTCCGGCTCGTCGCCCGCTCTCGTTCCGCCGAACGGTCCCGAGCTCCCGGGCGGGCAGGCACCGGCGCCGGGTTTCGCGCCCAACCGCATGCCGTATCTGAACCCCTTCCCGGTGCTCCGCGTCCGCGGTGTGGTCGCCGCTCGCGGCGCGCGCATCAACCTGCTCCGCGTCACCGCGCCGCGCGACGCAACGGTGAGGGTCCACTGCGCCGGGGACCGCTGCCCGCTCAAGCGCCGCACTCGCCACTCCGGCCGCATCCGGGCGCTCGAGCGGTTCCTCCCCGCCGGGCTCCGCATCACCGTCCGGGTGCAGAGCCCCGGACACGTCGGCAAGTACGTGCGCCTCGTCATCCGCGCCGGCAAGCCGCCCGCCCGGCGCGATGCCTGCGCGCTGCCCGGCCGCATGCGCGCGGTCCGCTGCCCGCCCGCGTGAACCTGGGCTCGAGCCCTCGGAAAACACCATGACGAAGACGCGGAGCGCCGGCGAGCAGCTCACTGAGGAGGTCAGCTCCTGGCCGGGCGTGACGGCGGGCCTGGGCGAGCGCGGCGAGTTC